>Ga0209092_10000083_pt1 | contig 79757 bp, 79 predicted proteins | sample FraStrMetagenome_FD_187446 | JGI IMG/M metagenome (GOLD analysis project Ga0209092, IMG submission 187446) | Marine eukaryotic phytoplankton communities from Arctic Ocean - Fram Strait ARC3M Metagenome (SPAdes) (version 2) | ecosystem: Environmental > Aquatic > Marine > Oceanic | place: Fram... | reverse complement strand
TGCTGTCTAAAGTCGATGGGTTTATCCATGGAGAAGTAAAAAAGCTTTATCCTGACGCTTCGCCACCCAGTTTTAAGTGCACCCACTATAGCGAGACCCGAATGCAAGTTATCTATCAGTCGCCATGCTGTATGGGCGATGTGGCTGAGGGTTTAATTCTGGGCTGCGCAGCCTATTACCAAGAAAAAATAACCGTCCGCCGGGAAACCATCGATGACGGCAGCGGTTCCTCTGAGCGTTTTTTGTTGAAGCGAGTCGCTGGGTCAAATGCCACTACTTCGGAACCCTAAAAAGCGGTAGAATCCCATGCTCTAAATGACCTCGTTGGCCAGTGGCCAGGTGATAAAAAAGATGATGCGCTCACTGCACAAAATTGCTCTGCCTCTTTTTCTACTTTTGACCCCGTTTGTTAGCACTGCCAGCTGGTCCGGCGGCGCCCCTGAAGATATCCAACAGCTGCGGGATTTATTACAGCCAATCACCAGTCTGTCGGCGCGCTTTGAGCAGAAAATCAGCGATGCAGAGGGCTTCGAACTGCAGGCCTCAGAAGGGCTTTTTCAAGTATCTCAACCAAATCGCCTGCGCTGGATAGTTGAAGCGCCAATGCCGCAACAGATTATTGCCGATGGCTTGACCCTGTGGGTCTATGACCCGGATCTGGAGCAGGTAATTATCCAGCCCTTTAATCAAGATATGGCGGCGACGCCAGCAATCCTTTTTTCCGGTGACCTAGATCGATTGGATGACGCCTATTTCGTCACTCAGCTTGCCGAGGGGCGCTTTGAGCTAAAGCCGGAGCAGGGCGGCAGCCTGTTTAACAGCATGACAATCGCTTTTGATGGCAGCACCCCGACCTCCATAAGGTTGACTGATACCCTTGGTCAAACCACCACAATTCGCTTTAGCCAACTTGAGCTCAACCCAGTTTTATCTGGAGATCTATTTGTCTTTCAGGCGCCAGATGGGGTCGATGTAATCAATAATGCCAACTGATCTTTTTAGCCAAACAGTCTATCGACCTCTTGCCGCGCGTATGCGCCCAGCGACTCTTGATGGTTTTTATGGTCAAGAGCATTTAATCGGACTGGGCAAGCCACTGCGCGAGGCGATTGAGGGCGGGGCGCTGCACTCAATGATTTTTTGGGGACCGCCGGGGGTGGGCAAGACCACTCTGGCGAAAATTATTGCCGCCTCGGCAGATGCGCATTTTGAAAGTATTTCCGCGGTACTGTCTGGGGTTAAGGAAATTCGCGCGTCCATAGCAAAAGCGACTGAACAGCGCGATCTGCGCGGTCGCAAAACTATCCTTTTTGTGGATGAAGTACATCGCTTTAACAAATCACAGCAAGATGCTTTTTTACCCTTTGTTGAGGATGGCACAGTAGTATTTATTGGCGCTACCACGGAGAACCCATCTTTTGAGTTAAACAACGCACTCCTGTCCCGCTGTCGTGTCTATGTTCTAAAAAGCTTGGATAACGAGCAAATTAAGACGGTGATTCAACAGGCTTTGTCGGATCAGCAATCTGGCCTTGGAGAACGCCAGCTTCAGCTAGACGACGAGGCACTCGATTTATTGGCCAGTGCCGCCGATGGCGACGCCCGTCGCGCCCTTAATCTGCTGGAAATTGCCAATGATTTGGCCAGTGAGTCAGGAGATCTAGCCGCTATTGATCGCAGAGTGTTAGAGCAGGTATTAGTCGGTGATACTCGGCGCTTTGATAAGGGCGGCGAATACTTTTACGACCAGATATCAGCCATGCACAAGTCGGTGCGCGGTTCCTCTCCGGATGCGGCCCTCTATTGGCTATGCCGCATGTTAGACGGAGGCTGTGATCCGATCTATATAGCGCGGCGTTTGGTGCGTATGGCCAGTGAAGATATTGGCAATGCCGATCCTCGAGCACTGGAACTGGCGATGAGTGCCTGGGATGTTCAGGAGCGTCTAGGCAGCCCCGAGGGGGAATTAGCGTTAGCTCAAGCGGTAGTTTATCTGGCGGTAGCAGCCAAGAGTAACGCGGTTTATAGCGCCTTTAATGCCACTATGGCGGATGTGCGGTCACTGCCCAGTTATGAAGTGCCCATGCATCTGCGCAATGCGCCGACCAACCTGATGAAAGACTTGGATTACGGCAAAGACTATAGATATGCCCACAATGAAGAGGGCGGTTATGCACCAGGGGAGAGCTATTTGCCTGAGGAGCTTGGCGGCAAAACCTACTACCAGCCGACTGACCGCGGACTGGAGAAGAAAATTTCTGAGAAGCTCGCCTATCTGCGCAGCCTTGATGACAAGCAAAAAGGAATGCTGTGATGAATTGGATTGCTGTGGCCCTGGGTGGCGCTCTGGGTGCTATGGCTCGCTATGGAGTCAGCACTTGGCTGTTTCAGGCATCGAGCCATAAATTTCCCTATGCGACGCTCACAGTCAATGTACTGGGCAGTTTTGTGATGGGTATTTTATTTGTGCTGATTGTTGAACGCAGTGCTTTACCGCTGGAAATGCGCAGTTTATGGATGATTGGATTTCTCGGTGCCTTTACAACCTTCTCAACCTTCTCGCTTGATGCCCTGGATTTGTGGCAAAATGGCGACCTTTCGATGGCGCTGCTCTATGTGCTGGTGACAGTGGTTTTATGCCTGCTGGCGATCAGTAGTTCAATTTGGCTTACGCGCTTACTGTGATAATTAACCCCAAATGTATTTAAGTACTTTTTAAGGACACCACCATGCTTGACCCGAAGCTGCTACGCTCGGATTTAAATGCCGTTGCAGAGAGTCTACAAACCAAGGGCTATACCCTCGATTGCGAGGCCTTTTTGGCTCTTGAAGCCCAGCGAAAAGCGCTGCAGGTCGCTGCAGAGAGTCTCCAGCAGGAGCGCAACGCCTACTCTAAGTCTATGGGTAAGTTGATCGGTGAAGCCAAAGCCAAGGGCGAAGATATTGAACCCTTGAAGGCTAAGGGCGAGCAGATTAAAAATGATTCAGCGGCCGCCGACTTGGCCTTGACTGAGGTTCAGGGACAACTTGATGACCTATTGCAGGGGCTGCCTAATATTCCACACAGCTCTGTGCCTGCAGGCAAGACTGAAGATGACAATATTGAACTGCGTCGCTGGGGCACACCGCGACAGTTTGATTTCGAGATTAAGGATCACGTTGATCTGGGTGATAGCTTTAATGGTCTAGATTTTGATGTGGCGGCGAAAATTACGGGTTCACGTTTCTCTGTGATGCGCGGTCGTTTGGCCAGCTTACACCGTGCGCTTACCCAATTTATGCTCAATACCCATATTGGCGAGCACGGTTATGAAGAGGTCTATGTGCCTTACATCGTTAATCGCGAGTCGCTGTTTGGAACTGGTCAGCTGCCGAAGTTTGAAGAGGATCTCTTTAAGCTCAATGACGAGCGTGAGTTTTATTTGATCCCTACGGCTGAAGTGCCTATTACCAACCTCTATCGCAATGAAATTGTCGACAGGCTACCGATTAAGTATGTGTCTCATACCCCTTGTTTTCGCAGTGAAGCGGGCAGCTATGGTCGCGATACCCGCGGTATGATTCGCCAGCATCAGTTTGAGAAGGTCGAGATGGTTCAGTTTGTTCATCCGGATGAGTCGTGGGACGCACTGGAGTCTCTGGTGGGCCATGCGGAGGCGATTCTACAGAAGCTTGAGCTGCCTTATCGCAGCGTAATTCTCTGCGGTGGTGACTTGGGTTTCTCTGCAGCCAAGACCATTGACCTTGAGGTTTGGTTGCCGTCTCAAGAGAAGTATCGTGAGATTTCATCCTGTAGTAATTTTGCTGATTTTCAGGCTCGTCGCATGAAAGCGCGATTTAGAAATGCCGAGGGTAAGCCTGAGTTACTGCATACAGTAAATGGGTCCGGTTTGGCGGTAGGGCGCACCTTGGTGGCGGTGATTGAGAATTACCAGCAGGCCGATGGTTCGATTGCGATCCCGGCAGTATTGCAGCCATTGATGGGTGGGATTACTGAGATTCGTTAAGTCCAATGCACCGACCCTGGCATCTTAAAAGAGCGGCTTAATTTGGCATGTCGATAGAGCCACTTAATTTGTCATCTCGACAGAGCGTAGCGACGAGAGATCTCTTTATTGGGCATTGAGTACAAGGTCTTGAGTGCAAGGTTTTGAGCGCTGGGAGTGGGCAAACCCATGCAGCCCCTTTGCGATCGGTCCCATGAGCTTGCCAGTTTCAGCGTTCGCGCAACTCGCTTTCGCTCAAACACTGCGCTCTCTCAATCTGAAAATGACAAGCCCATAAGCGGGCCCTGATTGATCGCAAAGGGGCTACATAGGTTTTCTGAGAGATTGAGGGGGCTGATGATAGATCTCTCACATACGTTCGAGATGACAGGCTTGATGATGCTCGAGATGAAAGGTTTGGTGATGCTCGAGATGACAGGTTTGAGGTCGTTGAGGAATCTAAGTGTGGGGGCTCAACACAATATTTAAAAAACACTCTGTCATCTCGACAGAGCGCAGCGACGAGAGATCTCTGAACTGCAGTCAAGACACTATGTAAGGTCGCGCACGAACAAACGCTAACAAACCCAATAAGGTACAAAATAGAGAACACATGGATTACCTACCACTCTTTCACAATCTCAAAGGCCGCAATATTCTAGTAATCGGCGGCGGCGAGATTGCTCTGCGCAAAGTACGCTTAGTGCAAGAAGCCAGCGCCATTATCACCATAGTCGCCAAAGATTTCTGTCCAGACCTATTAGAGATGAACGCCCGCGACAAAGAACATGGTTGCAATGGCTTGAACCTAATTACCGCCAGTTACGAACACCAGCATATGCTCGATCTGCCGAATATCGTCATGGTGATTGCAGCGACCAACGATCGAGATCTGAACCGGCTTGTCTCAGAGCATGCTCAAAACGCCAATATTCTCTCTAATGTGGTGGATGACCCTAAATTCTCAACCGTTATTTTCCCGTCGATTGTCGATCGTTCGCCAATCCAAATAGCCATCTCCAGTGGCGGTGATGCCCCTGTGCTGGTGCGTTTGTTGCGTACAAGATTTGAAGCCCTGTTACCTGCAGGTATGAGCAAGCTGGGTTCTCTGGCCGGCAGCTTTCGCGAGCGCGTCAAAGCCAAGTTCTCCAATGGCGCGGATCGCAAGGCATTCTGGGAAGAAGTCTTTTATGGGCCGATTGCCGAGCAGGCCTATGCCAACAATCTCGACGAAGCTGAACGCCTATTGGCTCACAAGCTTGAGTCCACCGATGAATTTAAAACCGGTGAGGTCTATTTAGTCGGTGGCGGCCCCGGGGATCCGGATCTATTGACCTTTAAGGCCCTGCGACTCATGCAGCAGGCAGATATTGTGCTCTATGATCGCTTGGTGTCTCCAGAGGTGCTTAATCTGGTGCGCCGAGATGCAACGCGGATCTATGTAGGCAAAACCGCGGGAGATCATCCCGTAACCCAAGATAATATTAATCAGAAACTGGTGGATTACGCCCTTGAGGGCAATCGTGTGGTGCGCCTTAAAGGTGGCGATCCATTTATTTTTGGCCGCGGCGGTGAAGAGATTGAAACGCTTGCCGAGCACGGCATTCCATTCCAAGTGGTTCCCGGTATTACTGCAGCTTCTGGTTGTGCCAGTTATGCCGGTATTCCCTTGACCCATCGTGATCATGCCCAGTCAGTGCGCTTTATCGCTGGCCATTTGCGCTCAGGCAAGATGGACTTGAACTGGCCAGAACTGGTGCAGCCCAACCAAACATTGGTGTTTTACATGGGTTTGAATGGCATGGAGACAATCTGCGAGCAACTCAAACAACATGGCTTGGATGCCCAGACACCGGCAGCGCTGATCGAGAAGGGCACCACTGACCGTCAGCAGGTCTTTATAGGCGATCTCAATAGCCTGCCCGAGATTGTGCGCAGCGCTGGTGCCAAGGCGCCGACTCTAATAATTGTTGGTCATGTGGTGAGCCTGCATGACAAACTAGCCTGGTTTAATGTGACGGAGACGACTCAATGACAATGGAATTTGACTACGATCTTTTTGTAATTGGGGCCGGTTCCGGCGGCGTACGCGCTGCGCGTATGGCGGCCTCTAAGGGTAAGAAGGTTGCTGTTGCTGAAGAGCGTTATCTCGGTGGCACCTGCGTTAATGTGGGCTGTGTACCGAAGAAGCTGTTTGTCTATGCTTCGCAGTTCCCGGAGCTATTTCACGCCAGCAAAGGCTTTGGCTGGTCTGGTGTTGAAGCACCCACATTAGACTGGAGGTTATTGCGGGATAATAAAACCGCTGAGATCGAGCGCTTAAACAGTATTTACAACAATATGATCAATAACAGTGGCGCCGATCTGTTTGATGGCCGCGCTACTGTCACTGGACCTCATCAAGTTGAAGTGAATGGCAAAGGCTACAGCGCCAACGTTATTTTGATTGCCACTGGCGGCTGGCCCTACATTCCAGAATTCCCCGGCAGCGATCTGGCGATTAGCTCCAATGAAATGTTCTTTCTCGATGATCTGCCGAAAACCGCCGTAGTCGTGGGTGGCGGCTATATTGCCGTTGAGTTTGCCGGCATTTTAAATGGCCTGGGTGTGGAAACCCATCTGGTCTATCGTGGAGCGAATCTGCTGAAGTCTTTTGATCGCGAAATGAGCGACAAAGTGACAGAGGGTATGGTCGCCAAAGGTGTGCATATGCACCTCAGCACTGAGATCAATGAAATTATTAAGACTGACAGCGGTCTCTCAGTAGTACTGAATAATGGCAGCAGTTTGGATGCGGGATTGGCGCTCTATGCCACAGGCCGTCAGGCCAATACAGCTGGGCTAGGGCTAGAGCACACCAATACTGTATTGCGCCCCAATGGCTCCATTGTGGTGGATGATAATTTTGCCACCGCTGATCCCAGTATCTATGCCTTGGGCGATGTGATCGACCGAGTTCAGCTAACGCCGGTAGCGATTCAGGAAGCCATGGTGCTAGTCGATCATCTCTACGGCCACGGTGTTGCGACAATTGATTACGCGGATATCCCAACCGCGGTCTTCTGTCAGCCTGAACTGGGCACAGTGGGCCTTGGGGAAGAGCAAGCCAGAGCCGAATATACTGAGGTAGACGTGTATGTCTCAGACTTTAAGCCAATGTTGCAAACATTGGGCGGTGGCAGTGATCGCATTACGATGAAATTAGTCGTCGACAGTGCATCTGACCGCGTAGTCGGTTGTCATATGGTCGGTGAACATGCGGCAGAGATTATTCAGGGCTTGGGAATTGCACTAAAGGCGGGTGCTACCAAGGCGCACTTTGATGCCACTGTGGGCATTCATCCCTCGGCCGCCGAAGAGTTTGTCACTATGAGAGAGAAATCACGCTAAGACTTTTATAATATAAACAATTGCTTAAAGAGTTTTATTAACCTTAATTATAAAGTTTTAAAACTGGCTTTTCGCTCTCTCGAGCAAACAAAGGCTGACATATTTCAAGTCATTCAGCGTTTTGAGGCTGTCGGCTTTGCCCTGATTAACCACCACTAGCAGCAACGCATGATTGATCTCGAGAAAACCTCGACCCAGACGCGAGAGCTCAGCAGGGCGCTCAGCGACCTCTAAGCGAGCAAACATACGTGCCAACGATGTAATAATCAGCTCGTCGTGAACCGTGTCCAAATCCTTTAACTCCGGCACTCCAAACATTGCTTGCACCAGGGGTAAAAGCCCGCGCTGATTGGTATAAGCCAGCAGTAAGCGCTCTACGGTTTTGTCCACAAACTTCTTTAGGCTCATTGTCTCAAGGCGCTCGGCCTCTAACTCCCGCAATACCGTATCGATCTCTCCAAGCCACTGCTCCGCAAGCGCATAGAGAATGGCGTATTTATTCGGAAAGTAATGGTACAGGGTGCCCACAGACATCTCTGCGCGCTTAGCTACCAAGATAGTCGTCAAATCATCCTGACCCACTTCCTCAAGCAATACCGCTGTAACCTCAAGTATCTTAGCTCGACGCTCCAGAGCCCGCTTCTGGACTGGGGCGTTGCGTGGGGTCAATGTGCGAACATTAGTCATAGTCAAATCCTGTCGCGAAGCGCGAAGTAAAGCATACCGGCGACCATCCCCGGCCAGCGCAGCAGAGTGCCGCCGGGAAATTTGCGAGTCGGCAAGCTGGACATTAAATCAAAGCGCTCAAGCTTACCGCTAATGGCTTCAGCGACAAGCTTGCCAGCAAAGGTCGCAGTGGGTACGCCATGACCGGAATAGCCCTGAAGGTGCCATATATTCGACCCTATACGGCCAAAGTGCGGCATGCGGTTAAGAGTAATAGCCAGGGTGCCGCCCCAGCCATAATCAATTTTTGTGTTTTCAAGTTGGGGATAGATCTGCAGCATATATTTGCGCACAAAGCCTTTGATATCGTCCGGAAACCCGCGACGGTAGTTCTCGCCACCACCGAATATAAGCCTATTGTCAGCGGAGAGCTTCCAGTAGTTAATGACAAAGCGCGTGTCCTGCATGGCCGTGTCCTGAGCGCTGACAGCCCGTGCTAACTTATCCGAAAGGGGTTCGGTTGCCAGAACAAAGTTATTGATCGGCATAATATAGCCATTGATACGCGGCTCGAGCTTTTCGATATAGCCATTGCACGCCAAAATCAGCTCGCTAGCGGTAACAGTGCCACTGGCGGTGCGCACAACAATAGAGGCGTCCTCTGTGTAACTCAGCACCTTTGATTGCTCACAAATGGTGACGCCAGCCTCTATGGCGGCCCTGGCCAAGCCCTGAGTGTACTTAAGGGGATGCAGATGCAGTGATGCCTTATCCCACTGAGCACCATAAAAGGCCTGACTATCTAGAAAGTTGGGTAGGGCGCTCCTGTCTACATACTCCATCTGCTCAAACTGATAATGATTCCGAAGGTGATCCACCTCGTCTTCCAGCTCTCTGCAGTATTTGCTGCGGTGAGCTAGATGCAAAATACCCTGCTTTACATCGCACTGAATCTGATGTTTGGCGATAAGCTGTTTAACCGTCTCTACAGCCTCTAACCCCATATCCCAAAGGCCTCGGGCTATTTCGCTGCCAAACTGCTCTTCAAGATAGTACTGGTCTTTTCGCTGACCGATGCCCACATGACCACCATTGCGCCCAGAGGCGCCAAAACCAACGCTTTCGGCTTCCAGAACAATCACAGAATAACCGCGTTCAGCTAAATGAAGGGCAGAGGATAGACCCGTATAACCGGCACCAACTATGCAGATATCAGCCCGCTGCTCACCCTGTAAGGGAGCGTGAGCGGGCTGCGGGCCAGCGCTATCAGCGTAGTAAGAGTTTACTTCTTGCATAAAAAGAACGGCTCGAGCTGATTAAAAATTGACATTACCATCTTTTCGAATAATAATTCAACATTAATTGAATAATAATTCGAAATAGGCAGTAAATTTAATACTTATATACAACCTGTGGATAGGTGCTTTATGCAGTCGGAAGAATCGGTAGAAGAGTTTCTTAAAGAAAATCTAATCAGCGAGGTGGAATGCCTGGTTCCGGACATTACCGGTAACGCTCGGGGTAAATTTATTCCTGCGAATAAGTTTGTCAAAGAGGACAGCCGCTTGCCCGAGGGCATCCTGGCCCAGACGGTTACCGGTGAGTACTCTGATGATTTTTGGGAATTACTGGGTACCGTTGATGGCGATATGCTGCTTGAGCCTGACCCCTCGACTATGCGCAAAGTCCCCTGGGCTAATGAGGCCACCGTACAAATTATTCACGACTGCTATACCAAAGACGGCAAGCCCCATCCATTTTCGTCACGCAATGTATTGAAACGTATTCTTGCGCTCTACGAAGCGGAAGGGCTGAAACCCGTGATAGCCCCGGAAGTTGAGTTCTATCTGATTGAAAAAAACATCGACCCAGACTCCGCCCTCAAACCGCCAATCGGACGCTCCGGACGACATGAGACGGCGCGTCAGTCCTACAGTATTGATGCGGCTAATGAGTTTGAGGACTTTGTTGAGACCATGTACAGCTATGGCGACGCCATGGGGCTAGATCTTGATACACTAATTCATGAATCTGGTGCTGCTCAGCTAGAGGTCAACTTTATCCATGGTGACCCTCTCGATCTGGCCGACCAGGTATTTACCTTTAAGCGCCTGGCTCGTGAGGCAGCCTTAAAACACAATATTTACGCGACATTTATGGCCAAACCCATGGCTTCAGAGCCCGGCTCGGCGAAACATATCCATCAAAGTGTATTGTCTTTAGAAGATGGCTCCAATATCTTTGCCACCGCGGATGGCGAGTACAGTGACGCGTTTTATCATTATTTAGGCGGCCTGCAGACCTACACGCCTTTTGTAATGAGCTTTTTCGCGCCCAATGTAAACTCTTACCGCCGATTTACGCGCGAGGTTGCTGCACCCATCAACTTACACTGGGGCTTTGATAACCGAACCACTGGATTGCGCGTACCAGATGCAGCACCCAAAGATTATCGTATCGAGAATCGCTTTCCCGGCGCTGATGTTAACCCTTACCTGTCGATTGCCGCCACGCTGGCCTGCGGCTACCTTGGCCTTAAGAAGGGCATCAAACCCTCAGAGCCATTCCATGGCAACGCTTATAACGAAGAGATGCAAATGCCGCGAACCCTTGAGGAGGCGCTGCGTGGGCTACAGGAAGACAGAGATATTGTAGAGATATTTGGTAGCGAGTTTATCCAGCTCTACACCTCTATAAAGCTGGTAGAGTTTGAGGAGTTTAATCGGGTGATTTCCTCTTGGGAGCGAGAATTCCTGCTGCTGACGGTTTAACGGCCATTTAACAGGTCGGTTAGCCCGCTATTTAGTTAGTCCGCTATTTAATTAGTCCGCTATTTAATTAGTCCGCTATAAAGTCGATAATCCAGCCTGCTACCAATGCGCCATGCTCCTGCTGTTCCAGCGAGACCATGGCGTTTTTGTATATGGCCGGCGGATAGTTCTTTTCCCGCAACCTATAAAGCGCCTCAGCATAATCATGAGAGAACTCAGGATGACCCTGAAAGCTAAGTATATGTTCTCCAATTGCGGTCATCGCCACAGGGCAGATATCAGTTGAGGCCAGTAGGGTGCTGCCGGGGGCGGGCAGAGTTACCTGATCCTGATGGCTGTAAAGCAAGCTAAGACTCCTATTGCCGGCATCTAACTTGAGACCCGCATCAGTCGCCGCTTTCGTGAGACTTGTGGCTTTGACTCCCACACCCCAGCCTACAGCAGCCTTCTCTACTTTGCCGCCCAGCGCTGACGCAATGATTTGATGGCCAAAACAGATGCCTATAGTCTTCTTATTATTGCTGTGCAACGCCTCAACGAAGCGGTGCAGGTCCGCAATCCAGGGCTCCTGATCGTATACGCTACTTTTACTGCCTGTAATAATATAGGCGTCGACCTCGTCTATATGACCGGGGTACTGCTGCCGATTGACTGCGTAGGTAGTAAATTGCAAGCGTTTCGCATCAGCACCACGAGCAAGATTGACAGCAACGATTAACTCTTCGACCATCTGCGGATACTCACCAAAGTCTGGAGCTAACTCGAGAGAGACGTCGTCCGCCCGTAAAATACCAATTTTAATCGTCAAAGAACTGTTCTCCAGCAGGGCACATCCGCCTTAATTGGGGGATGTTCTATATTAATAAATTAGATAACAATAAGCCTATAAATATATGATATAAATATACTTATTGGCGTTATTAAACATCCCGTCCTTTTCCAGACTTGGCACGTTCTTTCATATCTGACTGTATATAAACCTGATCCGTGGTGCCCATACTGGCATGACCAAGATCATCCGACATATGTTTTAAGGGCCTGGTGGCAATATCCTGTGACGCGCCAGTATGTCTCAACCAGTGTGTCGTAGCCTCACGCAACGCCTTAGCTTCGCCACCAAAGCCCTCAGCGACCATCTTTTCGTAAGCCAGATCAAAAGCGTCCTGAACAATACGCCGCAGTTGCCTAGACGTCATACCCCCTGAACCACGATTTTTAGCCACCATGGCGGAGTTAATGCCAAAGGATGAGTTTAGTGATGAACGGTAACGCTGATAGCGCTCAATATAGGGTGAAAGGGCACTCGGCACTGAAACATCTCGCAGCTTATTGCCTTTCCCTAGCACTTTAAGCCAGTTATTGCCGTCGCTGTCCTGCCAATAATGCTTCCACAGCGGCTGCCAGTTTGATCGATCAGAGAGCTCAGATACTCTTAGATACAAGGTTTTAAGGGTCGCGATCACAAACAATGTACGCTCATGCATAGGATCTTTATCAGCGGCTTGCTCGGCGCACTCCAGCACGAAATCCCACTGAAGATCCGACAGCCGTTTAATAGTCTTCTGAGTTGCACCTTTAATCAAATAGGGCGACTGTTTGCGAATCGCCGGAATAGGGTTGCCAAAGGCATAACCTTCGTCGGTCAAATAGTCGTAATAAGCGGACACGGCCGAGTAGCAGATTTTCATAGCCTCGTGACTTAGGCTATGCCCGTCCTTTGAGACTTTGATATCAGCGCCCTCCACCATTGCTTGCTTGCGGTCTTCCTTGGCCAGTTTGCCGACAAATGGCCGCCAATTTTTGTTTTGACGGCACTCTCCGCCGATTGTTTTAAAGCGATCCTGCACAGAATCACCGACCCAGGCCACGGGAGGATTGTGGACAAAGTCGAAATAACCCTCTAAATCTGGACGCTTAAGCTGGATAACGCTTTTGCCAGCTACCGTCCAGGCCCAGAGCAACAGGCGCTCAACTTCATTGCGGTAACCGCGAAACGTAGCTTCACTTTTACGACTGTAACTTTTTAGAAAGGATTGCGTGTAGAGAAAGTCTTCACGAGCATCAGGGTTTTGCTTACAGATCTTATCGAGAAATAATTTCGAGTCTGGGTAGCCGTCAAGCATCTTAATGGCCATTGGCAGACGTACAAAAGACTTATGAGCATCAAACAGTGGGCAGGCATTGAAGGCTTTGGACATTAAGGTGATTTCTCAAGTATTCACTTGTATGGGACTTTATCAGCCTCTAGCAAGACTGTCTACTAAAGTCCACTAATTGAGATTAGAGGACATAGCGGAGAGGGAGGCATAGCCCTCCTTGCAGCAACAGTTAACAAGAATCTTTATTACACGCTTAACGAGCAAATTAACGAACCAGATGTCTATAGCAGTTAAATCGACTTCTGCTAAACTAGCTTCACAATGATAAGGACAAACATTATGTCGCGCGCTTTACTCGCCTTCCTACTCACGATTTCGGTTTCGCTATCCGCGGTAGCCATTGCACCTATCGAGAAGCAGACTGAACAAACAGCACTCTTTCGCGAAATTCTCGATCGATTGGCAACTCGCCATTACCGTGGCCAAGATATTAACGATGAACTCTCTCAGCGCTACCTCTCCACCTACATAGAGATGCTAGATCCACTGAAGAGTTATTTCCTGCAGTCTGATATTGAAGAGTTTAATCAGTGGTCCACCAAACTGGACGATTTAGCACGCCGCGGTGATGTGGCACCGGGTTTTGTAATGTTCAATCGCCTCCGTGATCGATTGCTTGAGCAGTTACAGGCCAATATAGCGCTACTGGAAAGCGACTATGAATTCGATTACAGCGTCGATGAGACTCTAGTTCTCGACGGTGAAGAACGTCAGTGGATGTTGACTGACTCAGAGCAGCGGGACTACTGGCGCAAGCGCATCAAAGATTCAATGATCCGGCTATTGCTCAATGATAAGGAGCCGGTTAAAGCGCGTGAGCTTTTAGTAAAGCGCTTTACCAACCAGATCACTCAGATGGAACAGCGCGACAGCCAAGATGTTTTTCAGCTCTATGCCAACGCCCTAGCCTCCCTATACGACCCCCACACATCCTATTTTTCGCCACGTACCACTGAGAATTTTCAAATCAATATGTCGCTGTCTCTGGAAGGCATTGGCGCCGAATTGCGCACTGAGGACGAGTACACCAAGGTTGCACGGGTTATTCCCGGTGGACCAGCCGATTTACAGGGCATCTTAAAAGCCTCCGACAAAATTATTGCTGTGGCTCAGGGCGACGAAGAGCTTGTGGATGTTATTGGCTGGCGTATTGATGATGTAGTGGAGCTGATACGTGGCGCTAAAGATTCCACAGTCAGACTAGAGCTTATCGAGGGTGGTAGCGACTCTGCGGACAGCACCAAGGTCATTGCTATAGTTCGAGACAAGGTGAAGCTGGAAGAAAAATCCGCCCAGAGCAAAATCATTAATATCAATCAAAATGGCACTGATTTAAAGCTAGGCGTGATCGATATTCCCGCTTTTTATATGGACTTTGAGGCCTATCGCAAGCGCGATCCAGAGTATAAAAGTACCACCAGAGACGTGTATAAACTACTCAGCGAGCTTCGCGAAGAACAGGTTGATGGTATTGTCTTAGATCTGCGCAACAACGGTGGCGGCTCGCTCCATGAAGCCACCATGCTGACGGATTTATTTATCGGTACAGGCCCCGTGGTACAAATTCGCAATGCCTACCAGCAGGTTTCCCGTGATCAGCGGGCAATGATGCGTGCCGCCTACAATGGCCCGCTGTTAGTAATGATCAATCGCCTCAGCGCCTCGGCCAGTGAGATTTTTGCCGGCGCACTGCAGGACTATGGACGAGCGGTTGTGGTTGGTAGCCAAAGCTTTGGCAAGGGAACCGTGCAAGATGTTACCGGCCTCAGCAGTGGTCAATTGAAGCTCACCGTTTCGAAGTTCTATCGTGTCTCCGGCGACAGCACCCAGCATCGAGGCGTGGTGCCGGATATCGAATTCCCCTCTCTCTATGACAAAGAGGAAGTGGGTGAAAGTCAGCAGGACAATGCCCTGCCCTGGGACAATATTCACAGCGTACCGTTCAAGCCGTTGGCCGGTGTAAAGCAATTTGTGCCGCTTTTAGACGCCGAACATAAGCTACGTATTTCTCAGGATCCTGACTTTTTACACCTTGTGAACACACTGGAACTAAGCAACAGTTGGGACGCTGACAAAGCGGTGTCATTGAATATTGAAAAGCGCCGTGCCCGCAGTAGCGACTGGGATACCCAGCGATTTTTACTTGAAAATAAGCGCCGAGAGTTAAAAGGCCTTGAGCTCTATGCCGACCAGAAAGCCTGGAAAAACGACAATAAAGACAGCGACGATGATGCGAAAGACGCTGAGAGCGATAACAAGACTTCAGATGACGCCAGTACCAAACCTGAAGCCCAGGATCACGCAAAGACCGACACTGCCGTTGCGCCAACAAGCTCTAACGACAGCTTAGTCACTGAGAGCAAACAAGGAACCAAGACTGAAGGCGATGAGGCAGGCCAGGCTGACGATGAAAATATAGCCGAAACTGACCCTATGCTTCAGGAAGCTGGCTATATTCTCGCCGACCAAATACTCCTGCAAGCAAAGCCCGCTAGCAAGCAAATGATAGTCCGCGCCGAAAAGGTAGAGAAATAATTATGGCAGCACGGATTGTTTCATTTAACGTCAACGGTTTGCGTTCCCGCTTGCATCAGCTAGAAGCGATGATTAATCAGCACTCGCCCGATATTATCGGCCTTCAGGAAACCAAGGTCAGCGATGAGGAGTTTCCCCATCAGGCGATTGCGGATCTGGGCTATGAGGTGAACTTTCACGGCCAAAAAGGCCATTATGGCGTTGCCCTGCTGACTAAGGCTCCCGCCATCAATATTACTCGGGGCTATCCCTCAGATGACGAAGATGCCCAGCGGCGCATGATACACGGCCAGTACTCTATTAATGGCCAAACAGTGCATGTAATCAATGGCTACTTTCCCCAGGGCGAGAGCCGTGCTCACCCAACCAAATTTCCCGCCAAAGAAAAGTTTTATGCAGATCTACTAGCCTATTTAGATAGCAACTTTAACGCCGATGATCTGGTGTCAGTAATGGGCGATATGAATGTCGCAGCCAACGACATGGATGTAGGTATTAAGCCGGAAAATGCCAAGCGCTGGATCAAGACTGGCAAGTGCGCCTTTCTGCCTGAGGAGCGGCAATGGCTGCAAAACTTGCTCGACTGGGGCTTACAGGATAGCTTTAGAGAGCAGAATGCCGCCGATGAAAGCTACAGCTGGTTTGACTATCGCAGTAAAGGTTTTGACTTGGAGCCAAAGCGCGGTCTGCGCATTGACCTTATTCTGGCTTCGCCCTCACTGATGAAGCTAATTACAGAAACCGGCATAGACACCGCAGCCAGAGGCTTTGAAAAACCCTCTGACCACTGCCCTATTTGGGCTGACTTGAGGCTCTAAGCTTTCTTAGAACGGCTAGTTTAGTTACTTCGCCAGTCAACCAATCTCCCCCGCCACCGTTCAACAGAGCGACAGTCAAATAAGGAGATGGACATGCGAAGAATTCTAACCATATTAACGCTGAGTGTTGGCTTGCTGACTTTCCCAGGAACGGCAATGGCCGACCGGGATAAAGATAGAGCCGCAACGCGACATAGCTATGGTGATCACGGAACAGGTGGCTACCGCGACAGACAGCGTGATGCTAACAAACATGTTGATAGAAAGAACCTACATGAACAATACCAGCATAAAAAATACCAACACAAAAAGCATCGCGCTGAGACCATTAAGCAGCACAAGCTGGCAGGAAAGCATCAGCATAGGATCGACACCTATAGGCACTTTGATGGCAATAATTATAAACACTGGCGCGAGCGTCGCGAGTACCAAAAGTATCTCAGCTACAGCGAGCGCCGCAGTTACAGAGATCATAATAGCTACAGAGAACTGCGCAAACAGTATTACGGCCCAAATCATGATCGCTACAGGACCCATTATTCGCGCTATCACCGAGGCCATAAACGCAGCCATCACCAGCACAATGATAATTACCTAGAATGGGTAACCACCATGCTCTTGCTGAATGAACTTTTAGATGATGGCTATCGCTATCAGTAACCCTGAATTAACTGCTGCGGAACTGGAACTGGACCTTTTATTACCAGAACCGCAGTCCGCGCAGGCAAACAACAAGGACAGTTATACTGAGGTCAATGTCACTGACAAGCGCCACAGTAAAAATAATAGCGCCATTGCCGAGAACGTTAGGATTGAGCAAGCTGAGACTAATAAAACGATGCCTGAGTTAATAGAGATGTCCATGGACGAATTTCTCCAGAGTATCGAGCGCCGCGCCTTTCATATGGCAAGAATGGCTACAGGTAGTCGCGATGACGCACTCGACATAGTTCAAGATGCCATGTTCAAGCTGGTACAAAAATACGCAAACAAGAGCGCTGATGAATGGCGGCCACTGTTTTATCGTATTCTAAACCGTAAAATTACAGATCACTATCGTCGCAATGCAGTAAAAAATCGCCTCTTTAGCCTCGCGAGTTTCGGCACGAAGGCCAGCGATGAAGGTGCCGACCTAATCGACCGCGCTGAAGGTCGCGAAAGCGACGCCCCAGATCAAACTGTTGCTCGGGCGCTACAGATGGAAATACTCTCAAAGTCAGTTGCACAGTTGCCCGGACGTCAGCGCCAAGCCTTTATGCTGCGCTGCTGGGACGGCATGAGCACTGCCATAACCGCTGAAACCATGGGCTGCAGCCAGGGTAGCGTCAAGACCCACTACTCCCGAGCCATCCACTCCCTGAGGGCCTCACTGGAGGATTACCATAATGAATAACTCTACAGAGCAAAGCTTGCACAAGCGCCTTGTGGCACTGGAGCAAGATACCGCTAACGAAGACCTTTTTCGTCTAGCCCAGGGGCGCAACGCAGCCCTGCAGCAAAAGCCCAGAAAGACTAAGCCGATATTCTGGCCTGCAATAGCTACTTCACTGGGCTCAGCACTATTGATCGCTGTACTTTATACTCCCACAGGGTCAGTACTGTCCCCAGAAAATGAGATCATTACGGAGGATTTTTATTCTGATCTAGCGGATGAAAACCTCGACTTTTACTATGAATTAGAATTTTATGACTGGTTAGCGGATCTGGAGAGCTAATCATGGATTCGACTGCAGAGCTATTAGAAAAGAGCTATTAGCAAAGAGCTTTAAATAAAAAAGATTGAATAAAGAAGATTGAATAAAGAAGATTAGACAAAGAGACAGATGATGAAATATAAGCGACTAACAACATTCGCACTGCTGACGCTACTGGCCTGCTTCGCCCTGCCCGTCGCGGCTGATCAACTCAGTGACAAGGCGATCCCGTGGAAGGATCTGCCGGCCGATGCACAGAGCGCGCTAGCACCCATGGCTGAACGCTGGGAGCAACTTAAACCCAAGCAGCAACAGCGCCTACTGCGCAAGATTGACAGCAAAAAATTTAAACAGGCTACCAATCGCTGGAAGCAGCTCTCACCCGAGGAACGCAAGCGGATTAAGCAGACTCGCGGGCGATTTAAAGAACTGCCTCCCGAAAAACGTGAGGCACTCCGGCAACGTTGGCAAAATATGTCGGAGGAGGATCGCCAAGCAGCCGCTAAAGCACGCCGGATACTCAATCAGTATCCCCCCAAACAGCGGCACCGACTGCTTGAAGAATTGCGCGCCTTACCCCCGGAGGAGCGTCGCGCTAAGTTAGATAAGCTTAAAAGTCTCAAATCTGACAAAAAAAGTAAGGATTAAAAATCCTAAGACAAAAAAAAGACCCCGATGGGGTCTTTTTTTTGTTGATTAACTAAACGCATAATCAGTTAGATTAAAGCGCCCCATCAAGCTCAGGCAGTGCTGTAAATAGATCCGCAACCAGGCCGTAATCAGCAACCGAAAATATCGGTGCCTCTTCGTCTTTGTTAATCGCAACAATCACCTTGCTGTCTTTCATACCTGCCAAATGCTGAATAGCACCGGAGATACCCACAGCAACGTAGAGATCGGGAGCAACGATCTTACCCGTTTGACCCACCTGCATATCGTTCGGTACAAAGCCTGCATCGACAGCAGCGCGGGAAGCACCAACGCCAGCGCCGAGCTTGTCGGCAACACTGTAAATCATACTGAAGTTGTCACCATTGCCCATGCCGCGGCCGCCGGAAACAACAACTTTTGCCGCAGTCAATTCTGGACGATCTGATTTAGCAACTTCTTCAGCTTTAAAGGCTGACTTGCCGGCATCCTGAGCTGAGGTAACCGCTTCAATAGTAGCAGAGCCGCCATCAGCAGCCGCTGCATCAAAGGCTGTACCGCGAACCGTCAGAACTTTAATCGCATCACTGCTCTGTACCGTGGCAATGACATTGCCTGCATAGATTGGACGCTTAAACGTATCAGGGCTAACCACAGCGCTGATTTCAGAGATTGCCTGGACATCCATCAGCGCCGCGGCACGAGGCAGGATATTTTTAGCGGTGGTAGTCGCCGTCGCCAGCACGTGGCTATAGGCAGCGCCGACCTCAGCGATCAATGGTGCAACATTTTCTGCCAGCTGGTGAGCATGAGCTGCATTGTCTGCAACCAAAACCTTGCTGATACCCGCTACATTGGCGGCCTGTTCAGCGGCACCTTGGCAGTCACTGCCAACAACTAGGATATCGATATCGCCACCTATGGCTTGCGCCGCGGTAACTGAATTCAAAGTAGCAGGCTTTAGGCTGCTGTTGTCGTGTTCAGCGATAACTAAAATATTCATGAGATCACCTTCGCTTCATTTTTAAGTTTGTCTACTAACATGGCTACATCATCAACCTTGATACCAGCTTGACGCTCGGCGGGCAATTCAACGCCCAGCAAGGTGACACGAGGCGCAATGCTCACACCCAAGTCATCCGGTGTCTTAACATCTAATGGCTTGCGCTTGGCTTTCATAATATTTGGCAGAGAGGCATAGCGCGGCTCATTCAATCGCAAATCAGAGGTGACAATCGCGGGCAAGCTCAACTCTAGAGTCTGCAGACCACCGTCAACTTCACGAATAACCACCGCTTTGCCACCGTCCAAGGTTATCTCAGAGGCGAAAGTCGCCTGAGAGCAATCCAAAAGAGCGGAGAGCATTTGACCGGTCTGATTGTTATCACCGTCAATAGCCTGCTTGCCCATTAAAATAAGATCTGGAGACTCTGCATCACAGACCGCCTTCAGGCATTTTGCGATGCCTAATGGCTCAAGAGCCTCATCGGTTTCAACCAGAATGGCGCGATCTGCACCCAGAGCCAGCGCAGTTCGCAACTGTTCTTGGCACTGCTTGGAACCGACTGAAACGGCAATTACCTCAGTTGCAATACCCTTCTCTGCCAGACGAACTGCCTCTTCAACAGCAATTTCACAGAATGGGTTAATCGACATTTTGACATTAGCCAGATCAACATCTGAGCCGTCAGACTTGGGTCTTACTTTGACGTTGTAATCAACAACGCGCTTTACAGCGACCAGTACTTTCATGGTTTTCCTTCTAAATAGCTAAATAAAATAGGGGATTTCTAGGCGCCGCGCAAGAGTACCGTGAGGAGCCATAATTAAGGCGATTATCATGCCTAGTTATGGCCAATAAATCAAGCAACCACGCGGCCTAACCCGACCAACTGGTCAGCTCGGACAGGCGCTAATCGTTATAAATTCCGGTTATCAATAATCGCTATAGCTATGGCCATATGATGGCTGTAAAATGTCTAACATCACTACTAATATTATGGAGAGAATAAGTTTGGAACGCGAATATATGGATTACGACGTCGTCATCGTTGGCGCCGGCCCTTCAGGCCTGGCCGCAGCTTGTCGACTGAAACAGGTTAACGCTGATATATCAGTCTGTGTGGTAGAAAAAGGCTCTGAAGTGGGCGCTCATATTCTATCCGGTGCTGTTTTCGAACCCACGCCTCTCAATGAGCTTTTTCCAGAATGGAAAGAGATGGGCGCTCCCCTGCTGACGCCGGTCACTGAAGATGATATTTTTGTCTTCACTGGTGCTACCAAACGCATCAAGGTTCCGGGACTATTTGCCCCGAAAACCATGCACAACGATGGCAACTACGTTATTAGCCTGGGTAAACTCTGCCGCTGGTTAGCCGAGCAGGCAGAAAATCTGGGTGTTGAAGTCTTTCCAGGCTTTGCTGCCGCAGAGATCCTCTACGGGGAAAACAATGAAGTGCTGGGCATTGCCACCGGTGATATGGGTATAGGTCACAATGGCGAACAGAAAGGCTCTTACATGCAGGGCATGGAATTGCGCGGCAAGTACACCCTATTCTCCGAAGGCTGTCGCGGCAGCCTAGGCAAGCAATTGATTGCTAAGTATCAGCTCGATGCCGGCAAAGATCCACAGCATTATGGGCTCGGTATTAAAGAGCTGTGGACCATTCCAGCTGATCAGCACAAGCCAGGTCTTGTAGTGCACTCTGCCGGCTGGCCTCTGGATGAGAGCAAGTCACTGGGTGGCGGCTTTTTGTACCACTTAGAGGACAACCAGGTTGCCGTAGGTTTGATCACTAATCTCTCTTACACCAACCCTCATGTCAGCCCATATGATGAATTTCAGCGCTACAAGCACCATCCTGAGATTGCAAAATACCTTGAGGGCGGTGAGCGCATCACCTACGGCGCCCGGGCACTGCTTAAAGGTGGTCTGCAGTCACAGCCAAAGATGTCTTTCCCCGGTGGAATACTGATTGGCGACGATGCCGGAACGCTTAATTTTGCCAAGATCAAAGGCAGCCACACTGCCATGAAGTCTGGCATGGTTGCGGCAGAGACAGTTGCAGAGGCACTGGCCGCTGAAAAGTCCAATACTGACCTTATCGAATACGCAGCAGCTTATAAAAGCTCTTGGGCATATAAAGAGCTGCATATGCAGCGTAACTTTGGCCCGGCTCAGCACAAGTTTGGCAATATAATCGGCTCGGCTTATGCCTTTATCGATATCAATATCTTCAATGGCATGCTGCCCTGGACATTAAGCGATAAGGTTGCCGATCACGAAACGCTAAAGCCAGCCAGTGAATGCCCTAAAATCGACTACCCAAAGTACGACGGCAAGCTGAGCTTTGATAAGGCGTCATCTGTGTTTATGTCGAACACTAACCACGAGGAAGATCAGCCCTGCCATCTGGTGTTAGCGGATCCGGATCTGCCGATCAGCAAAAACCTCGAGCTCTATGATGAGCCAGCGCAGCGTTATTGCCCTGCAGGTGTCTATGAGGTGGTGGCCAACGATGATGGTAGCCAACGTTTCCAGATCAATGCGCAGAACTGTGTTCACTGCAAGACCTGTGATATTAAAGAGCCCAGTCAGAATATTAACTGGGTAGTGCCCGAAGGCGCTGGCGGTCCAAATTACCCCAATATGTAAACTGGAAAATTTGGCCTTGAAGGCTGTTTGAAAAGCACAATGCCCGCATCGCTGATGCGGGCATTTTTTTACGGGCTCTTTTTTTTACGGGCTCTTTTTTTAACGACCACTTTTTTACCGGGCACTTTCTTGCCGGCCACTTCTATCGGTCGAGTTTAGTCGTTTAAAAACTGCCGAGAATAAAACGTTCGCCCATACTGCTAATACTCAGCATACCGTCATCGCCACCGGACGATTCTGCCGCCCACTCAACGATTTCATAGAATACATTGCGGCTTAACAACGCCTGCAGATTACGTCGAACCAAAACCAGCGGCAGTGGTTCTTCCGAACCAGAAAAGGCTTGCATGGACAAAGGATGCTGGCGATCGACAATCACCACATCACCAGTGACAGTGGTCAACTTTATGGCCTGATAACCAGCTCGCGTTTCACGTTCTGCAGCAACGACAAATAGCGGCGCAACATCAACCTGAATACGCCATTTTTCCACTGGCGTAACCAGAAAGTAATCGCCCTCTTCAAAAACCAATATTGAGGCAAACAGCTTAACCATTGCCGGGCGTTTGATTTCACCACCCTCATGGATCCAGCGGCCCTCACGATCGATAATCATATCCATATCACCGCTAAGTTGCGGTTTCCACAGATGTACCGGGGGCAGCGAGGCGGAGGATTTATCTTGGGATGCCAATAGGTCGGCGAACAGTCTTTCCAGCTGATCAGACACAGAGTGCTCGACTAATTACTAGATTCAGGCGGTTTAAGGGACTTAGAGGCCGCAGACTGGGAACCCACAGACTGAGAACCAGTAATTTTAGCCGCTGCGGACTTAGACGTTGTGGGATCGCGGTACTGACCGCTATTACCAATGGTGACACCGACACCAGTGATAAATTTCATCAGATCGGCACTGTCGAGACGATAGTTCCAGCTGCGACTAAAGCACAACTCTACCGCACCCTGAGCCAGTGCCCAGCATGCCAAGTAGTGATAGTGGGGAGGAACGTCTTCGAGCACTCCCCGTTCGATCAGCCGAGTGATCATACTGTTGAGAGAATCTTCATTGGAGCGCCGCATAGCGTGCAGCTGATCCAGTTGATCAGCCACATCTTCCGCATCGATCAAACGCACTTCTAAATGCTGAACCAGTCGATCAAGTTCCGGGCGCGCCAGGCGTGACTCAAAGTAGGCTTTCGCCGCGGCACCGGACTCACCGGCTTCCGCATCGGCTATACCTTCAGCCAAACGCTTAGTAATGCTCTCTTCATAGTCGAGCATAATACGTACAAGGATTTCATTTTTTGTAAGAAAGTGCTTGTAGACCGTACCCTTACCTATACCTGCTTTGGCAGCAATACTGGACACAGTTACACGATCTATACCTTCAGATAAAAATAGCGACAGTGCAGCGTCGATAATCTTTTGTTCGCGATTAAGAAAAATCTTTTTCTTTTCGCGAATTCTGTCTGCACTGGAGGATTTGCTATTCATATAAAGGACAATCTTCTCTCAAACCTAAAGTAGCACCATTAGAAACCTAAAGCTGACCAAAGACAATATCTAAAGGCTCAGCTCGCGGTTACTGGCGCGAATAAACTCGTTCTTTAAATCCGCAAACGTCTGTACAGCAGGAAACTGCGGGAATTCGGCAATAACGTTTTCGGGCGCATGGAACAAAATACCTGCATCGGCCTCAGCCAGCATCGTAGTATCATTGTACGAATCGCCGGCGGCGATGGTTCTGTAGTACATGCTTTTAAAGCCTACTACAGCCTGACGCTTGGGATTAACCTGACGCAGATGATAGTCAATCACAGTGCCATCTTCGGCGGTCTCAAGTTTGTGGCAGAGCAGAGTCGGATAGCCAAGCTGTTTCATCAGCGGACTGGCAAACTCATAAAAGGTATCTGAGAGAATAACCACCTGAAAACGCTCACGTAGCCAGTCGACAAAATCAATGGCGCCGGGCAGTGGCTCCAGAGTGGCAATGACCTCCTGAATTTCATTCAGGCCCAAGCCGTGCTCGCGCAAAATATCAAGCCGATAACGCATCAGTACATCGTAGTCTGGCTCGTCGCGAGTGGTCTTCTTTAGCGCTTCTATACCAGTTTTTTCCGCGAAGGCGATCCAAATTTCCGGGACCAAAACTCCTTCCAGATCAAGACATGCGATTTCCACAGATAATACTCCCAAAGATTAATTTTGCGTGCACTTTACGTGGTTACACAGGCCTGCGCAATTGAGAACATTTCGGATAAAAGGTTATAAGCCTATAGCTGCTTATTATTTTTACTAATTAGCCGGTTTTGCTATAGTGCCGGCCTATAAAATCTATCGGAAACTTTTGTATGAGCTCGATCACCAACATCGTCGATATAGACAGTGAACTGGCAACCCAGTCACCACAGGAAATTCTTCGTTACGCTCTTGAGAACTTTGACAATATTGCGATCTCATTCAGCGGTGCTGAAGATGTAGTGTTGATCGATATGGCCTATAAAATCCGCAAAGACATTCAAGTCTTTTCGCTGGATACAGGCCGGCTCCATGCTCAGACTTATCGTTTTATTGAAGCCGTGCGCAACCACTACGACATTAAAATTGACCTAGTGATGCCAGAGGCAGCCAAAGTGGAAAAGCTGGTCAAAGAAAAAGGTCTTTTTAGCTTTTACCAAGATGATCACAAAGAATGCTGTGGCGTGCGCAAGATTGCACCACTGCGTAAGCAGTTATTAACGGTGGACGCATGGATCACTGGCCAGCGGCGCGACCAGAGCCCCGGCACTCGCGCTGAAGTCCCAGTAATGCAAGACGATAAAGCCTTTTCCCGCCCAGATGACAGCCTGACCAAGTTCAATCCACTGGCCAACTGGACATCAAAGCAGGTGTGGGATTATATCCGCGCAAACAATGTTCCCTACAATGAGTTGCATGATCAGGGATTTGTCAGCATTGGTTGTGAGCCCTGCACCCGTCCTACTGGACCTGGTCAACACGAGCGCGAAGGCCGCTGGTGGTGGGAAGAAGCGACGTTGAAAGAATGTGGTCTTCACGCGGTTAATATCAGCAAATAAATGCGAGCTAAAAGGAGATAAGTATGAAAATCACCATGGTGAAAAAAATCTTTGCCGATGGGTCTCCGTGCAAAAAGTGTGGCGAGATAGAAGAGAAGATGCGCGCGGCAGGACAGCTCGAGCGCATCGACCGCACCGTTGTTGCCGATGAGTCTAATGAGCAATCTGAGGGAATGCTGCTGGCAACAGAACATGCAGTTGACCGCGCCCCATTCTTTATTGTCGAGCGTGACGGTGAGTCGGCTCAAATTTATACCGTCTATTTTAAATTCGTTAAAGAGGTACTAGACGCAGAGACCAGCGAGGAAGAGGAGATCGCTGAGATTATGAACGACGTCGACCTCGATTTTTTGTAAGACTGTCTATTGTTAAGGCGACTCTCTTTTTATCGATCGACTGTCTCAGTCGATCTTGCCGCCGAAGGCGCTTGTCCTGTTATAAAGCGTTCTCAGCAGTTTTATCCCTAGCAAACCGGCAATTTCATATTGGCGAAGTATTCTAACTGCGCCTCCTTGCTCGGCAGTGCCATTGCCTCATCCACCACTGTACGCGTTAAGTGCGGTGCAAAGGCATGAATAAACTCATACATATAGCCCCTCAAATAGGTACCTTTGCGAAACCCTATACTGGTGACACTGGATTCAAACAGGTGCCCTGCTTCTATGGCGACCAGATCTGTATCTAATTCTGGGTCATAGGCCATATGAGCCACTATGCCTATACCCAAGCCCAAGCGCACGTAGGTTTTGATAACGTCCGCATCGGTGGCGGTAAATACCACCTTGGGTTCGAGATGCTTTTTACTAAAGGCATCATCTAAGCGCGAGCGCCCAGTAAAGCCAAATACGTAGGTAACAATCGGATGCTTCGCGACGTCTTCAATAGTCAAATTAGCCAGCTGTGCCAATGGGTGGTTCTTCGGTACCAAGATACAGCGGTTCCAACGGTAACAGGGCATCATTAACAAATCATTGTAGAGCTCCATAGCTTCGGTGGCTATGGCGAAATCCACTGTACCATCTGCGGCTTTTTCTGATATCTGGACCGGCGTGCCCTGGTGCATATGCAGGGAAACCTCAGGATACTTAGCAATAAATCCCTGAATCACTGAAGGTAGCGCATAGCGTGCTTGCGTATGGGTGGTAGCTATACTGAGACTGCCTTTATTGGGGCTATTATGTTGCTGAGTAAGCTGCTTAATGCTTTCGACTTGGCGCAGAATATCGCCAGCAATTTTAAGAATTTCCTCTCCGGTGGGTGTCACACGGGTCAGGTGCTTGCCACTGCGAGAGAATATTTCGACACCGAGCTCATCCTCTAGCAGGCGGATCTGCTTACTGATACCAGGCTGAGAGGTATAGAGGCTTTTCGCTGTGGCTGAAACATTAAGGTCGTGATGGGCGACTTCCCAGATATAACGCAATTGTTGCAGTTTCATGGTATTTCCTCGGCGATCCTAGGACAGCTAAACCTGCGATTGAGCCCTGCCCTAATATTATGTCTATTCGAAACATACCCCTATCTATACGATAAAGCTATAAAAATATACAAAACTATTCCTTCTTCGAATAGGTTCAGCTTGCTAAAGTATCAGAAAATATTTGCCTATAAGTGACTGCCCTACCCAATGATCGACCTGATTCTCTACATAGCCTCTGGTGCTGCCGTCGGCCTAGCTATAGGCTTGACTGGTGTCGGTGGAGGCTCTTTGATGACCCCGCTGCTAATACTGTTTGGCTTCCCCTACAATGTCGCCATAGGTACTGATCTGCTCTATGCTGCGATTACCAAAGCTGGCGGCGTTGTCAGTCATCAGAAACAGAAAACGATTCAGTGGCGCACCGTTCGCATGCTCGCCCTGGGCAGTGTGCCAGCCTCGGTAATTACCGCCCTTTTTCTCAGTCAGGTGTTTAATGATTCCACCGAATATGAGGGTATTTTGACGCGCAGCCTCGGGGTAATGTTGGTATTAACTGCCACTGTGATTCTACTAAACGGCCGTTTACGGCAGACAGTTAAAATAACACCTGAATCTAGCAACGGTTTTTTTGCCCGTCACAATGACGCTGTCATTTTCTTGGTGGGAATCTTCTTAGGCATTTTTGTTACCCTTTCATCAGTGGGCGCCGGCGCCTTCTGTGCCGCAGTATTGATGGTCCTCTACCCACATATGCCAGCGCTGAAGATCGTTGGAACCGATATAGCCCATGCGGTACCCCTTACTCTGGTGGCCGGCCTTGGGCACCTGATCTGGCTCGGCAATGTTGATTTTATGCTGTTGGGATGCCTATTGATCGGTTCGCTGCCGGCGATTCACTTGGGCACGCGACTGGCTCGCAGAATTCCAAGCAATATTTTACAGACTGCAATCGCGACCCTACTTCTGGGGATGGGCATTAAATTTGCGGTTTTCTAAGAATCTCAGTTAACAGCGTAACTAAAAGTGAAAGTGAAAAAACATAAGTGGAAAAGCTTAAGCGTCAAAACCTAGATAAAATCTGAGCCAAATCGCGCGACAAAAAAACCAAACATCAACGCATAAAAAAGATAGTAAAGCACCGAGTGGCGTGCTTTTTTACGCACCTCTTGTAACACCTGATCCGCCTGTTGCGCCAGATCCCGCTGCTCTAGTTCGATTTGTAGAAAGTGAAGGTCCTCACCTACGGGCTGATCTTTAAACCGTTTAAGTATCTCTGCGTCCGACAGCTGACGGTATTTCCGAGATCGTAAAACCGCCATAGTTAATGCTCCATCACTCAACCAATTCTAATCTACCGAACTCGACGCTACTCTTTAAGCTCATTGGCAACGCCGTGAGGAACATGACCAGTAGCCACATGTTCACTGGCGGAGCTGCAGTGAACCTGCTGATCGTCAAAGAATACATCGGCGCCGAAGGACTTAAGAAAGTCTCCTTTGCTGAGGCCGCCAAGAAATAGACTCTCATCGATGCGGATGCCCCATTCTCGCAATGTACGTACAACACGCTCATGGGCTGGAGCCGCTCGAGCAGTCACCAACGCCGTGCGAATCGGGCACTCATCTATGGGAAATTCAGCCTGCAGTGAATGCAGTGTCTGTAAAAATATCTTAAATGGACCCGCGTCTAATGGCATCCGCGCTTCGGCTTTCTCATTGGCCGTAAACGCATCCAAACCACGCTCTTTAAAGATTCTCTCTGAGGCGTCGGAGAACAGCACCGCATCACCATCGAAGGCAAAGCGCAGCTCGTCGGATTCACTGACGCTCTTCTGAGATGGCAACAGAGTGGCTGCCGCCATACCACTGTCGAGGGCGCTGCGGACATCCTGGGCATTGGTGCTTAAAAACAAATGGCAGGCAAAGGCCGAGACATATCTGTAGGGGGAGTTGCCGCCAGAAAATGCAGCTCGAGTGATATTTAGTCCATGGTGAGCGATGGAATTAAATACCCGTAGGCCAGTGTCCGCGGAATTTCGAGACAGCAGGATCACTTCTACCCTTGGCTCACCACCGAGCTTTTCGTTGATCCGCAACAGTTTCGTCACCAGGGGGAACGCTTCCCCCGGCTCAAGAATATCGTCTTCGTGCTCACGTTGATATTTCGAATAAGCGGCCACGCCCTGACTCTCGTAGATCTCATGGCTCTCGCGCATATCAAATAGTGCGGTTGAGGAAATCGCGATAACCAGTTTTGGGCCGTTTAATTCAGACATACCATCATCTCTCTGTTTAGATCTCTATTTATGTCATTACCCAGATATCTACTTTGCTCTTTAAGACTGCTTCTGAGCTGCAGCGTCGCTCTCAGTTTGCTCTTCTTCAGCAAAGTACTCTTTGGAGAGGCGAAACACAACCGGAGCCAAAAACACCAGTGCAATTAGGTTGGGAATGGCCATCATACCGTTGAGCACATCAGACATTTTCCAAACCAGTTCCAAGCTCATTTGTGTGCCGAGAAAAATACCCGCTACCCAAAGTACTCGAAATGGCACGATTACTTTCGGGCCAAGTAAAAATTCAGCACAGCGCTCGCCGTAATAGCTCCAGCCCAACATGGTGGTAAAGCCAAACAGAATAATGCACAGGGTCAAAATAATATCGCCAAACGGCAGCTGAGAACTAAAAGCGGCCGATGTCATAGCGGCACCGTACAACTCACCATCCCAGACACCGGTAACCACAAGAACAAGGCCGGTCATGGTGCATATAATTAACGTATCTATAAAAGTCCCCAGCATAGCGATTGAGCCCTGACGCACTGGGCTATTAGTCTCAGCGGCGGCATGGGCTATGGGCGCTGAACCCAGACCCGATTCATTGGAAAACACGCCTCGCGCCACACCACTTTGCAGGGCCAACATTATGCTGGCACCGACAAAGCCTCCAGTTGCTGCAGCGCCGTTAAACGCGGTATCAACAATTAACACCACCGCAGCAGGTACTGCCGCTGCATTGAGGATCAGAATACTCATGGTAGCTAACAGATAGATAACCGCCATTAAGGGAACCAGCTTGCCTGCAACTTCTGCGATGCGCTTAATACCGCCGAGTAAGACAACGCCGACCAAAATCGACATCACTAGGCCGCTAACTAAGGTGGGCACATGAAAGTTGCTCTCGAGGATCTGAGATACAGCATTGGACTGCACAGTGTTGGCCAACCCAAAACCTGCCAGAGCACCAAAAAATGCAAATAGCATACCCAGCCATCTCCAATTTTCACCAAGGCCGTTCTTGATGTAGTACATGGGCCCACCCACCTTTTTGCCCAGCACATCGGTTTCACGATAGTGAACGGCCAATACTGCCTCGGCATATTTGGTCGCCAGGCCGATTACGGCAGCACACCACATCCAAAACAGAGCACCTGGCCCACCCAGAGCTATAGCCGTGGCCACACCAACGATATTACCGGTACCGACTGTGGATGAGAGCGCTGTCATCAACGCATTAAACGGGCTGATCTCCCCTTCACCACTGCCTTTGCGGCCCTTAAACAGCTGTTTAAAGGCATAGGGAATCTTGGTGATACTGATTCCTTTTAAACCAATGGTTAAATAGATACCGGTTCCCAGCAGCAGTGTCAGCATGCCTGGGCCCCAAATCACATCTCTCATGGTGTCGATAATTTGTTCAAACATAACAATCCCTTTTATTATTTTTAGCGTTTTTAAAGCTATTCTTATTCTTGTTTTTAGTCGCGCTAGTTTATAAGAACTATTCTAATAGCCCAGTCGATGCTGTTGAGCGAATAATCCAAATAGCCCTCCGGTGTGGACAAAGACGATATCATCACCGTCCCATTGGGAGAATTTTCCTTTTTTGATATCTTCGATCATGCCGAAGAATGCTTTGCCGGTATAAACCGGGTCGAGCAAAATACCTTCTAGAGCAGCAACCTCTTTAATACACTCAAAGACTTCTTCACCGGCAACCCCATACGCTGGACCTATATACTCATCAGAGGTATCGGCGACCAGGCCTGAAATATCCGTTTGCGGGCTGTAATGACTCTGCCATTGCTCTAGATCTCCGCGCACTTTGCGAGTGAAATACTCAGCGTTATCGCAAACCGCATAAGCTTTTACCTGAGTATTGATCTGATGCAATTGGCAACCCAGCATTAAACCCGCCTGGGTGCCCGCAGAACCGGTGGCATGAACTATGGCTGCAGGCGATATAGCATGGCGCTGAAAGTCCTGAGAGAGCTCCTCAGCGGCGGCTATATAACCCCACATACCAGTACCATTACTGCCACCAGTAGGAATTGCATAAGCTTTACGTCCAAGCGCAGCATAGTGCTCTTGCCACTGGTTAAAGAGCTTATTCAAGCCTCGGTACTCATCGAGACTGTAGTGACTAATAGTGGCTCCGGCCAATTGATCGAGCAGTAGATTGCCCACTGGCTTTGGCTCAATATCTGCACGCAATAACAGATGCACTTTGAGGCCCAGCTGAGCACCGAGAAGCGCCACTGAGCGGCAGTGATTGGACTGTACACCACCAGAGGTGATCAAGGTGTCACAGCCTTTAGCCAGGGCCTCCGCGAGCAGAAACTCCAGCTTGCGGACCTTATTGCCAGAGGTGGCAGCCCCAGTGAGATCATCGCGTTTAATCCAGATGCGCGGCCCGCCGAGCTGTTTTGACAGTCGCTCTAGAGGATAGAACGGCGTTGGTGTCTGAGCCAGGTTAAGCCGCTCTGGATAATTAATCATTTAGTCGCTCTCTTCAAATCACGTCTTTACGATCAGCTAATTAAGTCACCTACAAAAAAGGCCGCGTCAGCGGCCTTTTTTGATTACGATATTAGATCGCCTTGATAGTGCCTTTTGGTAGCACCGCATGAACCGCGGACTTTTGAAACTTAAGCTCGAGTTTGTCATTTACTTCAACCACCACATACTCACCTTCAAGCTTAACGACCTTGCCAAGTATGCCACTGGTCATAGTGACTTCATCACCCTTGCTCAGACCGGTAATCAGATCTGTATGCTCTTTCTGACGTTTGCGCTGTGGACGGATAATAAACAGGTACATAAAGATAAACAGTCCGCCAAACATAATCAGCGAGCCGGTAATACCGGGATCGCCAGCTGGAGCAGAAGTCTGTGCCTGTGCACTGGAAATAAAAAACATAATAAGTCCTTAGGTTTAATGAATAATGTTAGGTTATTAGCGCCGCAACGGTCTTTCGTCTTGGCAATTACAGTTAAAAAATTTGTCTTGCTGCTGAACTATAAAGCTATAAATTCTCTTTAATCCAGGCCAATGCATCATCGTGATGGGTCTTGGTCTTGACCTTGGGCATCACGTGTTTAATCAGGCCATCTTTGCCAATCACGAAGGTGCTGCGCAGCACGCCCATATATTCGCGGCCCATAAATTTCTTCATATCCCAGGCACCATAGCTCTCAGTGACCTGATGATCCTCATCGGACAGCAGAGTAAAGTTCAGCTCCTGCTTATCTTCAAACTTAACCAGCCTGTCAACTGAGTCTGGACTAACAGCCATAACAACAGTGTCGAGCTCGGCAAATTGATCTTTGCTATCGCGAATACCACAGGCTTGTACAGTGCAGCCGGGAGTCATTGCCTTGGGATAGAAATACAACAGCACATTCTTAACCCCGCGGAAGTCCGCCAGACTGACCTTCTCGCCACGCTGATTAAATAACGAGAAATCGCTCGCCGGCGTTCCAACTTCAGAAAATGCCATGGTTTTCTCCCAATAAGAGGCTGTTTTTAAGGTCGCTTACTGTAGCAAATTTATTGTCCCAGCAACCAGTAAAAGCGTCACCGAGAGGCTTTTTAGGGTTAAAAGTAGCAAAACCCTGAGGCATAAAAAAACCGCTTACTCAGTGGAGAATAAACGGCTCTTAAATATTGCTTGCTAACAGGTGGAGCTATTACTTGAGCCCTTATTCAAGCTCTCATTCAAACTCTCGTTCTAATTAGGGCAGCAAGTGTTGAACGGCATCGCGCTCTTCTGTCAGTTCTTGCTCGGTCGCGCTCATTTTGGCACGTGAGAAGTCATTGATTTCAACGCCCTGAACAATCTCCCAGTCGCCGTCTTTACAGACACAAGGGAAAGAGTAGATCAGGCCTTCGGTAATGCCATAACTGCCATCACTGTAGACGCCCATGCTGACCCAATCGCCATCGGCAGTGCCCAGAGCCCAGCTGCGCATATGGGCAATCGCCGCATTGGCTGCTGAAGCGGCACTAGACGCGCCGCGCGCTTTAATAATCGCTGCGCCACGCTGCTGTACAACAGGAATAAAGTCATTTTCGTACCAGTCCTGATCGACCATATCGATGGCCGCTTGACCATTGACTTTAGTCTGGTGGATATCTGGATACTGAGTCGCTGAGTGATTGCCCCAGATAGTCATATGGGTCACATCATTGATCGTGGTGCCAGTCTTGGCGGCGATTTGGCTCAAAGCACGGTTGTGATCCAGTCGGGTCATAGCGGTGAATTGGCGCGGGTTAATCGATGGCGCGTTGCGCTGGGCAATCAAGGAGTTAGTGTTGGCTGGGTTGCCGACAACCAAGACTTTAATCGCTTTTGACGCGTTGGCGTCAATAGCTTTGCCCTGGGCAGAGAAAATCGCTGCATTGGCTTCAAGCAGGTCTTTGCGCTCCATACCGGGACCACGAGGACGAGCGCCCACGAGAAGTGCGTAATCAGTATCCTTAAAAGCGACTGCTGCGTCGTCGGTGCAAACCATATCGGCAAGCAGCGGGAAAGCGCAGTCTTCAAGTTCCATAGCTACACCTTTCAGTGCTTCCAATGCCGGAGTGATTTCAAGCATTTGTAAAATAACCGGCTGATCAGTGCCAAGCATTTCGCCAGCGGCGATACGGAACAATAGAGAGTAACTAATTTGGCCTGCGGCCCCTGTAACGGTAACGCGAACGGGTGATTTCAAGATGGTTCTCCGAAGAAGTGAGTACGCCTAAAAATAAGTAAGGATAAGGGCCACAACCTGTGGCGCTATTGCGGGGCGCTATTATAAGGATGCACAGCAAAAATGCATCATTGCCAGACTAATGGGGAGCATTTTCAGGAACAATACTCCCCTCTTATAGGCAATTAGGCGCAGAGCGCTTTATAGGTGGCCAGCATCCGGGCATAGAGCTGGTCTTTAAAATCGCTGGCTGAGGTATCCAGCTGCGCCACTATATCCACCAAGTGCTCATTATCTTCCTTTCCGCCCCACTGCTTTTGATAGCTGCCATCCTGGTAGCCATGATCCTGACGGAAGAAATTGAGTACATTCTTGCCCACATAACCCACATAGAGCTGTTCAAAATCCATATCAATACCCTGCATCAACTTGGCAAAGCGCACGGCGTCAAAGCCTTTGCTGGCTAGGGTGTATTCAGTAAAGTCTTCGAGATCAATACGGAAGTCGCCGGTTTCCTGTGGCGTTGCAAATGCTTCGGTGACCTGCTCGGCGATAGATTCTGGTGAATCGCCTTTTAACAGCATAATACTGAGACCAAAGTGCCAAATATCCACTAACTCGAGAGCGATCTGGCCAATATCCGGATTCTGCTTTTTCCACCATTTCCAGCCCCAATGATCGAGTAATTCTGCACACTCCACCCATATTGCTCGATACCATTCAAAGTTTTGTGTCTGCCACTGGGCATGCACCTTAGTATTCATATCGTTCTGCAGTTCAAGCATGGTTAAAAGCTGTTGCTGTTTCATCTGTAGTTCCTAGTTCTAAGTTGCTGCTGTGGATTACATTTTTTAAGCGCGAACAAAACTGTTGCTCTGCTTCTCTGTACCTATGGTTGTACTGGCCCCGTGACCGGTAATTACAACCGCATCATCGTGCAATGTGTAGAGTCGCTGGCTGATCGATTGTTTGATCTCATCAAAATTTCCCCCAGGCAAATCGGTGCGGCCTATGCTGCCCTGAAATAGGGTGTCACCCGCAATCAGCGTTTTGTACTCGTCAAACCAGAAACTCACAGAGCCCGGTGTGTGGCCGGGCGTATGTATGGCAACGGCACCGCAGCAATCAAAAGCCTGATCGTCGTTGATATAGTGATCCGGTTCCGGCAGAGACACAGTGGGCACACCAAACATAGCGCACTGATCCTCGACCATATCCCAGAGAAACTGATCGCCTTTATGCAGATAGATCGGCGCGCCAGTGGCGTTTTTGATTTCACCTGCGGCTAAAATATGGTCTAGGTGAGCATGGGTGTGAATAATCGCGACCACCTTGAGATTTAACGCTTTTAGCAGGGCCAAGATCTTATCGGCATCGCCGCCGGGATCGACCACCAATGCCCTGCCACTCAGTCGATCGCCGATCACTGAACAGTTGCACTGCAAAGGACCAACGGGAAAGGTGCGGATGATAAAATTGGACTGTTCTGGGGCTGTATTGGTCGCTTCGGTCATAATGGCTATCTCTAAGCAGGTATTTGAAAAAGACGGTTAAAGTTATCTGTTGTGGCACAGGCCAATTCCTCAAGGCTAATACCGCGCAGATCGGCCATGAACTGGGCCACTTCGCGGACATACTGAGGCTCATTCTGTGCGCCGCGGTGAGGTACAGGTGCCAGCCAAGGTGAGTCGGTTTCAACCAAGATGCGATCCAATGGAACCTTTACGGCTACATCACGCAAGTCTTTGGCATTGGCAAAAGTCACAATGCCTGAAAAGGAAATATAAAAACCCAGCTCCAACGCTTGCTGAGCCATTTCCCAAGTCTCGGTAAAACAGTGCATTACACCACCGGCAGACGGTGTGTACTCGCGCATCAGCTCGATGGTTTCATCGCGGGCATCGCGGGTGTGAATAATCACCGGTTTGGCAATTTCCTGACAGGCCTGCAAATGATTGACGAAACTCTGGCGCTGCCAGTCGATAGTCTCGCTGCTATAAAAGTTATCTAACCCAGTCTCTCCGATGGCAACCACGCGGGGTTGTTGTGCCAAACTGACTAACTCTTCGATACTGGGCACCGGCTGTGGCGTTTTCTGCAAGGGATGAACGCCCACAGACGAGTAGACGTTGTCAAATTGTGCAGTGAGATCAATCAGCGATCGCGAGGTAGTCATATCCACGGCGACACTGAGAAAGTGGGTGATGCCGCGAGCCTGGGCCGCGTCAATTACGCCGTTGAGGCCGCCCTCTCGATCGCTTAAATCCAAGTGATCCAGATGACAGTGAGAGTCTACCAGCATAGCGTAAAAGGTCTTTTTTAGGATTGATTACTACAGGGTTAGTGTAGGCTTGTGGGAGTGTACCGTACCGGTCAGAGCCTGTTCAATATCAACCTTTAATTCTTCTTGGTCGGCGCTCAATTGAACCCCTACACCCTCTTGCTTAAAACTCGCAGAACCTTTGTGGGTTACCCAGACCACTTTGCCGGTCATGGGAATGGGTTCGGGACGCAGATAGATACTTAACAGAAAGAAAATATCATCGCCCAATTCATAACTTTTTTTCGTTGGCACAAACACACCACCGCCTTGAACAAAGGCCATGTAGTGCTCATACAGTGCATCTTCATTTGGAATCTCGACGGATAAAATACCGCCCTTGCCACCTTTAAACATCCTTATCACCTCCGGTCCCTGTGCTGTTTTGAGCTTAGCACGAAAAACTTGGATGCACTGATAATGTGGCTTTGAGTGGGTTTGTACTGTTGCTGAAACTGGGCTTGTAAGGCATACCGAAAGCCTTAGCACATAAGCCCGAGCGCCGACTCTTGTCATCTCGAACCCTACCAATTGTCATCTCGAACCCTACCAATTGTCATCTCGAACGCATGTGAGAGATCTCAGAATTGAGCAGAGAGATCCCTCGTCGCTCCGCTCTGTCGGGATGACATATTAGGGGGGTCTATCGGGATGACATATTAAGAGGTTCTATCGGGATGCCATATAAGGGAGTTCTATCGGGATTACATATTAAAGGGCTCTATCAGAATAACTGCCACTCTAGGTTAGCCTATCTGCGCGCCTTGAATACCATCACCCAGTCCATAAACAGCTCTTCCCAAAGCATCTGCGGGTTGGGATTGTTACCGCTGAGTATCCAATTGCGCGCCAACAGCAACTTATCGGAAAAACCAAATAGCGCAGTATTGGGTTTATCCGCCAGTTCGGTTGTGGCCAACCGATGAATATACCGACTAAACCAATCTATAGACTGTTCGCCATCGAGCTTTTGACACTGCTGTGCAGCGACCAAAGGTGACAGGGAACCGTCAGCAACCTCAGCTACCAACGTCTCAAACTGCCGCCGTTGTTCCAAATTGTCACTTTGCAGATAATCCAGAGCCAACAGTGGTCTCCCACCCGCTAGGGGCAAAACCTGCTCTGCAGCAATGCGGTCGTTGGTGACATCGGTAAGCCACTGCAGGGCAATATCAGCCTCTGGGGTTGGCATACTCAGTTTCTGGCAGCGGCTGCGAATGGTCGCAGACAGCCTGCTGGGCCTATGGGAGACCAAAATCAATAATGTTTTGCTCTGAGGCTCTTCGAGATTTTTTAACAGTGCATTGGCCGCATTAATATTCATCGCTTCAGCAGGTGCAATAATCGCCACTTTCCAACCACCCTGTTGGGCAGTTTTACTCAGGGACTCACAGAGCTTGCGCACCGGATCAATCTTAATCGCCTTGCCTTTCTCTTCAGGCTCAAGATAGGTGATATCCGGATGACTACCCGCGCTGAAAAGATTGCAGGTCTTGCAGGTGCCACAGGCATATTTGACCATCTCTGCGGAACAGATCAGACGTTGGGCCAGAGCCGTCGCCAATCGCAACTTGCCAATCCCCTGATCGCCACTGATCAATACCGCATGGGGCAGACGACCACTATCGATACTGCTATTTAAAGAAGCCCATGCATCCTCGTGCCAGGGCAGTGGCAGAGCTGACACTAAACAGTCTCCCAAAAAGTCTCTAAGGTCTGAGTAATCTGGGCTTGAACCCCCTCTAAGGTCAGAGATGCGTCAATTACCACACAGCGCTGCGGATTGTCCTGTGCGATCTGTAGATAACGATTGCGCACGCGCTCAAAGAACGCCACTTGCTCTTGCTCAAACCGGTCCGGAGTACTGCGTTCACTGGCCCGCGCTAAGCCAATCTGCACCGGAATATCGAGAATCAAGGTTAGGTCCGGCTGTAGGCTGCCCTGAACCATCAGTTCAAGATCTCTAATCAGATCGTCGCGCATATGCCGACCGGCGCCCTGATAGGCGTAAGTGGCATCGGTAAAACGGTCGCAGAGAACCCAGGCACCCTCACCTAGCATAGGTTCGATTACTTGGTTGAGATGTTGTGCGCGGGCGGCAAAGACCATCAGCAGTTCGGCGGTATTGCACACTGACTCTTCCCGAGGTGCCAACAATAGCTCACGAACCTGTTCAGCCAGTGGCGTGCCGCCAGGTTCTCTGGTGCAGCCATAGGTGAGTTTTTTGCTGTCCATCCAGTCCTGGATAAATTTAATATTAGTGGTCTTGCCGACGCCTTCGGTGCCTTCAATGGTAATAAATTTTCCACGCATTTGATTTCTAACCCTGCACCTAGTTTTTGATCGCTCTATTGTGACGATTTGAGAGCCTACTGTCTGCCCTGTTTTTAGCTTTTGGTTTTCAGATTTAGTTTTCAGGTTTTGGCGCAGACTGATAATCCACTGCGCGCTGGTTTATCTGATATTGACGCACCGCCTTTTGATGCTCTTCAAGGGTGTCGGAAAAGTAATGTGCACCGTCCCCGCGGGCGACAAAATACAGACTTGTGCCCGCCTTGGGATGCAGCGCAGCCTCGATGGCCGCAGCGCTGGGCATGGCAATAGGAGTCGGCGGCAAACCATTAATACGATAGGTATTGTAGGGCGTTAGCGTCCTTAGATGCCTGCGAGTGATATTTCCTCTGTAGCTGTCACCCAACCCATAAATCACAGTTGGATCGGTTTGCAAACGCATAGATTTTTTGAGACGACGGACAAAAACACCAGCGATGGTAGGTCGCTCTGAAACCTGCCCCGTCTCTTTTTCCACAATAGAGGCCATAATCAATGCGTCGTAAGCATTGGCGTAAGGTAAGCCCTGTGCCCTTCCCTGCCAAGCTTGATCCAGTACTTGTAGCATTTTCCGATGAGCTCTGGCGATTATATCGACGCCAGTATCCTCGTGGGTGTAGCTGTAGGTATCGGGAAATAGCCAACCCTCTGGGTGAACCTTGTTAATATTTGCCGCGCTCATTATCTGAATCTGGCTGAGCTGACTAATCTCGGCAAATTGCTCAACAGTGGCTAGCTGTGCGATCCACTGCTGGTAATTCCATCCTTCAGGAAACGTAATCTGGTAGCTGATCACTGAGCCCCGATTAAATTTTTCTAATAGCTGCAGCGCAGTTTCACCCGGTTCAATCTGATAGTGACCAGCCTGTATTGCCGTTTTCCCGGATATCCGCCCATAGAGACTAAGCAGTTTTGGGTGGGACAGAATCTCCCGTTGATGCAGCTGACGATTTACCTGAGTCAGGCTGCTACCTTTATTCACTTGCCAGACCAAAGACGTCTTCGCCTGGGGCAAATTAATCGGCTTATGAAGCTCGTAATAGCCAACCAGCGCAACACCCAAAGCACAGGCCAGAATCACTGTGAGCAGCGCTAGACTGCCGAGTAGCCGCTTTAGCATGGAAAGCCTTGGACATTATTCAGCAATGTACTCTGCAGTAATCTGGTGTCTTTGCCCACAGACAGCGCACCGACATTCATCATTGATGTCACTGGCACGATTCCGCGCACTGAGCTGCAGGTAAAGAGTTCGCTGGCGCTGTACAGCTGCTCTCGGCTAACCCTAGCTTGCTGTAGTTTTAAACCCGCTCTGGCAAAAAGCCCATCGATTAATAACTCCCGCATCACTCCGCGGACGCCTGCCTGGTCCAAGATAGGCGTCACCCAGCCACTGCTCAGTTTGATAAAGAGATTGGCTCTAGTGGTTTCGATAAGGCTGTCATCAGCGGAAAACATAATGCCATCATCGTATTCCTCAGCCCATTCCGATCGAGCCATAACCTGATCCAGACGATTTAAATGTTTAATCCCGGCGAGCCGCGAATTGAGCGGCAAGCGATAGTCACATTCAGTAAGGCTTATACCCTGCTGTCTCTGGATTTGCAGATCATCTGGTAGAGGAAAATACTGAGCGATAATCCGTGGACTAACCTCAGACAAAACTGGCAGGGCGTAACCGCGCCCTCCGCTACCTGCAGTAACAATTACCTTAACAATGCCTGACTGGCGCTGCTCTGGCGTTAAGCCACGCAATAGACTGTCTAGATTGCTCGATAGCTGATCAGCTGTAATATTGACACCCAGAACGGGAGCATCCCTAAGCAAGCGCTTAAAATGCTGTTGCAGCAGCGGCAGAGCACCATCGTGCAGTAACATGGTTTCAAACAGACCATGACCGTAAGAGCCTCCCCGATCTGTCAGCGGTAAGCTGTCAGCCGGAGTACTATTGATCACGGAGTTAGACATAGTGATAATCAATTCTTGGTTTGAATGAGTAGAGCACTATTAAACCTAAATTTCGCCCATAAAAAAACCGCCCCAATGGAGCGGTCTTTTTAAAAAGGAACAAATATTAGCCGTGCGCTGTAATGTAAGTGACAGCATCTTGAACAGTAGCAATTTTCTCTGCTTCTTCATCAGGAATCTCAGCATCGAATTCCTCTTCTAAAGCCATAATCAGCTCTACTGTATCAAGGGAGTCTGCACCCAAGTCTTCAACGAAAGAGGACGTGCTTTTTACGTCTTCTTCTTTAACACCAAGTTGCTCTGCTACCATTTTGATGACGCGTTCTTCGATGTTACTCATCGTATACCTACTCCTGTTAACTGAATTGCAAATAAATTTTGCTACCGAGCAGTCAAAGCTCAGTTAGCGATAATCTGTGTTTTCGAGGCGCGCATTCTACCCTACAAACAACCAAATGCTAAACTCTATTTTAAAAAACAACAATCCCCATTAATATCAGAGGGTTACGACATGTACATGCCGCCGTTCACGTGAATTGTCTCACCTGTGATGTAGCCAGCGGCGTCTCCAGCAAGAAAACAGACCACTGCTGCGATCTCTTCTGGGGCTCCCAAACGGGCCAGAGGTATCTGTGTCAGCATAGCTTCCTTACTTGTTTCAGCCAGATCCTTGGTCATGTCAGTATCAATAAAACCCGGCGCTACTGTATTAACGGTAATGTTTCGAGAACCCAACTCTTTGGCTAAAGCGCGGGTAAAACCACCGACACCCGCTTTGGATGCTGAATAATTACTCTGCCCAGCATTGCCCATGGCACCAACGACAGAGCTGATGTTAATAATACGACCCCAGCGCGCTTTGGTCATCGGGCGCACACACCCTTTAGCCAGACGAAATACCGAAGTCAGATTGGTGTCCAAGACGTCCATCCACTCATCATCTTTCATGCGCATTAGGATATTGTCTTTGGTTATACCGGCGTTATTGACCAGAATAGTCGGTGCCGCAAACTGCTCAGTAATGGCTTTGATCACGTTGGCGACAGACTCAGCATCGGTGACATTGAGCACCATACCTATGCCGTTTACGCCATTATCAGCAAAACGCTGACTGATTGATGCGGCGCCAGCCTCAGATGTGGCTGTGCCAACTACAGTAGCTCCGGCTTTACCCAGCGCTTCTGCTATAGCAGCACCAATGCCGCGGGTGGCGCCAGTAACCAGTGCTACTTTATCATTGAGATTCATGTATTTTTCCTATTTAAAAAGAAGTATTTAAACCATTAATTAAACTAGTCATTAAACTGAGGTTAAAGCGTTTTCTAAACTGTCCACATCATCGGTGGACAGAGACTTTAAATTGCGATCTATGCGCTTAGAAAGACCGTTGAGCACGCGCCCTGGGCCACATTCAATAAGCATTTCAGCACCGCCAGCGGCAAGGCCATTAACACAGTCAACCCAGAATACCGGCTTGTAAATTTGCTCAAGCATCAAGCCCTTGATGGTTTGAGGATCCGCTTCTGACTGAGCATTTACATTGTGAATAATTTTGATCTGCGGAGCACTAAACGTCGTTGCTTCAACCAACTCAGCAAGATTGTCTGCCGCTGGACGCATCAACGAGGTATGGAAAGGTGCGCTTACCGGCAATTCAACCGCGCGCTTGGCGCCACCATTCTTGCAGATAGCTGTGGCTCGTGCCACTGCATCCGCATCACCAGCAATCACAACCTGACCTGGTGCATTAAAGTTTACTGCAGCAACCACCTGACCCTCTGCGGCCTCTGAGCAAGCGTCTATGACTATCTGATCGTCTATGCCCATAATCGCAGCCATAGCGCCAACGCCCACAGGCACAGCCTGCTGCATAAAGGCACCACGTGCGCGAACAATATTTACCGCATCGGCAAATTCAACCGCACCGGCACAGACTAATGCAGACCATTCGCCGAGACTGTGGCCGGCCATTGCGGCTGGGTTGGGGCCGCCCTGCTGTTGCCAGAGACGCCATATGGCAACACTGGCAGCGAGCAGAATAGGCTGAGTTCGCTCAGTCAGATTGATCGCGTCATCTTCGCCGTTCTGTACCAGATCCCAGCAGTCATATCCGAGAACCTCAGATGCCTCACCAAATGTCTGCTCTACCAAGGTATTTGCTGCGGCCAAACCGGCGAGCATTCCAATTTTCTGTGATCCCTGACCGGGAAATACAAATGCCAAATTATTGTTCATAGACTGTCTTCTTTTATCCAGGTTGGTTCAATTTGTGCTTAAGTATAGGCGACAAAACATCAGGCAAGTTATGTTCTGCCGCTGCGGTGGCAACTTCCAACGCCCGTACAAAGGCTGTTTGGGTCGCACTGCCATGGCTTTTCACCACAACGCCATTTAAGCCGAGAAAATAAGCGCCATTATAGAGCGCCGGGTCGAGCTGTACCTTGAGTTTTAACAGCGGGCCACGCAAAAGTAGCAGTGCCAGACGCGCCAACCAACCGCGGCCAACTGCTTCACGGAATCGCGCCCCAACCATGGTGGCCAGACCTTCGCTAGTTTTAAGTGCGACATTGCCGGCAAATCCATCACAGACAATCACATCGGTACCACCCTGAAAAATTCCGTTGCCTTCTATATACCCGCAGTAGTTAATCTCAGTATCGGCCTCGAGGAGCGCGGCGGCTTGCTGTATGTCGTCGCGACCCTTATTCGATTCTTCACCCACATTGAGGAGTCGTACACTGGGCGACTCAATCGACTCCAGCTCACTGGCAGTTAGGGCGCCGAGCAGCGCAAACTCATATAGCTGCGCTGCTGAGCATACTGGGTTGGCCCCCAAATCCAACACATAGCTACGCCCAGATATGGTTGGTACCGTGGTACAGATAGCCGGCCTAGAGATACCGGGAAGCGCCTTTACAAAATACAGACCCAACGCCATGATCGCACCCGTATTGCCGGCACTGATAAACGCCTGTGCCTCGCCTGCAGCAAGCGCCTGCAGCGCCAGACCCATAGAGGAATCGCGCTTGTGGCGAATAACGGCTGATGGCTTATCAGAGTCAATAACGTGAGAGTCGCTGTGACGAACCTCTATGCGAGATAGAAGTGTCGGATCTTTGTAGGGAGAGAGAGATAATTGTTCGCCCACCTGAGTCTGGTCACCAAATACCAAAGCATGCACTTGGCGATGGCTATTGAGGAAATCAAGTAGCGCAGACACAGTGGTGCGAGGACCTAGGTCCCCGCCCATCGCATCAACGGCAATTCGCAGTGAATTTGCCAAAGAATAATTTGTTCAGTTATTCGGCGTCAGTCTCGACAACTTTGCGGCCGCGGTAAAAACCATCAGCAGACACATTGTGACGCAGGTGCTTCTCGCCGCTTACCGGATCAACTGAAATAGTTGCAGCAGTAAGTGCATCATGTGAACGACGCATACCGCGCTTTGAACGTGTCTTGCGACTTTTCTGAACAGCCATAGATTACTCCTAAGCAATAATCTGATGCAGCCGAAGTTATTTCTTCAACTGCGCTAAAATATTAAAGGGATTGTCAGCGACAACCTCATCGTCTTTCTCGCTACCACTTGGCCCGTCCTGAGAAATAAAGGTGTCTCCAGTGCAGCTACCTACTTCATGGTAGTTGACTAAAGGCAGAGCCAATAAAACTTCATCTTCGAGTAACACACTTAGGTCGGCCATTTTATCACCGACAATCCAAGGTTCTCGATCACCAGACACCTTGCCAATCTGATCTTCCGACCAAATGATCTGTGCCGCTATATCAGCAACCAAATTCACTCTCACCGGCTCAAGACAGCGCTGACATGTCGCCGTCACAGCTATCTCAAATGCACCATTGACCACTTTCGCCCTCACCTCATCCACTTCAAACTTAATAAAAGCGGCTAAGGGTGACTCAATGCTCTCTACTGCAAGCGCTAAACGCGGAAGATGCTTCGCCTCAAAATGTCCCTCGAGGACAATTCCTTGGTTCGCAAGTTTTCGCGGATCTATTAGTGTCGGCAGTGCCATAAATAAGGTGGTACTCAGTTAGGCGCGCATGATAGGGTCAAGATATTGTTCTGTCAAAGAAAATTGACCAAATAGCCCTGATCCACCATGTATAATTGAGCTTCAGGTCCAGACTTAAACAAACCAGAAGCTTTTTTATGCAGAACCTTATTTTAGCCTCGTCCTCTAGCTATCGAAAATCTCTGTTAGAGCGTCTACGAATTAGTTTCACATGCGTCTCACCAGATCTCGATGAACGTGCTCATAAAAATGAATCAGCCCAGGCTCAAGCTGTTAGGTTGGCCAGTGAAAAAGCGCAGGCTGTGGCACTAAAACATCCAGAGGCAACGATTATTGGCTCTGACCAGGTCGCGGAACTGTGCACTGTTGGACCAAAAGACCCGCACTTAAAGCCGACCTTAAATCAAAGCTCAGACCAGAGCTCAAGGATACTGGGTAAACCGGGCAATCATCAGCGAGCAGTGGAACAGCTCAGCGCTCAGTCCGGCCAGGTGGTTAAATTTTATACCGCAGTCACAGTACTTGCTCAGGGTGCATCAAGCAGCGCCCTCGATATTACCGAAGTAACATTTCGCGATCTCACTAGCATAGAAATTGAGTCATACCTAAAGGCGGATACACCTTATAACTGTGCCGGTAGTTTTAAAGCTGAATCTCTCGGTATCAGTCTGTTTGAATCCGTGAACAGCAGTGATCCATCAGCCCTTATCGGCCTGCCGCTGATTAAACTGTCACAGCTTCTGCGAGATAGAGATATCCAAACAAACTGACAGGAAATAGCCTCTGCTAACAGACTATTAATAGAGGGAAGATTTGATCTCGCTAAACAGGTCTACGCAGGCCAGAGGTTTAAAAGTCTGCAAACGGTCTGCATGATGCGCCCCATAGCTTACAGCGATTCTCGGCATACCCGCATTCACCGCCATCTCCATATCAAACTCTGTATCGCCTACCATCACCGCAGCCTCTGCAGGCAGGCCAAACTCTGCCAATAGCTCCTCGAGCATCAGCGGATGGGGTTTAGAGAGAGTTTCATCGGCACAGCGACTATTATGAAAGAAATCCTCCATACCCAGGCTAAGCAGTACGCGATCCAGTCCTGCCCTGCTCTTCCCTGTGGCAACTGCTAATTGGTAGCCCTCAGCCTTTAAGTCCTGCAATGTTTCTTCGACCCCTGGGAAAAACGGGCAAGGCGCACTATCTTCATTGCGATAATGCTGCGAATAACGGGTCTGAAGTTGAAACACCTGCTCTCTGGTTGCCTGGGGAAATAACCGGAACGTTGCCTCAGTGAGGCCCAGCCCAATAATTTCCTTAACCTCAAGATAGCTCGGCACAGGCATAGCGAGTTCAGTTGCCGCGCTTTGCATAGAACTGACAATCCGCGCGACCGAATCTGAAATAGTGCCATCCCAGTCGAAAATAACCAGCTTGATAGAATTTAAATTAGTCTTGCTCACAGCTTGGTCAAAACCTTTTCTAAATCGGCAGGCAACGGAGCTTCCACCTCGACCCAGTCGCCAGATAGGGGATGTTTAAAGCGAAGGTAACGTGCGTGTAAAAATAAACGCTTCAATCCAAGGGGTTTTAAGCTTTCATTAAAGTGTTCGTCACCATACTTGGGATCGCCGGCGATTGGCTGCTCAGCAAACTGGCAGTGCACACGAATCTGATGGGTTCTGCCAGTCTCGAGCTTGATATCTAAAAGTGTTGCCGAAGGATACTGCTGGAGAGTTTTGAAATGTGTCACTGAAGCCTTTCCCGAGGCATCTACACGTACCATGCGCTCACCAGACTGCAGCGTATTTTTACGCAGTGGCGCATTAATGGTGTTCTTGCCCTTGGGCCAACGACCTTTGGATAAGGCGGTATAACGCTTTTCAATATAGTTTCGCTGCATATCCTGCTGCAGTGCCAGTAGTACAGCACGTTTTTTTGCCAGCATCAGACAACCAGAGGTATCGCGGTCAAGACGATGCACCAACTCGAGAAAGCGCAGCTCCGGATGCTCCGCACGAAGGGCTTCAATAGCTCCCAGTGAAACGCCGCTACCACCATGAACTGCTAGCCCGCTGGGCTTATTGATAATCAGTAGGCCGTCGTCCTCGAACAATATATTGTCAGCCAAGTATTGCTTGAGCTGGCGTCCCACCGCAGGCATCTCGCCTCGCTCCGCCACTCTGATCGGCGGCAGACGCACAATATCGCCCTCTTTAAGACGACTCTCGGCTTTAACGCGGCCTTTATTAACTCGCACCTCGCCCTTGCGCAACAGTCTATAAATGCGCGATTTGGGAACGCCTTTTAAGATTTTAATAAGAAAGTTATCCAGACGCTGACCAGCTTGTTCTGGACCTATGTCGACGTAAGAGACTTGACTGAACTGCGATTCGGTAGACATGGACACGGCTTCTGATGATTTGGCGCGCATTGTACCTAGCAGCCCCGTCGTTCCCAACTAAATTATCTGTTTAGATTGAAAGTCTTAGGCATTGTTGTTACATTGCGGCCAAGTTCCCTGCTGCCCAGCGTACAAATGGCGCTGCCCAGAGGTTGAACAGATCGCCAAATGCCCTAAAACGGCTAAGCGAAAAAGAATACAAGAGGGTCTGGCCGTTGGAGCCGACACCTTATGACAGCTGAGTAGGCTGCAGAGAAAAGACAAGATAATTTTGGTTACAGAAGTTAACCGCAATTGAGAAAGACCTACCCTTAGAGGCCTATCTTTCTCATAGAGAGACGCGTTTGAATCACCTAAAGCCTGGCGTTTTCGTAGGGCTTGTGTAGAGATAAAAACGCTGTTCGGTTGACTGAGAACAAGATACTAAATAATGGATAGCATCCCCCGCAACTGCGCTTAAAGCCAGCAAATCCGGGGAAAAGGAGTCTTTGGTAGCGTGCGTTAGGTGCAGGCTGCCGTTGGTTTACACTTCATCTATACCTAGTTACTTGCTTGATTACACCTCTTCTTACCTCTTTTCACTACTGCTGCTCGACACAACAAGCAAAGGTGAATTATGAAACGTATGTTAATTAATGCTTCGCACACTGAAGAGGTGCGCGTTGCTATGGTAGACGGCCAGAAGCTCTACGATCTGGATATCGAAAACCGAACAAGAGAACAAAAGAAAGCCAACATTTACAAAGGCAAGATCACAAGAGTCGAGCCCAGCCTCGAAGCAGCATTTGTTGATTATGGCGCCGATCGTCACGGCTTCCTCCCACTAAAAGAAATCTCCCGCGAATACTTTAAAGGCAAATCCTCCGATGGCGGCCGCGTCAATATCAAAGATGCTATCCGCGAAGGTCAGGAAATCTTTGTCCAGGTAGAAAAAGAAGAGCGCGGCTCCAAAGGCGCTGCACTGACAACCTTTATTAGCCTAGCGGGTCGCTATTTAGTACTGATGCCAAACAATCCTCGGGCCGGTGGCATCTCGCGCCGTATCGAAGGTGAAGAGCGTGCTGATTTGCGTGAAGCTATGCGCGGTTTAGATATCCCTGAAGGTATGGGCGCCATTGTCCGCACTGCAGGTATAGGCCGAGCCACTGAAGAACTGCAGTGGGATCTAGATTACTTACTGCAGCTCTGGAACACTATCGATGCCGAAGCTGAGGGCGCCAAAGCACCGCACTTTCTGTTCCAGGAAAGTAACGTTATTGTTCGTGCCATCCGCGACTATCTGCGTCAGGATGTTGGCGAAGTCATAGTCGACAGCCAAGACGCCTACAATCTGGCCGCCGCCTTTATTGGCACCGTGATGCCAGATTTCACGAATAAAGTGAAGTTCTACCAAGAACAGATTCCACTGTTTAATCGCTATCAAATTGAAAACCAGATCGAGACCGCATTTCGACGCGAAGTCAGCCTCCCCTCTGGCGGTTCAATTGTTATTGACATAACTGAAGCCATGGTCTCTATCGACATTAACTCAGCCCGTGCCACTAAGGGCGGAGATATTGAAGAGACAGCCTTTAATACCAACAAAGAAGCTGCGGAAGAAGTTGCCCGTCAACTACGCCTGCGCGACGTTGGCGGTCTGATCGTGATCGACTTTATCGATATGCTCAATACGCGCCACCAAAAAGAAGTGGAAAACACGATTCGTGAAGCGCTGAAAATTGACCGTGCCCGTGTACAGGTTGGCCGCATCTCACGCTTTGGTCTGCTGGAAATGTCCCGTCAGCGACTGCGTCCATCACTTGAAGAGACTATGTCTAAGATCTGCCCGCGCTGTAAAGGCCAAGGCACAATTCGCGGAACACGGTCACTGGCGCTGTCCATTCTGCGTTTGATCGAAGAAGAGGCACAGAAAGAATTTAGCAAAGAGATTCGCGCTATTGTGCCAGTGTCTGTCGCCACTTTTCTGCTCAACGAAAAGCGCAGCGAAATCGCCGACATTGAAAGCCGCAACAAAATCAATGTTGTCGTACTGCCCAATACTCAGATGGAAACCCCGCACTTTGAAGTAGTGCGTATTCGCGCTCAAGATGACGATGACAGCGACGGTGAGTTTAGCTACAAACTAGCCCATGAACTGAGCAGTAAAGAACCGGAGCAGGACCTTGAGCGCACCAGCGCCCCACTGCCAATCTCAGAGCCTGCAGTCAAAACATTGGTTCCACATAAACCTGCCCCGATCATGCCAGAGAAAGCTGCCCCAACTGCCGCAGCAGCGGTTAAAACTGAAAAGCCTGGCCTTCTCAAGCGTATCTGGGAAAGTATTTTCGGTGGCAGCAGCACTGAAGCCAAGAAAACTGAAGACGAAAAGAAAACCCGCCCAAGAGGATCCAACAGTCGTCGCGGAGGCCAGAACCAAGACAGTCGCAATCGCCAGGGTAACCGTCGACCTAACAACCGCAATCGTAACCGCAACCGCAATGAAGGACGCAACGATAGCAATCGCGATGCCGAAGGCACAGAGACTCAAGCTAAATCAGCTGACAAGCAAGGTCAGGGCAGAGGCCGCAATGACCAATCTCGGCCTGCAGCCAAACAAGACACACGTGAGCAAAAAGTTGATAGCGCAAGCACTGCAACTCAAACAGCTGACAAGGGCCCTGAAACAGGTGAAGGCGGAGAACTCAAGAAGCGTCCAAATGACAAGCGTCGAGGACCACGTCGTCGCCGCCAGCGTCAGGATGTTCCAGCCAATGTCACAGAACAGCTTTCTGCTGATATAGCCGTTGAGACATCAACTGTAGCCGCGGACAGCAGTCCATCAGTGGAAAGCAAAACAGCAGCTCCAGAAACAGCAGCACAAGTGACTACGGACACAACAGCTGAGGCAACAGAGACTAAGCCAGCACGCAAACGCCCTGCTCGTCGTCGCAAGCCAAAAGCTGACGTTGTAGAGACAGGCGAGACCGCAGAGACAGGCTCTACTGAAGCGACACCAACTGCACCAGTAGTCGCTGACACTCAAGACTCAGCTGCAGCCCCTGAAGAGAAGCCGGCACCTAAGCCAAGAGCTCGCAGAAAAGCCCCGGCTAAGCCAAAGAAAGTTGAAGCCGATGCCTCATCCTCTGCAGCAGCTAGCGAAGCAACAGCCGCACCAGAAAAAGCAGAGGCACCTCAGTCAACTGAAGCGGAGGCTCCTAAACCTACTGAAGCGGAGGCTCCTAAACCTACTGAAGCTGAGGCTCCTAAACCTACTGAAGCTGAGGCTCCCAAACCCACTAAAGCTGAAGCTCCTAAACCAGCCGAAAAGCCAAAAGCGCCTAAAAAGGCCGCTGCTGTGGTTGAGGTTATAGAAAAAGCTGCGCCAAAGGCTGAAGCAAAAGCAACTGCCAAACCAGCTCGAGCAGCAACGGCTAGAGCGAGTAATGATCCACGCTTTAAGCCAAAGCCAGTGAGCGACGTTAAGGTCAGTACTGCGCGCGTCGAAAAGCCTGCGGCAGTAGCGCTGGACACCAGCAAGCCAGCACCGACTGCAGCACCAAAAGCACCGGTAGCCAGAGCCTCAAATGACCCGCGTAAAAACCGAGCCGGCCAGGCCACAAAGGCTGATAGCGCGCCTTCAGACACAGGTTCAGCAAAAGAATCTACGGAAAAAGGTCCTCAAGCGTAATTGGTACTTGTCGTAGCAAAAAGGCGCTGTATAATCGCGCCTTCAATTGGTGGGATGGCAGAGCGGTTGAATGCACCAGTCTTGAAAACTGGCTTAGGTTAATAGCCTAACTAGGGTTCGAATCCCTATCCCACCGCCATATAGATCAAAGAAGCCTCTGTTTTCTCAGGGGCTTTTTTGTGCCTTACGCAGAATCGTTTTCTGGCGTTACAGAGATGGCATCAAAGCTTTAATCATAAGTGGATAAAGTAAAAAATTTTAGATACTCTACAACCAAATAACATTGGTTATAAAAATGATTCAAGCGCTCACCAATCGCCGCCTAAAACGTAACAATTACTATTTGGCATCAGTCTTATCAATTTTCCTCTTCTCAGGATTTTTAACGACAAGTTCAGCCGATGACAGTACCGCCGCAGGTCCTCTAGACATAGATGGAAATGGCCAATATGACGCATTAACTGATGGACTACTTCTGCTAAGAGGCATGTTTGGTCTAACCGATACTGCGCTGATAGAGAGTGCCCTAGCACCTGATGCCACCTATACAACTGGCGCACAAATAGTCTCTGAAATAGACGGCCTTGGCGATAGTATCGATATCGATGGTAATGGGTCGGCTGACGCACTGACAGATGGTTTGGTCATATTACGCTACCTATTTGGTCTTAGAGACGACGTGCTTATCAAGGACGTTATCGCACCCAATGCAACCCTATTTAATGCCGCCGACATTGGTGAAAAAATTGAAATTTTAATGCTGAAAACTCAGCAACCAGTATTGTCGAATGCCGTTATAAACAGTGATGCTTTTAAAGCAACCGGTAGTGATTATGTGAACCTGCCACTGTCCTACACCTGTGACGGCGTCAATGGTGGTACTTCCCCTTCCCTGTCTTGGAAAGGTACATCTGCATTAGCAACCCATCTAGGGCTGACTATGCACAGCGTTAACAGCGACGGTAGTTCTACCTTTCAGTTTTCCATATTCAATATTCCCGGCACGATTACGACTCTAGACGAGGGCGACTTTTCAATTGGTACTGCAGCTGAGGGCGATATGACCTCGGCAGAAATCGCGGCAGCTGGTGGCATTGCCTATGCAGCACCCTGTGCTGATGGCGCAGGCCTAGAGACGTTGTATGTGTTTACTCTTTACGAGCTAGATTCAGAGTTAGAATTATCCTCTTCGGCGACACATGCAGATGTGCAAGCTGCCCTCATTACGCAGTCCTTAAGCGCTGTGCCAATGACCACTAGACGCGTTAGATTTGATGCTACGGCACTGGCTAATAACCTGCATGTTCCTCAAGACGGTACTTTTAGTTGTGCAGAAAAAACTGCGCACTTTAATGAGTATTCGGCAGTGCACAGCTCCATTAGCTGCAACGCGAATACCGACCAGTTTTCGGTGGTGTCACATATTGCGGACGGCTTAAAAACAGCAAGAGCTGACCAGCAACTTCAGGTTGGTATAAGCAGCTGGATTGGACGTTTATCGCTGCCTTCTCAATCAGGTAGCACTATGCGTCTGACGCCTTCCTACTTAAGCGAGCCAAGTAATAATATCTCCTGCGACGGCACCGGCGTACTGGGCTTCAGCGTCGATGGGCAGGTCATTTTGCCCTACTATAAACAGAGCAACAATTCTGGTGTAGGTGATACTTGCGGTCCATCAGACGGAGAGGACTACGCGGGTAGAGATACAGTTGTGCTGGGTGAAGTCGATCAGTGTTACGGACATTCACCCAATGGCGAAGGTTACCATCTCCACGGCGCGCCGATCTGCCTTATGGATGTCCATGACCCGAGCAAACCGGTCGCCTATATGACTGACGGCATTCCGCTTTACTATGGTGAGGCCGGAGGCACAATTGAGAACACTCTGCATGCACAGACTGCCCGCTCAGTGACTGATACCAATTTTGGTGCTGGCCTCTATGAGCACCTTAACTACAGTCCATCTGATGTCAAAGATGGCAGCAACCCGCTCAATGAATGTAATGCTTACGATATCAACGGAGATGGTGCTGTATCAGGCTACGCTTACTACTCCACCAAGGACGCGCCTTACTCGATTGGCTGCTTTATGGGAGAGGTCTTGGACTCCGACACCAAAGCCCCGGCGGCCAATACCAAGCTACTGAGTGAAAGAAATGGCTGGACAGGACAGTCGGTAGGCCAGGCAATCAGTGTTGATGTGATGGCCAATTACAGCGGTTTATATAACGGCAAGACCTACAACATTACCGAGGTCATGCCAGGCACCAGCAATGTACCGAGCTTTTTAACGGCCAATACTATGGCTCAGGTTTTGTGGCGTATCCTCGATAGCGACGATGCAAACTATGACGCCTCAACTACCTGCTTTGAATTCAGATACCGCGCGAACAGTTCAATCACTAATAGCGATGAGACTGAAACTATCTGTACAGAAAAGCCAGTCGGCGATGCAACCTTGGACTTCACCCCTTTTGGCAACTAGAACCTTAGCGTCCAATCGAGTAATACTGGCACTGAGACATTGCCTGTTGATGCTGATGGCTACTACAGTCCTCTCCGTTGAGGGACATGGCCTGGCATCAGCCTCGGCGAAGATTGAAGTCAGGCCCAATCGCCTGGTAGAGCTCAGGGTTCAATTTGATTTTATTGAGTTACTTAACCACGGTTCAAAGGTTTATCCTCTGGCCGTCGTAGCCGCGCTTCCGGATGAAAAGTTTGCTCTGCTCTATAAGGAGGTAATCAAACTTTTTGATAATGAACTTAAGGTTATGCTGGGCACCAAGGCAGTGGTATTGAACAAACGATATCCGACAGCACAACAGATGTTTAGCTTGCTGAAAGGCCAGCTTGTGGATTCGCAGTTTTCCAATCCGGCGTCTAAGCTCTATACCTACAGTGACCGTCGGTTCTTTCAAGTACTCGCCTTTGACTTTAAATTGCTTACAGCGCAGGAATCAAGCCAACTGAAGGTGACTTTTCCCAAAGAGTTAGGCGATATCTATATCACTTACTCCAAGCCCAAAAGTAGCAGCCTGCACCCAGGAGAATCCTGGCAGCCTAACTAGCGGTAGAGAAAACGAGACAAAAAAAAGACTGCCGATGCAGCCTTTTTTTTGACACTCAATGGGCTATTAGCTTTCCATACGCTTTATCGAGTAGAGATCAAAACCGACATCCTGGCAGTCGTAAATAGCATCAGCCATCTCACGTGCAGTATTGCCCTCAGTCATCCAGGCTGTCATATCGGCCGCCTGTTCATCAGCACTACCCCAGAAATCAGCTCTGACGAAGGTATAGTCTTGTATAGAGCCTCCAGCAGTTTCTGGATCAAAGGTAGGAATTTGCAAATAGACCATATAGTTTAAGCCGCGACCTAAGGTGCGCTGATCTGCAATCCACTCGGCAAAAGCCGCTCCAGCTGCTTCACCATCTGCCTGAGTCTTACCTTCTTTAAAGGAGCAAAAGCTATAAGACGCCTGAAACTGTTGTGCAGGATCCCATTCCTGTACTGGTGCGGTTATCGGCATTGTTTCGAAAAGAAATCGCTTCTCAGCATTGCAGGCGAGTGTGCTATCGAATTCAGCACCGAAAGCTTCCGCATGATTTTCTACCCAGTCTTTCCAGCCTGCCTCACGAGCTTCTACTGAGGACCAAATGTTGGCCCACATGCCATCATAGAGCTCTGTTTCGACCTTCGGCCTAATCGCAAAGGCACCGAGTGCTGGCACAGGGCTTTCCTCACTGATCAGGTTCCACGCCGCCGTCAGCTTGGCATAATTCTCGGGGCTAAAGTCTGCTCCGCCATCGCAATACATATACTCTACAAACGTAGATACTGGAGCAGCCGGTTGAGCCGCAGCCATATCCATTTCAGCCGCTACGTCCATCTCTGCATTTTTATCTCCGCAGCCAACCAGTAGCAACGCTGTTACCGCTAATCCTGTGATTAATTTCATTCTAAGTACCCCTCAATAGTGATTGTTATTATTTGTTCTATATCCGGTAGTGCTTCGCTTAAAAACCAATACATATTGCATTTTAACGATTCAAATATGATTAGCCTTGTCTGTTTATACAGACTTAAGCCGCTTTACGTAAAATAAGTAACCTATACTATGTACCAAGAAGCTGTTCATTTAAGGTTCTTCTAGTATTGAATCCATAATCTTTTAGCTATAATGCCCCCGCCTCCCCTTGGTGAAATTGGATATCACGCTAGCCTCCTAAGCTTGAATTTCAGGTTCGACTCCTGAAGGGGAGACCATTACAATTCTTGCCATGAATCTTCTCCTGCTCAAGCCCGACCAAATCACTCAGCAGTCCGCCACTGTCAGCGGGCGCCAGTTCGACCATTTACTCACCGTTCAGCGCGCCCAAGTCGGTGACTCAGTGCGGATTGGTGTAATAGATGGCCCTATGGGCCAGGGTATTATCAAAGCGTTAGGTAGCGAACAGGCGACCTTGGAAATCACTCTAGATAGTCCTCCACCGCCAGCCATACCACTGCGCCTAATACTGGCATTACCGCGACCGAAGATGCTGCGCAGGACTCTACAGAGCGTTACTGCTATGGGGGTCAAAGAAATCTACTTGGTGAATTCCAGTCGCGTAGAGAAAAGCTTTTGGCAGTCGCCTTTCTTGCAACCCGAGGCCCTTGAAGAGCAAATGATTTTGGGACTGGAACAGGCACGGGATACCCAGATGCCCAACCTGCATCTGCGCAAGCGCTTTAAGCCCTTTGTTGAAGATGAGCTGGGAAACATAGCGAAAGGCAGTCAAGCCTTGGTAGCGCACCCAGTCACAGAAGTGCCCTGCCCGATTAACTGCGATTCAGCGGTGACCCTAGCCATTGGCCCTGAGGGTGGATTTATTCCGTATGAGATTGAGCTATTGAGCTCTATCGGCTTTCAGTCCGTGCACTTAGGCCCGCGGATTCTCAGGGTTGAGGTCGCGGTACCTGCACTGATATCGAGGCTATTCCCCGCCTAGCGCCGGCGGGGTTTAGTGCGAGATGAACGCGGCTGTGCTTTTAAGTTCGGGCGTGATTTAGTACTCTCGCGACGAATCACTTCCTTCTCACGACGGGACTCACCCGGCACTAAAAAGCCATCGCCACTACCGATTAAATCAGAGCGACCCATACGTCGCAGCGCTTTGCGCAACATTGGCCAGTTTTCTGCATCGTGATAACGCAGGAAAGCCTTGTGCAACGTTCGCTGCTCTTGGGTCTTGGCACTAAATATCTGCTCGCTGTTATTCTTGCCCAGCGGCTTGAGCGGGTTTTTCTCGGTGTAATACATGGTTGTAGCCGACGCCATCGGCGAGGGATAGAAACTCTGAACCTGATCAACACGGAATCCATTGGCTTTGAGCCACAGACCCAGCGCCATCATATCCTCATTGGTGGAACCCGGATGAGCTGAGATAAAGTAGGGAATCAAGTACTGTTTTTTACCCGCCTCTTTGGAGAAGCGTTCAAACATCTCTTTAAATTCGTAGTAGCTGCCCATACCCGGTTTCATCATTTTCGACAGAGGCCCATCTTCGGAGTGCTCTGGAGCAATTTTCAAGTAACCGCCCACATGGTGCGTCACCAGCTCTTTTACATACTCCGGATCCAGAACGGCCAGGTCATACCTCAGACCCGAGGCCACAACCACTTTCTTTACGCCGGGCAGCTCGCGAGTTTTACGATACAGCTGAGTGGTGTGCTTATGATCGGTTTCCAAATTCACACAGACCGATGGATAGACACAGGATGGACGTCTGCAGGTCTCTTCAATCTTTTTATCTTTGCAGTTGAGGCGATACATATTAGCTGTGGGTCCGCCGAGATCGGAGATCACGCCGGTAAAGCCCGGAGTCAGATCACGGATTTTCTCGACTTCGTTCAAGATCGATTCTTCCGAGCGACTCTGAATAATACGTCCCTCATGTTCGGTTATCGAACAGAAGGTACAGCCACCAAAACAGCCGCGCATAATATTCACCGAGAAACGGATCATGTCATAGGCAGGGATCTTCGCATCGCCATAAGTCGGGTGGGGAACGCGTTTGTAGGGTTGATCAAAGACCCAATCCAGCTCTTCAGTTTCCAATGGAATCGGTGGCGGATTGACCCAAATATCGTTGCGACCCTGCCTCTGAACCAAGGGTCGAGCATTACCCGGATTGGTCTCTCGGTGAAAGATACGGTCAGCATGAGCATAGAGCACTGGGTCTGCGGTCACTTCATCGAAGGACGGCATGCGAATATAGGTTGAGTTGGGATCGGTTTTGATTGCTTGAGTGTCGGGAATAATTGACAGCACCTTTTCTTCGCCGCCAGAACCTGCAGATTCTGCACTGGCGCAAGTCTCAGCTTTGAGGGACTGCATACGAATCTCTTTGGCATCGGCATTGTCCGAGGGCTTCGACATCTCGTAAGGATTTTTTTGTTTCTTGAGTCGACCCGGCTGATCCACTGACGTTGAATCGATCTCTCTCCAACCCTCGGGAATAGTGCGACACATAAAGGCGGTACCACGGAGATCAGTGATATCGCGAATACTCTCGCCCTTGGCCAACCTGTGTGTCAGCTCGACCATGGCGCGCTCGGCATTACCGTAGAGCAGAATATCGGCGGTGGAATCAATCAATACTGAGCGCTTAACCGATTCGGACCAGTAATCATAATGGGCCAGACGTCTCAGGCTGGCTTCGATACCGCCGGCAACCACCGGCACATCGGCAAACGCTTCACGGCACTTCTGTGTGTAAACCGTAACTGCACGATCCGGCCGCTTGCCACCCAGATCACCAGCGGTATAGGCATCGTCATGGCGCAGGCGTCGATCCGCGGTATAGCGATTGATCATCGAATCCATATTGCCGGCGGTAACACCAAAATAGAGATTGGGTTTGCCCAGTGCTCTAAAGCTCTCTGCATCACGCCAGTCTGGCTGGGAAATAATACCTACTCGGTATCCCTGAGCCTCAAGTACTCGGCCAATCACCGCCATACCAAAGCTCGGGTGATCCACATAGGCATCGCCAGTGACTAGAATTACATCGCAACTGTCCCAGCCCAGCTGATCCATCTCTTCCCGAGACATCGGCAAAAAAGGTGTTGGCAGCAAGCATTCGGCCCAGTATTTGGGGTAGTCATAAAGTGCTGTAGGTGGTCTGGGAGTTGCTGCCATGGCGTATATAGCCTTTTATATGAGGGTTTTAATGGCCGCCATTGTACCGGAATTTATAATCGCAAGAACCTCTGATTTTAAACCCGGCAAATCTGCGCATAGGCCAACTCTAAGGAGTGTTTTACTTGAGATTAAAATAGGTCCGATTTTGATGTAAATGATAACGATTCTTATTAACATTCAGCTTAAATCGGCGTACACTAACGTCAATCACTCAGCTAACAGATCTAAGCAACTCTAGGAACATAATAAGTAATGACACTCTGGGATCTCAAACAAGGCACCTCGGCTACTGTTGAAAGCTTTTGTACAGCGTTGCAAAGTGAGTATCGTACCCGCCTCAGCGAACTGGGCTTCCACCCGGGCGAGCAGATTGCCTGTGTACTGAGCCCAAGTCTCGGCGCACCCAAACTCTACCGTGTTAACAATACGGTTTACTCTCTGGATGACAGCGTCGCCTCGCTGATTACCGTTGCCTAGGGCCCCATACCATTGACCTCTAAAACCATTCTTATCGGCAGTCCTAACTCAGGCAAAAGCCTGCTGTTTAATCGGCTCACTGGCCTCAACCAAAAAGTCGCCAATTTCCCTGGTATCACCGTCAATATCAAGTCTGGTAAAAGTATCGTCGACCCGGAACAGGTGTTGATGGATTTTCCTGGTGTCTATTCGCTGCACGCGATTTCTGGTGAAGAGAAGATTTCAGTAGAGGCTTTTTACGCTGGGCTTAAGGATCCGGAGGTCAGTTCCGTTGTTTGCGTTGTGGATACCACAAGACTTGAGAAAGGACTGATTTTTGCTCTTCAAGTGCTCAACGCCTGTGCCGAGCACAACAAACCGGTGGTGATTGCCGCCAATATGATCGATGTACTCAATAACCACGGCATGACCATGGATTTAGAGGGTCTGGCCGCAGCGCTAAAAGTCCCAGTGGTCGCAATCTCAGCGAAATCAGGCCTGGGGCTCGGCGACCTGCAAGCACTTATGGCCAGCCATCGGGATAGCCCAAGCGCCTATGCCAGCGCATTAGGCAGTAACGACACAGCCAAGGGCAATATTATTGCCAGCGATGATTCAATTGTTCATCGTCAGGCGCAGCAGCTAGCAGCCAGCTTTGGCCCCAAGGGCGACCTACTGATAAATTCTCAAACCCGTCTCGACCAGTTTTTCCTGCACTCCTGGTTTGGCGGTATTAGCTTTATCCTGATTATGTTTCTGCTGTTCCAAAGCATCTTTACCTGGGCTGCACCGATTATGGATGGCGTCGAATCCATACTGCAGTTCGCTGCCAATGTGGTTGTTCCGCTTTTACCCGCCGGCGCTGTCAGTGACTTTGTATCCGATGCCCTGTTTGGGGGCATAGGTGCATTCTTAGTATTTGTGCCACAGATATTTATTCTGACATTGGTTGTGGGCATGCTCGAAGACAGTGGTTATTTGGCCCGCGCCGCGGTGATCTGCCACAAGCCACTGCGTATATTCGGCCTTACGGGTAAAAGCTTTATCCCTATGCTCTCCAGTGTCGCTTGCGCTATCCCGGGAATTTATGCTGCCCGCACCGTGGATTCACCGCGCAAACGCTGGCTCACCTATCTCGCCATTCCGCTGATGCCCTGCTCTGCCCGGCTGCCGGTATACAGTCTTTTGATCGCTGCATTTATTCCAGCCACCGGTGTTTTTGGCGGTCTGGTTGGCTGGCAGGGATTCGCCATGGTCAGTATCTATCTATTTGGCATTCTCTGCGGTCTGCTAGTCACCGCTCTAGTGTCGCGCAGCAGTGCGGCACTGCAAACTGACCTGCCATTTGTTCTGGAGATGCCGCCCTATAGATTGCCCTCTTGGAAGCCCTTATTGCGCAATGCCTGGGATCGCAGCAAACACTTTGTCACCAAGGCCGGCAAGGTTATCTTTATGGTCACTGTAGTGATCTGGGTGCTGGGTTATTTCCCCAACCAGGGTGCAGATCTCGGCGAATCCTGGCTGGGTTATATGGGCAAGGTCATTGAACCTGCTTTTGCGCCCTTTGGTCTCGACTGGAAATATGGCGTGGCCATACTGACATCCTTTTTAGCCCGTGAAGTCTTCGTCGGTACCCTGGGCACCCTCTTTGGTATTGAAGGAGGTGAAGAGAATATGATCTCGTTGGTCGAGCATATCCAAAATAGCGGTCTGCCAATCGGTGCCGGCTTTGCCTTGCTGGTGTTCTTCTCCATTGCCCTGCAGTGCGTCTCAACACTGGCGGTATTGCGCCGCGAGACCGGCTCCTGGAGGCTGCCAACCCAGTTGTTTGTCAGCTACAGTATCTTTGCCTATAGCGCAGCTTGGCTAACCTTTGTCATAGTTCAGAGTATCGCCGGTTAACCCTGTTGAGGTCTCTCGACAGGGCTGATTAAAGCGCCTAAAGTGTGGCCCATTATGCCGACTCTAAGTATCCAAGAAATCCCCTACCAGACTAGCAGCGAAAGCCTATTTGCTGCCGTCCGTGATCTGCCGGATGCGGTTTGGCTAGACAGTGGCACGCCCCACAGTATTCAAGGTCGGTTTGATATTATCTCTGCCTGCCCTGACGGGATTGTCGAGACCCAAGGTGCTATCTCCACCATTGTCGATCAGCATGGCAGTCGCAGTAGCGAGGAGGATCCATTTACCCTTGCTGAGCAACTTCTTGAGCCACTGGTGGACCAAACTATCAGCAGTGATTACCCCTTTGTAGGCGGCCTGATTGGTTATTTTGGCTATGATCTAGGCCGCCGCTTAATCGATATTCCCAATACCGCAGCACAGATCACAAAGCTGCCGGATATGCGTGTAGGTCGCTTTCTCTGGGCTCTGGTTGTAGATCATCAGGAACAGCGCAGCGAATTGATTTTTCACGCTAAGTGCTCGGAAGAATTAAGAGCGCTAATCCGCTCTCGACTGAGCGACTTGAAGGGAAAAGAGAGCACTGACAAATTTACACTTAGACAGAAATTTGCCGCCACCCTTTCAGAGTCCGAGTACAAAGAGGCGATTCGCGCGATTAAACGCTATATAGACTCCGGAGACTGCTACCAAACCAACTTTACCCAACACTTCTCAGCCCAGTTCTCCGGTGATCTCTGGCCCGCTTACTTGGCCCTGCGTGAGGCGGTGGGTTCGCCCTACTCCGCCTTTTGGCAATGGCGCGACCAGGCACTGCTCTGTGTCTCACCGGAGCGTTTTATACGCCTCAAGGACAAGCAGGCTGAAACTAAACCGATCAAGGGCACCATTAAGCGCGGCAGCGATCCTAAGCAGGATCAGCAGCGCGCCGAGCAGCTTGTTGCCAGCACCAAAGATCGTGCGGAAAATTTGATGATTGTGGATTTGCTGCGCAATGATTTAAGCAGAAACTCTGAACCCGGCAGCATCCGCGTACCCAAACTATTTGAATTGGAAAGCTTTGCCAATGTGCATCATCTGGTGAGCACCGTCACCGGGGTGCTAGCACAGAATTCAACACCACTGGATATGCTTCGAGACAGTTTTCCCGGCGGTTCGATTACCGGTGCACCGAAAAAGCGTGCCATGGAAATTATTGAGCAATTGGAACCCGTGCGGCGCTCGGTTTACTGCGGCAGTATTGGTTATATTAGCGCCAATCAAAATATGGACAGCAATATCGCCATTCGCACTCTGATAGCTGACGGCGACAAACTGCATTGCTGGGGCGGTGGCGGCATAGTGGCAGACTCAGAGGACTCTCAGGAGTACCAGGAATCCATCGATAAGATTAAAGCGCTACTGGAAGCCTTGGAGCGCTTTATCTAGCGGTTTTTACTCAGCGTTTATCGCCTAGCTGGTCTCATAGGCCCGAGCCACCTCTTGGGCAATAATCTCCACACCGGTTTTCACCACGGCATCATCTTGAGCGTAGGAAACGCGAATGCACTCCTGCTGATGACGCCAGTCGTCAGTGATCCCAGGGAAAAAGTCATGTCCTGGCACCACTAAAACGCCTCGCGCTTTAAGTCGTTGGTAGAGCTCTTTACTGGTAATCGGCAAATCCTTAAACCAAAGCCACAAAAAGATCGCCCCCTCGGGCCGATGAATCCGATATGGCAGATCACCCAGAGACTCACGAAACCACTGCACTGTCTGATGAGCGCGCTGGCGATAAAACGGCGCAATACGCTGTTCACTAAGCGCCAAAATCTCGCCACTACTGACCAACTCTCTGGCTACCGCTGGGCCAAGATTACCGCAGGCCAAACTGACAATCGTATTGGCCCGGGTATAGGCCTGAATGATCTCTTCACTGGCAACAATAATTCCGGTGCGCACGCCGGGAAGGCCCAGCTTAGAGAGGCTCAAGACTAAAATGGTATTGCTATTCCAATGCGCTTTGGCCTGATTAAAAATAATTCCCGGGAATGGCAAACCGTAGGCGCCATCGAGAATAAAGGGAATATCCTGCTCAAGAGCAATGGTATCCAACTGCTCAATCTCGTCGTCTGTAAGTACGTTGCCAGTGGGGTTGGTCGGTCGCGAGACGCAGAGTGCCGCGCTCTGCTGATCTATATTCAGCCGCGAGAAATCCACATGATATTTAAATAGATTGTCGTCGAGAAGTTCGATCTCTGGTCGGGTGGCAGTAAATAAATTGTCGCTTAGACCTATATCACGGTAACCAATATATTCAGGGGCCAGAGGCAGGTGAATCGAGCGCTGACTGCCATCGGCCATCTCACCGGCAAACATATTGTAGAGCACAAAGAATGCTGACTGGCTGCCATTGGAAACGGCGATATTGCGCTCCGATAGATCCCAGCCAAACTGCTGTTTAAGCAGGCCGGCAATCTGCTCTCGAAAATCTTTATCCCCTTGGGGAGACTGGTAGACACCAAGCAGAGTATGCAGCTGTGCTGGATCAGCCAGCACGGTTTCCAGACGCGCCTTAAATATCTGCTCCACTTCTGGGATACGACCTGGATTGCCGCCACCCATAAAGATCATCTCGGGATTTTCATTTAGCGCCGTACCCAGATCATCCATAAGTTCGACTATGCCGGACTGACCTGAAAACTTTTCACCAAATTTTGATAACTTCACCGACAGTTGCTCCTTGGGGTTTATTGGCTAAACGCCTTATACCAGCAGCTCCACCTGAGCTAACTGTTGTTTACAGTTCGTTTAAATAGCACTCTTTTAGTTGGCACTGTTTTAGATAGCACTGTTTTATAAAGCACTCTTTTACACAGCACTCTTATATAGTCTACTCAGCCATATAGCGAAAGGTAAAATTGACTCGAGGCTTATCGACCTTTTTTGTTTTTGCTATGCGATGTTGCCAGTATGTCTGAATACCGGCGCCCATTAGCAGCAGCGAGCCATGGGGTAGCGCAATATCCAGACGCTCTTTAGTGAGATTATGGCGCAATTGGAAGACCCGTTCAGCACCTAGACTAAGGGATGCCACCAGAGGTTCAAAACCCAGCTCCGCTTCGTCATCCGCATGCCAGTCAACACTATCTGAGCCATCGCGATAATAGTTCACCAGAGCGCGATTAAAGCGCTCCCCAGACTGAATTTCGATCTGCTCACGCAGTTGATCTATCCAGCAGGGAAAAGCCACGGCTTGAAGTCGAATATTGGAGTAGGTATAGCTGGTTTCGGGATTGCCAAACCACTGTTGTAAGCGAGGAATAGGGATTGTCTTACCAACGATTCTAATGACATCACTGCGCCAATCAATATCATTTATAGACTGACTGACTAATCTATCTGCCCTCTCTCCATCGAGCCAATTGGGCCAGAAAGTAATCTGACTTTGACGCTCTTCGGTCAATCGAACCGGTATTAGCTGATGATCAAATAAGTCCATAGGTCAGCCGCCATAAATCCGTGGTTCAATTTCAAGCTCAATCCCAAAGCGTTTTGACACTGCAGCGCGCACTTCCTCTGCCAGTCCTAATAGTTGAGCTCCGCTACCACCGCCAGCGTTGACCAGCACCAGCGCCTGCTGTTGATGCACCCCTACCGGGCCACGCACGACACCTTTAAAGCCGCACTGCTCAATCAACCAGCCGGCGGGTACTTTAAGCTCGCCATTGGACTGTGGGTAACCAGGCATATTTGGATACTGCTGAAACAGCGCCGAAGCCTGTACCTGCGGAACAATTGGGTTTTTAAAAAAGCTGCCGGCATTGGGAATAACGCTAGGATCAGGAAGTTTTGAAGCACGAATTTGACAGACTATTTCACTGACTAGCTCTGGGGTGATTTCCCCAGCCAAGACAGCATGTTTATCAATCGCCGCCTGCAGAGCTGGATACTGAACATTGATTTCAGGCTGTTTGCTAAGAGCCAGTGTGATATCGACAATAATATAGCGATCGCGACCCGCGTTTTTAAACAGACTGTCACGATAGCCAAATTCACAGGCTGCTTTATCGAATGTAAGCCAGTCTCCGGATTGTTTGTCGATGGCAGTTAGCGAGACAAATAGATCCGCCAGTTCAATCCCGTAGGCACCAATATTTTGAATCGCTGCCGCACCCATATTGCCGGGTATCAGCGATAGATTCTCCAAGCCGTACCAGCCCTGCTCTAGGCAATGGAGCACTTGATCATGCCAATTTTCACCTGCGGCAAAGGTGACTTCAACAAGCTCGCCCAAGACTCGGTGGCTTACCGCTTTAATATCAATGCGTAGCACCAAGCCGGTGATATCCCCTGCCAGAACTATATTGCTGCCGCCACCAAGCGGAATCACGGGTAAATCTCTGGACCGAGCAAATTCCAATGCGGCCAATAGCTCAGCAGAGGTCTGAACTGCACAGAAAAACTCAGCTACTGCTGGCAGTGCCAAGCTGTTGTAGGGCTGTAGTGAAACCTTTTCGAGAATAGTCGGCATTAAGAACCTGGAGCCGGGTAACTAGTGCCTTGGAGATGACTGGCGTGAATATGTCGCAACAAACCCTTAGAGGCATCTTCAACCAAACCGAAGACCAGTTCAAACCCATCTTCGCCGCCATAATAGGGGTCGGGAACTTCTCGCACTGCAGACTGCTCGGAGAAATCCAGAAACAAACCCAAGTGACCGGCGTATCCCTCCGGCTGCATAGCACGCAGATCTTTGAGATTGGCATTATCCATAGCGATTATGTAATCAAATTGATTAAAGTCGGCACTGGTCACCAATCGAGCTCGCAATTCACTGAGATCGTAGCCTTTGGAGGCCGCTACCTGAGCTGTGCGCTGATCTGGCGCATGGTCCAGATGCCAGTCGCCAGTGCCCGCTGAGTCCACCTGAATCAGGTCGCCATAGCCAGCCTGATCTACCAGCGTGGCAAAAACGCCATGAGCTGTGGGTGAACGGCAGATATTGCCCAGACAGACAAATAGGACTGATAGTTTAACTGCTGTAGTCGCCATTTTGGACTCACTATTTGTACAGATTACGCTTAATTGAAAATTAATTTATTATTTACGTTAATCTTTCAAGATTTTGAAATATATGGTTTTATTGATCTTTTAAAATACTTATAACGACCTGTAAATCTTCTTCTGTATCTATACCACCAGGCACTGGCTGCAGTGCCGGCGCTGCGTGAATAGCCACGCCATGCCACATAAACCGCAGCTGCTCGAGCTTCTCTGTGGCTTCAATCGGTGCCACCGGCCAAGTAACAAAGTCATTTAACTCTTTTACTCTGTAGGCATAAATACCGATATGACGACTAAAATCATAGTCCTCAGGCAATGCCGCATCGGCGTTCGCCGAGTCGATTAAATCTCGCGGCCAGGGAATCGGCGCGCGGCTAAAATACAGCGCTATAGACTGCTGATTACACGCCAGTTTGACCACATTGGGATTGCGTAGATCGCCATAGCGCTGAATTGGCTCAGAAAGTGTCGCTACGCCAGCCTGAGGATTGGCTGCGAGATTACTGGCTACCTGATCAATCACCGCAGGTGGAATCAACGGTTCATCTCCCTGGACATTGACCACTATGGCATCGTCGGCCAAACCCAACAGCGCCGAAACTTCTTGCAGTCGATCAGTGCCAGATGGATGGTCGGCTCTGGTCATACAGACTTCGGCACCAAACTCTAGCGCAGCCGCTTCAATGCGCGGATCGTCGGTGGCAATAACCACTCGCTGGGCAGCGCTTTTGCCAGCCTGTTCCCAGACCCGCTGAATCATTGGCTTGCCGGCAATATCTCGCAGGGGCTTGCCTGGCAGACGCATGGAGCCAAACCGGGCGGGAATAATCACTGTAAACTGCATAGAACCTCTATTTCTAATTTTCTTACTCTTCTTATCATTTGTCTGCCTTGAGAGCCTGCAACTGAGCTGCAAGCCTGTCTATAAAGTCGCCTTCGATCTGCGCCTCAATCTCTAGCACCCAGATATTATCGGCAATCGCGTTATGGCTATGGTCAGAACCGAGCACTTTAACGGCATCTTTCGCCGTAATAATCACCGCCCAATCATCCCCGAAGCAAAGATCCTCTGCACTCAGAGCCTGATGGTCGTCAAAGCTGTGCAGCCGGGCCTCTAGACCCAGGGATGCCAGTGTATCGGCAAAGCGCTGAGGATTGCCTATAGCCGCCACTGCATGGACGGGCTTGGCCTGATGCTCAGCAAGCCACGCCTCAATCGGTCGGCTGATACCTGAGCAAAGTTGAGACATTCTACGGGGCGCTATCTGCATCGGCTCTCTTGAGACCCTATCGCTGACCGAAGCATGCCCTCGGTCACCATTGAGCACAACGAAATCCACTTGCTGCAATCGCTCCGGGCTTTCACGTAGCGGCCCAGCGGGCAGACAGCGACCATTGCCAAAACCACGCTGGCCATCGACAACGACTATTTCTATGTCCCGATGTAATCTGTAGTGCTGCAAACCATCATCACTGAGCACTAGATCGCAGTCATTGTGGCTGAGCAGATAGCTGACTGCGGCAGTGCGATCGGCATCCACCACCACTGGACATTCAGCCAACTGAGCAATCAGCAGAGGTTCATCGCCGCTCGCCGCCACAGCGGTATCGACATTGACTCCCAGAGGGTAGTTTGCGGCCTTGCCGCCATAACCCCGACTGACAACACCGGGTTTAAAACCGCGCTGCTTCAACGCCGCTACCAGGGCCACAATTAAAGGGGTCTTACCACTGCCACCGACTGAAATATTACCCACAACGATCACCGGCGCATCAAAGCCCTGACCTTGATGGCGAGACTGGAGATAACGCCGGCGCACACCCGAGATAACGCTAAACAACCAAGACAGGGGTATCAGCAATTTTAGCCAGAGGCTATTTTGCTGCCAGGCTTGGGTAATACGCTGCTCGAGAGACAAGCCTAAATCGCCTCTGACTCATTGAACTGTTGTCTATAGAGCTGGGAGTAGCGCCCTTCCAAAGCCAGCAGATCACTGTGACTGCCCTGCTCGATTATGCGACCGCTCTCCATCACCAAGATACGATCTGCCTTCTCAATGGTGCTGAGACGGTGAGCAATCACAAAAGTGGTGCGAGATTTCATTAACTCTTCGAGGGCTGCCTGAATATAGCGCTCGGAATCGGTATCCAGTGCCGACGTAGCCTCGTCGAGGATTAACACTCGAGCATCTTTTAACAGCGCCCGAGCAATCGCTAAACGCTGACGCTGACCACCTGAAAGCATGACACCATCGTCGCCGATCATAGTGTCGTAGCCATCTGCCATCTGCTCAATAAATTTATCTGCATAGGCTATTTTGGCGGCGGCCTTGACCTGCTCCAATGAGCAGCTGGCCAGTTCGCCATAGGCGATATTGTTGCGCACCGTATCATTAAACAGGGTTACATTCTGACTGACTTGGGCTATGTGCTGGCGCAGATTGGGAAGTTTGAAATCATTAACATCGACCCCATCGAGAAGAATTTGGCCGTCGCCATGGTTATAAAACCGTGTAATCAAACTCGCCAAAGTGGTCTTACCACTGCCAGACGATCCGACTAGGGCAATAGTCTCACCGGGCTTTACGCTGAAGTTAATATCCTCCAGGATCAATGGGCCGTCATCGTTGTAGCGGAAATTGATCTCCTTAAACTCGACGCCACCGGTTACCGACTCCAGCTCAACCGTGCCAATATCACGCTCTGGGGTGGCATCGAGAACGTCGAAAATGGACTCTGCTGCAGCTATGCCTTTCTGGATGTCGCTATTCACTTCGGTGATCTGACGGATCGGCTTGATCAACATACCTGAGGCCACCAGAAAGGTAATGAAACTGCCGGTGCTCATAGTCTCAAGAATTGCCGGGCTGAGCATAAAGCTAGTAATGCCAGCGAAAGCCAAAGACACTAATAACATCACTAGCGGATTGCTAATGCCCTCGGTCAGGGCCATCTTCATGTTCTGTCGACGGTTGCTCTGACTGGCCAACTGAATGCGCTCACGCTCACTCTCCATACCACCAAACATGCGCACTTCCTGGTAGCCATTGACAACCTCTTGAGTGACATGGGTAACATCTCCCATAGCGCTCTGAATCCTGGTGCTAATCGTTCTAAAACGCTTGCTCACCACAGATACCACAAGAGCGACAAAGGGCATTACAGCGAGAAAGAACAGAGTTAACTTCCAGTTTACGTAAAACAGATAAGACATCAGGCCCAGGACTAAACTACCCTGCTGGAGCAGTGTTTTTAGTGCTTTGGTACTGGCTTGGGTGACCTGCTGAACATTGAATGTGACTACTGAAACCAGATGCCCCGACATCGAACGATCAAAGAACTCAAAGGGCAGCTGGAGATATTTCTCGAAGATATCTACGCGCAGTGCATGAACCAGATAGTTAGAGACATAGGCGAGCCCATAGCTGCCAATAAGGTAACCCACACCGCGCAAAACACTGATAACCACCAGAAAAAAGGGAATCACTAACCAGGTTTTTTCAACCAGTAAGTCACCGAGTAATGCCTCGGCGAACATGGCCGTCATACCAGTCTGAGGCATAGCCACAGGTTGAGTTTCGGCAGCCCCTGCACTGGTGAGAGTGCCTACGGTATCGGTGATATAACCGAGTAGGTCGACAAACGCGACCTCGGCAAAGGAGTGCAGTACCAAGCCAAATATACTGACCACAAAGGCCAGCCAGTAACGGCGAACATACTTTAACAGGCGCAAATAAGTGGACGCACCGGTCGGGACAATCTTGTCGCTCATATTGTTATGGCTCTTGTGGCTGTTGCGTTGCAATATTTAATGTTTCAAACCCTAACCTACCCGCAGCATCCATGGCGGTAATGACAGCCTGGTGAGTCGACTGAGCATCGGCGGTAATCACCAAAGGCATCTGATTATCTCCCGCCGAAGCGTCCTTCAAGGCAGCCATAATGGTCTTGATATCACGATTTATCAAACTTTGTCCGTTAACCGCGTAATTGCCTTCTTTCGAGATCACCAATTCTAATGTGACAGGCTCTCTGGATGGACTCTCCGCCTGTGCCTCAGGCAGACTAATCAGCATACCTGTCTCACGGGTAAAAGTTGTAGTGACCATAAAGAAAATCAGCAATAAAAACACTACATCAATCAATGGGGTTAGATTAATACTGTTATCTCGCTGCGCTCGGCGGGGAAATTTCATGGTGATTTCACGGCTAATATCGGCGGAAAAGACGGCGGCAATCTAGACATAGGTTACCTATGACTGCCTAAACAGGTCGCTGTGCATTGCATCCACCAGCTTAGTTGCCTGACCCTCTAACTGCACCACCAGAGACTCCACATGACGCTCAAAATAGCGGTGTGAGATCATTGCCGGAATCGCGATAGTAAGACCAGCAGCAGTGGTAATAAGCGCCTGAGAGATACCCCCAGCGAGATCAGCGGCATTACCTGTACCAAACAGCATAATATCGGCAAACACCTGAATCATCCCAAGCACTGTGCCGAGCAAACCAATTAGGGGAGCCATATTCGCAATGGTGCTCAGCAGTGTAAGAAAGCGTTCGAGTTCATGGACAACCTGAGCTGCGGCTTCTTCGATACTGTCTTTCATGATTTCCCGACCATGACCAGAGTTGCTGATACCGGCAGCGAGAATATAGCCAAGTGGTGAGGTATCACGGAGCTCACGAAGACTCTCGCCGGCTAACTCGCGATCACGCAACTGCTGCCAGACTCGGGTCAGTAGACCACTGGGCACAATGCGATCGGCTTTGAGGGTAATAAAGCGTTCAATGGAAATTGCGACAACGATAATCGAGCAGATAAGTAGTGGCCACATAAGCCAGCCACCAGCGAGGAAAATTTGATACACAGTGTCTTCCATTGAGTCGATTAAATTGGAATCGAGACTCTACCATAAAAGGTCATCGGGCAAAATCTACAATCCATGCCTAGCGCCACCAGCGCTGCGCTTGGCCGCGGGCTGTGGTGATTTTTAACGCTCCAGCCAGTTTTTTACAGGGCTCTTTAGAATATTGCCTACAGTGCTGCCTAGAGTGCTGTCTAGTAGCCTCACTAGAATCTAACCACTCAAATGTTATAGCACCCTGCTCCGCAGTATTCCAAATTTGACTCTGTACAGCGTCATAACGTTTTGTGACCGAGGGATGAGGATGGCCAAACTGGTGTTGGAATCCCGCCGAAAATACCACATTTTTGGGGCGTAATTGCTGAACAAAGCGTGGCGTAGAGGACGTCTTGCTACCGTGATGGGGTGCGATCAATAAATCCATCCGCGCACTATTAAGCCTACCTGAGTGGAGCAGCTGATATTCTGCAGCGCTTTCGATATCTCCTGGCAACAGCACCTGAATATCCCGCCAGCGTATACGCAGAACACAGGAGCTATTATTACCACTGACAGCGAAGCCACCCTGACTAGCACCCTCTGCATAGGCATTCGGTTCCACTTCAGGCTCTGGTGATAGCACCTCGAAAAGCACTTCACCCCAGCGCCATCGAGTTCCTGCAGCGTATATTTCCACAGTCTGCCCCTGGAGCACAGCCTCAGGATAATCCACTCCAGGTCCAGTTATGATCTTACCGCTGGGCAAAACTTTCTGCAGAGCAGCAAAGCCACCACTGTGATCGCCATCCTCGTGGCTTATAACGGTGGTATCAATAGCTCTCCAACCCCGCTGCCACAAAAAGGGCGCAATAATGCCACTGCCGACACTGAAGGCAGGGCTAAATTGCGCGCCGCTGTCGTAGAGCAAGCTCCGTTGATCGGTTTCAACCACTACGGCAAGCCCCTGCCCCACATCCAGAACCGTTACTCTTAAGCCAAACTTGGGCTTCTCACTGAGCACTAGCAATAGCACCAAAGGCAGTATGCCGAGCCATCTCTCATAAAATTTCCACGGCAACATAAAACACAGCCCAGCCAGCAACCCAGTGAGCAAAATCAAACTGGATGTGCCGGCAGGAGAAACTAAAAAGCCCTGATTCGACGGCAATAGATCCAAAAACTGCCACAGCAGTTGTACGGACCAATCGGAGACTTTCCACATCGTTTCGGCAGTATTAGTTGAGATCGGCAAAAGAAGACAACCGAGTAGCACAGTGGGCACAGTCACCAGAGACACCCAGGGCACAGCAACCAAATTTACCAGCGGCGCCAACCATGACAGACGGCCCATAAAAAGCAGTAGTGGCACCGCCATAACCAGTAGTAGAGCCAACTGGGCTGTGACAGTACGCTTTTTCGCCCACCAAGGATCCGTCGATTGCCAAGGGGAGAACCAAGCAATCAAAATCGCCACGGCAGTAAATGAAAGCCAGAAACCTGCACTCAATACCGCCAAGGGCTGCAATAGCGCAATCAGGGTCAAGGCCCATACCAAGCAGACAAAGGGTTGAATTCGGCGAAAGCAGAGCTTTGCTAACACCACCACTACCACAGCAATTAATGCGCGCTGTGTAGGCAGAGAGAACCCGGCCAAAAGGCTGTATGCGGCAGCGGCCAGTAAACCGCTAATTGGCGGTAGCCAGTGTAACGATGGACTAGGCAGCTGCAGTGCAAAGTGACTTAGTTGCCGATTGAATAGAGAACCCAATAAGACTCTCAATAAGGCTCTCAATAAACTTCTCAACAAGCCTATAGCAAGAATCATCAGCCGCGCCAGCCCCTTGCCGCAGGCAGCTCCAAATAACGCCACAAGACCTATTTGCAGGCCTGAGATAACCAGCAGGTGAACTATGCCCAAGCGCGCTAGATCCTGCCACCAACTGGCGAGCTGTCGCTTATCGCCGATGCTCAAAGCCAAGAGCACAGCGCGGCCACGCGGCGACAGCTCTGCTTGCTCGATAGATTGTTGAATTGTTGCCCTTAGTTGCGCCGGCACTGAGGCAATATGGCCGCCACTAAAAAGTCTGGCCTCCGACAACTGCCTGGCAAGCTCTGGCGAACGCACATAACCGGTGGCGCTATAGCCCTGCTGTAGTAGCCAACTTTGATAATCAAATGCTCCGGGGTTAACAAAGCCTCGAGGGCGTCGCAAGCGCACCACCAGCTGCCAGCGCTGCCCTGGGTGCAGAGTCTCTGAAGCATACCAACTAAGTAAAATGTCACTCGGGGCAAACTGCGAATCGGTATCACCCATAAGCTGCATGGACTCAGCGGCAAAACTAAAACGACTGCGAGCAGAATTACTGTCCACTAAACTGATAATCCGTCCCGAGATTAAAAACTCTTCTCCACTGAATTGTTCAGGCAAACTTTTATTGAGTATTTGATGGCCGTAAAAAATACCCCAGAGCATTCCAGCACTCAGAGATACAAGCCAAATCGACCCTCTAAGACGGAAAAAGGCACAGAGCGATAGCAGCACAATAAATAGGCCGAGGCTGACCCAAAAGCTTGGTAACCAAGGCCACCAGGCAACCGAAAAGACACCCAGAGATAGCATAATCAAGTAGCTCAAGATAGATCCTTCTAAAGAGATATCCGTTACACTTACACCGCTAACAGCCTGCTTAGGCTGGACAAACAAGACTGACAACGAGTAAACACTGTAGTCCCGAGTGGCGCCAAAAAATGTGACTCCGCCGCACTCTTGTCGAATAGTGGGTTTAACCGATGAAGAAACATCTGCTGATTATCTATCACACCCAATCCGGCAATACTGGCCAGATGGCGGAGGCCGTTATGCGGGGATCAACGCAAGAGGCAGATGTAGAAACCCGATTGCTAAGTGCCTTTGATGCCGATTTAAAGGATTTGCGCTGGGCTGATGGCTTGCTTTTTGGCACGCCGGAGAATTTTGGCACCATGAGCGGCGCCCTCAAGGACTTTTTTGATCGCACCTACTACCCAGCAGAGCCCTTCCAACTAAATTTACCCTATGCTCTATTTATCAGCGCCGGCAATGATGGCAGCGGCGCTGTGCGCGAGATCGATCGCATTGCCATCGGTTACCCATTGCGCAAAATCAACGAGCCATTAATCGCCACAGGCGATATTAATCAGCAACACTTAGAACAATGTGAAGAGTTCGGTCTAGCCATGGCCGCAGGTCTGTCCTTAGGAATCTTTTAACCATGAGCAAAGGCTTAGTTTTGACCGGAGGCGGCGCCAGAGCCGCCTATCAAGTGGGTGTTTTGAAAGGTATTGCCAGTATATTACCGAGATCAGTGTACAACCCCTTTCCGATTATTTGCGGCACCTCTGCCGGTGCCATCAATGCACTGTCGATTGCCGGACGGGCCGGGCCCTTTCGTTTGCGCACCAGCAAATTGGAACGCATCTGGAATGAACTGACACCAGCAGATGTCTATCGCACCGACGCCCTGGGGGTATTAAAAAATACCTTCCATATAATGGCCTCATTTGTTCACAGCGGATATGGCATCGGCAAACCAGTATCGCTGCTCGACAACAGCCCATTGCGCAAGATGATGGATAGCTATGTCAAATTTGACTACCTGGATACAGCAATTAGCAATGGCGAATTGGAGGCTATCGCCATCACAGCAATGAGCTATGCCAGCGGTCAGTCAGTCACCTTTTATCAGGGACAGGAACGAATAGCCGCCTGGAATCGCTCCCGTCGCCGCGGCGAACATATCCCCCTGAGTATTGATCATCTGATGGCCTCAACCGCTATCCCCGGACTATTTCCTGCGGTAAAGATAAACAATGACTACTTCGGCGATGGCGCGGTACGCCAGCTCAAGCCAATCAGCCCGGCACTGCATATGGGCGCGTCTAAACTATTAATTGTCGGCGTCAGCGACAATGCAACCCGCAGCAAGGTGCCTGCCGGATTAGAACACTCCCCCTCCACGGCCCAAATTGTTGGGCATATGTTTAACAGCGCCTTTATTGATGCCGTTGAGAGTGACTTAGAAACCCTGAGTAATATCAATCGCCTAGCCGGTGCCCTGCCCCAATCCCTGCGCGAGAAAAACAATATCACTGATTTAAATCCGGTTGAGGTGCTGTCTATATCCCCCACGGAATCCATCGACAGTATCGCCGAGGAGCATTTACACCAGCTGCCAAGGTCCCTGCGCATTTTTCTGAGCTTAACGGGTGCTACAGCTCAGGGTGGCGGGTCCAGTGCTGCCAGCTACCTACTATTTGAGCCCGGTTTCTGTCGCAAGCTGATCGCCATGGGCATGCGCGATGCTCAATCTAAAGAAGATGAAATAAAGCAATTCTTCGACCTATAAGCGACTTAAACTCATTCGTATGACCGATGACGATGCAGAGATAGCAGGCTAAAACTTTTACTGGAGCTTTTTTAGAGCGCGTTCTCAGAGATAACTAAGGCGGGGTTTAAAGGACTAAACCCCAGGCATAAAAAAACGCAAAACCGAAGTTTTGCGTTTAGTATTGGAGCGGGAAACGAGGTTCGAACTCGCGACCCCAACCTTGGCAAGGTTGTGCTCTACCACTGAGCTATTCCCGCAAACACTTATCCATAAGTGCTGTATAAAAATGGCGTCCCGTAGGGGAGTCGAACCCCTGTTACCGCCGTGAAAGGGCGGTGTCCTAGGCCTCTAGACGAACGGGACGGTACTGGCTAGGAGGCGCGCATTCTATTGAGCTACAGATAAACTGTCAACCCTATTGGCGCTTATTTTTAACTGGTTTAAAGAATAATTAATTCTTGCTCTAGCTTGTTGAAAAAAAGCCGTATACGTTTTGCATTGGCCCCTAAATCAGTGACCCCCACTCTTGACACTGAGCGAATATCAATGGTACTTGAATGCTCGTCTAAGGCCGCAATACGCACCACAATATCATCGACAAATCCAAACAGGGGCGTGATTGTCTGGGCCTCAAATTGCAGTATAGAGGCGTCCTTGGAGGAAATTTTCCATCCCAGCAGACTACCGACAAATAACGCCTTTTGATAAACCTTGCGTGCCGCAAGCTGCACGGTCACAGTGCTGATATCAGGGTAGGCTTCACGCTGTATAGCCGTTACCTGCTCGGCACTGAGCTGGTCGGCCCCGTAAACCAATGAATTTTCACGAAAACCCTCGTCCTCTCGGGTAAAAATAAACTTTGGCGGATTAACCGTATCAGTGGTTATGTCGTGAATCCTAGGTGCTCTGATACCGTCGATGCCGACCATATAGAGTGTAAGGCAAGGACCTATGGCGCAGCATACAGCGAGTAATGCGTACTCTAGGCGCAAAGGTCTTTTTTTAACCGCAGCGCTACTTAATAAAACAAACTCTACTAGAACAACCAGACAGCACACTACAAGTGCGGCGGCGAGAAGTAACAAGGCTAACCTAAAGTGCAATAATTCGACACGATATCCGACAGTACTGAAGACAGTCAGAAGTAAACCAGCCTGCCCCGACCAACTTATTATTTTCATTACAGCCTCCCCCACAAGGATATTATTTAGCTACAATGGAGCTTGCAACTGCACGATCTAGGTGTCGCGCTTAATATTTAAACCACTTATTCAATGAAGCATTTCATGCCTGAATTAAAAAAATCGCTCAAGCTCGCTAATGTCTGCTATGACATCCGCGGCCCCGTTCTCGATCATGCTAACCTGCTTGAAGACGAAGGCCAACGCATAATTAAGCTAAATATTGGCAACCCGGGTGCCTTTGGCTTTGATGCCCCGGATGAAATCATGCACGACGTTATTCATAATCTTCGCGAAGCTCAGGGCTACTGTCATTCAAAAGGCCTTTTCTCAGCGCGCAAAGCCGTTATGCAGCGAGCTCAGACCCAAGGCATAGCGGATGTTGTCGTCGATGATGTGATTATGGGCAACGGTGTCAGCGAGCTGATTGTGATGGCAATGCAGGCGCTGCTTAACAATGACGATGAGGTACTGATACCCTCCCCGGACTACCCACTGTGGACTGCTGCGGTGTCCATGGCCGGTGGCACGCCGGTGCACTATCAGTGCAACGAAGATGATAACTGGCAGCCCAATGTTGCCGATATTGAAAGTAAGATCACCGCTAATACCCGCGGTATAGTAGTTATTAACCCTAACAATCCGACCGGTGCGGTGTACAGCGAAAACAATCTTAAGCAGATAGTTAGCCTGGCGGAAAAATACAATCTGGTGGTATTTGCCGACGAAATTTACGATCGTATTCTCTACGATGATGCAGTGCATATCCCCCTAGCGACTCTGGTTAAAAAAGTACTCTGCCTGACATTTAATGGCTTATCAAAGACCTATCGACTTGCCGGATTCCGCTCCGGCTGGGTGATTACATCCGGTGCCAAACACAATGCCCGCAGCTATATCGAAGGGCTCGAAATGCTTGCTTCTATGCGCCTCTGTGCCAATGTACCGGCAATGCTTGCCGTGCAGACAGCACTGGGTGGCTACCAGAGTATTAATGATTTGATATTGCCTAACGGCAGACTGCTGGCTCAACGCGATTTAGCCTATGAGTTGATCACCCAGATTCCCGGCGTAAGCTGTGTGAAACCCAAATCGGCTATGTACCTGTTTCCAAAATTGGATCCGGTTATGTATCCAATTGCTGACGATGAAGATCTGGTCCTAGAGCTACTTAAACAGGAACGTGTTCTATTGGTTCAGGGCAGTGCTTTTAATATGGTTGGAACTCAGCATTTTAGGATTGTATTTTTGCCTGACAAAGACCAGCTAATTGAAGCCATTGGGCGCCTGGCAACCTTTCTTGAAAGAGTGCGCGTCACCTCTGGGACTAACTCGCTAACAGCCGCTATTCGCGAAACCCCAGCTTGAGCGCCTGAGCTATTAGTTCAGGCTGAGCCTGTTGAGTTTCGACGCTGAATTTATAACGACTGAACTCATGGCGCTCTGGGTACTGCTTGCGCAACAGATCGAAGGCCTGAGCCACATCGGAACTGGCATTCAGGGCTGAGCGCATTCTCAAGTCATCTTCAGCCACATCATAGCTCGCCAATATCAATTCACTAACTGTCTCTGCAGTAAGCGTAGCGACTGTTTTAGGCTGTTCTGTAAGCGTCTCAGCATAAGCATCAGCCAACTGTTTAAAGGCCTCAGCAAGCATCTCCGTGCCCCTGACCTTGCCCTCAACGCTATAACCTGCAATGTGCGGCGTCGCCAGTGCAACCTTTTCCATTAGCGACAGATTTATACTGGGTTCTCCCTCCCATACATCCAGCGCCACTCTTAATGGAGAACCGCTCTCAAGCAACGCGAGCAATGCGGCGTTATCAATAACCGCGCCGCGCCCAGCATTAATTAATAAGCTCTCAGGATTAATTCGGCCCAACACCTCAGCACTGAATAAATGCTCTGTTGGATAGCGGCCTGAGGTGGTCAAGGGGGTATGCACACAGATAATATCGCGGCCCAGCACAGTATCGAAATCCGTTAGATTGATTCCTGAGTCAGCACTTAAGAATGGATCGTAGACCGCGCAACTAACGCCGAGGTCGGTCAGCGCGCGATACAGGCGACCACCCACATTGCCACAGCCCACTATACCGACAGAGCACTGCTGCCAGTTAGCCTGTAAGCGACTGAGCACAGACAAATCATATTGCACCACGGCATCGGCATTGCAGCCAGGCGCATAGGCAAAGTCTATGCCGTTCTGGGCTAAATAATCCTCATCTATATGGTCCGTTCCAATCGTTGCAGAGCCGACAAATGAGACCGATGAGCCCTCTAACAGTGCCCTATTAACCTGAGTCACAGAACGCACAAGGAGAACATCCGCATCGGCGATATCCGCAGCACAAAGTGAGCGGCCAGGAACATATGTAACAGAGCCATATTCTCCGAAGAACTGGTCCACCATCAACATATTTTGATCCGCTACGATTTTCAAAAAGACTCCTGAGGGCTATTCAAAGCCGAGATTAAGTTGCTCTACCAGCTCGGTGTGAGCTGCCGTCCACGCAACTGTTTGGCGCGGTCATGAAACTTGCCTGCGAAACCCATCTCCTCGCAAAACAGATCAAAGGCATTGAGATTTATGCCCTGCCAGGCGATCTGTTCCAGCTTTGGCGCTTCGGCTATATCAGTACAAATAGTGGTCAGCTGTCGGGCCAGTAGCAGCTGGTCGCGGTGGTTATCAATCTTGTCTGCCAGTTTGCTGGCGCCGCGGATCGGCAAGTCCTGCAACTGATCTAGGTGATCCAAAATAGCGTCTATATCGGGAAAATGCAGCAGCAACTGCTTTGCTGTCTTGGCGCCCACTCCAGGCACGCCGGCTATATTATCACTGCTGTCACCAGTCAGGGCCAAAAAGTCTGCCATCTGCTGACAGCCAATCTCGAGGTCTTTTTCTACCTGACGCTGGGTTTTCGGCGGTGCCTTGCCAAAGTCCCAAAACAGATCCTCGGCTTCGATCAGCTGCATCAAGTCCTTATCCCGAGTAACCACTACAGGCTGGCTATTAGCCAATCTCGCGTTCTTGGCCACCGCGCCGATCAGATCGTCCGCTTCATAAGTGTCAGACGCCATCTCGGCAATCCCTAGGACTCGACAGAGCTGGCGGCAGGCATTTAGCTGAAAGGCCAGCGCCTCATCCGGGAGCTCACGATTAGCTTTATAGTCTGAACAGAGCTGGTGGCGAAAGCCGCTGCCTAAACTTTCATCAAAGGCACAGAACAGATGCTCTGGGTTCTTATTGCGCAACATATCCAACAGAAAGGCGGTAAAGCCATAGACTGCATGGGTTGAATGCCCTGAATCGAGGGCCTGCCAATTTTCAGGCAGCGTAAAATAGCTGCGAAAAATGTAGATAGATGAGTCGATAAGATAAGCCTGCATAATAGATCCGTTGCGCTCCTGCGTAAGTCTGAAATTTGGCGATTTTTGCCACTGGCTATAAGCTTTTACAATAAGTACTTCTAATATAAATTCTTTAAAGGTTAGCGCTTTTAATCAAGTGACTCTAAAAAAGTCGCTCTAAAAAAATGCCTCTAAACAAGCGCCTCTAACCGGTAATGATCCTGAGACAAAGGCTCGGCACAATCAAATCGATTGCCTAACGCCTCGATAAATAGCCGCCCTCTCGACGGCAAATTGCCCCCTGCACACCAACTTTGAGCCCGCTCTGCAACTGCTCGAACAAAGTCGTCGCTAGCACCCTCATCCGAGGCTAGGTTATCGGCGCTGACTCGAAAGCGCTGACCAGAGGCTATGGAGAACATCCACTCCAGCGCCTGGGGCGCAACCTCAGCCTGCTCGAATAACTGCTGTTGCTGAGACGAACGACCATCGGGACTATACCAGTAACCAAAGTCTAGCTGCTCTCTGCGCTGAGTCCCAGCGATACACCAATGGGCGGTTTCATGGAGTGCGCTGGAGAGATAGTCATGACGGAAATAGAGCCGGTGATAGGTTTCCACAGGGCTGATGTCAGCGTCCTCTGTCGCCAATCCAGCCGGAATATAAATTGGCTCTTCGGCGCCACCGAGCAAGCGTGTATTGAGTCGCTCGTAAAACAGCTGTTCAAACAACGTAACGACTGACGCCAAGCGCAGATTCTCTGTTAACAATTAGTACCCCAGACTCTAAATACTGTGCCAAGATGCAATTATATAGTCATTTTCACGTCGCATCACCGGCTATTATCATCTCAAATTATTGTACTTTGCATCGTTCTAGAGTACTTTTAAAGAGAGGACGTTTGAAAGAT
>Ga0209092_10000082_pt1 | contig 79828 bp, 54 predicted proteins | sample FraStrMetagenome_FD_187446 | JGI IMG/M metagenome (GOLD analysis project Ga0209092, IMG submission 187446) | Marine eukaryotic phytoplankton communities from Arctic Ocean - Fram Strait ARC3M Metagenome (SPAdes) (version 2) | ecosystem: Environmental > Aquatic > Marine > Oceanic | place: Fram... | reverse complement strand
AGTGCATATGATCCTGTTGAAATCCAATCAGTAGGATCGTTGAATCCTGTACTCATGCCTGAGATACTCTTAGTTAAGTCCTTACGGAACTTACTAACATCAAATGATTTAGCCATATTATTCTCCTAATCTAAAAAGTTGGGCAACTAAAAAGGGTTGCATCTTGTAAAAAGCAACCCTTTTAGCTTGCTCTTATTAACCCTGACGACTTCTAATCATTGCTAGAATGTCTTGTGCATTGCCACCTTCTGTAGGTGCCGCTGCCGGTGCTGCTACTGGAGCAGGTGCCGCTTCGGGTGTTGGTGCTGGCGCTGGTGTTGCCGCTGGTGCTGCTGGAGCACTTTGGCTAACAGCCGTTGCTTGTGGAGAAGCTGCTACTGTTGGATCGCCAGTACGTGCTTGCATACCAGCTGGACGGAAGTATTGACTCCAACGATCCGGATCGTATGCTTCGCCATCTACTGATGCCTCAAACATTTCTTGCATTACTTTTTGTTCCACTTCACCTGGCTTTTTAGGTAGGAAGTCATTTAGATTAAACAGTCCATGTGTATTGACTGCGTTCATTTCGCTATCGCTTAATGGACGATCTCTACGTGCCCAATTACTTGTGCCATAGTCTGCATATCCGCCTTTGGATGTTTTGTTAAGACGGAAATCTACACCTGCTGTCATATCAGTTGGCAATTCTTCCATATCCGGATCCATAAGAGCCGCTTTAATGATTTGAAAGATTTGTGGTCCAATAATAAATCTACGAATTGGATTCTCAGGTGCCTGATCATCAGCTAACGGGTTGTCTGTAACAAACCCTTGGAAGATGTATGAACGTTTCTTCCAATACTTACGACCCATGTCTTCTAGACTTGAATCTTTAAACCAACCACGTACTTCGTTAAGAATATTACATGTATCGCCGTACATTTCCATACATGGAATTTGTACTTGTACAGGACGTGAGTCAGTTTGACCTTTAATACCTGCAAATGGAAGTTTGATCATCAAACGTTCTTTCCAAAAGAAAGTGTTGTCTTGATCGCCATCAGGTAAGAAACGCATCGTTGCTGATTCGCCTTCCTTGATATTCCAAAATGGGTAAATTGGGTTTGGACCTTGTGGTCCGCGGTTTCCACCTCCGCTGTTTGCTTCTTGCTCTTTGAGCTTTGCACGGATTTCTGCTAATGATGCCATAGTTAATGCCTCCTATAAATGCCTATGTCTGTTTTGTAGCTACATTGCTACGTTGTGCCTATTAAGTTTGTAGCACAGTTATTAGTATAACATCTCTACAAACTTTGTCAAGTCTTTTTTAAAGAAAAACTTAAAAAACTTATAGTAGGACTATTATAGCCCTGCTAATCTGTATAAATCTGTTTGGTCAACTGTTAGTTCTGGTTCTTCTTCTTTGTAGCCCATTACTTCTGATACACGAGTGTTAATCTTTTCTAGGAATTGCTTTGCAGGATTAATGAAGTGTTCACCATAATCCTTTTCTACCATAGTAAGAATTGCTGTTTCACCTTTTGGAAACTGTCCTGTTGTGTAATCAAAGTAACTTAGTATAAACTCGCCTAATGGTGTCTTTTGTTCTTCTTTTTCTAACTTAATCTTTTTGCCATCTGGACCATCAATTTCATCGCCTGGTTCTTCGCCATTCATTTTTGCTAGTCTTACAGCCTTTGCGTATGCATTGCCTTCGTCAGTATCATTGTCAGCAAACTGACCCATCATTTCATCAAATGCATCTTCAATAGCTTGTTCATCTGTTGTACCCGAACGTGTAGTAAATCCACTATTTAATTCTTTACCAATACGCTGTACTTCCATATCCATGTCGCCAGTTTCTAAACCTTTTTTGCGAATCTCATTATACAAGCATACTCTAGGTTCATTTAAGCAATCATTGCCAATTCGATTGGCACGCATTTCGTCATAACCATTTTGTTGAAGTATAGTAGTTAACATTTGTACATCGCGTTCGTACTGAGCAAAGTCTTCTTGACGACCTTTCATATACTGGTTAAACTTATCTTTAATCCAATCAATAGGACCTTCTTCTAAATCTTCTGGACCTAATTCTTTTGCTTTGTTTGCTTCACTTACTAGTTTATAAATGTATGGAAACACATCTGATAGTTCTTCGTTAAACTGTTTAATAGTTAATTGGTCAATCCAATTCTCTGCAACGTCTGTAGGTACATCTTCCATCATTGGTTTTTCAAATGCTTCAAATGTTTCTTTGTAGTAATTTTCACGCTGTAGTCCTTTTAATGACTTGCGTATAGTTACCATTCTTTCAGTAACAGCTTCAACGTATCCGTCTAATCCTTCAGCCATTACACTTGAACGACCCATGTAAGTTTTGAACTTACGTAACTTACTTAATTCTTCTGACATACTAACAATGTGTGTTCCAAAATCATCATAAGGTGCACCGCCTTCTGATACATGTCTTGCCATTGCTCTTGCACCACTCAGGTGCTTGTATGGATACTTAAATCTTTCTCCATCATTATTTTCAACGTATATTGCGCTAATATGTCTTGTTCTGTCTGCGGCGCTTTCTTGGTTTACAGGAGCATTGTGTTTAATACTTACTCTTGCTGTTCCTATATTTTGAAAACTATTTTTACTAGTTCCATACATTGCTGATTCTGTCATCTGATCTTCCCCGGTGCGAGTTAATGCTAAAAATTTGTAATCTCTACGATCTAAGTTTGATTTAGTAATATTTCTTGTATCAAAATTTAATAATCTTTTTTTACTAAACTGTCTTAATTCTTTTAAAAAGTTATACCAATTATCTTGCGTCATTTGATCTTCATTAGCAACAAAGTCGTCGCTATACATAACTGAAATACTTTTTTCGTCTAAACTAATACTTACTTTACCTAAAGAACGTGCAGCTTCCTTGTACTCGAAATCATAAAATCTTGCGTCACCTGGTACGTTAGTAACTTCACCTTCGTCGGTGCCTATAGTAACGCTAGGAAAGCGTCCACGTATTTTATTGAATAGGTCTTCTGCTATGTTCTGTAAGTTCTTCATGTTAGTATTTATCAATAGTTGCCACTAATGAATATGGGCATGGGTGCTTCATAATCTTCATCTTGTTCTGCTTGGTTAAATGTATTATATACTCTAGGATCCCAATCTTTAAGCACAGCCATCATTCTTATAGTAAGCAATGTAGCACTAACAAGATCATCTCCTATTCCTGACTTAGCTTGGTAACTACTTCCTGTAGCAACAAACCCTTTTAGTTCTGATAGTAGAGGTTTAGACTTAATAGTCATTTTATCATTTTCAATCATAGTCTTTAGTCGACTACATGCTGTAATTTTAGTACTGTGTGTAGTGTTAAACCCTTTACGGAATTTACGTACATGTCCTTTGCGCATCGGTTCACTTACAAATAGTCCGGGTATATTTTCTTCACCAAAGTCATTTATTACTAATAGTGCAGCTTCACCTATACCATTGTTTTCTACACTCCAATATATACCATTTGTATTTCCTGTACACTGTTCTATATATTTGCATATATCAGATAGTACTCTTATTTGCCCTGGAATTGCTGTTTGATTATGTTGCCATTCTGCTACTTGTTCATAACTAGGTAATTCAAATACTTGTATAGCTGCATTGTCTCCGCCAGTGCCCATACTAGGATCAAGACCAACAGCATATGTATATTGACTTGTAGGCTTTTTGTACCAACGTGTTTGGCCCATGTTTAGCAAAGGTACAGTGCCTTCCATTACAGCAAGTTTTATACTGTTAATAAGAGTTTCGTCAAATACTAAGAATTCACAACCGTACTCACGTCTAAACTTTTCTTCACCAATGCGTCCAACTTCTTCTACTTTCCATGCTTCGTCTCTGTCAGGGTGTTCATCCCACTGTGCAACAAAACTATGAAATCCATTTATACCCAGTTCTTGCTCATTGCCGTGTGCATCAAACTTTTCTTCTGCTTGTTTCCAAATAGTAGCAAATGTATCTTCATCACTGTTAGGCGTACTAGTAATAATAGCACGACCACCTGTTGCTAGTGTAGGTGATATTGATGTCCAAAACTCTTCTGCGATGTTAGGTTGCACAAATGCAAACTCGTCACAGTATAGTAATGATATAGACATACCACGCCCTGTGTTGCCTGTTGTTGTTTGTGCTACAATACGTGATCCGTTTTCAAATTCAATTGATTGTTTGTTGTATGATGTTACACCTGCTCTAATATGATCTTCACATGTTTCATACACGAAGCGTATACGTGACATGATCTCTTGTGCACCTGTGTACTTGTGCGCTGCTACAAGAATAGTTTGGTCTGGGTTAAACATTGCATACCATGCTAGATAGATACTAGCACATGTAGTTTTGCCTGTTTGTCTAGGCATCATGTTAATATTAAAGCGATAGTTGTGATAACTGTGCATCAAACGTAGCTGATACTCAAATGGATCAAACAACAACTTACCCCTTACAGGATGTTGAATAAATGCAAACTTTCGAGCAAAGTACAAATACCCTTCGTCAGGATCCATGCACTTAACTAAGTCTTCCATTTGTGCTTCTGTATATGTTTCTTGTTTATTCGCCTTCTTAATTAAGACGCCGTCTAATGATGCTGCCATAATACTATTTAACCTATTATATCGTCATAGTATCCTGTATCGAATCTCAACTCAAACAGTTTGCGTTTGTCTTGTTGTATTAGTACAGGTACAGGTGATGCATTAGGACCATTGGTAGGTTCGCTCCAAAGCCATTCGTATTCACCGTTGTCAATTTTTTTGTGTAATTTTTTTAATCGTCTACGATTAAGTTTAGGACAAATATAAACAATGGCCTGGTTGTTGCCTAGTGGCTCAATCTCTCCAGACCATTGTGTAATTTTTATTTCGCCTTTTTTATGAGCTGCGCCGCTCCAAGGACATACAGGTTTAATGTGTTGGAAGTATTCTTCCCAATTAACCTCTTGACTTTTTCTTACCACGGCCTTTTCCTCGGCCCTCGGTTGTCTTAATGTCTTCGTTACCACGTGATGCTTTTAATTTCTTTTTACCACGTCCACGACCCTCAGTAGTTTTCTTCTCAGTTAGTGCTGCCCAAAGCTGTTCTTTAATTGATTCAACAGCTGGATCTTTAACACGCTCTGCGCCTTTTGGCTTTTCTCTATTAAGTCCGCCACTTAGGTCTCTAGTCATGTATTCGTGATCTCTATACTCTTCTTCACCTTCTGAATCTAGTGGAGAGTTTGACCATTCTTCAACTTCGTCTTCAGCATCCGCTTCTGCTTCTTCACGGTCGTCGCCAGCTGACATAATAGAACGCATAGTTGCCATATCCATTTCTTGTCCTGATACATTATGTGAATCAGTATCAATATGCGCATCATGTGCCATTGGCATATCTACATGCTGTTCAGCATTGCCGCCTGCTAATTTAATTAAGTCCATTAAATCATTTACGTTTTCTTTACCTGACGCTGTAACACTTATTGTTACTGGGTGTCCACCTTCTGACGACATTGGCATTTCTTGTGATGCCATCATGTTATCACCGCACTCTTCAATTGGTGCTGCTTGTACTTTATTAATTGATTCTAGTATTGCTTTCATGCTTCCGGCGTCTGCTCCGGCTGCTGGTCTTTCGCCTGCCGCTGCTGAATCCATGTTTTCTAAGATCTTTTTCATATCCATTATTTTGTCTCCACTGCTGCAAAGTCGCGTTCTTTACGAGCAACTTCTAATTCTTTTAACAAGCCCATTACTCTATCTTCGCCTACTGATTCTTGTGCGCTTTCGCCACCCATGTCTTCTGTATTCAATATAGCTTCGTATGGTTTCTCGTCTACTGGTTCTTGTATTTGCTCTAAAGGTTCACCTTCGGCTCTAACAATCATATTCCCTGCTCTAATATCACATGTACCAACTAGATAGTTGTGTAGTACTTGTGTTGTAGTTGGGTAATTTACTTCTGCTTCAAATGTATGTACTTCTGTATTTTGAAGTTTGGGAAAGTCTAATGGTCTTTCTTGTATTGGTGTTCGTTTTGGACTACTAAGGTTTACAAGGTCAAATTTGCCAAGTGCTTCCTTCATTTTTTCCATACAACCCTCAGGTAGTTCATCAGCTACTCGCACAATAAACTTGTATGTTTTTTTAGATTCTGTTAAAATATCTGTAAATTTTTTCATATTATCAATCCCGCTATGTAACTATTTATCTTTATCTAGCCGTTTAAGCTGCTCTAATAGACTGTTTCTGTCAGTGACAACATAGCCCTGGCCTTCGATCATACCTTGATCTCCAGTGCCTCCGTCTTTGTCCATTTTTTCTTTTTTGAGTTGTAAGTCAATCATTTTTAGTTTTTTATCTAGTTTAGCAACTTTAGCATCTAAACTAGTTTTAAGCATGCCACCTGCAACCTCAAAAACTCTACCACTGTAACGACTTTCAACGTTCATTCCTAAATCCATTAAATCCTCATATGCTGACATTGCTTTTTCAGCAACTTCATTTAGTTCTTTATCTGCCATCTCGCCAAGGCCTTTTACAGCTGGCAATGCACTGGCAATCTTATCAAACTCTGCTATGTCACGAAAGTTATCTTCCTGCTCAACAACAGCTGATTCTTTTTTCTTTTTTCTTTCATCTGCTTTAGCATCTTCTAAAATTTCTTTAGAGTCAGGCAAATTTAAAAGTTCTTCAAGTTTTTTTGTCATTAATCGGATCCATTATATGCTACTATTATTTATCTAAAACAATAAGTACTTGTATGAATATTCAATCTGCATTTCCTATACCTCTTGGGTTTGATAATATAACCGGGAACTGGAGCGACATAGCATCTTTAGAATCTTTTGATAATGACTATTTTGGACAAACTACAGGCAACTTGCATACAACCCAACGTTGGCTACCATTAGCACAACAGCTAGAAACTATTGCAAACACTTATGGTAAAAATATTGGATGTGTAACTACACTAAAAATATCTAATATGTGGTTGAATAGAATGTCTGGCTTTAATACTATACATCCACATTACCATAGCAATAGTTTGTTTAGTTGTGTTGTATATATAAAAGGAGAGTCTGGTACTAGGTTTTATAACCCAACACCGCCGCAACTACAAGCTGCTGAATATGATGACAAAGGGTTCTTTTATGATGACTACACAGTTGGACCTGAGCCTAATGGTGTAGTAATGTTTCCTAGTAATCTTAGACATACGTCATTGCCGTGTGCCGAAGAACGTTTTACTATTAGTGCAAACTTTAATGCAACAGAATATGGAAGTTTACATACACTAAATCAGATGTAAACTTATCTACGTTTACCAGTGTGAAAAATGTCGCCTTCATTAACAATTCTAAATGCAATACCTTTTTGTTTACACCAGGCTCTAGCCGCTAACCATTTAGCTTGATTAACAACATAGTGTAATTGATTAGATTTACTTTTACCAAGTTTTTCTTTAATTGTTTGGTTAGCTGGTTTTACTTCTATTAGTTCTACTTTTTGTTTACCCGACTTGTCTGCATATGCAATAAAGAAGTCTGGTACGTATATTGTATATTTGCCGCTTAATGGATTTCTATAAGGTATACGTATTGCTTCACTTGCCCACTGTGTTACACTTGCATGTTCATCACAGAATCGCATAAATGCAAATTCCCAACTTGATCTATATGTTGGAGTTTTGTTACCTGCGTATTTGTCTGGGTTTTTTAAAGTAAATTTACCTTGTGCAAATCTTGCCATGTCATTTCTTAAACCTTATGCTAATGCCGCCTTTAAGATTTAATGCACCGTTAAGTGATACTGTATTCTTACCTGGAACAGGAGTAGTAACAGGATAGTCTGCTAAGTATCCTACTCTACGTACACTACCTTGTAGTCTATTTCTGTCAGACCATTCTGTACCTTCTGCTGTAGTACCTCTAGTATTGTCATAGAAGTCAGCTGTGGTTTGTTCTTCAACATTAGTCTGTAGCCAATTTTTAATATCTTCGCCAGTCCATCCTCTGTTGTATTGTACTACTGTTGCTAAGAATCCACATGCTACTGGACAAGCTGCTGATGTTCCACTAAAGCGTGTGTCTCTACAATCACTTGATGTAGACAAGCCTGTATAACTATCATCGTAACGTGCAACATCAGTTCCGTATGTGCCTATAGTTGCAGCTAATGTTCCGTCAGCTGGAGCATACATATCAATTGCATTGCCCATATCACTATAATTAACTTTACGTTCTTTGCTTGATGAAAATTGATCGTCTAGTGCGCCAATGTTAATAGCAGGAAACTTAACTGTAGTATTGCCTGCTAATGTTTGACTTTCTGTTTTACCTATGGATTGTGGGAAACCTCTTCTATTAGTTGTACCAGTTACAGTATATCCAAAACTACTAAATGTTTGACCGCCTGCACTACTATAAACACCGTCACTTGAACCATTACTAATATGGTTATCATAGTTAGGATCGTCTGGATTTGTTTGTGTCTGGCCACTATTACCTGCGGCTGCAATGAATATAAACCCACTATCCATTAATTCTTTACCAGCTTGTGTCATTGAGTTATCATACATTTCTGACTTCCAGCGTCCGCCATCGCCGTCGATGCCCATGTATCTAATAAACTCTGGTTCGTTACTACTTCCACTATATGATGTTCCTGTTGCACTTTGAAAATAATAATTAGTCGAACTTTTATTTGCTCTAAAACCCCAACTGTTATTTCCCATAGTAGGATTCTTTGTTCCGTATAAAGGATTGACAGGTTTGTATTGATGGAATATTTTACACATATCAAACCCAATTTCAAAGCTACCAACATTACCACCACTGTAAAGATTCATAGCCCATTTGTTTGCGTTGTATGCCCAACCGTGTGTGCGGCCATATATTAAACTAGCACACTGTGTTCCGTGATCTGCATTTGCACTTGAAGGATATGCTGTGTTATCTCCGTGGGCACCTTCTCTAGTATAACTAGTGTTTACAAATATGTTACCAAAGGATGCAAATTCTGCACTACGCTGTGTACTGTCTCTCCACCAATCGTGTGCTACAGTAGTAACAGGTACAGTGGTGCCATCCCATCGTGTTTCTAGTCTTGAGACTGGATCTGCATTGAACCAATCAGGATCAATGTAATAAGGACCGTCTAGCATTACATCTAGTACATCACAATACCCATTCCCTGGTAGAGCGTTTCCACCAACATAATCAACTGGGCTTTTTGATGCTCCTGCATCAAAATTTACTCTGTTAGGATTAATAAATTCAACATGTCCAATCCAAGTACCGTTGTCCATGCATATAATATCTACGCCTTCTCCTGCACCCTTAGGACGAGGAATTCGATTAATTTTTGTAGTAGAGGTTATACTGCCTTCAACCCAAGGATTTCGTTTTTGTTCCATTCTAATTAATTGGCTACTTGCACGGCCTGCGTCTGCTGCTTCGTCTTCTGAAAATGCTCCACCTATCGATCCGCTCCAATAGTGCCAATTCTTAACTGTACTAGCATAACGATCATATGACTCATTTTGTATGTCCATACGTAAATCGTCATCAGTTGCATCAAATATTTCTGGATATCTTGCAGGAGTTAAATTTATAAAAAGTACTCTAGCATCAGCATCTAATGTTTCAGCTTCGGCATCAGTTAGAAGGTATTCACCTCTAGTAGGACTATGTTCTGTGTGATTCTCACAGTCAACAACTCTACTTAAAACAGAGCCATCTAATAATTCGTTATGTAGTTCGTTAAACTCATCTATAGTATTTGTACTTAGAGTATAATAACGTTCACTCATCAATTAACTCCTTAGTGGAAATCGACCCAAGCGCCACCAGCGTAGCCTTGAAATTTACTTGTTGTAGTATTATATATTACATCACCGTTGCTTGCTGTAAGACTATTACGTTCACTGTCTGTAAAACTTGCAAACTTAAAAGGACTAGATGATACTTCTACTCTTGTACTTGCTGTCAGCTTTATATCTGTAGCTGAAAATACTTCTGGACTTCCTGTACCAGTAGATGATATATCCCCGCCAACAGTTAAATCATTTGTTACTGTTAAACTATTTTCAACTGTTAAGTCACTTCTTATAATTACTGACGGAACAAAGCTAATTGCACTAGAATCATCTGTGTCAATTAAACTTGCTGCAAGTGTAAAGTTTCCAATAGTATCGCCAGCTGCCTGGAATGTAAAGTTTCCAACGCCGTCTGTGGTTAATACTTGTCCAACTGTGCCGTCTGTAATACCTATGTCTGTTAGTGTAGAAGGAACATTGTTGTTAACAAAAGTCTTAACAGCTCGTTCAGTAACTAGTGCTGTTTCGCTATTATCAGTTAACCCTGTATCATTACTAAACTCATCGATTTCAATACCAAGTCCCATTGATAACGTAGTTAGTAAAGCGAATGATGTAGGTTTGTTAGTTAAGTCATTGTAACTTCTACTGAAAAGTAAGTTAGTAGTATCTGTTATGTCACTTAAATCTGCAGGTATAGTTGGACGGCCATTTAAACTAGTATAGTTGCCGTCAAATAATAATCCATTATCATCAGTTAAATCATTAAGGTCAGAAGGTATAGTCGGAGAACCTGTTAGACTAGCATATGCTCCGTCAAACAATACTGGCTTGTTTGTTAAGTCTTCATAACGTCCTGTAAAGGAATCTGTAATTCCGTACCCTGCATTTGTTGTTGGTTTACCAGTAACATCAGCAAACGGAATACTAGTTGCTACAACATCTCTAAATGTAAAGTTACCAGTGCCGTCTGTGCTTAATACTTGCCCTGCACTACCATCTACAATGTTAATATCTGTTAATACACTAGGTATAGTAGGTCGACTACTAAGGTCGTTGTAGTTACCTGAATATGCAACAGTATCTAACGAATCTGTATAACTAGCTATAGCACTAGTACCGTTATCAGATAATAGTTTTCTCCAGGCACCTGCGTGTGCATAATACAAGCCTCCTGTTGCATGTACATGCATTACTAACCCATGATATCTTGTTGCATCAATTGCATTTAATTCTGTTGTTGTTGCTACTACGTTAGAGTGTAGTAGTTTATTAGTACCGAAGTCAATGTCTGTTGTAAGCAGGTTTTCACCATTGCCTAATACACTGTAAATTTCTGAAAAGTTATCATTAAGTTTATCAGCGCCATCTCGCAAACTATCGCCTGTGCCATCGTTTGCATTAGATCCTCTATTAATTAATTGTTTTGCCATGTGTTATGCTCCGTCCCAGGTGTTAGTTCTAGAATCAAATGTAAATCCTGTTGCACTAAAGTTATTCTCTACTTCACTATTTATTATTACCGGTGCAGGCGAACCTTCAATTATGTTTCTTTTTTCTAATCTATTATCAGTATTTTCTTTTTTAAAACCTATAGCACTAGTGCGCTTTCGATTGTAATTAAGAACTTCGGCTACTACAGCACTTAACTGAATATCTTGATATCCTTTTAATGTATCAAGTAATTTAAAAACTTTTATATTATCTAATTTAGCTTGTTGTATCATTACAATACTTACTGATATTGCACTTGATTTATCAAAGCCTTTATTTTCAAAAAAGCCAACTACAGAATTTAAATCGTTATCATTAAAATTTATTGACTTTGTAAGATACTTGTCAAAGAATAAACGTACATCTTCGTCTGACCTTTTGGTAATGTTTCTTACTGGTAATCCGCTATTCATAATGTTATATCCAATGCTTTCTCTCTGTAAAGTTGTTTAGTTCCCTCAGGTAAAGCTGTCCACGAACTGTTTATTCCGTTAACGCCGCCAGTGCCTCCGCCAGTTAAATAATCATTCTTATATACACTTTTTGCTGCATCCTCAAGTGCAACCGGATTATCTCGAAGTAGCTGTTTAGTAGTTGATCCTTGTACAACAGTTGAAGTATCAGATTGCGTGTTTATACTAGTAGCCGGTGTTACATCATCCTGTCCGCCAGCGCCGCCATTTCTTGGTATTACAGTGTTAGCTACTCCGCTAACATTAGTATTTCCTATATCACCTAGTACGCCCTTTAGCCCAGCAAATGTTTCATCTCTTAATTGGTCTAATGTTAGGTTTTCAAGACCTTGTAGTAACTGGAATGCTGCTAGTCCTGCTTGTAACGGACTACTAAATCCTTGCCCTTTAGATATGTAATCATACAAGTCTGCGCCTGCGCCAAATGCTCCGTCTATACTTAATGGTCCGCCACCTAATAATGATATAGGCGATGGTTGTTTATCATAATGCTCTGTTGCGCCAAATCCTGTCGGAGCTGGATTATCAGGATTGCTACTATCACTTGGTCCTCTTGAATAATGCACTGCTTCGTATGCAATAGTTATTGTATTTTGCATTGGCGTCGAACCGTCACTGTTATCTACACTATCATGTGACCAGTTTGTAATAATTGGGTTTACTATAGTATATGTAGTATATGTCTTTTTAGCTAATTGACTAATTTGTATATTTTGAAAGAACGGTACAGTTATGTTATTATCTAAACCAAATTTCCATTGGTTTCTGCCGCTACCCATATACGTGTTGTCGCCTGCTCCTGCTTTATTATATGCACCAGGTAATCGTCCGTATCCAGCGTCAGCAAAGTAGTATCTATAGTATGCTTCTAATAGTGCTGTAGTTACACCATAGTTGTCATCATGAAATGTAATTGTAATAGGCTCGTATTGTATACCAGTTTGTACATTCTTTTTTCTATTGTACTTGTTACGTGTTTCGACGTTAGATGTATACCTAGGCAAATCTGCACTTTTAACAAGCATACCAATTTCTAAATTATGCTTGTCTTTTAGTTCTGGTAGTATACTACGTACTATAGGATCTAACTGAAAATACGTATGATATAAAAATTTACTTTTAGGAGCAAGTTTTAAATTGCCGTCAACATACAACCTACTAGCGTGTTGCCAGTCTGCCATAGTTCCTTTAGGGCCTAAAATCCCATTAACTAAGTTGTCTAAAAATCCGTTCGATGTAGCTGCCATACTAATATTTATCTATATAGAATAAGTGCGTAGATAATAAAAAAGGCCGCACAAGGCGACCTTTTTACTTGTTTTATACAGTGCTTGTATTAAGCGCCGCCACCTGTTATAAGTGATCCTAATGTACGTCCAACTGCTGTACCAATACCTGTGTCTGTAGGTGTTTGGATTGCGTTGTCATACTGGATTTCTAATGTAACAGTTACTGGTTCATTGTTTTGATAAGCTAATGTGTTGTAGTTAGCATTAGTAACAAAACAACCGTAAAGTTCAAATGTTTCTAATACGTTTGGAGTATGTACTCCGTTACCACCGTCTAAGATCTCAATACGTGTTGTAAATTTATAATCTTGACCACTTGCTGCACTTGATTGCTCATAGAAGTCGAACTGTTTCTGTAACTGTTCGCCTACAAGTTTTTGTACAGCATTGTTTACGTCTTCACGTAAGTTGAGTGTTATTGGCGACCATGTATGCTTACCTGCTAAGTATGCTTTTGAGTTGTATGCATGTATTTCCATTGGCTCAAATGCAACTGTTGGACGGGTAATATCTACTACCTGTTTAGTAAGTTCTGTTGTCGGTGTTGACACACCAAAGTTTTCCAGTGACACTCTAAAGCGGTACTGTAGCTTTGGCATCAACAAGCCCTGGTTGCTGGCAGAGTCCCCGCCAGCTAAGGGTACTGTAATTTTTGATAGTGTTGAAATTGCCATTTACTTTGCTCCTAATTTATTATATGTATTTATCATATTAAAGACCTGCTATTTCGCCAGTGTTTTTCAAACGTAGCGGAATGTAAATAAACTCAATACTCTTAACAGGTTCAATAGCAACATCAACATATAGTTCGTTTCTATCTACTCTTGCTGGAGTGTTGTTTGTTTCGTCACATACAACTAAGAAGTCATACAATGCTCTTTGGCCTACAAGCTCTAATAATAAGCTCTCAACCTGACCTTTAATTTCATCACGTGTAATCTTATCATTTGGTTCAAAGATATAAGGCTTAGCAAGTTGATTTAATTGACTACGTAAGTAGATAACCAAACGTGCTACGTTAATTCTATCTAATGAACTTGAACCTCTTGCACGAGTTTTCTGTCCAAAGTTAACAAGTCCTGCACCTGTAATAAACGTAATTGGGTTAACGCCTTGTGCATATAATGTATCTCTTTGTCCTTCGTTAAGTGCTACACTTACAAATTCGCCTTCACTACTAATATAACCTGTTGAACTTGCGTTAGTAATTCCGCCACGTCTTGTACCTGCTGGTGCAAACCATGGATAGCTAACTTGATCGCTTAGTGCAATAGTTCTTAGCATCATGTGACTTGGTGGAACAACAACATTGTTTCCTACGTTATCACTTGTGAAGCCCCATGGATAAAATAGTCCTAGGTATTCGTCACGTGTAACAAGTCCGTCATCGTTATCTTCAACAGCTAGTCTAGCGTTTGTCGCCCAGTCATTTAATGAAGTTGCGTTTGGTAACAATCTTGCAGGACTATCGCCAACTACAAATCCTGTTAATCCTCTATCATAGTTCAATGTAACCATTTCGCCAATAAGCTCAGGATAACTAGGAGAACTAATTAAGTTAAAGATACGTGATTCATCATCTCTAATTTCATCGTTGTCGCTAATAACTGCTTGCATTGCTTGTAAAATAACTTTACGCTGTGCTTTACGTCCAAAGCTACCTGAACCATCAACTTGGTTAGCTGATTCAGTTACCCAACGATCATATGTGCCGTTAGCTGCTGAACCGTATACTCCGTGCTCTTCGTTATTCATTCTAATGTTTTGTGCGCCACTATCTACATAGTCAGATACATATTTCTTAACATTAAATCCGCTTCTGCGTGTGTTAAACAACATCATGCCTTTTGGATATAAGTCTGGATCTGGACAATCAAAGTCAATGTAGTCAGATGTTAGTAAGTCTACAATTGATCCTTTTGTATTACCATTAGCGCCGGATGTTCCCCAACGTGCATCGCCGAATAGTACGCCGCTTTCTGTTGTTTGGTCTCCGTTATCAATTAGTTCCCACTTGTCAGTAATTTTTCTATAACGATAAATTACTGGATAGTTTTCTAAGTCACTAGTATCAATCCAAATATCACCTTCTACTAATTCATCATTGTTTGTTTGTTTAGTAGGCTGTGTTGCACTTACGATTGGACCTTCTGGATCACAATCAGCATAGTCTGAACTAAAGTTATGATATCCAACCCATGTGCTTCCGTTGTTGATCATAATATCAACTTCGTCAACAATTGAGTTATACCAAAGTGTGCCGTCTGCAGCTGTTTGTGTAATTGCATTTGCACTAGGTGTATATGTTAGTGGTAACCAGTTACTTGCTCTAAACTGTAGTGTGCCTGATGAATTATCAACGCCTGGCTCGTCCATTAAGAAGCGTGTAGTAGTTGAATCTGTGCTAACATATGCTGTTAAGCCAAGTGCTGTAAAACATGCAAATGCGCCTTGACCGTCTGTTAGACGCATCTCGCCACCTTTTGAATGCTTAATGATTACTCTGTTTTCACTATCTACTTCTGCACTTACATATGAAATGCCTGCGTTTGTAATTGCACTAGCAATTGCTATTGCGTCAGTAGCACCGTTTGCAGAACCTACAAACGTAATAGTTGTTGGTGCGCTAAATGCTATGTCACCTGGTGCTGTTGCTTCAATTTGGAAGTTATGTGTTGCTAAGTCTACAAAATCTGTATCTAACGTTTTGTTAGTTTTAATTGTTGTTGAACCTACAGCTGCTCTGCGCATAATTTTAAATGTGCCTAGCGGTAGTGCATCTTGTGCAACATTACTATCAGCAAACAAATCACCGATTGATAAGTTTTCGCCGCCGCCGGTTCTATCAAGTTGTACTAGTGCTTCTTGTGCTGTATCATAAATTGGTGTAGCTGTGTCTGCCCACAATCTTGTGTTTGTATTCCATTGTTTTACTCTCCAACGTGCGCCTGCATTTGGTGTAGTTGTTTTAATCCAAATACTACCTGTAGGTCTGTTGTAAGTGTCTGTTGCTTTAAATTCTGGAACGCTAGTGTGCTTACTAATTTGTAGTGCTGGTGGATAATATGTACCAGCACCAAGTCCTAGTGCATTAATAGTAACTGAGCCACCGTCTTCACTAATAGTAACTACGCCTGCTAATGTTGAGTCTGGTCCACTTACAGCGCCATCACTAAAGATAGCTAGTTTACCGTTAACTACGCCTGCTGTAAATCCTATTGGAGCTGCAGCTGTAACTTGTGTTGCAACGTCTGTCATATTCGAAGCTGCTGTAAAGCTAACTGGCGAACCGTTAATAGTAAATGATCCTGCAGCAGGAGCTGCTGAACTTGTGCCGCTCACTGTTGGCCATGATTTGCGCCATGCGTCACTACCTAATTGTACCCATTCACCTGCGGTATTTCTATACCAAAATGTATTAAGTGTAGTAACAGCAACTACAGCATAGTCACCAATTTCACCAATTGATGCTAATGGACGTTTTACAACTCTTCCGTTGTCGTCTGTTGCATCTTCAGTTTGTGTTGTGCTTGTAATTACTTTTGGAATTTTATTAGTAAAAGTTTGTCCGCCGTTGATTGCAATTGCAGCGTTATTCCATTCTTGGATACCAAATAATGAACTTGAAGTATCTAGCCAATATGTGCCATCTACTGGATCTGCTGTTGGAACACTTGCTCTTGGTTCTAGTGATCCTAAATCAATTGGTGCTCTTACTATCCACGCTCTGTTGCTTACTCCTAAGAACGAGTATGCAGCTTGTAAACCATATTCGTTAAGTTCACTGCCGTGGATTGGATTATTGTTTGCGTCAATTTGGAAAATTGGGTCGCCAAATGTTTCTGCTAGGTCACGTTGTGAAGTCATCAAGTAAGGCTTACCAGCGTTTTGTGCTAGTGTCCCTGCTGCTGTGCCTGAGCCTGAAGCATTTGTTTTATCCTGTGCTGTTGCACAAAAAATTACTGGTACTGTACCTGGTTCAGCGGGTGTGTAAAAACTTTCATCTACTACGCTAACCTGTACACCTGGTGATACTAATGCCATTCTATTTCTCCTATCTGGATTGGGTATTCTGTTACATGTATTTACCATTTAGTTTAGAAAAGGTTGCTATAACGCCTATGAAAAAGGGGGTAAAAAGGTGAGCTAAATACAATATGAGACCATTATGTACTTGTGGGCAACGTCCTGCTGCAATAAACTATAAAAAAGGAAATAGAACTTACTATCGCAAGCTCTGTGAAAGTTGTTTACGCAACGGACAAGGTAATGGAATACCTAAATGGAAACAAGCCGGATATAAAAAGAAAAGCCAATGCGAGAAATGCGGCTTTAAATCTAATCATCCTGAACAGTTTAATGTGTTTCACATTGACGGAGAATTAAAGAATTGCCGTCCAAGTAACTTAAAAACTATATGTGCTAACTGTCAGAGGATTGTTCAAAAAAGTGGTGTCCGCTGGAGACAGGGAGACTTAGTCCCCGATTTCTAAAAATAGTGCGCATTAGTATAGCAACATTTTTTTCAAGTCGATCTAAAGATCCATTATTATCAATAGTGTAATCACACATCCATTGTTCAATGCTCATGCTCTCTTTTGGTTCAGGTGGTAAATGATCGCTTCGATCTACCCAAATAGCATAGTCAAAGATTTCTTCATTTTTCATTGCAAAGAACTCGCGTCTATTACGTAGTCCACAATAGATATCATGTTTAGCAAATAGATTACGTCCTAGCTTTGCTAAATCATCGCTACAATAATCATGTATCATGTTATACCATTCAGTACGATGATTGTGCCTATCATTGTAGCACTCGTCTTCATTAGCATAACCGTACTGATCTTTCAGATCGTCAAATATAAAAAGTTCTGAACAAAATTTTGATGATGATTGGAATGAATAGCTGTATGCGTTCATCATTTCAGATACGGTATCTTTTCCATGACGACCATGGCCTACTACTAATAACTTAGGTAACACGACAACTCCTTATTGAATATACTTTACAGTATACACGATCTAAGTATTTGTGTCAACCTTAATCGTAACCTAAATGTGCTACATTTTTCATTTCTTCAAGTAGCATTTCAGACTCACGAATTTTATATGCTTCTTCAAAGCCGTCTTCATGAATATAACTCTCGTTATTCCCCCAAAGTCTTTTAAAATATGAATGGTAGGTTTTTTCGACTTCTATGTCGCTCCAGGACGTATCAATAAGTTTGCCTTTGATAATCCAATTTAGCCGATTGGCTTCTTTACGTACTTCTGGTGAACACATTAGCTTCTCCTTGTTACATACGTATTTACATTATAACAAGATGTTGGCGCTAACGTTGGAGTATTTTAGCCTATTGTAAATCCGTAGCCAGTGCCGCCTGCTACTGACAATGCAACATCAGCTTCTAACTTTTCAATTTCTTGCATTGCTTCATTTTTAAGTGCATCACCATTAAGTGTTGAACCGCCTTGTGGGCCTGCTATTGTAGCAAACTTACTACGTGCTTCGCCTAGCATATATTTACAACTAGCAAGTGTATAGTCTTTGATCCATTGACTTGCAAGATAGTCTTTAAGTAATTCACTATCTGGACGATAGTTGTATGCATATAACATTAATGTTTCTTCTGTTCTAGGTCTTTGTAGTAATGTTAATTGCTTACTAGTTGTGTTCCATTTAAATTCAATAAATGATCCAAACATTCTTCCTACTAGTTCTTGGTACTGACTAAACATATCATATGTTGCTAGTCCGCCTATGTTACTACTTGACATTAAATAAGTGTTTGTATATGCTAAGTTAAACGGTTCAAAGTTAGTTCCGCCGTCACCGCCACCTGAACGTGATCCAATTGATCTACGGAATATTTGACGCACTTCCATTACTTCATTTGGTAATGTATATGTGTTTTCGTCTTCAACAGTTGGCATAAACAAATAACTTTCTTCAACCGAGTTATCACTACGCTGTCTAAATTTAGATAGTGCTTTAGATAATGCTGTATTGTAGTGTATAGGATCAAGCTCAACGTCAATCATACCTCCGCCGAGCATTGCGTTAACGTAATCAAATACAGTTTGTTTTTGTGTTGCTAGATCTGTTGTCATAATGTTATATTCTCCGTACTTGTATTTATCGATAAATATAGTTATGCCGAGATTAAGTTTATACAAACCACATAAGAGTAAAGATTACGAATTTTTAGATAATATTATTCGAGAGCAATTCACCGTTGGCGGAACTGATATACACATACACAAGTATATTGGTACTGATGATGGAGAAACAGCAAAGGATCATACTCAAATACAAGATATGATGTTTCTAGAAAATAGAGACAGAAAATATGATGAAGATATTTACACTACTAGAGGTATTTACAGTGTGCAAGACATTGACTTTGATTTAAGTCAGTTTGGTCTGTTTTTAAGCAATGACACAATATTCTTAACTATACACATTAACAGTAGTGTAAAAACACTTGGTAGAAAAATAATGAGTGGCGATGTTGTTGAATTTCCGCACTTAAAAGACGAGTACGCAGAAAATGATTTTAATGTAGCACTTAAAAGATACTATGTTGTAGAAGATGTAAATCGTTCAGCAGAAGGATTTTCACAAACATGGTATCCGCATTTATATCGTGTAAAGCTAAAACAAATATACGATGGTCAAGAATACAAAGATATACTAGATCTTCCAGCAGAAGAAGGTCAGGATACTTCACTTAGAGATTTGCTTTCAACATATGAAAAAGAAATGCAAATTAATAATGCTGTTGTAAACGAAGCAACTGAAGAACTACAACAAAGCGGTTATGACACTACTAGTTACTTTACATTAAGTACTGACGAAAGTGGTGATGTTGAATTAAGTAGTACCACCGACAGTGATGGCCTTAGTGAAATGACTCCTCCAGATAGACCAGGTTATAATGGTTATCTAGTAGGAACAGCTTTGCCGCCGAATGGCGAAACTGTTTTTGGACACGGGATAAGTTTTCCTGGCGATGCAGAAGCAAATGATTATTTTTTAAGAACGGACTTTATGCCTAATAGATTATTTAAATATGTAAACGGACGTTGGAATAAAGTACAAGATGTACAACGTGCAGACTTGTATGGTAGCAATACAACTAATAACCAAAAAGGTTCGTTTATTAATAATGATAGTGCAACTACTACTGTAGCTGGCGAAACATTCAAAGAAAAACAAGGTCTTTCGCAGGCGCTTAGACCAAAGGCAGATAATTAATGCAACATTTTTACGATAAACAAATACGAAGATATCTTACACAGATGATCCGCATGTTTAGTGGATTTTCATATGCTGATGGCAAGGGTGCTTTAGTAACTGTACCTGTTAGCTACGGAGATCTTACACGTCAAGTTGCAAACATTATACGTGATAATAGTGAAAATAAAATGCCAAGTGCGCCACGCATGAGTGTGTATGTTACTGGATTAGAAATGGACACATCACGTTTAAGCGATAGCAGCTATGTTAATAAACTTAACATTAGAGAACGTGCTGTAGATGCAAATGGTGTTGAGTACTTAAAAAAGGAAGGCAAAAATTATACAGTAGAACGTTTGATGCCTACACCTTATAACCTTACAATTAATGTGGATATTTGGTCAAGTAATACTGACCAGAAATTACAAATATTAGAACAGATATTAATGCTGTTTAATCCTAGTTTAGAAATACAAACTACAGACAACTACATTGATTGGACAAGTTTAAGTGTAGTGAATTTAGAAAACGTAACATGGAGCTCAAGAACTATTCCTTCAGGAACTGAAAGTGAAATTGATATTGCATCAATGACGTTTAAAACTCCTATCTATATTAGTCCTCCAGCTAAAGTTAAAAAGCTAGGCGTTATACAAAATATTATTACAGCTATGTTTAGTGATACTGGATTAGAAATTAATATAGACGACACAGCATATGCACAAAGCATGGTTAAAGACTCTCCAGTAAATGCACAACAGGATGCTATACCTAATAAACTACCTGGCAAGCGTGAATCATTGACTAGTGAAACAACACTGATTACTACTAGCCATAATAACTTTGATCTAATCTTTATGAATGACGGAGCAGGTGGACACTACGCACAATTACTAGGCACAAATAGCCTAGGTGACGAATCTTGGACAAGTTATATAAGAGCATTACCACAATTATTTGAGTCAGGAATTACTGAACTAAGATTACAACGATCAAACGGTTATGAAATAGTAGGAACAGTAACTATTAATACAGGCAATGAGTCAAAACTAATTGTAAATATTGATGAAGACACATTACCAGATGACTCTGTTATTGCTGGTGCAACTGGTATTGATGCTATTATTGATCCTGCAAAAGGAAATCCTCAACTACTACCTAATACTAATCCTAGAATACTATTGCTAGGAAATATTGGACATGTACATAGAGGACAGTTTACTACAGATACTAAGATACTACAATACGATACTAACTATCCGTATCATGATGTTACAGATGCAAAAGTATTTGTTAATAATATTCCTGTAAATGCTACACATTATACTGTAGATTCAACAGCCGAAACATATCAAATACGATTTAATGATTTCCTTAATATCAATGATGTAGTTGAATACGAATTGTATTTAGACGAAGACGGTCCTGATGCTTGGAAAAACGCAGATGGATCAGACTTTGCTGCTAGTATAAATGACATTGTAGAATGGGATGGTACTAAGTGGTCAAGAATCCTTAAAGCTAACGAGCAAAAAGACGAAGTGTTTGTTACTAATTTAACTACTAGAAAACAATACAAATGGACAGGCGAAGAATGGATTCTTTCGTTCGAAGGTGAGTATCCAGATGGCACATGGAGACTTGCATACTAATGTAAATATTAGTATGAATGACATTGTTTGTAGTGGTGCATTATTTTATAGTTTAAGTACCCAAAGATTTTTATTTTTACATAGATCAAACGGAAAGCGTAGTAATGCCGTTTGGGGTCTTGTTGGTGGAACTAACGAAGGTGCAGAAACACCTTGGGAAGGATTGCGTCGAGAAATAGATGAAGAAATTGGCGAAGTAACCATTAAGAAAACTATCCCTTTAGAAACATTTGTATCTAACGATACTAAATTTAAATTCCATACATACTTGTGTTTAGTAGATGAAGAATTTCTTCCTACATTAAACAAAGAACACGACGGCTATGCTTGGTGTAGTTTTAGTAAATGGCCTAAACCGTTACACTACGGACTACAAAATACCCTAAACAAAAAAGTTAATTTAAAGAAATTAGAAACTGTATTTAAAGTAATTAATTTACTTGACTAATACTATATTTGAGTGTATAATGATATTATGAAAATTATAATTTTAGGCGACATCATAATCGACCAATATGTATACGGGACATCAACAAGATTAAGTCCCGAAGCACCTGTGCCAGTAGTTATTCAAGAATCAGTTAAAGAAACGTTAGGTGGTGCAGGACTTGTTTATAATAACTTAGTTAACTTAGGTGTCGATGTAGAGTTGTTTGAATACCCGCATCCAAAAAGTACAAAGACTAGAGTTTTATGTGATGGACATTATATAACCCGTATTGATAGCGATATTTTTATGGAAGGTAGTGACACAATTGGTCTTATAAGCGAAATTGACTTTACACAATATGATTATGCACTTTTAATAGATTATAATAAAGGATTTCTTGCACAATCAGTAGAAATAATTCAACATATTACTAATACTTCTAATTGTAAAATTATTGTAGATCCAAAAAAGGATGCAAATGATTATCAAGGTGCTTGGTTAGTAAAACCGAATGGTAATGAATATAACGAGTTTGGCTTTAATAACTGGAAGGGTAATATTATTACAACTAATGCAAACGAAAGTGTTAGTGCTAGAATAAGTGATGATTTTGGAGATCAAGAATTTAGTGTTCCTGTAGAAAATGTCGAAGTATCAGATGTTACCGGTGCTGGCGATTGTTTTATGGCTGCATTTGTTTATGGTCTTACAAAGGGATACGACTTTCAGCGTTGTTTAGAATTAGCTGTAAAAGGTTCTACTGAATCAGTAAAGCATGTAGGTACATATATACTTACAGAAGCCGACCTAAATAAGAAAGTAATCTTTACTAATGGTTGTTTTGATATACTACATAAAGGGCATCTTACATTGCTAAAAGAAGCCCGTGCGTTGGGTGATAAACTAGTAGTAGGACTTAATAGCGATGCCAGTGTAAAACTCTTAAAAGGCAATCTAAGACCCATTAACGATGTTAATACACGGCGTGAACAACTAGAACTTATACCATACGTCGACGAAGTTATTGTGTTTGATGAAGAAACTCCGTATAATTTAATAGAACAACTGATGCCAGACCTTATTGTAAAAGGTGGTGATTATACTGTAGAAGAAATAGTCGGACACGACATAGTGCCAGTACATATTATACCTACTGTAGAAGGTCACAGCACAACTGATATAATAGAAGCAAGTAATGAAAATATTAATAACAGGCCATGAAGGATTCATTGGTAAAAACCTAGCACCGTTTCTTGATAAAGAAAATGATCTATTTGGTTACGAATGGAACCCTGAATCTTTACCAGATGTAAGTGGTTATGATTGGGTAATACACTTAGGTGCAATTAGCTCAACTACTGAGCGTGATGTAGATAAGGTTATGTTACAAAACTATGAATTTTCAAAATGGTTATTCAATCAATGTAATATTAACGGCGTAAACTTCCAATATGCTAGTAGTGCTAGTGTGTATGGTACTAACACTGACTTTAATGAAGATGCTCCAAAACAACCGCAAAGTTATTATGCAACAAGTAAGTATCTTTTCGATCGTTGGATAATGCAACAAGAACATAAAATTATTGTACAAGGCTTTAGATACTTTAATGTATATGGTCAATTTGAAGATCACAAAGGCGATCAAGCAAGTCCAATAACTAAGTTTTTTAACCAGGCAAAAACTGGTACTATTACGTTATTTGAAAACAGTGATAATTATAAACGTGATTTTATATATGTAGGTGATTGTTGTAACATACATCGCTACATGCTAACAACAACAGAAACAGGCATATATAACATCGGTACTGGTATTGCAACAAGTTTTCAAACTATTGGAGAATTAGTAGCTAAAAGATTTAATGCTAATATTGAATATATTCCGATGCCCGATGCGCTTAAAGGACAGTATCAAGAATACACTTGCGCTGACATAAAAAAATTAAGTAACATAGTAAACATGAACTTTACAACTCCAAAGGAATTTATAAATGGATAATAAAACAGAACCTACAAGATTAAGTGGTGCGGTGCAAAAAGGATGGGGATACGAACTTATTTGGGCTACTACTAATGAGTATTGTGGTAAAATTATGTTCTTTAATAAAGCTGGTAATAAAACAAGTATGCACTTTCACAAAGAAAAAGACGAAACTTGGTTTGTAAATAGTGGACAATTTAAAGTGCGTTACATTGATACTAAAGATTCAATGCTATATGAAAAAGATCTTAATGAAGGCGATGTATGGCATAACCCTCCATTAATGCCGCATCAGTTAGTAGCAATAGCAGACGAATCGAGTATTACTGAAGTAAGTACAGCTGACAGTGTTGAAGATAACTTCCGCATAGGCCCTGGCGATAGTCAAGCACCAGCAAATGAGTGATTATAAAATTTCTTGGACTGACACACACGATGATGTGCCAGAGACAAAAACAGTTCCTGCATATGATAACACTAACATTGCACCTAGGTGTGTTATTGGGTTAGACCGAGACGGTGTTATCAATATTGATAGAGGTACTTACACTTATCGTCCACAAGACTTTGAACCTATTGAAGGTAGTCTACATGCTATTACAAAACTACGATACTTGGGACATAAAATTGTTATAATTACAAATCAAGGTGGAATTTCAAAAGGATTGTATACTTCAGATGATGTTGAAGCTGTTCACAGTCATATGTTTGATCTTTTAGCACAAGCAGGATGCCCAACTATCGATGCATTATTTTATAGCGAAAGTAGTTTGCGTAGCGACATGTATGCAAAGCCTAATACAGGAATGTTTAAACGATGTGAGAACGAAGTTAAACATATTAAATTTAAACAAGGATATTATGTTGGTGATAAGATATCTGATCTTAAAGCAGCATTTAAAATAGGTGCAAGGCCTGTGTTAGTACGTACAGGATATGGCGAACAAACTATTAAAGAACTTAATAAATTTACTAATCAAAAGATAAAGAAAAAGACCATTGTATTTGATGATCTTTTATCATTTGCTAATTGGTTAGAATCTAAATATGCGTAGCACCAGTTTCTAATACTAAATTAAATGATAAACTAATACGGTCGTTATCAGTTTTATTTTCATTAACAGAATGATCTAAAAAGCTCGGCCACATTACTATTCTTCCTTCCTCAGGTTGATATCCAACTTCGTGTGCAAATGTTGATCCAATTGGGTTACATTTTAATGCTTTATTAGCATTTCTAAAAACTATATTGCCATCATTGCCGTTTGTTTTAAACCAGTATACTCCACTAACATGAGTAGTGCCATGATCATGTATGTGTGCATGTTGTCCTGTATTGGTCAATGTTAACCACGATGAAACAATTGCAGGACGATAACGTTCGCTTACGTTCATATGCTGCATATAGCATCCGCAATGGTGAATAATGGATTGTCTAACATTGACCATTTTTTCATTGTCTATTATAGATTGACTAAAGTCTCCCTTGTTAGACAATTGATGTGTACTAGAACCCCATTGTTGATTCTGTCCCCATTTGTCTTCTTTGTATAGTTTATCAACTGCTTGTTTAATATCCCATTGTGCATGTTCAAGTTCGCCGTCTGCTAACTTATGCGTATACAAGGGTGTTTCAAATAGTGGAAGTATTAGACCTTCTAATTTAGGCTCTAGCATTGTGTTCTACCTTTACTAACATTTGTGTTTTAGGAAAATACATATAATTAATTCCTGAATTATATAGTGTACGCATTGCATCTTCTATTGTTTCAACTAACGGTTCTCCGCCTAAATTAAAAGATGTATTAAACAATGCTGGTACACCTGTTTGTGATTTAAACTCATTAATTAAGTTATACCAATGTTCATTTGTTTCCTTAGTAACAGTTTGAATACGACAAGTACCGTCGACATGAATAACAGCTGGTATCTTTTCTTCCACACCTGGTTGACAATTTACAGCATACATCATACTTGGTGAATCTTCCATGCCTCGCAAATCAAACCAATCATGTACATCTTCTTGTAGTACTGATGCAGCAAAAGGTCTGAAGTATTCTCTTTTCTTAATTAAATTAACAAAATCCTTACCATCCGGCATTGTAGCATCAAACATTAAACTTCTATTGCCTAACGCTCTAGGTCCGTTTTCACATCGTTCTTGATATAGTGCTACAATGTTTTTCTTTCTAATAGTATCAATAACTTGTTTGTAATCAACATTGTATTCTATGGTACCATTATACTTACTAGCACATTCTACAATTTCTTCTTCTGTAATACTTTGTATAGGTCCTAAAAATAAGTTTTCGTTTTTAGGTCTAACTCTATCATCTTGTGTAAGCAAATGATAATGATATAATGCAGCTCCTATTGCGGTGCCTGCATCAGTTGAAATAGGTTCAACATATAGTTTAACATCTGCTGGCAAATGTTTTAAATAAAAATAGTTTGCTACACAGTTAAGTCCATAGCCGCCACTTATTACTATATTTTTATTACCTGTTTTTTCAATTGTTTTTAATATTAAATCAAGCACTAGCTGTTGAGATTCTGTTTGTACATTATATGCCATGTTTCTTCTTGATTGTAATAATGTTAAATCTTCACTATTAAGTAAATCTTCAATTTTTTGTATTTCTTCTTCCGAAGTATCATCGTTTATATTCGATAAAAGCTCGTTGGGGTTTTGTACTCGGTCACATAATTCTGGATATAGTGCATCATTTACTTTAGCACCATTTGGATATGTAGGCATTATAACATCTCTGTTTCCACTAATGCTATCATAAATTTTTGGCGCTTTGTTTGGTTCACCGTACGGAAATAATCCCATAGTCTTTCCGGCTTCAATACTGTGCCATCCACAAAACTGTGTTACAGCTTCGTATGCTTTAACTATACCAGCCTTATCATCTACTAATACTTCAATACCGTTATCATGATGTTCGGTTAGCCAAGGCCCGTTGCCGCCAAAGTGTTTGTATAATTCAACAAAGTTATCTGGGTATGATGCATGATACGCACTTTCAACTTCCCACATTGTCTGTCCGTCATGTCTAGTAGCGTATGTTCCAGCACCATCAACGATAATAACATTTGCTGTTTCAAACCCACTTCTATAAAATGCACAAGCCGCATGACTTCTATGATGTTGTTGCCAATACTCAACAACTTGGGGATGATTCTTAGAAGGATGTCCTCCTTCAATCAGTCCTATCTTTCTCGCTAATGAAGTATACGGATCTTCTGCTGTGTAGTCTGTAATGTTTTCATCAGCATGTGTATGTGATATAACTAAGAAATCAATCTTATCAGTGTACTCTAAAATTTTAATAATACTAGCAAAAGGAGTTCCGTCATATTTTGCTCTAGTAAGGCGTTCTTCTTCAATTGCAAATACTATCTCGCCATCTTTAAGAAGACACACACCTGCATTATGTCCTCGAGCAATACCTGCTATATAACCTGTTTGTGTTGACATATATTTTCCTTTAAGAAGTAGTCTTCTTAGTTCCTAATTTAGCTTTAACGTTACTTACTATCTTATTAATAGTTTTATCATCTAACTTCATTAAATATTCATTATTCTTTTCAATTCTAATATCGTAAGTCATGCGTATTGGAGAATACATTTTTTTCCCAATGCCATTGTCAATAATCTCTAAAGTACTACCGCTAGTATAAGATGTATTTTCTGGAAAAGTACTACCAATAACAACAGTACCCGGTTTTTCAATTGCGTGTGCAATATGTTGTCCTACACTATCACAACCTATGAAATAATCTGCAGCATGAATAATTGCTGTCCATTGTAGTAGAGTAATTTCTTCTGGAACAACCACTCCTTTTGGTAACCCGGGTATTTTAAGTTCACCCATCATTATAACAGCATAGTCTTTGTTTAATTCTTCAACTATTTGTATAATATCTTCAGTTTCAAATGATCTGCCGCTTTCGTCTATTATATAGTTGCCTTCTGCTTTTGCTGTAGATCCAAAAGGTTGAAATACTACAAACTTATCTTTTTTAGTATGACTGTTTATTTCTTGAAGAAGATTTTGTGCAACTAATACATCTGCTTTGCTAATAAACATATTGTAATCTTTGTCAGCAGGAACTTCTTCTGGCGGAGTATCATAATTAATTAACATATCAAACGCTTGTGAAAGATTGCATTTTTGATTAAAGTAAGCATTTAGTCTATATGGCTCAGGACTTATAACTTCTCTATCTCTTAATTTTTCTATTAGGTCTGACTGATCATGTGGATAAACATTATGCATTATTGCTTTGTTTAGTAAACATATTTCTAGCCATCCTTCTACAATAATTACTACTGTTGGATCAATATGTTTGATGTGATGTTCTAGTGCAGGAATAGCAGCTAATACCCTACCTGCGCCACCATTAATGTAAAATGCTTTTTTCATTAAAATTATAAATCCTCTTTGCTAATTTATAATATTTATAATGATGTTTTTTTGCTAGTGCATTAACTGGCTTACGTTAGGTCGTAAAAAAAGGCCTGTTGCCAAGCCTTTTTAAATTTAGTTATTAGTTATTAGTCACAACCATCTGGTAGCTGGTCAATTGCAGCTTGATCTTCGGCAGTTCTATCTGCAATCATAATAATATCAATTGCTTCGTCTTCAAACTCTACATCGCCGACAGCTTGTTGATCTGGAGATAATGGAAATCTAACTAACCAATTAGGTACAGCTGCATAAGTTACTGGAAAATCACGAAGTTTTTGTCTATATGTTAACCAGGCTTGTTTTACATCTTCTGGCATATCAGGTGCAACTCTTCCGTCACTTTCTAAAAGCATACCATCTCTAACACTTCTTATAAAGTCGTCGCTTCTGTTTTTGTATCTTTCATAATCTCTAAATTGTAGAGGTGCTGTATAATCTTCAACAATTTGTACTTCATCAAATATCATAATAATATCAGTTGGATCAGTAACTACTATATTAGGATCATCAGCAGGGCCAACACTAACTTCATATTCTTTTGGCGTCCAATGCGAATATAAAATCATAATTTTAATATAATCTTCATCTGTTTCGGGTACAAATTCAACTACTGTTTCGTCTAAAGCTACACTTTCAGGGGGTGGTAAATCTTCTAGTGCAAATGAATTTATAACTCTACCATCTTCATTAAGATACAGCCATAAGCTATCTGGTCCTATATATTCCTGAGTACTTGTTTTACCTAAAGTTCTAGTAGGTAAATACAATTCATCTGGCATAGGGTATGTAAGTATTCTTGTCATATCATTATCTCCTTAGGTGTATGTTACTTTTGCTACGCCGCCGTTGCCGAAGCTACCCCAGCAAGCACTACTTGAACCAATTCCGTGTCCTGCGCCACCGCCTCCTGGCCATAGAGCATGTGCTGAACAGCAAGCTAAGTTACCTACACACCAGTCTTTTCCACTTGCGCCGCCGTGTCCACTACCTAATGGACCAGTTGCTTGTCCTGCTACTGTAAATGTGTGCTGACAGCAACTAACACTTTTCTTCATAGAACCTGATGTTCCTCTAAATTCAATGTCACCGCCGAATGTTGCTGAGTTACAATAACAGTTAATCCAACCTGCGTTGTACTGTCCTTTATCACACTGTGTGTTACCGATGTAACAATTATAACACCCACTCATAATATCAAATGGTGTTGATCCTCCCATGCCGCCTTGGGCACAGAAATTACTTAATCCACGTCCTTGCACATAAGACTTACAACCGTGTCTACAGTTAACTCCACAACGACAGCAACAACTACAACTTGACGATCCAGCTGCACAAATTCTATATCCGCAACCGTTTGCAAAACAACTTGCCGATTTTCTTAATACTTTCGATGTATAGTTTCCGCCGTTGCCGCCTACGCCATTGTCATAATCGCCGCCTGAAGCACCACCTGGTCCACCACCTGATAAAATTTCAAATTTAACTGATGTAATACCTGTTGGAATTGTCCAGTAACAGCATCTTCCGCCGTTTGTTACACTCCATTTGCTACCGCTATACACCCAAATTTCGTTATACTGTTGTAACGTTTCAGCTGTTGTTCCATTTGGAAATGTAATGCCAGCGCTGTTAATTTCTGTTGCCATTTTAGTTATCTCCCTTTAATGTATTTATTTCTTGCTTCAATTCTTTAATTGCTTCTATCAATAAAGGAACAAGTCTTTCATATTGTACTGTTTTGTAGTCTAGGCCGTCTTCTTTTGACTTACTGTTTATTGGCGCATCTTGTACTACTTCAGGCATAACTTTCATTACTTCCTGTGCGCTAACACCAACTTGTTTGTGGTCACCTTCAAAGCCTAATTCTTTAGCTCTGTCGTTACCTGTATAGTAATAACCATTTAGTTGCATTACTTTATCTAATGCACTGTCAATTTTGCCGTCAAAGTCTTTTAAGCGTTCATCTGAGTAGTAAGCAATAACTTGGTTAGTAGCTCTTACTTGTCCGTTAACTTCTATACCACTACTAAAGGTGTTCATCTTTTCACCACTATCGTAATATAGTCTTGTTTCGCCGTTACGAATGTGTTCTAAAATCCAGTGGTTATCTACATCATTATAAAGTCCTATAGTGTTTGAATTGTCATGCATGAATACAGCACGACCACCAATACTATAACCTTCCCAGCCACCATGTGCGCCACCGTCAATTTCAATAGAACCGTAGTTACCAGTAACTGGAACGAAATATCCGTTACCTGTATCACCAAGTCTAACACCTGTAGTGTTAATTGTAACTTCACGACTACCACCTGTGTAGAACGAAAGTGTATCACCTTCAAAATCAATATATGTGTTAGTATCGCCGTCGTGTCTAATATAACGTGCAACATCTAAGTTACCGTTAATATTTACGCTTGTAAAGTTACCAGTACTTCTAGTACTAGCACCGATTGACATATTGTTAATTGAGCCGCCGCCTGCTGGTGATAGCGTAACTGTACCTGAGCCACTTGGACTAATTGTTACGTTTGCGCCTGGACTTAGTGTAACTGTTGAGTTAGCATCTAATGTTGTAAACTGTCCTGTACTTCTTGATACGTTACCAATTGCTCCTACAAAGCCACCGCCGGAGTAAATACGTTTAGCAACACTTGCACCACCTTCTACTCTTAAAATACCTGTATCGCCAGTTGCGTCAGTAGCTTCTGTTGTGCCTTGTATATCTACTGTTGATGTAAACGTACCACTTGTAAAACCACCTGAGCTTTTAGTTGTATTACCGATTGGTGTATTTTGAATACTACCTGCAAACAATGCTCCGTTGATACCAACGCCACCGTCTACTTGTAATGCACCACTATTGACATTAGTAGCTGCTGTTGTGTTTGTAACACTTAATACGCCACTTGCACCTAATGTTGTAAAGTTACCTGCTGCTGCTGTGCCGCCACCGATTGCACCGTTGAGTGAGTCTGCATATAAAGCGCCACTAATTCCTGCGCCACCTGTAACAATAATACTTCCTGATGTAGTACTAGTTGATACCGCACCTGCTGTAAAGTTACCTGTTCCTGTACTAGTAAACGCTGTAAATCTTCCTGCTGCCGGTGTAATCAAACCAATTGCAACATTGTCTAATCCACCTAGTACATCGGAACTCATTGTTAGTGTTCCGCCTGATCCAATTGTAGTGTTTCCAGCTGGATCAATAGTTACAGCTGATGATGCTCCTACTGGTGATATATTAACTGTTTGGTTGTTTGCTGTGAAATCTAAGTTACCAGGAAAAGCTGTTGGCTTGCCTGCTTCACCTAGTGTAATTGTCCCCGAAGATGATGCTAATGTTAAGTCACCAACTGGACGAACAGTTACTTGCGCTCCTGGTTGAATACTAACAGAACTTTGTGGACTAATATCTACTAGCCCTGAACCTGTTGGTTTAATTTCTACATTTTGATCTAACGGATTAAGTTCTACTTTACCGTCTGCATTTAATAAAGCATTTGTTGTTAACGGTAATTCAAATACTGTAGTACCAGCTAACGCACTTGTTAGTACGTAGTTTGCACCATCTGATGTTAATTGGTATGTTGAGTTAGTTGGAATATCTACTGAAGTTCCAATTGTAACACCGTTACCTGTAATTTGTCCTGCTGCTGTAGTTAGTGTGATCATACCATCAGTAGCATTGTAGTATGTTTGTCTGCTGCCGGGGAAGAAAACAGGACTTACCAAGGTTACTTCATAACCGGTTGTACCAGTTAAACTAATAATACCTCCGGTAAATGCGTAAGTAAAAGTTTGCTCTCCATCAACAACTAGTGTTTGGGGTGCTGTATTATAACGTGCCATATTTCTCTTTCCCTATATTCTTATGTTGTCGACGTTTCGATACCGTAGACTGTACACCCAACGTTGCCTAAGTTAGTGTATACTACTATATTTAGTCCGCCTTGTAGTACTAAGCCTGTACGCTCAAAAACTCCATTTGGAATAAGAACTGTATCATATTCAATCCATTCAGAGTCTGCAGGTGTAGCTGTTGTTGCCATTGCCACACGTAAGTTAATAGAAGTTGGATTTCTATTAGTTAGTGATATGTTTGCAACAGCATACGTGCCTACTGGCGTTGTATATGCTGTTGTATTTGTCGTTGCCGGAATATCTGTATTTCCAAGTCTTCCTGTTGCCATGTTCTTTCTCCGTTATGTTATCTTGCTAGGAAGAAGCCAAGTGCTACTGGTGCACCGTCTACTCCGCCTGTGAAGTTCATTTTTGCTTTAATATTTAGCTGTCCGCCGCTGGTAGTAGTTATTTCATCATTAGCAATAAACACTGTACCTGCTGTTAGTGTGTTAACGTTCAAGCTACTTTGTCCACCACCAATTTGTGCTGTAATGTAACTCTTAATTGCACGTTGTGTTGGAACAACACTATCACTATTAGCTGTAAAGAACGGGTCTGTACTAAACTGTGTAATAATAGCTGAACCAATTCCTAGTCCAATACCGTTAAGTTGCAATGATTGCAAGCCTGCTAAGTTAAATGCATCTGCATCCAATGTAGCTGTACCTGTACTTTGTTGCACTCCAAACAATCCACCAACGTTAAAGTTACCGTCTTGGTCTGTACTTGTAAAGAACACACGTCCACCGTTACTTGCTAGTTGCTGTCTTTCTTGTAGTGCTGTTGTAATATCCACATATGGATAATTCGTATCAGCTTGGTTACCAGTACCAATGTACAAGAAGTCGTGTCCTGTTAAGCGTACCTGTGAATACTTGTTAGTTGTAGTAATCAATGTACCGTCTAGTGGTGCAACTAATGTTGTTAACCCTGGACTTAACTGGAATGTTGCTTTGTAATCACCTTTGTCACCAAGTACGTTACTAATAGCAACTAACTTGTAGAATGTTCCAATGCGATCACCAAACTCAATGTTTGATCCTGGTTCTGGTAAATCAAACAATCCTTTTACAGCAATAAATGTACTTGCTTGGAATAAGTCAGCTGCACCATCTCCACTAAGTTCAGTAGTAGCTGTTTGATAGCCTGTACCTCTGTTAGTAAATGTTGGGTTAGCTAATACTCCATCACCTTGTCTTGCATCTACTGGTGCATCAACAGTTGAGTTAGCATCTGTAATAGTTACTATTGGTCCTGTTCTAAATGTTGCTCCTGTAAATGTTGCTGTTTCAACAACTACTGGTGTTCCACTATTAGCAATTAAACTTACTGTTAGTGTTGTACCAGTTGGTATTGTATTAATGTAATATAGTGAAGCGTCTTCTAGGTCACTTGTAGTAACACCATCGAACTTAATTTGTTGTCCAACTATCATATTTACAGTTGAATCAACTGTAATAGTATTTGCTGCCGTAGTACTTACTACTGTACCTTTTGGATAGTTTGACCCAGGTTCAATTATTCTAGTTGAAGTAATTGCGCCATCTGCTTCGCTTAGTCTACCTACTGTTTTAGCACCAGTGCTAATTATTGCGCCGCCAGTTGTTGCTGCATCTGATAATGTAATCCATGTTGGAGTTTTATCTAAACTTGCAAATGCCAGTGCATGCCAATCATCAACTGCTATAGTATCTTTAGTCCATGTTAGACCATCACTACTAGTAGCAATTACACCTGCTTCTGCAACTGCTACAAATACACCTTGTGCATATTTAAGTGTTGTCCAGGTTTCATTGCCTGGCAATCCTGCTGGCGATGCTACCCAAGTAACACCTTTATCATAACTAATTGCTGCTTCATCACTTGCGCTTGCTATAGCAACAAAACGTCCGTTGCCGTATGCCATACTTGCCCAAACTGCTGTTGCCGGTAAGTTGCCACCTGCTACCCAAACAATACCGTTTGCTGTTGTAAATGACTCGTTGCCACCGCCGTTAATTGCTACATAAACTCCTGCTCCGTATGCAACTCCAGTTAGTGTTCCTGCGCCAACTGATGGTGTTGTACGTGCTACCCAAGTACTACCATCTGTTGATGTTGCCGCGCCGCCTACGCCGCCCGGTCCACCTACAGCAACCCATGTTCCGTTACCGTATGTTACACTATTAAATGCTCCATTTGGTAAGTTTGAACCAGCTGTCCAGTTGTCAGTAACTCCGTCTGTTGTTAGTAGCGAAGCGTTATCAGTAGTGCCGTTTGCAATTGCTACTAGTTTAGCTGTAGTATCTGTAATAGTTACTGTTGGATCACTTGTATAACCGTCTCCAGTAATTGGATCATCATCGCCATCTAGTGCAAAGCTCAATGATATAACACCGTTGTTATCCATTGTTGGTATTACAGATGCTTGTGTGCTTGCACCACCGCCTGTTAGTGTAACTGTTGGTGCTGTTAAGTAACCGTCACCAAACGAATCAACAATTAGTTTAGTTACTTTGTCTGTTACTACTGTAATTGTTGGTGCTGAAGTATAACCAGCGCCAGTGCTTGTTATAATAATTTCTGTTATTAAACCATTTAGTACAGTACATATTGCTGTAGCGCCGTTGCCGCCACCGCCTGCTAATACAATACTTGGTGGTGAACTATAACCTTGTCCACCGTTAACAATATTAATTTTTGAAACCTGCGTTGGACCTGGTAATCCAATACTGTTTAGTTCGCCTAGTTCTGCTGTTAGTACAGCCTTTGAGCCTCCTAAACCACCAACTATTGCTCTAGCTGTTGCACCAGTACCTCCACCAAATGCTGTGTCAACCCAGTTTGCACTAGGTACAGCACCGCCGTTTGCCCAAGTAATACCATCATTGGAATATATAGTTCCTGTACCACTGGTGTTTAGCGCAACAAATCTATTGCTTATAGTATCTGCTGTTGCGTATGCTGTTGCACTATTTGTAGTTGTTGCTGTTACAGTTGTACCAGGAGCACTATATGTAATGCTTGGTTCAACAGTATAGCCTGTTGTTAGATCTAATTCAACTTGTATTGGAGTTCCTGCTACAACATGATCCCAACCTGCAGCATATAATGTTACATTTGTAGTTTCAGTTGTTAGTGTTGCTGTTGATCCGCCACTTGTTGTACTTACAGTAAATGTAGTAGCGTTAACTACTGTTACATAGTATGCTGTGTTAGCACTCAGTCCACCAATTGCTCCACTTAGGTAAATTGGCATATCGTTATATAGCGAATATGTATCTGCTACAGTTAGCACATTACCAGTTGCACTTGATGCTGTTACTGTTAAGTTAGTAAAGCTATCTTTATAAACTCTTGCAAGTTTAGTACCGTTGCTAAACGATAGTATTTTAGCATATTGTCCAACACCAGTACCTGCTGTAAGTTGTATGTGCATTCCGTTGTATGCATTTGCTAGTGCTGTATCAGTAGCAGCAAGTTGTGCTGTAATTTCTGAACCGCCCTGTGCAACGTTTTTGGCTGTTACATAATCTTCGCCGCCTGTGCCATTGCCGTTATCTAAGTCAATTAAGCGTGTTTCAAATATGCCACCGTCTCTAAATTCATCTGCAACTACTGTTGAGTTAAATCCATCTCCGCTTATTGCAAAACCTGCGTTAGTATAATTAACACCTGCATTATCGTATTCAACTCTTAATACAGTTTCGCCATCTGTAAGAACTTCTCCTGCAAATGCATCATTTGAAAGGTTGTCTACATTAGCATATAATGGAATCTCACCAACGTCAGTACCTTCAGCAATAACACCGTATGTACCATATGAACTGTTACCGTTAGTAGCACGTATTCTTGCACCAAAGTCTGCAATATAACCTGAATAGTTATAGTAAGCAAACACAGACACAAGCTCTGTTAATGAGTTGTTACCGCTACACCATACACCAATACCATCTGATAGTACTTGTGTAAAGTCGTTACTAACCATTGAACGGTTACCGCCGGAGTGTAGTCCGCCGTCGATCTTATTACCAACACACCCAACACCAAACGTTGTTACGTTTTGGATATATGGTGATTTATTAGTAACCCAGGCTTCTGTATCATTTGGTCCAAATCCTGGATCAAGTGCTACGTATGCACCTGCTGTAGGACGTCTTGTTCCATACTCGTTTTTCTCTGATAAGTTACCACGTAAGCCGTTTAGTGTTTGGTTACGCACACCTGTTGAGTTTCGTACACGATACATGTCTGAACGTTCTGATCCGTTAACAGCATTTAGATAAAGTTCTACAGCTCTTAATGATTTAAAGTTTCCTACATACTGTAAATCGTATACAATAGCATCAATATAACGCTCCATGTCTCTACGACATGCTGCTGGTTCAAAGTTATAAATTACACTTGGAGTTCCGGCTATCACGCCGCCTATTGTAACTTCTGTTCCGCCTACTGTTAGTGCTACTTTAAATGTAGTACTATCTGGAACTTCAGTAACATAATATGTTGTTCCTGCAACTAAGTCGCCTACTCCTGCTCCAAATACAATTGGATCATTAACTATAAAGTTATGAGCATTAACTGTAGTAATTGTGTCACTACTAATTTGAGTTACAGTATCGCCAAATTCTTGTGTAACCCATGCTGTTGCTTCATTAGCAAGGAAGCTTCTATTTGCTTTAAGAATGTCAACACCATTAATTACTTGAACATCATTGTTATAGTATATTGTTCCGTTAATTTCTGGACTATCACCTTCACCTTTGTCTAAGATATTAATTATAATATCCATTAGTGCGTTTGACTTTGTCTTAGGATTAACAACGTAATTTCCTGTTCCAACAGTTACATCTGCTAGGAAGTCTGAAATAACATTTTTTAGTTCTCTATATGATTGTACTGTTGCTGTTTTTTGTGCGCCTAGTACTAAGTCAGCTTGTGCGCCTCTGTAGTACGCAATTGCTGCAATAATAGTACGATAGTTACTATCAAGTAACATATCCCAAATTATAGCGTCAACAATAAGTGCTACATCTCTTTCGCACTTCTCTTCATTATATACCAACGTTGGATAGTTAGTTGCAATATATGTTGTAATTGCTGTCTGAATATTACCAACTGAACCTGATAAGTTTGATGCTTGCTGTAACAGTGTTGCATTTGCTGTACTAATATCAGGATTAGATCCAGTAACTAATATTGAGCCAACTGGTGCAGCATCATCTTGTAAAACAAATTCTGTTCCTTGGAAGAAACTTGCTATAGTAAATGTTGAAGTTGTCGGAGTTGATTTTACATAAAATGTAGCATCTGTAAGGTTATTAAATGCTCCGTTAGCTTTAACTTCGTCGCCTATAGTAAGACTGTGTACTGAGTCAACAGTAATAACATTACTTGTAATATCAGTAACTGTAAGTTGTGGCACATATTGATCTATGCCACCTAGTTCAACAATAGATATTACTTCTCTTATTAGTGCGTCTATTCTTGTTGTTGTACCAGCGTTACCAATAATTTGGTTGTCTGTATCTCTATACTTAGGTGTTATAATACTTTGTATTGATCCTGGACTTCCAAGTGTGTTCTGTGCTAAGTCGCCTGCTAAGAATATCATATGCTCATATGCAGCAAGTGTAACAGCTTTGTCACCTTCGTCAATTTGTAGTGCCGCTGCTAAGAAGTATGCATCAGCAAATTGTCTTACAGCAACACTTCCGCCGTATGTTAAGTCATAACGCAATGCATCAACTAACATGCCAACATCACGTCTGCATTTAGTTGCACTATATTGTGTACCTGGATACTCTGCAGCAATCCAAGCAATAACTTCTTCAGCAATAAACTCTTTGTTTTCCCAAACAATTGTTGCACCTGCAATATCATTAGTATCAGTATATCCAGTAGTTCTCCACTTGTATGTTGGTCTTGCTCCGCCATTAATAGTAGCTGTAATATCATCAATAATTAGTTCTGCACGACCTGAAGCTGTTCTAGTAACAACATGTTTCATTTTGTGTTTTAGGAAGTTAACAGCACCTAGTTCTGCTTTTAGCTGACTATTAATTACTACGTTAGTAGATTCTAATGCTCTATGATAGCTCATACCTGCTTTTAAGGAAGCAAAGTTTGAACCTGTTAATACATCACGTGCAATTGCATCAGTCATTAGTCCTGCATCTCTACGACATGTAGTTTGGTTGTATGCAAGATCTTGATTGAATTTTTCTACCCAAAATACAACATCTTCAACAATTTCACTTCTACAAGCAACTATTTTTTTGTATGCTTTTTGTACATCGTTTTCTACCCAATCTGTTGAAATCTCAATAGTATCATTTGGTTCAGCATTACTGATCCAATCAGTAACATCGTCAACACGAGCCTCAGCAAATTCTATCGAATTTGCACTACCAGCTGTGCCAGTTACATCTTGTGTTAAAGTGTTGCCAGGTGATCTAGTAACAGATGTTTCTGCAATAACTTCTGCAATAACAGTTTTCATTCTTGCATATGCACCAAGTGTTGCTGGTAATTCATCTTGTTGAATTGTTAGTACAAAGTTTGAATAGTATGCACTACCTGCAATTAATGATTGTGTATTACCACCGTATGTTAAATCATAACGTACAGCATCAACAATATAACCTACGTCACGTATACAACGATCTTGTCCTTCTCCTGGAATACTAGCCCAAAATGTATCAAATCCGTTTGTAGAATCTTCTAACCATTTACGTACTTCTAGTTGTATAAATGCTGAGTTAGCAATAAGCTGATCTGCTGCATCAGTGTATCCTGCATACGATCCTGTAGTATTTGTTGTTGTAACAAATGCTGGGTCAGTAACAACATTTATTGGTGTTGGTAATACGTATCCTGGTAATGCTGCTATTCCGTTTTGGATAATATTTTTAATATCGTCTGTACGTGCTGCAGCTACTTTTGCTATTTCAGTGTCGCCAATTTCACTTATTACACCTGTAGTAATTTGTGTTAGCTCGTACTCAATAAAGTTAATAGTATTAATTGTTGGCTCTAATTGATCAGCAAGTACTACTCCTGCACTTGTTACACCTCTAAGATACGACATGCCTGCTTTTGCACTACGGAAGTCACTTCCAAATACTACATCATATATTATTGCATCAATCATGTATCCAACATCACGTGAACATTTTTCTTGATCATATGTTAAGTCTGGGAATGTATAGTTAATAAAGTCAATTGTTGCGCCTTGAATAATTGCTTTTCTACTATCAACAACAGATTTAAGATCTTGGAATGCACTATCTGTCCAAGCAACACTTGGAGTAATTTCTGCTGGTGAATCACCAGTATCAATTGTATTGTAAATTTCGTTAATACGATCTTGTGCAAACGCTGCTGCACCTGCACTACCTGCTGTGCCAGTGACGTCTTGTGTACTTGTGTTACTTGTAGACTTTGTCCATCCTGCTGTATTACCAATTGCAATGTTATCAATGATATCTGCTAAACGTGCTTGAACAGCTAGTGCTGCTACTTTCTGTGCGCTTGGCTCTTGGAATACTCCGTCAACATAATATGATCTTGCTGCAACAATAGTTTCTAAGTTGCCACGATATGTTAAGTCATAACGTAATGCATCTATAATATATCCTATGTCACGCAAGCATTTTGCTTTATCAGCTACGCTTAATGATTGCCAAAGTGCATCATAGTTATCATCCATGTATGCTTCAATTTCGTCAATTAAGAATTGCTTGTTAGCAACAATTAATCTTCTTGCATTAAAGAATCCTGTGTCATAGCTTGTTGGATCAGTAATAGTAAAGGTTGTTGGAGCAACCTCTGTTATCATTATATCTCTAATCAATTCAGCATTTGATTTTACAGCATTTGTACCTGAAGTTATTTCTTTAATTTCTTCTCTTACATGTGTAATTGTTGAAACAGTTGCTAACAATTGGTTATTAATAACTACTTCTGCAGAACTAATAGCTCTTTGATAACTCATACCTGATTTCAGTGAACGGAAAGTACTGTTAAACATAATATCAAAACGTAGTCCGTCAATTATAAATCCAACGTCTCTTGAACACTTAGCATGGTCATAAACAAACTCACTATAAGTATTTGTAATGTACTGTAGTACCGCTGGCACTACTGTTGTATCTGCAATTACATCGTCTGCATCTGAATCAATAGCTGCTGTTGCCCATGTATAGTCTGGGAATGTCTTAGCTGGCATTGCACTCATGCTACCTGCATCAAGTGTATCAATAAGAATGTCTAATAGTGTTGCCGCTTGTGTTTCTTCAGCAACATTACTTAGGTAACCGTTAATAATTGTTTTAAGTTGTATCATTGCTGCAACTTCAACTTGACGCTGTGCTACTGGTAAATTAACAGCCCAACCTGTAAAGTATGCTCTAGTAGCTTCAAATATTGCACTGTTGCCGCCGTATTGAATGTCATAACTAAGAGCGTCAACAATTAAGCCTGCATCTCTTTCACATACAGCTTGATCGTATGCAAAGTCAGGATATGTTGTGTTTATCCAAGTTGTAACATCTGTGACAATAGTTGCTCTATTAGTTTGTAGTTCTTGACGAGCTGTTGTCTTTGCACCAACTCCGCCTGGATCTGTCCAAGCAATTGCATCTGCAGCAGCTGTACCGTTTTGAATAATATCAATTACTTCATTCCAGTATGCTGTGTTACGTGTAATTGCTGTACTATCAGATAGTAGTGCTTCTACTAAATCACGTTGTTGTGTAATTGCACCTACAGTTTCAGTTAATTGATTCTCGATAACTTCTTTACTCATACTTCTTCTGTATGCTAAGCCATCTCTTACAGCATTATAGTTTGTACCTAATGCAATGTCGTATGCTGAACCAGTCTGCAATAGTTTAGAATCTCTACGACATTTTGCACTGTCGTATTTGAATGATCCAAAGTTAGTGTTAACATGGTCAATTACTGATTCTTGTATTCCTGCTGTTGCACTTGTAATACTTGTGTTTGCAGACAATAGTGAAGAATCAACCCATGTAGTATCTGGAAGAATTGGTGTTGCTAATGTACCATCAGTATCAATAGTATCGTAAATTTCTTGGATACGTGCATCTGCAAAAGTTTCAGCTGCTGCACTACCTGCTGTTCCATCAGTATTTTGTGCTTCACTATTTGCAGGCGTTGCTGTAATAGTTGTTTCAGTAATAACATCGCCAATAATTGATTTTAAGTGTGCATACGTTGCAAGTGTTTCGTCTTTCTTGCCTGTACCGTATACTGGATTACCGTTAACAAAATAACTTCTTGCTGCTACAGTAGTTTCTAAGTTGCCACCGTATGTTAAGTCATAGCGTAATGCATCAATAATAAAACGTGTGTCTCTTTCACAATTTGCTGTATCAAATGTAAAGTCTGCAGCAAATGGAGCAATTACTCCGTCAACTTGTGCTTGTATCCATGCTGTTTGCTCTGCAACAATAAATGCAACGTTTGCTTCAAGTTGTGCAACAGCGTTAGCATGTCCTGCATCACTTGCATTGTTTGATCCGCTTGTAGGTGTACTACCAATCGCTGGTAATCTTGGAATTATACTTAGTCCTTCATTAAGGATGTCAGTAATTAATTGTGTACCATCATTTAGTCTATCAGTCGCTGTAGTTGTTCCGCCGTAGCCATTAATAAATTGTTGTGCTGCTGTGTTTCCAGAAGTTCTAGATATTTCATTGTTAGTCATCAATTCTGGAATAACATCTTTAATTCTGTTTAACGCACTTGTTGTTTTGTTTTGATCATTTGCAAGTAACGGATTAGCTGGTGCTGGTTGTACAACACTTGTACGCAATTCGTCACCAACTACCGCTACATATTCTGGAATAATAATTGGAAGTACTTCGTTATATGTACCAGTTTTAATAAACACAGTAGTATTTGGATTTGACGGAGATGGAACACCTGTTGCTGAACCTGCATCAATTCCGTTAATAATAATGTCTAACATATCACTAGCTTTAGCAATTGCTGTTGCTTCTGATGTTAATGTTAAATCAATAATTTGTGTAGCTCTGTCATTAAAGTCAATACCGTTTATTCTTTGGTAGTTAATCGGTTGTTGATTGTTTAAAATATCATTCACAGCACTTTTTAATTGTCTGTATGCCGCAACAGTTTGTTTACCTTGAGATCCAAATCCTGATGTTCCGGATGCACCTGTAGCACCAATATATTGGTTGCCTGCTTCTGTGTAATATGATTTAGCAGCTGTTACTGTTTTTAGTGTGCCGCCTCTTGAAATATCATATATTATTGCATCAATAATAAGTCCAGTATCACGTTCACACTTTTCAGAATCGTATGCAAGATTACCTTCCATTGATCCCGATGTTGTAGTTAATACTCTTGGAATGCCACTGTTTTGTATATCACTAATTCTAAATGTAGTACTTGAAGTTATAGATTCAACATAGTAAATTGTTCCTGCTACTACGCCGCCAAGTGTGCCGTCAAAGCTAATTGGCATGCCGGCATCTAGTCTAGATGTGTCAGCTGTAGTAAGTCTTTGTGTACCTACTGTTGTTGCTGTTACAGTAACTTTATAATTAGTATCGATCCAGTTAGTAAGTTCCTTCATTAAAAATTCTTTGTTATTTTTAAGAATGTGTTTTGCTTGTGGATTCAAATAACCATCACGCACTTGTTCCATTGCATAACGTACACTCTGCCAAGGCTTATCAACTGTTAGTCCTGATGCTGGTGCTGGTTCATTTGCTCCTAGCGGTCCAACATAAACAACGTTGTCAATTAGACCATAGTTAGCCCAGGCTGGTGCTCCGTCATTAACACGTAGAATCTGACCATCAATACCAATTGGTAGTCTTGTAGGACCTGTTTCACCGTAGTAAACTAAATCGCCTTCAGTAGTTAAAGAAAGTGCTTCACTACCTAATGTTAATAAATTCCAATAAGTTCCTGTTGTATCATTGTCTGGTCTTTTAGCTGTATCAGCTGTATGCTTTTGTACAGCAATAAAACTACTTGCTCCGTAAAATACTACATCACCCTTGTTGTATATTGTTGTAGCTTTCCAAGTAGATGAATTACCTACTGTTGTAATTGTATCAATTGCTCCAGCTGTTGCACCTGTTATGGTTACTGTAACATCGTTAGCAGGACTTACGCCGCCAACATTTGCGCCGGAAATTGTAACTACATCGTTTAGTACATAGCCTGTTCCTGCAAAACCTGTGGATACATTAACTGAGTAAACTGTGTTAGATTTTACAACATCAAAACGTGCGCCTGATCCTGATCCAACTTCGTTAGTTGATGCAACTTGTAAGAAAGTTTCTGAACTAACAGTCCAGTTAATACCGCTGTTTAATTGGCTCCAGTCTGCATCTGTAGCAACATCTGCTGTTCCAAGATTGTCTGCTAGTGCAACAAATGTGTTGCCTCCTATGCGAACAACGTCTCCAACTTTATAACCTGTTAATGCTGACCAATCGCCTTGGAATTTAAATCCTGTTGTAAATACGTCCCAATCATCTGCATTTTCAGTTGGCTTAGATCCTGTATTATTTGTTCTAGCAACATATACATAACCACCATACGTTATTGTGTCGCCAGTTTGATAGTTTGAATTTGTGTTCCATGAATCTTCAAATTGGAAGCCTTCAATAAATGATTCCCAGTTTGATTCGTCTGTTTCAAAATCGTTTGAAGTGTGTGCAGCTGTAGCAATCCAAATATTGCCGCCGTACTTAATTAAATCGTTAACACGATATCTTGTGGCAGTTACCCAAGTACCTGTGTATACTAATCCGTCACTAAACAATGTCCATTTAGCTTGATCTGATTCTAAGCCTAATCCTGCTGTAGCGGATGACACGTGAGCTGTATTACATACATAAACATATCCACCATAGCGTACTAAGTCATTAAGTTTGTATCTTGTATCAACTGTCCATGAACTTTTCCAGTCAAAAGATGTAGCAAACGGTGTCCATTTTTCTAAGTCAGCTTCTAGACCTAAATAGTCTGGTGCTTCAAATGTTGCCGACGTATGTCCTGTTTCTGCAATGTAAACATTGGCGCCGTACTTAACAACGTCACCTGGAGCATATTCAATGCCAGCTGCCCATCCTGCCTTCCAGCTAGTACCATCTGATACAATATTCCATTTTGGAATTGCACTTGTAAAGTCTGTGTTAAACTCTGTATCAGCTGTGTGGTTTTTGATACATATGTATGACTTACCACCAAAACTTACAACGTCATCTGCTACATATACTGTCTCTGCGGTCCAATCGCCTTGCCAAACAAAACGTATTCTACCTAACTTAAATTCTGCCATTTAATTAACTCCGTGTTCATGTATTTATCTTATTGCTGTCCTGAGCGTGTTGGATCGAATAATGTCTTATAAAAATAAGATAATGCTATTCCATCACCTGCCCAACCGCTGTTACCAAATGCTCCACTTTGATTCATTTTGGTTCCAATCTTAATTTGCCAACCCTCGGCACCCTCTTCAACTGAAGAAGTTATTTCATCTGGTCCACCTACTTTAACAGTACCAGCTTGTAACAAGCCTGTAAACGTATCTGAACCACCTTGACTTAATCTACTTGTCAAGTATGTTCTAATTGCTTTTTGTGTAGGTACTAAGTTGTTTGAGTTAGCAACAAATGTTCCATCTGTTGAGAACGCTGTAACAACAACCGGTGATCCACCAAGTGCAACACCACCAATACTCAATTCACTCAATCCATCTAGTCCAAACTCATCAGCACTTAGTGTAACAATACCTGTTGCCTGTTCAACAGCAAACAAGTCACCAACTCTAAAGTTACCATCTTGGTCTGTACTTGAATAAAACACACGACCGTTATTTGTTTCTTGAACTTCGTCTTGTGGTTCTAAGTTTGTGTTCTCTGGTAAGAACGGATAGTTAGACTGTATTTGGTTACCATAACCAATGTTTAGGAAGTCATGGTTTGTTAAACGTACCTGACTAAATCTACTACGCATTGTAAATGATGTGTCATGTGCTGGTGATTTTTCTTGACTCATCTGTGGTGATAATTGTATATTACATTCTAAGTTTGGAACTGTTGTTCCTCTTAAAATAGTTGCTTTTGCAACACGATAAATTTCTGGATCATCTAAGAATTCGATGTTATCGCCTGGCTGTGGAAGTCTTGTTAAGTTTCTAACAATCATTGATAAACCAGTTTGGAATGCATCTGAGAAGCCACTACCATTAATAGTTAGTACAGTTGAAGCAGCATTATACCCAGTACCTTGATCTAGTATGCTCGGTGCACCTAATACGCCGTTGCCAATACGCACTTGCGTAAGTGCATCTTGTGAGTTGTTTGGATCTATAATCTCTACTTTTGGTGCTTCAATGTATCCTGCTCCAGGCTGTATCATTGATATAGATGTTAGTGTAGTATTATCTACTTTAGCTCTTGCTATTGCTCTTGAACCAGTTGAAATATTAGTTGTGTTTGATGAAGAATCAACAGTTACAAAATATCCTACTTTAGTAATTGGATCATAACCAAACCCTAATGCTGTGTAATTTTCTGCGGTTGCATTTACTCTTTTCCAATTAATACCGTCTTCACTTTGACAGCAAACACCATTTGGCTCTAGCAACACAAACACTCCGTTACCGTACTCGAGGTGTATACCGTTAACACGCAAGTTTGACTTGTACCAAGTTATGCCATCAAAACTATATACAGCAAAATTTTCTTCTTCAGATACAGCAACAAATCTACCATTACCGTACTTTAATTGTCTCCAGTTATTTGCTGATGAGTCTCCTGAGTCATCAACAGTTGATTCTGCCCAAGTTGCTCCAGAGTCAGTACTATATTTTACAGTATTACTTGATCCTGATATTGCAACGTATGTATGATCACCGTATGCAACGTCAACCCAATCATCGTCACCAATAGTTTGATTTACTGATGTCCAGCTTGAGCCGCCAGTTGTTGTATATGCCGATATACTTGATCCTCTTGCAACCGCTGTAAATGCTCCGTCGCCATATGTTATTGCTGACCATTCTTCTCCTGCACCTAGTGCTGGTAAGTCTGATGCTAACCATGTTACACCGTTGGATGCTGAATATAAACATCTTCCTGTAGTTGAAATTAGTATCCAAGTATTGTTTCCGTAAGCAGCATCTGCCCAAATAACTGTTGTCTGATCATCGTCTACTGTTACTGGTAATACAACCTGTGTATCCCAAAAGTTAAAGTCTGATGTAGTTAATGCATTTGCACCACTTATTGGAAATGCAATTGTCTTAAATCCGCTTGATACAATCTTTGTGTATTCTCCGCCAATTCCGCCTTCCCATGCTGTTTGACTAAACACTGGCGCATCATATTTAATTCTTGGTTCAACATTGTAAATTGATGTTGAATCAAATCCATCTGCTGTCGGTGTTCCAGGATTAACATGATCCCAGCCAACAGCACCAATTTGCATCGAACCCACGTCTGTAACAAGTGCAGCTGGTGTGCCGCTATCTAGTACACTTTCAACTGTAAACTCTTTAACTATAGTTGAATCGTCAATGTCTATAGTTAATGAAGTAAGTTCTTGTGCGCCAAGACCTGGTGCTGTATCAACTGTTGATACGTTTACATTAATACCAAGTTGTGGAATTTGATCCCATTCGCCTGCTAATGTAATACTAATTGTTCCTAAAGTTGAATCAACAAAAGTAAGCACCGACCCAGTTCCAAGATCTTGTATGTCTTGTAAAAATGCGTCTGGAGCACTTGCATCAATTTCAAGTTGTAATGTTTCATTTTGCCAGTTTGAAGTAGCAAGTGACCAATTGCCTGCTTGTGCATATGTTACTGTTGGTACTGTTTCAAATTTTTCAAGTACATAGTAAGAATTGTTAGCACTCACACCACCAAATGTTTCAGTATAAAACTGTGTTTCCATTGTAGCGCCACCACCGGCACCCACTGTTTCTTTAACTCCTGGAGACACACTACCCATTGTACCTGTTGCTGTTGTTAACGCTACTGTATTAGAAACTGTTCTAACAATAACATCACCTGTTGCATTTAATAACGGTACAGCCGATCCTGATGGTGTTAAACTAATTGTAAAGGATGTTGCATCGTTAACAACCTGAACATAATACACTTGATCATTTGTAATGCCACCAAAAGTATTTCCTGACAATATAACTGGAGATCCAGCAACAAATCCTGCTGTACTAGTTACTGTAATTAGGTTTGATATAGCTTCAGTTTCTGTTGCGTTTGTTGTAGCTATTGTATCTGAAACAGTAAAGTCTGTTCCGTCAATAATACTGTTGATCCAATATTGTTGTTTTTCTACTAATCCGCCAAGAACGCCTGTTTTAAATACAACAGGATTTAATGGTACTAGTGTTGAAGTATCATCTATTGTAATTGCATTAAGTGTTGCGTCAGTGGCTGTAGCATCAAATTCATTTATATTTGTTGATATAGAAAATTGTGTGCCATTGTAAATTTCATGTATGTAGTATATGTCGCCTAACACAACATCACCTAAGCTAGTTCCTGTAAACTGTATAGGATATGCAATCTCCATATCAGCTGTACTAGTTCCTGTTAAGTAACTTGTGCCTGATGGATAGTTTAATGTATACGGTGCTGTTTCAGTAGTAAGCACAATTGGAGCTCCTTGCGGATCTTCAATATTTACGTTTGACATCGGCCATACGCCGCCACCTTGTGTTGTAGAAATTTGTATAGTTGTGCCATCAACAATAGTTATAATATAGTAATCAAAATTTGTAATTACTCCGCCAAATGTTGTTCCAGTAAAGTTAATTTTTTGATTAACACGTAATTTTTCTGTACTTGTAACATACATATAGTTGTTCAAATCGCCAAGTGTACCTAATACTTGTATACTATCCTGTGCTGTTGAATTAACCTTAATATCAAAATATGTTGGCGTAAATCTAATACGCTGTCCAGTATATACTGTGTGGAAGTCTGCATCTGATGATAATGTAAACCTATCATTAACACTATTAGTAGATAGTATTTCTAAACTATTAAATGATTCTTTTAATACGTATGCTTTCTTTAGAGTTTCGTCATATCTTGATATAATGCCATACTGTCCTGCTCCAAGTCCACTATTAACAAACAATCTCATGTTTTCATATTCTGCTGGTGTAGCAACTTCTGATCCTGCAAGAGTTATTTGTTCGTCATTACCTGACTGTGCGTTGTTTGATTGGAATTTAAATCCAAGTCCGCCTTGAGTAAATGCTCTGCTTTCTAAAATACGTGTTTGATAAATTGCGCCACTTCTTAATTCGTCAGCAACAATTTGTGCGCTGGCGCCAGCACCATTAATATTAACATTAGCATATGCTGATGGTCTATCACCTATTGATTCTAAGAAGAATGTTAATGGACCTTGTTGTAACTGTGCGCCGTAAAAGTTTGTTGTTCCTGTAATGCCGTCAATGCCTCTAGGATATACTTTAAAGCGCAATGATGTATTTTGAGCTGTTTCGTCCCAATATGTATAAGAAATTCTGTACCATCCATCTGACACAAATTCTGCTTTAAATGTATCTGACACAATCCCATTATCAGACTGTGCAATTGCTGATATTATTCCTGTATCAAAATTAAATCTTACAACCGATGTTCTTGCATCAAATCCGGTAAACTCTGCATACATATCAAAGTATGATGCTGTAGACTTTTTAGCATATATGCTTGAAGTATATTGTAATGCACTTCCTTCTGGAACTGTACCTACGTGTGATACTGTTAAAATTGCTGTAATAGAAAGGTTAGTAACTGTTACAACAATATCATTAGTTAATGGTTGTGCGCCAAAGTTTATGCCACTAATCTCTATTTCGTTTCCAACAACATAACCGCTACCGCCGTTGTTAACTGCTACTTCGTATCTGTCACTAAACACTGTTACATCAAATGTTGCATCAACACCTGAACCATCAATGTTTGTGCCTGGCACGTTAGTATATGTTCTACCTTGTGGTGAAATTGCTGTATCTTGCCAGAAGTAACTCGTATCTGACAAACTAGTAATACCTTCAATTCTCCAAGCACCTTCATTTTCAAATGGTGTAGTATTTGCTCTAGTAATGTTAAGATTACCGTCTGTATTCCAAACGCTTGTTTCTACTAGATTATTACTATGTCGCATTAAATTAGTTGCTTTAGTATAATATTCTTCACCTGCATGATTCATTTGTATTTTTAGTATTTCAGCTTCTGGGCCTACTGGTCCTACAATAGCAAGTGCTTGATTTTCTCTGTTATTAACATTACCTATTGCTGGAATTTCAGCATCGTCAAATCCTTCAGCAATACAACCATACTGACCGTAAGATGAGTTACCGTTAGTAGCACGTATACGCCCGCCGTCTTCAGCAAAGTAACCTGCATAGTTATAGTATGAGAACACAGAAACACACTCAACTAATGAGTTACCACCTGTACACCATACACCAATACCATCTGATATAATCTGTGTAAAGTCGTTACAAACAATAGAAGTGTTACCGCCATTGTGTAAAGTACTATCAATTTTAAGTCCAGTACACCCTTGACCAAAGTTTGTTACGTTTTGGATATATGGAGATCTTAAAGTAATCCATGATCTTGTATCAGTTGGTCCTGTTCCAGGATCTAAACTAACATATGCTCCGCCTGTTGGACGTCTTGTTTCGTATTCATTTTGCGGTGTTAGTGTTCCTAGTAGACCTGTTAGTGTCATGTTACGAATACCGGTTGCGTTTTGTACATAGAACATATCATTTAATGCGTTGCCGCCGTATACGTACATATAGCCAATGTTAGTTGATAGTTCAACAGCTTCGCCGTCTGGTTCTGCAGATACACTAAATGTTGTTTCAGTAATACTACTACCAATTACATAATATGTAGTACCTTGTACAATATTGTTACCGCCAATTTTTGTACTAATTTCATCAACTGGATTTAATGATACAAATTGTACCTTAGTATTGTTTTCCATGTTAACTGTTGAGCCAACAACAAATTGATTAATAAATCCAAATGTTCTTGTACATAGCGTGTTAATTATGTTTGCTGGTTTAACAGCTGCTCCACGTAGTTCGTCACCGTTAAGCGCACATCTTTCTGGAAGCACAATAGGTAGTATTTCTTCGTATGTTCCTGATTTAAGATTAATAGTTGTATATGCACCTTGGTTTGCTGGTGGAATACTATCAGGCGAGCCAGCTTCTAACGGCTCTCTAATAATTTTTTCTAACATATTCACAGTAGTAATTGTATCAGCTTCAATAGTTAAAGCATTATTAAAATACTGTGTCTTAATTCCATAATCTAAATCACGGCCTAGTCTATCAGCTTCAAGTTGTTGATAGTTTATTGCTGGTGCTGTATTTGTTAGTGCAAATTGTATATTAACAAATAGTTGTGCTATTGTAACTGAATAATATTCTGCTTGCTGTGCAACAGTTTCGTTAGCATATTGGTTAGTACTTTCTAAGTCAAAATATGTTAGTGCGTTCTGCACAGTTCTTGCATTTTGTCCACGAGCTAAATCAGTTACTACACCATCAAATGTATATTGTAAATCACGTCTAGTCGAATATTCGCTAAAGTCTACTGATGCATCAAATGGAGGTTCTTGTGTATTTTGTTGATACAAGAACCAGTAATATGTTTCTGCAATAACCCAATCTTTGTTTGCTTCAAGTAATGCTTTTTCGTTTGGCTTGCGTGTGCCTTCTGCTACAAGATCACATGCATACTTAACTGTTTTCCAAGCTGTATCTGCTGTCGTTCCTCTGTCTGGTGAATCAACACCATTGGTAGCAATGTAATACACATTTGGAGTAAAATCAGTTTCTGTCCACGATGGTAAATCGCCAACAACCTTTAACACGTTTGTTTGTTCGCCAATTGCTAAGGCAGTTTTTTCTCCGCCTGATTGAATTATTATCTCACCTTTTTGTGTTAGTGAGTTAGTTTTATCATGTTGTAAGTACAATGTCCAATAATTATTTTGTAAATCATAATCTGGTCTATTAACTAATGCTGATGTATGTTCTCTAGTACACACATATGTTGCGTTTCCATAATATGCAACATCGTCTTGATTGTATAATGTATCAGTTACCCATTTACCTTCCCAATTAAATCCTGGAATCATTAATTCCCAGTATACCCAATTAGTACCAACAAATGTTAGTATAGCATTATCTGTAATAGTACCGTCTGGCTCTTCGCTTAGTATAACTGTTGTAGTTGCGCCATCAGTTTCAACTGATTGCACTGTCTGTCCTTGTCCAAAGCCTTCGCCTATGACTGACATGCCTACTGTAATAGCTAATGGATTAGCTGAATCTTGTGTTTGTAATTTTATTGTTGTTCCTGATGAACCTTCAGTTTGATACGGTGCATCAATTTCAAAATCACCTGGTGCTCTACCTGTACTGTCAGTAATAGCAACATAAAGATCTCCACCGTATGTTACTACACTACCAACTCTATATGCTGTTGCACCTGACCAAGCACCAGTTACATCATATGCTTGATTAACTAATTCCCACTGGTCTGTAGAGTCTTCTGAATTAAAGGACGGTTTATTATTAATGTTGTTAATAACTAAACTTTGATATAAGTAACCACCGTAAAGGACAATGTCTCCAGGTTGATAAATTGCGTTAGCATCGTACACACCATCAAAATCTAGTCCTGGAACCCATAGTTCCCAATATGCACTATTGAATGTATCTTGTAGTGTACCAAGTGCAATATTAGCTTCTACAATGTATCCTGATGGTCCTGCTACTGTTGGATCACCGTTGTCTCCGTCTTGGAACATGTTTCTAATAGTTGCAAGTGAAGGCTTACTAACTACTGGAGCAATATATGTATTATGTAATGCATAACCTAATGGGTTATTAGCAAGAATGCCTGCTTGATCGCGCATAAGATCTGACCATTCAGGAGATAAACTTCCACCTTCCCATAACTCTGTATATTCAAACATAGCAAAGTTTAGTAAGTATAGATACTCTTTAGCTGCTACAGGAAACTGTTCTGAGTCTGTTTCCCAGTCTATAGCATATCCTGCTGGATCCCAAAATCCGCCATCGTATGCTTCTTTCATCGCTAAGAACAACGGTCCAGTTGCCCAGTCTGCACTTATTTGTGGATATATTTTTAATGCTGTTGCATCTAAACCATGCATATGAATTGTATGCATTACGTGTTCTAATACTTCTCCCGCATCAGTATCGCCTGTGCCAATTACACCTGTTGAATTTAAGTACCATACCATATCGTTAGCAACATGGCTATCAAATAATGGTGATAAATTCCAAAATGCTATACCTTCGTCATCTAAGAAGTTTGTCGAGTAATCGTTGCCCGCGCCACGTGCTATTCGTTGTAGTGTTGGGCCTAGGTCTGCGTGATAAGTTCCTGCTGTACCACTTAATGTATTAATTAAAGTTTCTTGAGATGCAACATTAATACCTGCGCCATTTTGATCAATTAATAGTCTGTACATCTGTGCTACTTTTTCGATGAATGCATCTGGAACAGCGTCTTGAGCGCCTACATCACCTGCAGCTACTAATCTAACTCCTCTAACAGTTAGTTCCTTTTTAAAGAAGTCACTACCATTACCAGTAAGCGGAGTAATTGCTGAACTTGTATACAGTCCGTAATCCTGTGGCTGAGTTATTGCTGGAGCATGTCCTTCAATACACTTATAAACACTAGGTCCATATTTTACAAGATCGTTTAATTTATATCTAATTTGCGCACTATCTTCACTGTCTACATTGTATGTGCCACGCCATTGTACACCTTCTTTAAGAAGTTTCCATTTAACTAATGTACTATCTAAGCCTACATAGTCTGCTTCTAAACCTTCTAGGTCTGTTTCTGCTGACGTGTGTGAAATAATACATTCGTATGCTGATGCACCGTATTGTATAATATCGCCAACACCGTACTGTGTGTCCGAAGTCCATTCACTTTGCCAAGTTTTAGATTCTGCATAAACGTCCCACTTTTCAACATCTGTATCAAGAACCGCTCCTGCTACGTGCGCTGTGTTACACTTATAAACAATACCACCAAAAATTACAATGTTATCTAAACTATATACGGCAAATTGTGTCCAAGGACCTTTCCAAGTTTGACCAGTCATCATCAATTCCCATTTGGGTTCAATGTCTCCTAAGTCAGCATAAAAGCCTGCGGAAGTATGCGGTATTAAGCATACATATGCTTTACCTTCATATTGTACAATTTCATCCTTATTGAATGCTTTGGTGTTTGCCCATTCCCCTACCCAGGAAAAACGTAGTCTACTTATTTTAAATTCAGCCATTTCTTGCGGTTCCTATATTTCTTTTACGTATTTATTAGTATCCGTTGCCAGCATTATTATTTCAGTCGTTAACAACTTGCGAAGCTTCATATTGGTATGCTTGGTTAATTCTTACTACCAATTCACCCTGTTCGTTTACATAATAATATGCGTTTTTATTGTCCCAACGGTATTGATCCCATTGTAAATTATCATATGGACGACTATGATCTGATTCAATACGTCCATCAAAAAAGTCAACTCCGTATTCAAACTCTGTAAAGTCATCTGCTGATGCTCCAGGATTGTTTACTGTAACTGTATCAGTATCTTTCAACTGATCAATCTTAGCAAAGAATAATGTGCCGTTTTCTGTTCTACGCAATGCATAAAAATATCTCGGTTGTCCTTCGCCTAATAGTTCGGATATACCTGGGGTTTGTCCTACATAATGTGTTGATGCCATTTTATATCTCCTTAAACAATTTCTACTGTACTTAATATAGCGTCAATGCTATTGTCAACATTTGACCTTACGTACAAGTTATTGTTTGGTGTTAAAATCAATTTTTCACCACCGTTCAATACACGTAAACTTGTATTGGGTGGTAAAATTAATTCTTTTGCATAATATCCTGTTGCGCTATCTTCATCACGCAATGTAACATCAAGTAGTACTACACCGTCAGTTAAGTTTGCTAAACTGAATCCTACAACAGTAATACGCTTGTTGTCATCAGTAGCAAGAACTTCTTGGGTAGCTGTTCCTATTTGTGTTACTACTTTGTTTTTAAATGTAGTTGCCATGTCTTTATCCTAATACTAGCACTGTTGATAGTGCAATTTCTTCTGCGTCATTTCTTGTAATACCTGATGCACTACCTGCAACCGATACCCAGTTTGTTCCGTCCCAAATCTCAACACGACTATCGTCTGAATTAAATCTCATTTGGCCTAAATCACTAAAGTTAATTGGTGGTCTGTCACCACTAGATCCTACTGGTATTACAACTCCATATGTTCCGCCAAACTTAACGTAGCCGTCTCCGGTACTTGAAAACTGTGTAACACTATTATTAACAAAGTTAGTAATAGTACTATCTTTAAATGCAAAGTTATCAAACTTAACACTTCCTGTTCCATTAGCTGTAAGACTTAAATCTCTATTTACAGTGGTTGTAGTAATGACATTACCGTCAATTCTAATATCGTCTACATCAATTCTTGGTGCTTCAATTTTATCTTGATCTACTGTTACAATAACATTATTGTCAACATAAAATCTAATTCTTTGATCGTTTAGACCTTCAGTTAGTTCTGCTGTAACTTTTGTATTGCCGTCTAAGTCTTCAACGCCTTTTAAGTTAACCCAGTTTGTTCCGTTGTAACCTTCAAATCTATTTAAGTCTGAATTAAAGCGAACGTAACCAGGTAAGTCTGCTGGGCGTTCTGCTGTAGTACCCGATGGTAACTTTAACCCGCCCGTTGCATTAATATTTACTATTTCACTTCCTGGATTGATATTTAAATCACCAGTTGTTGTAATTGTTGATCCGTTAATAGCAAAGGTGTCAATGATAACTGAGCCTGTTCCAGATGTTCTTAATTCTAAATTACTATTTGATGTTGTTGTAGTAATAAAGTTATCGTCGATTAATATATCGCCTGTACTAAATGTATCTGCGGTAATATTGCCTGTACTAGCAATGTCTGAAACTATAATAGAGCCGTTAACTGTTAAATTATTTGTAATTTCAACATCGTTATTTGGAATAAAAATTCTACCAGTGCCATTAGCACGTAATTCTAAATCTGCATTAGAATCTGTAGTAGTTATTCTATTTCCACTTAACTCAATTTCTTCAAACTGTATAACACTAGCACTAATGATAACTTCGCCTGTAACATCTAAGTTGCCAGTTAAATTAATATCACCAATTTGATTTACATCACCTACGTGTGTAACTGTGCCATTAATATTAGTGTCTGATAGTGTAGTAGAACCGTTAACTGTCAGCTGTTGCGATAAAATAACATCGTTACTTGGAACAATTACATCACCTGTGCCATTAGCACGTAATTCTAAATCTGAATTTGAAAGTGTAGTCTTAATAACATTGTCGTCAATTAGTATGTCGCCAGTACTAAATCTATTAGCTGTAATGGTTCCTGCGCTATTAATGTCGCCAACGCTTATTGTTCCAGTAACATATAAATCATTACTAATAACAACATCATTTGAAGGTACTACAATATCTCCGTACCCTGTAGCACGTAAATCTAAATCACTATTACTATCTGTAGTTGTAATAATGTTATCTTCAATTTTAATGTTTTCAAATTGTGCTGTACTTGATATTGTTACACTACCAGTTACTCCGTAATCACCAGTTAATGCTATGTTGCCAGTTTGTGTAGTATTACCTATCTGTGTAACATTACCTTGTATTACAACATCAGTTAATGTGGAAGTGCCTGCAATATCAAAGTTTTGATCAAATTCAACATCGTTATTTGGAACAATTACTGTACCAGTACCGTTAGCACGTAAGTCTAAATCACTGTTTGTTTGTGTTGTTTCAATATAATTGTCGTTAATTAATACATTGCCAGTTGTTAAACTATCCGATGTAATTAATCCAGTTAGTGTTAAGTTGTTAGCATTGATATTATTGTCAACTGTTAGGTCGTTTGTAATCTCTACATCATTGTTAGGTATACGTATTTCACCAGTGCCATTAGCACGTAATTCTAAGTCTGCATCGCTTGTAGTAGTTGTAATAAAGTTATCGTCTACAAGAATTTCTTCAAACTGTGCGGATCCAGTAACATCTAAATCTTGCGTTATAGATACATTACCTGTAATGGACGTATCACCAGTTTGTACAGTATTACCAATATATGTTAGTGTACCTGTAATATTTGTATCTTGTAAATTAGTAATGCCACTTACTGTTAAGTTATTGTCTATCTGTACATTATTATTTGGTACAAGTATTTCGCCAGTGCCATTAGCACGTAATTCTAAATCTGAATCACTTACAGTAGTCGTAATATAATTTTCACGTATTTGTATATCATCAACATTAACTTCGTTAATATATAAATTTTTCCAGGACTTAGTTTCAGAACCTAAATTATATGTGCTACCAACTTTTGGTCTAATATCACTATCAATACCTGCTATAATTTGTATTGTGTCTGTTGCTTCGTCACCAATTGTAATGTTGCCGCCGATTGTTACGTTACCAGTAACATCTAATGCGCCATCGATATTAACATTTGAATTTAAGTTTATTTCGCCGCTTGCAGCTTGGAAGTTTGAATCTAAAGAAAGTGTTTCAATAAGATTATCGCTTATGCGCCAATCACCAGTTTCAACTTTCGAACCATCAATAAATGTAGTGTCAGATCCAGTAGTAAATGTTACACCGTTATCTGTTTGTATTTGGAAATCGCTAACTGTAAATTCAACAGCACCAGTTTCTTGATTAATGTAAAATAAGTCGCCGACTCTAAAGTCGCCTTTATGATCAACTGAATTATAACGAACTTTTGCACCGTTCGTATCAACAACTTCGTTTGATTGTATAACTGAACCGGTTTCATTTGTTACTTCTTTACCGTTGCCAATATATGCTAAGTTGTGTCCAATAGCATATACAATAACACCCGGACCATCGCCAACAAGACCAAAGTTTCCGTATATACTTGCACTACCAATCATTCTAACTTCTGCACCAAACTCACGTAAGTCAAAACTTGTAATGCTTGTTGCTGTTGCTGTACCGTCTGTAATACTTTGAGGTGTTAGGTCAAACCCACCTAAGTCTAAGTATCCTTGTACGTAAACATCATTGCCGTCAACGCTATCAATTGTTCCTGTAAGTACAGTTGATGCATCTGCAGATGTAATTGTAAGTGTGTTACCTTGGGCAAATGTTCCTGTAACACCTGCTAGTGTTACTTTTGATTTACCTGTATATCTACGTCCAGCTTTACTATCGTATGCGTACAATGAACGATTAGCAAAGTAAGTGAAACTGTTTAGCCACTCAACTCTAGCGCCGTTAGTTAATACCATTGCATCAACACCAGGCACAATAAATGTTGCTGAGTGGAATAACATTGCTGTGTTTACTGTGCTTGCTGTGCCATATGCTCCATCAATATAAGCACCTTTACCTGCATCGCCTGCGTCAAATCCTCTTGGATCTAATGCACTTGTTACGCTACCTTTTGTAATTACTGATATATTTTTAATGTATGGTGAACGACTAAGTGCTGCATAATCTGTTGCATAACGGAAAGCATAACCGTTGTCTGGGAATGTTCTAGTATCGCCATTACAACTAAATGATAAACCTGATATAAACGTATCTTGGCTTGCGCCCCAATTGTTTGGTCCATCGTGATAAACTGTTAAAAATCCTGTTGCTTCATTATATGTTGTGCCTGCTGTTACATTATATGTTGTACCGCCTGCTGTTACAGTGCCTCCGCTTACATATGTGTGTGCAAATGGTGCTGTACCAGCTTGAACAATAAAGAACGGATTTGTTGTATCTGTATATGTTCTAGAATAAAAATTACCGCCACTGTAAAAATCAGTAATTGTTAAGTCTTCAATTGTTGTTTCACCATTGAGTAAAAAACAATCGTTATAACGTGTTTCTGTTGTAGGACTTATTTGTACGCTTCTTATTCCAGTGCCCTTTACTGTAACTCCTTGAGGTACAGATAATGGAAAAGTTTCTGTATAACTTCCTGAAGCAATATGTATAGTATCGCCTGTACTTACTAAACTTAGTGCATATTTAATACTTGCAACAGGGTCAAGTATGTGATCGCCGCTGTTAGCATCGTCGCCGTTAGGGGCAACATAATAACTATTGCCATTTCTAAACGTTATGTCAACTCCGCCTAAGTCTAAGTCATTAACATTAATACTCGATGCTACTAAGTTTCTAACCCATACATCATTCCACTCTTTACCACCATTTGACGGATCAGATCCTAATGCGTATGTATCAGTTATATCTGGAATAATATTAGATGCAACTTCTGCATTAAATGTAACATTATCAGTATTAGCATCACCAATATTAATGTTACCGTCTGCTGTAATGTTTCCTGTTGCGTGTATGTTACCAGTTACATTCATATCAGAATGTACGTCAACTGTGCCAGTACCGTTTGGTCTTAGCTCTAAGTTTACGTTTGCTGACGAGTCATCATTGTTTGTTGAGATAGCATTGCCTTCGATATCAATACTATCAATTCTAAGTTTATTAAGTGAAACTACTGTGTCTAGTGTTGCTAGGTTTAGGAATGGTTGTGTAGTACTAATAGTACTACCTTGTACAGTAATGTCTGCTAGTTCAGCAACATTAGTAACTTTTAAATCTATTGTTTGTGTGGTTCCAGTAACATCTACCTCGTACTCAGGAGCTGAATTGTTGACGCCGATACGCTGATTATTTACATCTAGGTATAATAGGTCGGTCTCAAACGCTAAATCTACTCCATTACGGATTAGATTCGACTTCAAGAGCGGACCGGATATGCGACCAACAGCCATCTTTTCTCCTTGTACGGGGATCCTGTCCCTCTAGCCTAAGTTTTCAGCTTTCGCTCTTTGCTGGCTAACCACAGTTTGACCCTGCAAGTATTGGTCATACGCTGCATTAATAGTATTTATCGTTTATAGAAAAAAGGGGTTACTTACCCAAAGATTAGAGTGTATTCTAAGATGAGATCATCCATCTCATCTGCACTGATTGTAGCCGCATTACCAGCCGCTGTAACAAAGGTTGTGCCGTCCCAAGTTTCAAGAATTACTTCTTCAGTATTCCATCTCATCATACCTACTTCAGGCGTAAAGGTAGGTTGTTGAGCCGTTGTACCTGCTGGAATTCGTACAGCACCTACATCAGCAAAGTTTATTTTACCATATCCTGTGTTAGCAATTGTTAATGCAGATCCACTATTGTTTATTATTTGATTCCCAACTAGATCTATATCATCAATGCGTAATAAACCTGTGCCATTAGCACGTAGTTCTAAGTCTGCATTAGATTGAGATGTTGCGATGATATTTCCTTGTATTGAAATATCATCAACTTCTAAACCATTTGTAGTAAGTCCTAAAGCATCAACAGATCCAACTTGGATGTTTTCAACAGTAAAATTAATAGTATTATCAGTTGGATGTGCTAACATACTTGTACGTGTATTATCAGAATACACGCCATTAAGTGTTATTCTTTTTTGATTGCTAAATGCTTCATATGTATTAAACGTACTATTAAATCTAATATTATTAGATAGTTTATTGCTTTCTTCAAATAATCCTATAGGAAGTTTTAAAGCATTTGTAGAATTAATTAATACGTTGTCAGGTGCAAATAAGCTAATATCCGATCCTATTGTTGTAATATTATTGTTGTTTAAAAATAATTGTTCAATTCGTACATCTGAATCAAAAGAACGTAGTTCCAAGTCACTATTAGTATCAGTTGTAGTTATTACATTATCAAATATATATGTATTAGAACTTAATTGTAGTGATTCTGCTGTTACAGACTCGCTAATATCAATAGCCATTGAATTTAATGTTCCAATAGTCATATTAGTTCTAAGTCTTATATCATTTGATGGTAATACAATTTTGCCAGTACCGCTTGCAAGTATTTCTAAATCTGCATTACTATTTGTAGTTTCGATATAATTGTCATTAAAAATAATATCATCAAATTGTATTTCACTTTTAATATTTGATGTGCTAACTGTAACAGTACCTTCTACAGCTATATTACCGATTTGATTTCTATTTCCAACTTGTGTAATAGTACCAGTAATGCTTGTATCATCAATATCAGTATTACTATCAACTGTTAAATTATTAGACACAACAACATTGTTTGCAGGTACAATAACATTTCTTTCAGCACGTAGATCTAAATCTGCATTTGATATAGTTGTGCTAATAAAGTTATCATCAATTTCAATAATACTATCAGTAATAACTATCTCGTTTAAATCTAAGTCTCTAGTTACATTAATATCTGTAGTTGTTATTGATGATGCAAACAAGTCTTGTGTTACTCTTACATCATTATTTGGCGCAATAACACGACCAGTTCCTGATGCTTGCAAGGACATATCTGCTCTAAAATAGTCACCATCAAAAATTATACTATTGTATTTTCCTGGTGTAGCAAATTCATCTTCTAATAATAGTTCAACTATGTTTTTAATAAACGCATCTTTAGTTGCATCATTGGATGTACCGTTTTGTATGTATTGTAACCAAGCAAGGGCATCACTAGTTGTAGTGATACTATCTCTATTAACATCTGCATAAGATAGCGCATAGTCAGGTGCGCTTGTTCCGTTTGCTAAAAATGTTATTAAATTCTTTTCTGTTTGCTGTGCATAATCGTCAACAGTATCACCATTGGCCATTGCATAAATCATATTAGACAGTGAGTATGTAACGCTTGAATTAGTTGTATCTAATCTTAGATCTTCTCTAATATTTTTTAGTACATTATCATTAATATTAAAGTTAGTTGTAGTAACTTCATTGCTTACAGTTAAGTTACCAGTAGCACTAATATTGCCAGTTTGAGTAACATTACCAGTTTGTACAGTATTACCAGTTTGTGTGTTTGTTCCGGTTATATTAACCTCAACTGGAGTAAAAGTTGTAACAAAACCAATGTCTTCAAATATACTAACATTGTCCCATTCGACAATGTTATCAACTGAACGGAAAATAATATCAATTGCTGTACTTTGTGGTACAAAACTATAAGTTAAAAGTTGATCTGTTGTTAAGCCACTTGTTTCGTTCCATTCTTGAAGTGTACCTACTCCTGATTCAAATATTCTTAAATAAAATGGATTTCCATTTGATACACTTCTAAACTGTGCTTCAAAGTCATATGCTTTGCCTGCAACAACAGTAATTTCTTGTGATACGTTTCTTGCAGCTCCTGTAGAGTTAATTTGTAAATTACCGTTTACATCATTAGCACTACCGCCGCCTGATTGTGACCATCCATTTACATTATTATCAAATGTTCCATTAACTACTAATTCAGGCCCGTATTCATAATTTGTTGCATCGTCTTCAAAACTAGTAATACCTAATACCGATAAGTCATTAGTAATAACCGCATTACTTTCTGCTCTAATACTTCCAGTACCAGATGCACGTAGTATTAGATCTAAATTTCCGTTATTAGTAGTAATATAGTTTTGTGTAATTGTAATATCACTAACATTAGCTTCATTAAACTGAGTGTTCAATGTAACATTAACATTGTTACTACTATCAATATCAGAAACTTGTAAGTCATTAACAATAGTTACATTGTTGTTAGGTATAAGAATTTTACCAGTGCCTGCAGAACGCAACTCTAAATCTGCATCACTTGTAGTTGTTGTAATTACGTTGCCATCGAACAGTATTTCTTCTAGCTGTACTTGACTACTTACATCTAAATCGCCGTCGATTGTAGCGTTAGAGACTGTGTATGTTCCAGTTTGTAATACGTTTCCAACATGTACTAGCGCACCGCTTATATTAGTTTCTTGTAAGTCTGTTATATCGGAAACAGTTAAGTTATTAGTAATATTAAAATTGTTGCTAGGTATAAGTATTTCACCTGTACCAATCGCACGTAATTCTAAATCACTCGACGATAGCGTAGATGTAATATAATTGTCGTTAAATCTTATATCATTTATTTCTAAATTATCAAAATATCCTTCATACCACTGTCTTGAAAGTTCACCTAAGTCAAACACAAGTGTTGTATGAGGATTAAAGTCTTGCTCAAATTCTACATTAAAAGTTAATCTATCATCTAGTGTTTGATCACCTGCTAAGTTTAGTGTGCCGCCGAAACTAAAATTACCTGTAATATCTACATTACCGGTTACATTAGTGTTATCTAAATAATTTATAGTATTAGTAGCACTTGCAAAGTCTAAGTCTCCTGCTAAAGATTCTATAGTATTATCAGATATTCTAATATTACCAACTTCTATTCTTGCACTAGTAACTGTAGTATCATTTCCCGGACCGGGAATAAGTAGTCCAGTCTCAGACTCGATATTAATTTCACTAATATTAAAACTAGTTTGTCCAGTTTGAAAATCAATATGGAAGTTATCGCCTACTCTAAAATCACCTTCGTGGTCAGTACTAACATAATGTACTGTACCATCGTTTAATTCAACAACTTCATTCGCTTGTATTCTATTACTTAAATCGTTTGACTTATCTACTCCAGAACCTATATATCCAAAGTTATGTTGAATAAGATACATTAGTGTATCAGCACCGTCTGCTACAGCACCATAATTACCGTATACGTTTGCTGAACCAATTGATCGAAGTTCTGCTCCGTACTCTACTGTGCTTCCGTCAACGCCTACTTTGCCAGTTACACCATTAAATGCATATAAGCCTCTGTTAGCAAAGTATGTAAACGAATTAAGCCATTCAACTCGTACGCCGTTTGTCATGTTAATTACATCAGCACCCGGTGATATAAATGTTACGCTGTGGAACAACATTGATGCTCTAGGACTTGCAGAATTTAGTTCTGCACCATCAATCCAAGCACCTCTGCCTGCATCGCCTGCATTTAATGAAGTTTCTGATGTAAGTGCTGTTATATTCTGTATATACGGAGAACGATCGTTCATTACAGCATTAGGTGCAAAACGAAATCCGTATCCTGTATTATCTGTACTATTATAGTAATAATCTTTAAGTGTTAAATCACTAACAGTTGTACTGTCATTCATATGAAAGATATCTTTACTCTGCGTTGCAACAGTAGGCGAAATAATAACATTACGTATGTCATCACCTACAATAGATACATTATATGGAATAACTAGAGGACATATTTCTTGATATGTCCCTGCAGCAATTCTTATTGTTACTGGTTGTGCGCCACTTGCATCTGCAGCTGCTAATGCACGTTTTATAGTTGCAAACGGTGCTAACATATGATCGCCATCGTTAGTATCGTTGCCGTTAGGTGCAACATACAATGTGCCGCCGTAACGTAAGTTAACATTAACAAGGCCAACACTTAATTCGTCAGTAGTTGCGTCTGTGCCGTTTATAAGATTTGTATAAAGATACTGCCATTGTTTATCTTGACTACCAAGATTGTATGTATCATTTTGGTCTGGTATAATACTTGATGTGATTTCTGATCCAAATGTTACAGTATCTTGATCAATGTCATCACCTAGTGTAATACTACCGTCAAACGTAATATTGCCTGGCGTGTATAGATTACCAAAAACTTCTAGCCCATTAAATATTTCAGTTAGCGAGTTTTCTTCTGGCATAAGGTCAATATTTGCGTTTGAATCAATTGTACTGATTATGTTATCGTCAATACGGATAGTACCATTTTCCATAGCAGCCATAACAATAGCTTCACCGGCGTTTAAATTAATGTCACCAAAGCGACTAATTGTTGAATCACTTATTGTATATTCTGGAAGTGTTGTAGTTTGAGCAACTCTAAGATTAGTTGTTTGTGTAGTGCTAACTACTTCTAATTCAAAGTTAGGAGTGGCAGTATTAATGCCAATACGTCCAGTATTAACATCTACTAACAATAATTGTGTTGTGTTTAAATCATTACGAAATGCTAAATTACTACCGTTACGTAATAAGTTATCTTGTAATAATGGACCGGATATTCTACCTACTTGTGCCACTTGTTAATCTCCTTGACACAGTATTTATTGAATTTACTTGTCGAAGTTATGTAGGGCTGTTATTTTAACAGGGTCACCGCCGCCGCCAGCTGACGGTGGAGCAGATGAAAATTCGATATATGTTCCTGCAGGTTTTCCTGATGGATTTTGTGTTAATACATAGTTATTACCAACGCCTGCACGTTGCCATACATTTTCAACATAGACAAATATATTTTGTGCAGCATTTGGTACAGTATAATCTGTATTTGGATCTTGGCTGTCTAATGGTCCAAAGAAAGTTTCTACATCGTCCCCTAGTCCTAGTTCCTGTTGAATAATTCCAGGGTCGTTATTAGGTTCTTTGTACCTAACACTACGCCATTCGCTTTCTGAATATATTTCTAATTCATTAACAGATGTATTATAACGCAAATGACCACTTGTTGGTGTAGTAGGTCGCTGTGCTGTTGTACCCTTAGGCACAAGCATTACATTGTTACTATCAACAATGACTTGATCGTTAACATCATACTTAACACCTTTACCATAAATGTTTCGTAGATTTGTATTTTGCGCTTTTAATAATCTCATTTGTTATACTTCCAAGTAGCTTACTGTAGCTGATAAATCAGTTGCTCCTGCTCCTGATGTAAGTTGTGTCTCAAAGCTAATCATATCATTGGATTCTAATACTATACGTTCAGAGTCAAATGTAAATGTTTCGCCTGCAGGTAAAACTAAATCCTTTACAACAGTTGATGCAGCTCCAATTGCCCCTGGAGTATTTGCATCTGCAGCTTTTGTAATATACATTGTAAATGCTGCTTCTCTTGTTTCAGGACTAGCACCGAATGGACTAAAAGTATTACATACAACAATATTTGTAATTGCTTGTGTTTTTCCTGTTGGCACAGTAAGCAAGTTTAGTTGTGCCGTTGTTAGTGTTGATTGTATAATGGCCATGTGTTTTCCTTAAAATAGCATACCAAATAGTAATGCTCTATTCTTACTTATTATTTCGTCTCTACGATTTTCTTCATTAACGAAGAACAATCCAGATGCACCTTCTTCTGGAGTTTTACTATATAGCTTAATGCCTTCAACTGGTGCTGATGGATCAAATACAGATCCTTCATCGTCTCCTGGAGTTTTTGTTAATTCAAAAGTATCTTTAACTCTTACTACGCCAGAGCCAGGTGCAGAAAGTACAAGATCTTCATTACTGTTGTAAGTAGAAATTTCTGTACCAAGTACTTGTATATCTGACAATTCTATACGGTTAGAATAAAAGTTAACAATTTCACTTCCATTTACAGTAACAGCAATTGTAGTAGGATCAATATTTGGATCAGTTATTGTTTTACCTGATAGTGCTACATAGTTAGCAGCATCTCCGCCAGTTGTTGATTTATTAATTTGAATTCTATTTGATGCTGGAACATCTGTTACTATATGTACACCGTTAAGTCCGGTAATAAGTGCATCACTCGGTGACGCTTGTACTCCAGTAATTGTAATAATGTCATTAAGTACATAACCGTGTGTTCCAACAGTTTGTATAATAGTACTAGACCCTATTTCATATATTAATGAAATAGTGTTATTCTTATCGTTAATTGTAATACTAGAATTGTCTTCTTGAATTTTATCAATTTCAACTGTTGCAATGCTGTAATCAACTAAGTCTTGTACGGCTTTTGTATTAGGTATATTATCATCATCTTTAACAATATTTCCAGTTATTGCGTCAGGAGTAATTTCACCGTTAACATAGTTCCAAATTCTTTCTTCGTAGTCATTTGATCCAGTAACTGATATAACCCCTGCTATACCTGTAACTGTAACATACAAACTTCCACTTGCAATAATTCCATCTGTTCTTAATGGTAATACTGTTTCAGAACCTAAGTCGCCTTGTGTAGCTACCCATGATCCTTTTCCAACATTTCCGCCTAGTGCCCATGATATGTTGTCATCATAAACCCATCGTGCATTGCCAATTGCATGGCCACCGCTGTCTGAACCTCTACTAACTTCAATACCACTTGAATACGGTCTATCAAGACTAGCTGGCAATCCAGGTCCTAGATTACCTTCACTTAATAAAAGTATATTATCGGATATTGTTGACACAGTTGAACTAATTGTAGTTGTGTCGCCCTTAACTTCAAGGTCGCCTCTAACTACAACCTTTCCGCTTCCGTCATACGTTGCGTTAGTTGTGTCAAGAAATATTGTGCCGCCTTGAGCTACAATTATTCTATAATCGTTATCTGTTGTTCTTACTATCTTAGCCATTCAGAAATCCTTAAAAGTAAGTAGGGGATTTCTCCCCTACTATTCTAATCTTAGTCAGCTTCGAAATCATCTGCACCAGTGAAGTCATCAGCTGTACCAGCTTCTTCCATTTCAACTGCACCATCATCAGCTGCATTAGTAAAGTTCCAAGCAATACTTGTACCTGTGTCAAGTGTTACTTTGCGTCCAGCAATTTTAGTAACTTGACGAGCTGTGCCGCCATCGTCTTTAACTGTAATAGTCATATCGCCTACAGCTAAAGCGCCTTGCGATACATCTGCTAGTGTACAATCTTCTGTGTTTGTACCGTCTGTGCAACGGAACTTTTTAGATCCTAATTGCTTTACAATCCATCCGTTTGCTTCTGCTTGTCCTGTAGCACGAAAACGTACTTTAATTTCATTGCCGCCTGCTGTTGGCTCTCCGAAAAATCTTTTATTAATTGGTCTTCCCATTTTTTTTCTCCTATAAAAAGTAGTCCTATGCCCGTTCTATGAGCTACGCTGTGGGTACAGCATAAGTCCGCCTTGCGGCACACTATCTGACATATGTATTTATCTAAAGAGAAAAAAGCCCTAACAAATAAAAGTCAAAAAAATAGGACCCGAAGGTCCTATTTTAATCTTGCATGTTACTAAAGCAACTTACTGGAAGCTAACGTTTCCGTCAGTAATTCCAACTTCACCTAAGTAATCAGCTGCGTTACCAAGCGACGAAGCTGTGTTTGACAACTCAACATATCCGTAACGTGTCATGAAGCTCACAACTGGTTCGAATGTGTCTGGGTCAAGCACAACGCCTGAGCTCATTAGCGGGATGTATGGGCAATAGAATGCCGCTGCATCTGATTCGCTTGAACCTTTGTAACCAACTAGTACTGATGTGCTATCAGCTGCATATGAATCAACATATACTTTCATAGCATTATTCAATGTACCAACCATTTTAGTGTTAGTTGGTGCTTCGAATGTACCTTCTGTTGTACGTGCAAACGCTGAAGTTGTAGCAGATTGTAGGATTGTTAACGCGAATGGCGATACAACAGCCCAGTTACCTGCACCACGACGTGTGCGTTGTGCAATCAAGTTAGCAACACGGTTGATTTGAACAGCTAATGCAGCGTGCTCGTCACCAACGAATGTAGCTGTACCTGATACAGCAGCTTGGTTATAAGTTTCGTATGTACCTGCTAGGCCACGTAGGCTTGCTAGTACTTCTTGGTCAATTTCAGCTGTAATTTCTTGAGCCAAAGCAGCCATAATTTCTGCTTCTACGTCGATGCCATGCTGTGACTGAGCGTCTTGTGCAGACTCAAAAGTCCAACGTGCGCTTAGTTTACGAGTTTTAGCTTCAACAGTTTGTTTCAAGATTTGGATGCTTAATTTGTTACCAGCTGCGCCTTCTAGCGTAGCTGTTGAATCAGCTTTTCCGTTTGAATTACCTGAATATGCTTCAGCGATTTTGAATGGGCTTAGAGCCTCTTCGCCTGCTGTAGCACCGTTTGCTGTGTCCGAATAACGAACACGTAGTGTGTGGATTTGACCCACAGGACCTGTCATTGGCTGTACACCTACAAGATCGTTTGCGATCACTGTTGGCATAACACGTCTAATGACTGGTAAAATAACTCTGTTAAGAGTTGCAACATTACCGGCAGAAGTAGCACCCGCGGTTGCGGATTCTGACAAATACTTACGAGTATTTTCCAGTGTGCTTTCCATCACAGCTTTTCTTGTGCCTGTTAGGCCTTCGACTAGAGCTGATTTGGTGTCCTGCCAGCGTCCTTCTAATAGTTCTGACATTTTGGTATCTCCTTTATAATCCAGCTAAACGCTTTATATCAACAACATTGTTGTCTGCGTCTTGCTTGGTTGAACTAACGTTAGTTTCTTCTTTATTGCCTGTAATTGATTTTGCCTCTGATAGGACTGCCTTCTTCTTAGCCGGAGTATTGCCGTCAATAACGGATGGTAAGTATTTGTCAAACTGTGCTTGTAAACGTGCAGTTTGTACTGATTCCAGTAAGTCTGTCATAATCTCTTTTTGGTTTGAGCCTAAAGGCGATACCAAATTGTTAATTATTTTTTCTCTTTTAGCTGATTCAACAAGTACTGATTTCTCATTAGTTGCTGTTTCTGCTAAGTTCTTAGCCTTAACGGCTAGTTTTTTTGCTTCCGCAATCTGCTTATCTTTAAGTTTTACAACTTTTAAGAGTTGTGCAGTTTCTGACTTCTCATTGAGATAGCTGCCAGCATATTCAGAAGCAAATGCTTCAAATAGCTTGCGGCCAAAGTCATTAGTACGTGCTGCTTCGATATCTTCTTTAAGTTGACTTATCTCTTTAGTAAGAGTTTTGCCAACTGTTTCGGATACTAATGCCGCACTTTTTGCAAGAAAGTCAGATTTGACTGTTGCAAATTTATTTTTAGCTTCTTTTACAAGTTTAACCTTGGTTTCAGCTAGGTCTTTTTTATCTTCATAAAACTCGGATATTTCTGATGCTAATGATTCTACCACAAATTCTTCAAGTTGTGAAAACTTATCAGCCATAGCTTTTTGATCTTCGTGTAATTCACTAACTTCTTTACCTAGCGTTTCCATTACAAATTTCTGCATTAGTCCTGCGTTTTCACGCATTGCTACTGCATATTTTGCTTTAGCTTCTGCTAGTTGTTTGCGATCTTCTGCAAACTCTTGAAGTTCTGAAGCAAGACGCTCCTCTAATAGTTTGTCAATTGACTCAACCATTACAGATTTATCATGTTCATATTTTTTAGCAAATTCTTCACGAAGTTCAGCTGTAGCTGCGACACGATTTTCTTTAATCTTGCCTTCCCACGCTTCTTCAATTTCGCGGCGCACGTCTTCAGAAACTACATCGTTTTCAAAAAGTGTTTTAAGTGCATCCAACATATTATGTTCTCCTTTTATTGGAGTCTACTGATTATATTAACCAGAGATTCTTTTAAGTATTTTTGTGCCTTGGGGTCTTCTTTTGTTGCCTGTGCGAGTTCGTATGCCTTCATTCCGCCACGGGCATTCATTAAATGCTCATATACTGGAGTAGGGTATGCACCTGGTGCGCTTGGTTGTGCCACAACGTCCACAGTGATTATTTCAAAGTCGGAAACCTCGCCGCTTCCTTCTAAAACATTTCCTGAACCTCTAGAGCTGACGCCAAGTTTGACGCCAGACTCTAGCATGGTTGTAACTAACTGCCCCATTGGAGTAGGTAGTAATTTTAATTTACCATAACCATTTGGGCCATCCATCCAGCAATCGCTGATCATATGACTTACACGGTCTAAGTTAATATTAAGGCCTTCCGGATGATCAACTTCACCGAGAACACTGTATCCTCCACTAATTTGATCATTGAGAGTTTTGACAGCCCTGCCAATTTCATTCACAGGATATACTCGCTGATTAGCGTTTTTAACACCACCTTGGATCATAATTCCCTTCATATAAAGGTCCTTACCGCCCTTGGCGTTGTCAGTTGATTCAAGCGTAATATTTGCTTGATCATATGTCAAATGCTCTCGTAAGTTTAACATCTAGTTTTCCTTTTTAGCTAGTAATACTTTTAGTATTTGCAGCTGTTTCGCCTGCGCCTTTTTTCTCTGCGCCATGGCCCTTTGTGCCAGCCATTTTGGTAGCACCTTTAGCACCTGGAACGTTAACATTTCCTGCATTTTCTTCTTTTGCATTAATGTCTGCTAAGCCAGCATGATCGCCACCTTTAGCTTCGCCACCGGATACTAAGTTTGATGCAGTTCCGCCCATGTCGTTTTTACTTGCAACGGATGACTTAGTGTTTACACCATTGTCGCCCATTTTAGCCGGAGCTACTTTTTCAACATATTCACGCATCTGCTCTGTAGCTGTTTTAGGTTCTTTCGTTCCTTCTTCAACTTCATCTTCGTCAGCTTCAAAAGCATATGCTTCTTCTGCTTCTTCATCGTCGTCACCAGCTTCATCGTCTGCTGGAGCGTCCATGTCCATGTCCATGTCCATTGCGTCATCGCCTTCGTCGCCTTCGCCATCTTCGTCTGACATCATTTTGTCAAATTCTGCTTTTAGGTCGTCTAGTGCATCTTCAAGATCCATAACACGGTCTTCTAATTCTTCTTCGCCTTCTTCGCCGCCGTCCATTGCGTCCGGTGCTGGCATTTCAACATCACCCATCATGTCATCGCCTGCGTCTCCGCCCATGGCTGCCATTGGGTCTGCTTCTACTTCAAACTCGTCTAAGTTAAAGTCTTCGTCTAACTCTTCGTCATCTGACTCTTCAACTTCATCGTCATCAGCTTCGTCTAGATCTTCGTCATCTGACTCTTCGACTTCGTCGTCGGTTGCTTCTTCAACCGCTTCATCATCGTCTAGATCGTTTTCTAATAATGATTCATATATATCACGTGATTTTTCTACTACAATCTCGTGGAATAGCTCTTGAGCGCCTTCTTTGTCTTCATTGACAAGACGATCAAGCATTTCTTCAAATTTCTTGATATCTGACATAATTCTCTCCTAATAAATGTAATACCTACGGTAAGGCTGTCATTTGTATTTAGTCAAGGGAAAGAAAAGTAGGTAGATATAGGCAAAAATTGCGCTATTCGGCACAGATCCTATGATATGTGGTACATTTTTTTGAACTCGTCAATTGTAATGTGTTTTATATTACTAAATTTATTTAGTTCTGCTGGTTTGTAATTATCTGATGCTATTACTCTAATAAAGGTGGTTTTTGGATTTTCTTTAAGAATATTTGATGTTTGCTTTAACCAATTACCAAAGTATGTTGCGCCATCTGTTGATTTTTTATAATTGTTGCTATCTGAATATATATTGTTTACATTACGGCCATCATTTAAACCTTTGTAATCAAATCCTAGTATAAAGATTTTATTATAATCATGTCTAGTTGCTAGGTGTAATGCTGTTGGTCCACTTGACCAACCTTTGCTAGGATGAAATAAGTTTAAATTTTTAATACTTTTATATGCTTTGTTTGGATTAGTCCAAACATTATGTGTATTTTGATATCCGGTTGATGATATTTCAAGTATCATCTTTACATCAACAGCAACAAGATAGTCTGGATCATATTCTCTATACAAAGCATTACACCCGTATATCATACCATGAGGTTCTAAAGACTTAATATCTATTGAGTTTCTACTAGTACCATTGCCTAACACAAATGCTGTTCTAAACAAAGAGATATCTCTTTCTTTAGTTGTGTCAATGGGTTGAGGATCGAAAGGTTTAGCTTGCTTTTCTAATCTGCGTTCAGCTAATAATTTTTGTATTTGAGATTTAGTGTAAAGGGACTTGTCTAACTTAGGCATTTACGCCATCGCAGCTGCTTGTGCCGATATACCGTACATTTGTCTTACAAAGTCAAGCTCGTTAGCTTGTTCTTTAGTATGTACTTCTGCTGCTTTTCTAGTTCGATTAATTTGACGTAATGTTAGTCTAGTTTTTCTTGTGTCACTAGCGTCGACAATAGTATCGTCATACTGAGGATCATACTGATCATTCTCAGTAGGCTCAAGTGTTTCTTTGTCGTAATAAAAAAGTTCTCTTAGTATCATGTAAGTATTTATATCGTTTGGTCAGTTCCGGCCGCTGCGCCGCCGACATTAGCCCCTGTTGTTGTTTCAGGTGGCGATGCTTCTGTGCCTACTTGTGGCTCTTCACCATCTAATGATATATCCTCCGCTCCGTCTAAATCTGCACTAATGCCTGCGCCACTAATGCCTGCGCCACGCATTTCACCTGGAGCATCTGCTTCTGGTGTTGTTATCATTTCATCATTTTCTTCACGCCACATACGTTCGTTTTCTGCAATCTCTTCTGGACTCATACCTAAGAAACGTTTCATTGCAAAGCGATTTGCTATAAATGGTACTTGTTGTATTTGTCCAAAACTTGGTATACGTGCATTATCAAGTTCACTCTGTCTATATGCTGCAAAGTTTTGTGGTTCTTGGAATTCAATATCAAACATTGCTGTATCAATATTAACACCAACTTCTAACAAGTAACGCTTAAAGTCTTGATTGAATTGTTCAGTAATTAATCCTTGTAAACGTTCACAATAATTATTAAATCTTAATTCTTGTATGTATGCTGTACCTACTCTTCCGTCTTGGAAGCTAGAAGCACCGTCATCAGCGCCTGTGGGTAAGTAGCTACTAGGGATTCGTAAGCCACGTACGAGCTTATTAGTAAAATATCTAAGGTCATCAATTTCTCCTAAGTTAGTACCACCAGGTAATGTTTCCACTTTTGAGCCACGGCCTTCTGCTGTCTGTGGGAAAAAGTAATCTTCGTTAATTGAGAGAGGGTTATAACTACTGTCTACGACATTTTGACCGCCCCCTGTCTTGGATGGGATTCGTCTTTGATGAATTTCCGTTTTTACACGCTCAACAAATTGCATAGCAAGGTGTGATGGCATGTTGCCCACATCAACGTAGAATACTCTTCTCTCTGGAGCTCTTTGTACACGATAGATAATAATCGCATCTTCTAATAACTCCTTTTGCTTGTATACTTTAAAAATGCTTTCAAGCAAACTATTACCAAAAGGATAATTTTGGTCTAAACCTTCACTTAAACTTAAATGTAAAACATGCTCTGCATCAATTGCTGTTTCACCGTCTTGTATTTCAAATCTCGAACCAGACTGTTGAGGTGCGTTGCCGACCATTCCTTGTCCACTACCAGTGAAATAACCCGTTCTAGGATTGCCTCCGCCGTGCAAATTATTATTTGTTTGGAATGGAGTAGTAGCTACACCGTCTTGGAAGTTTAAGTTAAAATCTTTAATAATATACTGTTCAGGTTTCTTGCCTTCGCTTTCATTAACAATTATTCTAACTACATTACCTGGGTCAACATAGAACCAACGTTTAGTTTCTGGATCTCTAACAAAAAATGCATCGCCGTACTTAAATGTATTACGGAAAATACGGAACATACGTGTTTCAAACTGTTGTAGTTTATTCCACTGTTTTAAGTATTGACCTAAAATTGTTATTTCTGAATTAGTTGCTTTTTTATTAAATCTAAATTTAAAGTTTGTACTATTTTCATCGTTAACTTGTGTACAAAACTCTGCAAGAATATCTAACGCTGCATTAACTTCACTATCATGATCCATAGTGTTGTATTGTCCATAGCGTTCTACTCTATTTGGTGAACCTACATATACATCTGGCAAGTAACTTGAATAGTTAGTGCGAGCCGGTCCTGGTTGCGAAGATGCACCTCTGCCACTTATTGGACTGTATGATCCATTTGGGTTATTTCCAGTTGGTACTGGTGTAAAATATTTTTTCCAAGACACTTTAGATGCTCCTCATATAGTCGTTTGTTATACCGCTAAAACCTTTACGTATTTTGTTACTTGTTTCTGCGTGTTGTGTACCAATATTGACTAACTGTTCAAGAGATGGTCTTAAAGACGAGCCCATTGCTTCTTCTAGTGCTGTTTTCAGTGTTTTTGGCAATTGATTCATAAATTCGTTTATTACTGTGTCCGGGCTAGTGTTGTTATCTTGTGCTACAGTTGTTACTACATCTCTTAGTCTGCTGCTAACTGTATTTAACATACTATCTATCCTTGCGGTACTATTGCTGGCTGTACTATTAGCTGATGTTATTCCCGATACAATGTCTTGTGCAAGTGCGCTTCTTCCGCCCATTGCTGCATTCATAACAATATCTGCCATTTGTGCCGGTGTAGTAACAGCTTCTAACCCGTGTAGCGGTTGCATTGTTTCTTCGCCATAATTGTTAAACAGTCTGCCATATGCTTTCATTGATCCAAACATATTGTCAGGAGCTGGATTTGCGTTTGGAAAACCTTCTGCTAAAGTACCAACTTTAATAGTTGCGGTGCCAACCTCTATCACACTGTGAGACAAAGTTCCTGCCTCATTTATAATTTTTTGTATTTCACTTAATGCAGCAGCTTGAGCATTAGCGTTGGGAGATTGATTTAATATGTTTGTTTGTTCTGATAGTTCTGCCAACAGTTCGCCTGCACGAGGGCCGAGCGTGCCGGGCTGACCTATTAAACTTTCAAGTCGGTCTTTGACCGCCATTATTTCTTGTGTTCGTTGTGTGCCTGACATATCTGCTAGGTTTGTCAACATAGTAGAGAAGCCGCCAATAATATTAGCGCCAGAAGTAGTTATATCAGAATACAATTTAGTAAAAAGACCAGACGTTTTGCTCATCGTGTCTGCTAGATGCGTATAAGCTGCGTCAACAACAGCTTGTCTAGCGGTGTTAGTAGTTTGTTCTAGAGCAATTTGATTCTTAATATATGTTTGAAACTGTCCTTCTCGACTATTTGGATCTGCATTTGGATTCATTGCACCGCTTTGGAGTTTTCTTGTGTTGTCCATTAATTCTTGTCGTGCTTCTTGCAATGAAAGATTGCGACCATTTTCGCCTTGTGCTACGAAATCTCTATATCTTTCTGTTTGTGCCATTAACCCAGCTTGTTCAGTTATAACTTGTGCAAGTAATCCGCCTGTTGCGTTAACTTTGTTGTACACAGCTAAGTTCATTACTTCTAAATCACTAACACCTGCAGCTTGCGAACGTACTACATCTTGCATTCTTTTAATTTGTGCATCTGTTGATGTAGGATCAGCATATGCTCGCCCTAATTCTTCCATTGCATTTGACAAAGGTGATAGTACACCTTGTAACTTACGAGTTTCATCTGTTTGGCCAAACCCAGGTCCAAGCATGTCTGAGTTTAGGTCACCGAGTGTGTCGCCAAACTCTGTTCTAAAGGCGCCTAGAAACTGCATATATTCGTCGCCGCGTTCACCAAGTTGTCTTGCTCGAATTATATTTTGACCTTGACGAGCTTCTTTAACCATAGTATCGCTAATTGCATCTCGTTGCTTGCCTGTAAGTTTTGCTAATTCGTCAACAGTGTCAAGATATTCGCCCATAGAACGATTTCTTGCTTGGTCGTTAAAGCGTTCTCTATTCCTAGAAAGGCCTGATATTGTAGCATAGTCTAAGACTGTTTCATTTAATGCTTCAAAAGAATATCCTAACAGCCTAGCATTTAGTTCTGTTGTTTGGCCAAATCGTGTAACGTCTGATTGCATAGATTTTATTATTTCAGTAAATTGCACAGCCCCAGCGCCGGCATCTGTACCAAACATTGTTATTGTTTCAGAACTTTCTTTGACTATATTTGCTAGTTGACTAAGCGTCATTCTTGCATTAATTGCCGCGGCATCCATACTTTGGATATTATAACCAAAAGAAGCACCATAATCAGACATTCTTGCAAGAGTTTGGAATCTTGCTTCAAACATTCCAAACATTTTAGCAAGTCTATCAAATCCCATCGTGGATAGACCATCTGTAACAGATTTTACGTTTAGAAATTTACTACTTATTAAACCGTCAGCACGTTTGGCCGCTGCTGCAAGCTCGTCTAGTGTTATACTAGCTGCGTCAGCACTTCTACCTACGTTATTAAGTTGTTCGTCGGTTCTATCGTTCATATTCGGTTGAATCCTGCTTTTATAAAAATAAATACTTGTAGTACTAACATATTTATCATTAGGATGACACATGGACACAAATATTGCAGGTGCTAGTCCTCTAGCAAAATATTCAAGACAACCAAAACTTTATATTAGTTTACCTAGCAAAGGAAACTGGTATAACAGATCTACATTACAAAAGGTAGACGAAATCGAAGTCTATAGCATGACAGCTAGTGACGAGATTGCGTTAAAAACTCCAGACGGATTAATTACAGGTAATTCAGTTGTTGAAGTTATAAAAAATTGTATTCCTGATATTAAAGACCCTTGGATGATTCCAATGATAGATTTTGATTATATACTTGCTTCTATTAGATTAGCGTCTTACGGAGAAAACGTTGCTACAGGCGGTACGTGTCCTAAATGCTCAAACGTTGATACATTTGAAATTGCTGTCCAGTCAATTCTCGATCATATTGATAATGTTAAGTTTCAAACAGAAGTTGCTGTTAACGACTTTACTGTTAGAATTAGACCGTTGTATTATAAAGAAACAACCGAAGTTAATAAAATTGCAACAACAGTTCAACGAGCAATTGTGCAACAAATTCCAAACATCGAAGACGAAGATGAAAGGCAACAGCATATACAGTCGTTGTATTCTATGATAAATGAATCAACACTTAATGCTACACTAAGTGGTATTGTAGAAATTCTTACTCCGGAAGGTGAATCAGAAACAAATCCAGTAACTATTAGAGAATTTATTTCAAATACAGATCCTATCTTTTATAATAAAATACAAGAGACGTATAAAGAAAATACAAATAAATTAACAATACCTAGATCAAAAGTTGCATGTGGAGAGTGTGAACACGAATACGAAGTTACCACTAACTTGGATCAAGCAAATTTTTTCGGTGGAGGCTAGTTCACACTCCTGACGACAGCATCAAGGAGCTAGCCGATGAATATGAAAACGATGTTAAAAGTATTAAGAAAACAGTATACAAACTATGCTGGTATATGAGAGGCGGTGTTAATTCAGATAGCCTAATGTATACTACTGATTTAGGTGATATTGAAATTCTTAATAAAGTCGTTGAAGAAAATATCGAAGCATCTAAAAAATCCGGAATGCCGTTAATCTAAAGCCCGACCCAATGCGTTAGTGTCTACAGATCCATCTCCAGTTGTAGTAGGTGGCACAGGTACAGTATTTCCATTTCCATTTCCATTTCCACTTCCATTTGCATCTGCTGGAACTAGAGCTTGGACAGCCCTTTTCGTTTCTGCATCAGTTGCAGGATTTGCTAATATTAATCTTTGTGCATCTCTAATAACATTAGCTTCATCATCTGCATTTAAGCCTGCAGCATCTGCTCCTTGATTTAAAAGTTGATCTGCCCTTTGACCCATTCCAATAATAATATCAGTAGGTGGCCAAGGTAAAATTGTATCAGCCATCTTTACGTCTAGTACTAACAATTTAAATACTAACCATTCTAACGCTGCATCTGCAGCTCCAGTTCTCTTTAGAATTATTTCAACAGCCCATATAGCTGCTGTGCCTAAAATAAAACTTACTATTCCAGCAACAATGCCGCCTACGCCAGCGGTAAATACGCCGACAGCTGCTGTAGATGCTGCAGCAAACACATTTCTAATAGATTTACAAAATCTTACGAATTTTCCAATTGCTGCCCAACTTTTTTGGAGCCCGACTTTAGGATTTCTTGCAAAAGTTACTGCACCGCCAACGCCCTTTGGAACAAGTTTAAACGCTGGTCCAAATAATGCTGTTGCTATTGCTACAAAATACATAGAAATCATAGTCCCGTATGCTATTTCTACCAATTTGTGATATTCTTCTTCGTTAAGTCTGTCCCACTCATCATTTTGAGCGGTGTTGAAACTTGGTACAGTCTGTAAACCACCAGGTGGGCCTTCTGGTATAGTACCAGGTACTATGTGACTTGGGTGATATAATAAACGGTTTTTGCCCCTGTTATACCAATCAACTAAGACATCGTCACCAAAGTTTCCCTGACCTAAGATATCATCCGCTTCGCCTACTCCCCAATCAATAGTCAACCCTAATGCAGCAGCAAGTTGATACATCCATAATTTACTAAAGGACTGGCGTAACCAGCCTCGTGCTGGACGCTCAGCAAGTCCGCCTGTGTGACCACGACGTTTGCCATCATCTACATCAGGTGCAACAGGTGCGGTAGTAGCACCCAAGGTTATTCCTAATGGAGTTCTATCTACTGGATCTAACAATCTTTCAGGACTAATTGGAAAAGTCCCGTTTCTTGATCCTCCACGGACCATAACTTTACCTTCGTTATTGCCAGTGCCTATGCCTATTATTTCTCCAGTGACTCCTCGATAATTTCCTTCAGTTCCTGCTAACCATGCAACAGCTCTTCCAATCAGGTCTTCATCAGCTTCAAGTAATAATGTAGACAATCGTAAATCTATAAAATATTCATTTATATTAGATTGTAAGTTATCACGAATATTAGTAATACGTAATTGTTCATTTAGTTGTTTATCACTTAGTGATATTACTTCATTAATTTGCATGGTTAATAGTCCTTAATAATACAAGTATATTTATATGTTTCGTTACACGAAACAAGTTATCGCTAACGCTCTAACTAATTAACTTCGTATTGTATGTATGAGATATTATATATGAACTTCATTATTACGAATGTAATAATGTTTAAGTTTCATGTAGATTGTTTCAGTCAGACGGAACCTGTTACGGTTCCATCTAATCTCAAAATGCGCTTCATGTGAGTCTGCACCAGCCGAGACTTGGAAGTAGGTAATTGTTTATACACAAAGTACAATGGGCTCTGACCTTTCCCAACCTACGTCGACATCGCTATTTCTAGCTACCTCTCGCTTCGTTCCTATTGCTAAAGAGTTTTTATGTACTGTGTTGTGTTTTTCGACTGCCAACATGCAATCTATATCAACTAGTGAGCCCAATTTGTTTGGTGGCTTCCACACTCTGGTGTGTCAATCAATATGTACGTGTGCTTCTATACGAGAGCTTTTTCCACAGCGGTATTT
>Ga0209092_10000081_pt1 | contig 80171 bp, 50 predicted proteins | sample FraStrMetagenome_FD_187446 | JGI IMG/M metagenome (GOLD analysis project Ga0209092, IMG submission 187446) | Marine eukaryotic phytoplankton communities from Arctic Ocean - Fram Strait ARC3M Metagenome (SPAdes) (version 2) | ecosystem: Environmental > Aquatic > Marine > Oceanic | place: Fram... | reverse complement strand
ATGATGTCAAAAGCGTTAATATAAACGGTCATGATAGAGTCGATTATAAAAGTATTGAAACTGATCTGTTTCATTTGCTTGGAAATAGTCCATTGAATTTAGATAGGAAGATGTTGAGTGAGAAAATTGATTATTCCTCTTTTTCGATCGATGAAAATAAGATTGACAATAACGTAGCTCCAATAACAAGTGTTGATGAATATGAAGATCGTGTAGCCAAGAGAAAAGACTGTCTCATGGTGTGTCACTTGTCAATGAAACTTTTGAAGAAAAATGAGAATTTATCATGTCGTGCACAATATTAATCTACGTAGAAGTGTCGTAAAAACTATAATCAGCAAAATCAATAGTATATTTTTCTACGTAATTTCACGTGAAAATTTAAATGTAGATATCTACATTTAATTTAATCTGTAGCTTGCTTTGGATCTGGGAGAAAGGTACAGTATACATATATTTATAGCAACGTATGATACTGTACATAACGTTGATAAAATTTTACTCAGCAGATTCAACAACCAGCAACCATTCAAACAATCTATACCTTTATCAGTTGAACAAGACATCCTTTGACGACGCCTAGACAACTATTGGCATAATTTTGGGCATAAAATGATCGAACACAGGTTAAAAAAATTTGGAAGCCGAATCAAGCGAATGCCAACACATTATAGAGTGCTATTTGGATTACAGTTCCTGTTCACCATAAATCTCATTAGAATGCGTTATAATTTTATTCAAGACCGCACGGAAAAGGTCAAGAAAGAAAAACAAGGAAAATATGAACAACCTTCCAGCAAGTGAAAAAAACGTCCCAAAAAAACTTAAAGGAGAGCTAGCTTTTGCATTTCTCGTGATAAGCACAATTTAGTACATGTTATGAACAATCGCCTTGATTTTAATTCAGTTATAAAGAAAAAGTGATCTGGATATCTCAAAAAACATAGAGAGGTCGAGAAACTATTTTGCAAACTCCGGAAGTCCAACAGTTTGAATGATGATGGATATGATTCAAATAAAGCTTGAAAATGTATTATGGACCCATGCTGTTCTATTATAGAGAATTATACAAAAGAACTTTGCAGTGCATAAACATACTCAGCTTCTTTGCAAATGATGTAAATAAATAATTCTTACAGTGAACATGAAAATTCTAATGGTATCACGTTTCCTCCATGTGATCGTTCGATCTTCAGCCTATGCTTGAGAGGATAATTGTGCTAAATCAGTATAAAAATATGACAATAAGAAGCTCCAAAAATATTTGTAGCCTACGATTAACTTGGATAACAAGAAATGAGGATTATGATGTTTTTTTTGTTCCTATTTTTTTCAGTGTTCGCGCGCCCAAAGTTTTACTGAAATTGCTTTAGTTAAGAAATTTATATGCAGGATAAATTCTCTACATACAATGCACTCATACACTTCTACGCGGAACTATGTAAGCTTGCTTCGTCTTGAAAGACAATTGCTCCTACACTACCGTAAATTTCCTCGGTATTCATCGAAGGTCCCTTTCAACATGGGTAGACCGCCTAGAAACAGCATTGGCTCTTCCAGTTCTAATGCGACCTCATTAGCATCCTTGTCTCATGTACGCGAATTGGACACCAATCATCGGAGTTGGCTCGCTCGAAGCTTGGACAAAAATGATGCAGAAATAGCAGCGCTAGAGAAACTAAACAAAATCCTACGTTCTTTGAAACAGGAAATTATCAAACGGGATGGTTCTGAAGAAATATTGATCGAGGCAGCTTCTGCAATATCCAACTTAGATAATGGATTATTGTTTACTGAAGAAGTCGAAGCGTGCATAGATGGTATGAAGGAAGATAAAGATGACGAAAACGATGAATTGTTGAAAAACTTCTTCCTTCACATGAAATTGAGAAGGAAAATTCTTAATAGATTTGCCAGGCGTCTAAATCGACTTGCACGTAGTATGGATGGCGAAACTGTCGGAGTTGGCCCTCCTATTCCACCGAAATACGGTGATCCTCCTGTCGCCATAGACATGAAAAAAATGGAAGAATTTTCCAAGAAGCGAGAAAGATTTGAAGAATATGAAGAAGAACAACAACAACGAAAAATTGAAAAAGAAGAAAATGAATTGAAAAAGAGAAAACAGGATCATCTTTCAGAAGGCAAAGATATGGGAATTATAAATAAAGAAGAAGATGCTGATAAACCTGTAACTATTCCACAAGAATTTGTAGAGTATGAAATTGGTTTTAAAGAAGCATATGCAAGTTTAGCTGAAAGTGAAAGCTTAGACAAGAAGAATCCAGGTGCGCCTGATTTAGGTGTACTGAAATATGGTGTTGGAATAGGTGCTACGAATAGGGCAATGTCATACAAAGAAAAAATCGCAGAATATCAAAGATGGGAGCATGATCTTTTGGTTAGAATTCCTCCACAGCCAACTTTTAAGGAACTTGGAATGAATGAGATTTTTGATAAAGAAGCACGTAAGCTGAAACTAAAAGAATCAAAAGAAGCTGAGGTAGAAAATGATGAGGATCTGGATGAAGGAGACGATAAAAGAAAGGCTTCAGATACGAATGATACAGAAGAGTCTCAACATACTTCAGATAACTGTCGTGATTCGGACGACGATGATTCTAAGTCAAATGGATCAACCAAAGAAGATGTATCAATGGAAATCAACTCAAAAGAGGAATCATCAATAGAAGAAAAGTCTATGGAAGAAACGTCCATTGAAGAAACTTCGATGGAAGAAAAGGCATTAGAAGAGAGATCTATCGAAGAGAAGTCTATGGATGATGTTTCAGAAAAGTCTCAAGATGACACAAAAGACGACAAGGATGGTAGTGACATTGAAACAGATAAAAAAGAGGACGGCGCAGAAGAAATTGACAAAGAAGATGTCACGATGAAAGAAAAAGTTAAAGATGAGGAGACTGAAAGTAAGAATGAGAATTCAAATGAAACAAATAAGGCTAATGAGGATAATGATAAAGGAAGCAAGAAGGATGAGGTAGAGCATGAAAAAAAAGAAGAAATAATTGAGAAAAATACTGAAAGTGTCCTTTCTAAGCTGAAACAACAAGTATTTTTTTCCCTTCAAGCGGTACCATCCTTCTACAATCAAGATTTGCGTCGTATCCGGGCTGTGCATACTGACTTGATGGAATCAACGAAAAAAGCTCATATACAGCGCCTCGTTACAGAAGCCACAAACGAATACAACCAAGCTTTGCGTGTTTCAAATGACCTAAATAATCTTCGACAAAAACTACAAGGAGATATTTCCCGACTAATGTACAGTGCAAGAAGTATGCACCAAAAAAAGAAAGGAGATTATGCAGTTGAAGTAGCAATCGCAAAAAATAAATGGCAAAGGCGAAAAGACATATGGGAACAAACTCAAAAAAAGAAGGTAGATATGATGAATATTGTTTACTCTGGCCAACTCAAAACTCGCGTTATTGTTGAAGATATTGTGTCATCTTTGGTTGAAAAGGTTGGATATAGACTTGATCGAAGGCGCTTCCCTAATCCAATGATTACTAGGGGCGATCCTGTACGTGAAGCCGCTGCATCTATTCTTTCTGACATGAAAGACACTATAGTTACTCATATCACAGCTGAGAGTTTCTCGTATAATCCAAACGAAAAGTTTGAAGCTTTTGTACCTCCACCAGATGAAACTCAAATGCAAAATAATAGCCTCACCTTGGAATTTCAAATGCGTCAGAAACAGATTCAAAACGATATCAATATCTGTGAAACGAAGCTGATGAAGAATGAAGAGGAAAGGAAACGTGCTTGGAAAAGATTAGCCAAGGTAAAAGCAGAAGCAGCTGGATTTTCCATGGTAGCACGTGCTACTGAGCATTCATTCCCACCTGTCCCACAACTCAAAGGTAGCAAAATGTATTCACCACCAGCAAATTCAGAGTTTATGTCATCATACAACCGTCAGAGTACCCCGCGCCAAAACCCTGTCACAACTCTTCATAGAACTACTCCTGCTAAAGAGTACAAAGATAAATCAAGTTCTGATGCTCCCAAATCCTATTCAGAATCGTTAAAAGCCCGAATTTTTTCCGATGGTAGTATTAAACCTGTCATGGCACCGAAAAAATTGAAGGATGGAACCTACCAACGTCCAGCTGGGAGAAAGAGGAAAGGAATGGATTGGGATGCTGTTAGAGGTGTGTGGACACCTACTGCAAATCCAAGTGAAGGTAAAAGTCAAGAGGATTTCTATTAAGATATTTAGAACCAAGGGAATATTTGATCAAAGCGAAAGTTTGTTCTTCATAATATAATTATAAAAGTTTATTCATGTTAATAGTCAATGAGGGAACATCCAAATAGGTAAATCAATTGCCAGCTATCTAAGGAGGACAGAAGACCTAAAAATTTGCAATTATGGTATTTATAATATTTCTGTGATGCATTTATATTTGCACTTTTTCAGGATCTTCTTTTTGAGGTAAAAAATGTGCATCCAAATAAATTTTGCATTTAGAGTCCTGCTTTGGTTTATGATGTCGTTGTAAACGTCATTTTTTTCTCTTTGTGTCTCCTCGTACAAATAATCATTTTCCGTACTGTACGTCCGCTAAGCTCCTCATTCATTCTCAGTAGTTTTAGATAAAATGTTGAAGTGGAATGAGATTCTGATCATGTGGATCAAGATAAGCTTTGTATTTCTTTCTACATTGCCATCATCAACATCATTTCTAGTTTCTCCAAAACCCATTAATTCCAAAATTGAACCTTGTAGTAGGTTACTTTTACAGAAAAATCTTCAGTTTCCAAATCAAAACTTTTCTTCCTCGCATCCGGAGCCGTTGAATTCACCAATCAAACGCTTGATGAGCTCTACCGATAATCTAGAAGAAAAAAGAGGTGCTTCTATAATTTTAAATAAGGCGATCTCAATGATCGGGAAAAAAACCAATATCTTGGTATCATTGACTTTTTTTATATCCTTAGCCTACTTCAGAGATGCTTTCATGGTTTCCTTTTTCATAGGGGCTGTGAGCAACGGTATATTGGGCAAAATATTAAAAAAAGTAATCAGTCAAGCAAGGCCCGAAGAACTTGCAAATATGGATGAATTGAAATTGAAACCAACAGATAATGGCATGCCTTCTTCTCATGGGATGAGTCTTGGTTTTATTTGTCTCATAACTGCCATGAAGTTACCGCAGACAACTATACCTCTCATCCTATTCGTAGCATCGAGTTTGACGTATAGGATTAATTCTAATCTTCATACTAAAGAACAGATTTTTGTTGGTCTTTCATTGGGAAGTAAGTGATGGAAATGATATTGATTTGTTTCTTAATGACTGAACTCACTTCTCAATCGATTAATTCCTCGTTCCTCGATTACCGCTTTCCATGGTAATAATCAATGTCTTCCTAACATAGTGATTAATGGATACATATGGAAGAGCTTAACGGATGGATCATTTGCCTTACTACCGAATATAAACTTGTCTCGTATGATGTCAACCTATATTATGCCAGAGAATGGAATTCTTCCTGTTTATCAACTTATTTTCCCTGCTCTATTGGGAGCTGCTACTGTTGGCTCAGTGGAACGTCGCATTGGAAGATTCATCAAAGGAATGAAAGAGGGTAGTAAAATGGAGTAAAGGAAGTCACATGTGAATCAAGTAATTTGAATCGTTCCTTACTGTAGAATCACAAACCTTATTTTAATTTTCTTATCAGATTTCTGATGAAGAAATACCTCATAACTTGCCTAAATTGTGTAGTCATATGTACCCAAGAGAGTAAGTAACGATCAACATTATATAAATAGAAAGGATAAAAAGGAAAGGCCACATAGCTGGATCTCTGATGAGTGCGTAGTTTTATCATCATTGCACTAGCAATTAATTGAACTTATATTTTTTATGTATGGTGAGGTTATATATACAGAAAATTTTGCAACCCAAATGAAAATGAATGTGAAAGCTCCATTTGACCTTGCATTCATTCCAAAATTTTGTATCCACTTGATTGTATACTAGTATAGCGATGGCGAACATGTAAGAAGGAATGACGAAAAGAAAATCATTTCTAATAACATCAAAAAATTACATCTTTCCGGCAAAGTTAGCATGGTCGGTAACACCAGGGGAAGTTCCAGTATTGGAACTATTTTCGCATTCAAGGTATTCTGCAACAGTAGGTTTGGGCCATTTTGTTGTGATTTTGATGCGATTTGTGAAAAACTCAACAGCACCATCACCAGTAATATCCATATCTCCATATTTACTGCATGTCCCATAAAGTCCACCAAAGCTAAACGGTTCTCTTGGAACTGGGATACCTACATTAACACCTAACATTGAAGCACGGAAACGGCTACAAAACCAATCAGCATGCCCGCCATTGCTGGTGTAAATTGCTGCAGCGTTTCCAAATGGATTCGAATTTTCAATTTCGATAGCCTCTTTCCATGATGAAACGCTGTATACTGACAAAACTGGTCCAAAAATCTCTTCTTTCATAGCTTTATCATCCGGGGATTTATGGCGAATAATGGTTGGACCAATCCAAGATCCACCTTTGCTTTCAGCCCAACTTCGACCATCCAACAGAATTTCAGCACCATCCTTTTCTTCTGCGTCTTTGATGTAAGACATAATTTTTTTGTGTGATATTCCATCAATAACAGGCCCCATTTGACCTGATCCTACTCCAGGTTCAATTTTACTAGACTTTTGAATGATATCTTTCAATAGATCTTCTTGTTTTTGTACATTTGCACCTACTCCAACTAGGAGTAGCACAGAAGCAGCCATACAACGTTGTCCAGCACAACCTGCAAAACTTACAACAATATCAGAAGCGGCAGAATCCTTATCACAATCGGGTAACGCAATCAGATGATTTTTTGCCCCTCCTAAAGCCGTGCAGCGTTTATTTAAATTTCGGCATCGGGAAGAAACGATAGAAGCCACAGGAGAGGAACCTACGAATGTCACAGCTCTGAAAATTAATTCAATGAAATACTTATTATTTGAGTGACAAATATAAAAGGTTTGATAATTGACAATATAAAAACTACACTCACTTTACATCTGGGTGATCAATGAGAGCATTGACAACGTCTACTTTGCCTTGTACCATGTTAAACACACCAGGTGGCAATCCGCACTCCATAAGCAACTCAGCTGTTCGTCGCATAGTTAAAGGAACTTTTTCACTAGGTTTCAACACCACAGTATTTCCACAAACCAAAGCAATAGGGAGTGTCCACATGGGAACCATAAAGGGAAAATTAAAAGGCACAATACTAGCAACAACTCCCAGGGCATCTCTTCGATCTTGACAGAATACCTCAGAAGAAACTCGCAGATTTTTCCCTGGAATAAGCTCTGGCAATGTACATGCATACTCTACAGTTTCATTCCCTTTGGCAACATCGCCCATAGCCTCTGCCTTATTCTTTCCATTTTCAAGAACGATTAAATCCGCGAGTTCATCTGCATGCTTCTGTACTAACGCATGAAATCTAAATAAAATATTGGCCCTTGATTTCACAGTCATTGCTGACCATGCAGGAAGAGCCGTTTTAGCGGCAGCAACGGCTGTTTGTACATCGGCAACGGATGCAAGAGCGACTTCTCCAATTTTGGAAGAGCTAGCAGGTGAGTAAATAGGTAAATACGACTGATTTTCACCAGTAGAATTCACAAATTTTTGGTCAATAAAGTTATTCACTTGGGTTTGACCCAAGTTGACGGAAGTAGAATGAATGTCGGCTATAGATGGTGGCATTTTAGAATATTTACAAGAGTGATAGAAGCGAAGGCTTTGATGAATGGAGTTCCTCTGATATAATTTGAAAGATGACGATAAGTGTCTTTGAAACATACAAAGATAAAGTTGAACAAATTATGATCTCTTCTTCGAATTCAAAATTCTGATTTCATTCTTGCACTTGCTGTTCCTAAATGTCAACGAATACGTGTATCATTTCTACATACGAAGTCTACAAATTCTACTTACGAAGTTAATTTTAGGAATCAATTCGATGCGATAGCGTACCTAGAACATCCCATACGATGATGTGAGAAAGAATCTTAATCCCTTACAAGTTGATTGCGTAAAATTTTAAAACAAAGAACAAAAAACATATTCAATACATGACTCACATACGTACGCTTTGATTTATAAATCAGCCGCAGTTGCCCCCACCCCTGACCAGGAAGAGTCCAGTGCCCCCTCCAAGAAATGGTTATATTTATTACTGAATCACAAGAAATCATATAAAAAATGCAAATGATGATATCCTTTGCTACCATTCAAACATAATCAGTTCTGAATAAAAATTTGCCAATGTTTTGTCCCATCTAATCATGTGTTTTATTTAGATGTAAACATACCAATTATTTAAATATGCTATTATAATTGGCTTTGATGCACCTCATAAAATAATAAATTGCAAAATTTCACCATTATTTGGAAGTTAATGAACCAAGTACTTAGGAAGTATATAGGATACACTCAGAGCCTATTGATCTAATTGAGAGAATTAGTCAAGGCCAGGGTGTCTAATCCCATTGTTTGTTATCTTTGAACCCTTTCAATGCATTGCTTCAAAACCCTGAGGGATTCTTGAGGGCTTTGCTCGTTTCATTGAGCAAAGCTGTGTTAGACAGAGACATATGGATGAATATTTAGATAAGAAAGAGAAGCACAATAGTGCTAATTAGATTTTCTGACATGCAAGAACAAGAACACTTTCAATAGGCTTCCACAAGAGGAATCCCTACTAATTTCTTGTGACTGTGTGAGCATTCGAAACTGCACTGTTGTTATCACACAATCAATTCAGCAGACTATATGATGTTATTTCCCATACATGCCATATACAAATAAGACTAAGAAAAACTCACTAATAAACAATAAATATCCTTTAAAAAAATATTAGGCAATCTACAGGTGAATGTACACAAGCAAAATGTCTCTGTTTAAGAGACTTTTTCTTTGTTTTGTACATACATAGCAACCACTAGAATTTCATTTTTTCTTTTCCATGGATAAGTGAACAATCCAGCTGCAACCATTTAGAGCTCCAATTCTGAACCATCATTCTTATTAAAATCATAGAATCATAATAAAAAGGCGAGCTTGAAATTGTCAGAAATGGATGTCTCCTCGACTCTAGAGTATTTCGTACAAGGTTGGAGGCAGCAATACACTATTCAACAAATTAACTGAAAATGATCACAGCATACCCACCAGGAGATAAGGCAGCTACTACTAGGCAGTGATCCCTATTAAAAAAAATGAGGACGAACTAAACTAAACGTATTACCAACAGCGTCACTAGTATAAGAATAAGTGGTTTAATTTTAAGTGACAGTCAGGACCGTAGTGGAAGATTCTAAAGCTGCATTCATGCAAAGGATCTTTCACAACATGCCCAGGAGATAAGGTAGGAAGGCACTGATCCCTATTCAAAAAATATCCACAGAACTAAACTAACAAACGTATCATTTCACAATTCTTGCATAAAAACTCCTTTTTAATTTTACGAAGAAAATTATTGAATGGCGCGTTAAATTGTTGAGGCCAAGCAGTAGGGCCCAGCTATAGCAGCTTTTACTAAAAATAATAATGTGTATGACGTCATTAGGGTTCATATTATCCGGTTTGGTACAACAACATTTTCCATTGGAAGATTGGCACGCAACAGAAATTTAATTACGTGTGACTGGATGGAATTGAGACATGTTCGTCATTGTACGTCGTTAATTTGTTTGCTTTTTTAAATAATTTTTTCATGTCGAAATGATAAAGAATACCAACTGCATATCTACCACTGACTATCATTAAAGCCGATCAGGGCATTCTATCCGAAGACCATGAAAATGGCTCACCGATCTAATATATTCATAATATTGGGCTTGTTTTTTTGCCATGTCCTAGCCATGCCTTCTATAGATGAAATCAAGTCTAGGAATCCTCTTCTCCAAGACACTAGTGCCAAAGATGAAGATTTCACAAAAGTGATTGTTGGTGGAAATGAAACCATTCCAGGTCGATATCCATATCAAGTAAGCCTCAGAAGATCAAATGGAAATCATTTTTGCGGAGGATCACTCATTGAACCTGAGTGGGTACTTACAGCTGCTCATTGTAGAAACAGAGTAGATCATGTTGTTATCGGTCTACATAACTTATCAGATACCAATGAAACTGTAGAAGTCATTGATGCAGCTTTTGAGGCAGTTCATCCAGATTACACCTGGATTACGTTTAAGTCTGATTATATGTTGATCCGACTAGCACGTGCTTCTAATGCTAGCACAATTACTCTGGATGATAGTTCGTTTACTCTCGAAGAAGAAACAGATGTTACTGTAATGGGATGGGGTGTCACAGAAGAAAATGGCTTTCTTAGTGACGTTCTTCTTGAGGTAGAACTAGATGTTGTTGACTATGAAAAATGCAATGAAGCAAATTGTGGTAAGGTCACAGAGAACATGGTCTGTGCTGCGCGAGATGGAAAAGACGCTTGTCAAGGTGATAGTGGTGGCCCCTTAATAATTAAAGGTGATGATGAATCGTCAGATCTTCAAGTAGGAATCGTCTCTTGGGGCAACGGTTGTGCACAAGAAGGTTTTCCTGGAGTCTATACGCTTGTGAATAGTGGAAGAGATTTTCTTGATGAGATGCTTTCTTGTACCTATGCCAATGGTGACGATGACGAAACATTTCGAGATTGCTGTACTGTAAGTTGCAAAGATGGATTTTTTACATGTGAAGTAAATCCATGTGGATGTCGAGCTGCAGATAAAGTTTGTGATTTAAATTTGAATAATGAGGAATGCGCCTATGATGGTGGGGATTGTTGTTTGGGAGACACGGATATATTTTGCATTGATCCCAATCGCGGTTCTACATCTTCTCTCGACCTCATGTTTGAATTTATATTTACACGATTGAAAAGAATTACAAACGAATTGTCCGGTTTGGTTTGGTTACTTTTTTACTTTGTTGAATTCCCATCATGGAGCGATTTTTTTTCGTCATCACTATCATAATAGAGACAATATTAATAACTTAGAGTTTTAGTTTGTATGTGTCGATGTAATGCTAGGTTGATAGAATACTCCTCAATGACAGATCTTAAAGTTAAAATATTTTTAATCATTTATAAATTATTCAAACATCATAGATAATGAAAATCTATGTGTTGAGAACAGAAACCCATGATTATTTTCATTTTGATTGAGACATTGTGAGTTCATCGATTTCTATAGCATAGGGCGTTGTCGCATATATATGAAGGTATTTTTTAATGAAAGAGTTGTCGCTTCTCTCGAATCTAAATAAAAAATCATTTACATTTTAAAATATCTATGTGACAAGGATCCTTCTAAATGAATATGAAGATACACATATCTCTGGACATTATCTGGGACTCAATTCATTCCTTTCAAATTACCCCAAAAATGAAGCAAAAATGTGCTCATCGCATCAGGTCTCATGGTAAAAGCAACAACAAATGACGAAGAATATACTGACAAAATAACTCAATTTAATATTTTATTAATCAAGTGTCTATTGATTAACGAAGTTCTTTCAGGTGAAGATTGAATATATTAAATAGTAGAATGTTTATGTTTGCCACAAAACATGAAACAAAATAAAATAAACATTTCACTTTCTTATGTGGTAATTTTATTCTTTCATATTCTACAACAAGTATTTTTAGTGTTTTTTTTGCGTCGATTCCATCAATTTTTAATCAGTTTCTTTATGTGCAAACTGGGAAAAAGAAAAAGACGGGACAAGGTTCTTTGGAAGGGGCACTACTTGGAATTTGAGAAGTTGGAGCCTCTGTTGGAGCAAGCGTGGAAATTGTTTCATTCAGTGTAGTAGAATCTAGTTTTGATGTGTCTGTAAACGTCGGTACGTTAGATAAAATGGAAGTCGGCAATAAAGTGTCAATAGTTTCCGATGTTGTTGTAGGAATAGTTGGACTTGGAGTAGGCAAAGGTGTGGGTCTAGGAGTAGGTACAGGAGTAGGTGCAGGAGTAGGTTCAGGGGTGGGACGTGGGGTTGGACCGGGTGTAGGTCTTGGAGTGGGCCTAGGTGTAGGATTTGGAGAACGTTTTGGTTCTGCTGGGATAATAGACATGGAACCTGAAGAGGCACTTATAGAAAGAAAGTATCCTGTATGATACCATCGATTAACCTGAGCATTATTCTGTGTAACAACAGTAATATCGAGCTTTATTTCTCCATCCTCCTCGAATAACATCTCCCCACCAACACTTTGCTTATCCATATTGTTCAAGTGTCCTGCTGCGACATTGTTCCTTCCACATGAGGGCCATATTCCCGAATCGGTCATAACTTGCGCATTACCAGCTGAATCATCTGAGACAGAAAGGACATCTGAAAGATCCGCCCTATGAGTTGTTTCCATAAAGTGGACTAGGAATCCACGAAAAGCGTTTTCTTGGCCATCTTCTCTAAGTCGAAGTTCCCATGTGTAAGAGTCACCGATACTAATATCAGTGGTAGATCCTTTGTCGAGACTTTGCCCGTTAATGAGTATTTCATATCCTCCATCATCTAGCTCCCCAGAAGAGTCACCAGCATGGGGGTGCTTTAAAGGGTTGCCAGAAGTGCAACGCCCTGGACCGTGGGGCCAAGCGGAGACAAAACGAGGAGAGAACCCTAAAATTCCAAAAACTAAAGCTTTTATTTTCATTTTGTTTAAGATTCTAACTGTTCCTGCTCCGACACTATTTCTATGTAACCCTAAAAAACAATTCGTTACGACAAAGTTTAAATTGTGTCTAAACTTATGTGAGGGCCAGTGAAATTGTGGATTGAATCAGCAGTTTTGTGAATCAGAAAAGTTCCCAACACTAATCGGATCGCACATACCATTTCAAACGTCTCTGACATACTTTTTGTTTGTATCGTACATCAAAATACGTAGAAAGTATATGTTCGTGCATAGGGGAGCTGTTTCAGAAATACGCGCCAATTTCCCTATGAAATATTTTTCATAAGCCTTAGACCTGTATTTCTTTGAAATATTTCATGTATGCACATGCAAATTTATTTCCACCGAAAATATCGGAGAGCAAGTTGAGAAGGATTATGGCCATCTTCGCTCCAAAGTCGATCATTGCAAAGAATGATGATCAAAAATTTGATTTAACAGTAATATCAGGAGTCATGAGGTGTAATGGCCAGTTTTTGTAAGTATTTATATTATGATAGGCGATAAGGTTTTGATGAAGAAAAATTATAATTCATTTATTAGTAGCGTCATGTTGTGCTTGCGTTGTGATTTATGAAAGTATTTTATGTTAGCTCGAAAAAGGGATTTCCACCAAAAACAAATACATCGTAGTAGAGTCCAACTTCGTAATTTCATTTACTTGTGCATCTACATAGCCAGAGTAAAAAGTTCTATTAAACTGTTCGTCACATTTTCAACAAAAGTGACTTTCCTACATTGCTGCGTGAATATAATAAGGTCCTAGTAAAAAATTAGAATTATCATTCTTTAGAATCGTTGCCTTATTTATTCAAAACATTATAGCAAAAACTCAACTTTACTGAAAAGTTGAGCCCCGATAAAACCCGTTGATGCAACCAACAGCGCTATTTGACTGAAGTTCCCACCTGGAACCATTTCCACTCGTTCTTGCAGTGATTTGGAGAAAATATCTTTTTGTTTCCAGGCTAGTAGTGTGGGTAAGATGCCATACAGAAGCGGAGACCCAAACGAACCTGCTAGTTCCAATGCCGTTCTCATGCCTTCACCATTTGAAAATAATAACCCTGCGCCTAGAGGGGGGAGAGCTGCAAGGGCAACTACTGGCAAAGAGAAATCAGCACCTTCCGTTGATTCGTTTTCGATATTAGTGGATAGTTGACTTTTAAACTCTTCTGCCAATGACATGACACAAGCAATAGAAGATCCACCAATGGATGCAGTTGAAAATGCTAGCAAAAGTATTGACTGCAGTCCTGTTCCACCAGCCGCGTCAATTGAAATACCTCCGCCAAGTACAGCAGTACACCATGCGGTGTAGATAATCATAGGAATCGCAGATCCAATAGTTAATGTTGTCATTACTTTGGTGCGATCATATTCCAACAATTTTGTCACCGTGGGTACTATATTCTGATATACCATTGTTGATATGAAAATTGGCGCAGCGATTGACATGCCATCTAAGAATGATTCTGAAGTTCCTGGTGTTGATAATGTTGTCATTACATCCTGCTGCATGTTTGCCAAACCAGGTAGCAAAATTGATCCAAATGACATAAACAAAAGGGCAACTGCTCCTGATGTAATTTGTGATAAAGTCTTTCTCGACTGAGTAGATACTAAAGTAGTAACAAGAGCCGTGAATCCAATAGCTAATGATGTTTCAGAAAGAGAATTTGCATCTGCTAGGCTAAGCGCAGAAGCTAAATCTACTGCCACTTCTCCAGAACGCATCAAAGCGAAGGATACTATACAATAATTTATGAGAATTGATGTTATGGACACGAACTGTCCAACATCAAGGCCATCAATAGTGAGTAGATCATCTGCTAAATCTTTGAAGGAGCTCGGTGCTTCTTTGGACGTATTGATATTTTGCTCATATTGATTTATTGCAACTTCACCGATCAGTAAACCTGAAATTAGATTGACGAAAAAAATTCCTGCGGGGAACGTGAAACGATAAAGAATTCTTTCGTCAGAAGAGGAAAAAGACGCACAAAATTCCGAACAGAAAAAGAACAAACAATCAAAACTTTGAGATGACGTTGTCAAAGCTATGTAAAAATGTTACGTAGAGATCTTGACATCAAAGAACAATTTTTCTTAAGTGAAAAACACGTGCAGCTCAAATCGGTGACGATTTCAGTTAAAAGAATTTTTATCTTCTTCGTTATCATTGGCATTTCGGAATGTTTTAATTCTGCAATTCTCAGATGAGAACGGTGACATTTTCGTCGTATGTAGACATACTAGGGATTTCAAACATGAAAACATTTTGAATGCAAAAAAACCATCATGAACTGCCTCAACAGAGAGTTGTCTTCAAAAGAACTTACCAAAAATCAGTTCTAATGAGGAAAGCATTCCTGGTCCTGCGGCCACCCCTGGCAATACAATCGTACCAGCTCCAACTGTATTTCCAGTAATTAATAGAGAGCATGAAATTATTGCTGTGATAGATTCTTTGTCGAACGTTAATTGAGGCAACGATGGCGGTTTCAGAGATATATCGGTTTCGGTGATAGAACCGGTAAATGCAGATAGAGCTGGCATATCACGAGTAATAAAGTTTGAATTTTGTTTCAATTTCATTTCATCAACGCTATTCGACATCGCCAATTGAGTACTTTGGTCACAACTTGAGAAGGTTGCAAACGAGTTCTTTAAATTCCATGATCTTAATCTTCCCATAGTATTCGCGTTAAACCCAAGACCAATTTGAAATGAGCATGTTATCAGAATTGATCCAATTGCCCATGTAGTCCGTTGTGACTGAGCAAAGATCATTTTGATTTCGAATATCGGAGTTTGGTTCGTGAAAAATTATGTATCCTTTTTATGCTTTAGACAAATAAATAAAGAATATGAAGAAACTTTTTCTTTTACTAATTTTTCAGCTCTTACGTAGGCACCTGCATCAAATCACAACTTCTCGCAGACTTTTAGATAGAGGTGAAATGTCACCATCCGATGAAGAAAAAGTGTTTGCGTGATTGTTCAGTGCATTCATATGCATCATATACATCTACCTGTACGTACATCCAGTTACTTGTGTGAGAAACCTAAGTCACTGCAAGACTCAAAAAGCATTGTAGAAACCCAGTATGTTCATTTGGAGAAAATTTCTTACTTGTTAATTGAGCAAGTTACGGTAAAAGGTAAAAGTCCCGAACTTTATCGTAAATTCTTTGCAAAAGTCAACTTTTTAAATTATTGAGGTTTGTTCAACGATGTAATAATGTTCGCCTTGAAAAGAGGAAATGATGGAGAGAATTGGCATTGCTTTGGTTCTTACCGTGGTATAGTGTATTAATTCCAACTTTGTATAGAACTAACAATGGCTTAATCATTTAGCGTGGACCACTTTTCACAAAAAAAACTAAAGTTTGGTTCGTCACTTCATGTAGTTCTTCTTTCCTTGTCTTTTATGAGAAAAAAATGTTTCTAATTCATACAAGAAAGAATCATTTCGTCTTAATCATTTGAAACGGAGGAGAGTATGATACAAAACAGTGCAGGGTAATTGTATTTTCATCAATCTTTTTATTTTTCTTTATTTCCTTAAGCAACTAACGAAATAGTTTTGGCTTAGTAAAAACTATAATACATTAGAAATTTATCCTTTTTGTAAAGGGGTTCATTCGTTGTTCTCTATTTTAAGCGTATGGTGCAATTCTTTCAACATCATTTGTAATAAGATTACGAAAAGAATTCTGGTGCTAATTTCAGGAATGAATATTTCTGACACGTTCCTCCACTGAAAAGAGTATTGGGTTCTTTATGAAACGTAACATAATGGTGTTTCTGCAATGTTTCAAAGAAATCGTTTGCGTTGGGTGGACTTCCATGAACCTCAACTAAAATTTGCATAATAGTTACCTCGGCATCAAACAAGTCTTTGTATATATCCCATTCGCATCCATCGCAATCGATTTTGAAGATATCGATCACCATATGAGTATGACCCAATGCTTCCACTGTTTCTTGCATTGTCAATAGATTTCGTGCTGATGATTGTTTTTCTGAACCTTCCAAACTCCATGGATGAAAAAAGACCGTGCCATCATCTAAACCAGGCAGGCTTTCGTAAGAGTTAAAATGTTCAGAATCATCAAATACGTGAATTTCGCAAGTATCTTTTCCAATCTTTTCACGTAAGCCATATTCAAATTGTAGATTTCCTCTGTTTCCAAAGCTGTACACTAGACATTTTTGTTTTGATACATCATCCAAAATTTCATTAATTTCATTTGTATGTGACATTTTAAATTGTGTCCTTTTTGGGATCGAGAGATGCTCTGGTGTATAAAGTGTTCGAGGTATCCGATGCGGGTCGCAAAGCCACTTTGCCCCATCACCTAGTCCACCGACTTTTCGTTCGTGCTTGCATGAAAAATCTGGCTCCCAGTTATTCTGTAAAAACAAAAAAAGGCAGTAATTTAGTTTTCAGATTGTTCCAAGTGATTTGGATAGAGTCGATTATATCCATAAGAAAACTGACCTGATACCATGTATTCGGTTCATCCATGTATATAATCTTAGATCTAGGACCTAAAACGGCATCATTGTGATTTGTTCGTTCCCTAACACGTTGACGCATTAATGCCCAGTCTTCGACCCGTATATCATCAAAGAAACCAAAACTTTGATATTTTGCCATTGTAAAATCGTGAAAGAGGCCTTCTTTAGTTAATTTTGTTTGAATACTTTCAATGACATAGCTCTTCTCCAGAAATTCATGTTTGGCGGAGTAGATATCTCGAAAGAGCATTAACGTGAGAACAATTGTTGCTACTGTGATGGTTATTTTTTGTTTATCTTGTTTTACTGAATCTATAACGATCTTTCCAATAACGTTGTGAAGTGCGTCATCTTCATTACTTGCCATTGTTAATTTTTTGCCCAACTCTGATGTTTGTCTTACTTTATCTTACTACCTTTTCCAATTCCGAAATAAGTATTTATGTGTGTGTGTTTGTTTTGCGACTTTCCAACCAACCCTGTGAGGGTTGTTGTGAGGGATCAGATATGACCTTTTGCATTAGTGAGAAGCAGGAAATGACCATTTTATTCCCTAATTAATTCATTCTCATACCGTTGTATCGGTTCTCTACATGCTTGCGATAATTTTTATTTTCACCTCTTTGATTAGTAATTTGGGGTAGATGGCAAACCGAACAAAATAAGAAAAATCACTTATTTTAAGAGATTTATAAACGAATGTCATCGTATCCAAAATGGATACCATTTGCTACATGCATAGATTTAGAACTTAAGTGACAGAATAGATAAGGATGATTTTCATTCACGTAGAGTGTCGAACAGGAATTCTAGTACATTCGGATCTGTAGAATTTTAGAACTTGACTAACGTAAGTTTATTCGTATCCATTTCGGAATTTTATTTCTCAACGACACGATCAGAATAAGATCGAAGATCAGCATCATCGGCCTTGCCAGTTACTTTATAGAAGGAATCAAAACTACATTCCCTCTGTATAAATTTTGAATTCCAAGTGGGAAGAAGCGAACAAACACCCATTAGTCTTCGAGAATAGATAAATATCTTAGCATACATAATTATGGCTTCCATATTTTTCAAAGCGAGAGAACGGTTCTCTCCAGCACTCAAGACAACTGCGTTTTTAAGCAGAGGCGTTTTAACTCCTGAAGAATTTGTACGGGCTGGGGATGAACTTGTTTTTAAATGTCCTACATGGTCATGGAGCGGCGGGGATCCTAAGTATGCTCGTAGTCACTTACCGCCAGAGAAACAGGTAGGTTCATTGAAAATTCATTTTTGCCTCTTTTTATAGTTATTTATTATCTCCTATTTTTGAATTCATCTGATTATGGATCATGCTTTGATTTTTTCTCTTAGTTTCTTATTACTCGCAATGTACCCTGTTCAATGCGTGTTGAAAGCATGGAAAATGCATTTGTCGATGAAACTGAAATAGAAGCACCAAAGGCAGAGGGAGAAGAAGGCGATGATAGTGGTGAGGGATGGCTTGTATCTCATATTGCGAAACCAAAAATTAAAAATAATGATTTGATGGATACGTTAGAAGATGAATTTGATGTTCTAGATGTAAATGGCGATGTGGTTGCTCCAGAACCTGAACCTGAACCTGAACCTGAGCCAGAAAAAATATCTGCGTCTACAGAAAATGTGCAAGAAGATGATGAAGATGACGATGAATATGCAGATATGGCAGATTATGAAGATGATGATATTTTGCGGGATGATGATGTAGCCGCTAATTTTCAAAACGCTATTAACAGCAGTAATTCTGACATATCCTCCAATATTCTCCAGACCAGAACCTACGACATATCTATCACTTACGACAAGTACTATCAGACACCACGAGTGTGGATATTTGGATACAAGGAAGATGGAATAACCCCATTAACTCCAGATGAAATGTTCGAGGATGTCATGTCAGATTATGTGAAGCGAACTGTGACAATTGAGACTCATCCCCACATGCAGGGTGTTTATGCAAGTATCCACCCGTGCCAACATGGAGCTGTCATGAAAAATATTGTACAAAATATGATGCATCCTGGTCCAGGGAACAATGAGAAATCAGAATCAGAGGATGATAATGTGAATGCGCCAACAGTTGAAATGTATTTATTCATATTTCTTAAATTTGTGAGTTCTATTATCCCAACCATCAATTACGATTTCACAATGGAAGTTGCAGCTGATACTAGAAAGGCATGACTTTATGGACACAACCAATCTTTAATGATTTTTGGAATACAACCCGTTCTAAGCTAGTTTTTTCATTTGTTATAATACTTTGTATCGATAATAAGTTCATAATTATGTCAATTTCTGTGACATTTTTTTCAACGGTAATATGATAGTTTGTATTGACACCTTGCTTAGTAACAAAATGTATGGTCAATGATTCTGAATCATAATTATGCTAGTGTAAAGGAATTGTTCATCGAATCAACTTAATTTTGTTTCTTGATGGAAATTCAAATGATACGTCATTTATTCATTTTTATGGTGTTTCTACACGTATTCCCTAACCCTAACCCTAACCACTACTTAATATTATTATTATTATTATTACCAGAAATGAAGTCAAAAATTGTTTCTGTTTTGCACAAAAATACACTCTTCCTTTGAGGCTAATGTCAATCCCAAGATAGCATTATAATGTTATTGAAGGGTAAAAATGAGAAAAGACTTTCTTTGTCTCTCATTGTTTTTTGCACGTTAATCTCTTTACACGCTTCGTTTCATGTTTGTTATCTCTCTCAGTCTCATTCTATTGCAAAAAGAAGAAACGACAATTCTCAATGGATATTACATTCTCAAAGCATTCCTACACCAGTCATTGGTGAATCAAATATTTTGAATGAAGATCATGATATAGAAATAGAAGATGCATTTTCAACACTTGCTGGATTAGCCACCACGTGTCTACTAGAATGTGAACGGAAACGAGATGCTGTTGGACAAAATGCTAACTCACAACCGAGTTCGGCAACCAATTGGATCGACGAAAAGAGTTCTTTTGTATTAAAACAGGCATTCGATAAAATTCAAATCAAGGTGTGTTTCAGGTTCCAACCGTAGAAACATTAAAGATTGTAAGATTTTCTTACCCTTTGTTTCTTATGGATTCAAATATATCGTCATGCTAAAAGTAGGTACCAGAAGATAATGAAAACCTAATAGAACGTGATGAAACACAAAATTGGCTGCGATGGATGAAATCTTCCCCATGTCCAAGTTGGATTGAGCTCTCTCCAGAGTTTCGTGCAGCTGCCAACACGACAACCTTTCAACTTCAAAATCAAGCTTTTCTTGTTTCATCTTCTTCTATATTGAATCGGATAGGCTTTCGAATGTTACTTCTACCATCTGGTGCAGAGTTGCAATATCCAATAAAAACACCTACTGGTTCAATTTCTTATGGTACTTTGTTATATGGAGGAGTAACACGATTTCGATTACTGTCAAATAGTAATGGTAGGACAAAACTGGTCAGAAGAGCTGCTGAACGAACTGAAATCATGCGTGAAAATGAAAATGCCCAAAAATCATTTTGTTGGGTTCAATATGGAGGTCCGGATAGAAAATATGAAGGGGTAGATATGGGCCCTGCTGCGATATTAGAACTGTGGATTCAACCTCGTGGTACTGAAGTGAAGGCTCTACATGGGCAGCAAAATGATATGGTTTTAACTCGACCCTTTTGGGATCCAAAACGGATGTTTTCATTTCGTGAAACTAATGGTTCTAATATCACCGACACTACGGAAGAAAATAAAACTGATACAAGAATAAGAAATTCTATTTTGGATGCGATTGCTTCTGGAAATGAATTAAGAGACGTGTTTGATTTTCATTTCAAAAGTTCTCTGGGAGGGCTACAACCTCAAATTAGGGCTATAATTCGTCGTGTCTTAGATGGTCGTATCATTCAACCAAATAATCTTTCTACAAGTGATACATTTATGGAAATGGAAGCTAGAGAATTATCATCTTTGGGTCTTACTCCTGTTCGCGGTTTACTTTTATATGGTCCTCCTGGGTGTGGCAAGACAGCACTTGCTCGTGAAATTGCTAAAATTTTGTGTAGTGATAATGCTCTACAATTAAGCAGTAATACTGTCAAAATAATTTCGGCACCAGAATTATTAGATCGTTGGGTAGGAGGAAGTGAACGTCTTGTTCGTGAATTATTTGCGGATGCAGAAGAGGAACTTCAAAAAGCCAATGGAGATGCTACCAAATCCAATCTCCATGTTGTAATTATAGATGAAATTGATGCTGTATTTCGAAAACGAACAACATCTCAAGATTCGGGTGAAACTACACGGAATTCAGCTGTAAATCAAATCTTGGCCAAATTAGATGGTATTAATGCAATTCCCAATTTGTTATTGATTGGAATGACAAATAGAAAGGAATTGTTAGATGATGCTTTGCTTAGACCGGGTCGATTAGAAGTTCAAATGGAAATTCCACTTCCTGACGAAGCTGGAAGAAGGGAAATTTTACAGCTCAAGTTTGATTCATTGAGAAATAAAGGAAAACTAAGTCAACCTCTGTGTTGGGCTATTGATGGCACAGATCAATATCATAATCAAAATGAATCCACCACAAAATTAAGAAAACGAGATCAAATCAAAAATATGATGAATCTGCTCAGAAAAAATGAATTTGATTTAGCCTCAGATTGTGTGACCGGAGGTTATTCTGGAGCTGATTTAGAAGGATTAGTGCGTGCTGCTGGATCCTTAGCACTTGCAAGGGCGCGTAATGATGGAGGAGGTCTAGAGAATTTGCTCATCACATTAGAAGATGTCAAAACAGCTTTACTGGAATATAAAAAATAAATCATTCTTCCTTTAAGAAAGTTTAATTTTCAAAAATACAACAATATTAATATTTTTTATTTTACTGAGTTTTTGAGTTTACTTCTTGTGCATCATCTTTTGGTAGAAGGCCAACTCAGGTCCTTCAAGCACAATTCCGTCACACCTTCCGCATTGTCCGGGCCTGGATGTAATCTTGGCCAAAAGACGGCCAGAAGCAAATTGGTTATCCAAGGCAGACTCCAAAGTCCTTCCTGCTTGTCTCTTAGCAAATTTAGCTTGTACAGACTTGCTCTTCTTCTCTTCAGAAGAAGCTTCCTCCTTCTTGGATCCCTTCTTTACACCGACCTTTACTCCGTAGTGCTTTTGGTACCATTGCTGGAAAGGGTGGGCATCAATCAAGATAATAGCTCCCTTTACAAGTGTCTTTGTACGAACCAACTCGTTATTAGATGCGTTGTAGGTAACATCCAAAACACGAACTTTACGGGTACATACTTCAGTTCCCCATGAGAAGTTTCCAGAGTCAAGACGAAGAGCGCGTTGTTTGATGTTTCCTCCACGGCCGCGAACCTCACGAATGCGGGTTTCCCCGATTTTGGTCATAGCAGCAGGACGTCCCATTTCGAACTTGCGCTTCTTGCGAAGGCGAGAACGACGTCCTCCTGTCTCACGACGCTTGTGAATTGAATCGCGACTAATACCCTATAATATACAAAAGATAAAGTTAAAACATGAGATGACATGTTTGCAGTTGTTTCATTACAATAAGAGTGCCTACGGCTCAAGGTTTGTCTTTCAAGCTCCAGCTCCAAGTCTATCAGGTAGCCCATTACACATCGATAACCTCTCCTTTCATTAGAACTTCAACGCTATAATCATCTGGCACTGATCTACATAATCCTTGCTTCCCCTCTTATTTCATTCAGGTCCTTTGCAGCAATCAGCCATGTCGTCTAACGCACCATTGTCTTTTTCCTTGCTTCTAACTAACAATCGCGGACGGTGAACAGAGAATAGAATTCCTGTCACGTAGATAATGGTATATGGATCTCGATACGTAGCTTCAATGGCACGAGGGCCTCAAAACTTTTTACAACTTACTACTCATCACTTTCCGTACACTTCAATATATACTCTACGTAATATATAGAATCCATGTAAATAGAATAAATTTCACCTAATATTGGATTTTTAATGGTGCGTAGAAGTGGTTAGACTGTAAGAGGAAATATTCATAATTAAAAGATGTATAGGAATTACCAGCTATAAGATAAAACTTGAAAGTCCTTAGAACATTTTGAATAGTACATTTTGCTCACATTTTAGTCACCAGCAACTAATGCAAGTCATCTACTCATACTCAAATACCCCCCTGAAAGCGCTAAAATTATGAAATAAGTTCATACACAACAATTTGATAATTGATTTATTTTTTTGTGTTACAATGCCCCATTTGACTCTTCCAAACTGTGGCAATCTTAGTCCAAAAGGAATAAATAATTTTTATGAACAGCAATTTGTATAATCAAATAATCAGCATTATAATTAGAACCTTTCATAATCAATACTCTACTCCGTGGAAAATACAACTTATCTATATTTATATTACTTCATTGCTATACTTGATTTGACAAAGAAAAATGACATTGGCCATACCTCGCTTCAATATGATTCAGATTCTAAAGACACAAATAACATGGATGAATCAAATAAAAGAACAACCAAAAATAAAACCTCTAATCCAACTCATCCATCTCACATTCTACTTCCTTTTCAGGGGAGGTTGGAGGACTAGGCGCTATCTTTTCGTCATTCAAACTTAGATCTGTCATTGAACGGACAGATACTTTATCTATATCACTTGGCGATAATCTATCAGAAAATCCTCTTTCGAGATCGTTATCTTGGCCCACGCTAATCCCTTCATTATTACTATCATCGTCATCATCAGATTTCTGAAAAAATGAATCCATACCATGAAATGTTAAGATTCCCAGTGACATACAACACAACATGATACCAGCCTAACAATAAATAAAAAGAAAGGAAAAAGATTAGTATCTCATCAAGCTTGATCAAAAGATGCAGATTTTATACTTACAGGTAATAATAGAGGGAAAATGACCCAGAAAGCAGAGTAAGACTTTTCACCAGCTTGTAGTTTTCCAACAAATATGCAAACTATTGTTAAATAAAATAAAACAAGGTAGCAAGAAGCTATGGCTTGCGTTGTTGCTTCTATAGATGAGGAAGATTCCTCTTCGAACTCTTCATATTCCTCTCCGTCATCTTCTATTTCAACGCCGTTATCTTGAGTTTGTTGCTCCATTGTTGATTCAACAGTATCAAGAATTATCTCGACGTCTTTCATTTTTTTACGAGTCTCCTCTTCACTAAAAGGAAACGATTGTGGGTCAGTTTGTGATGAAGGAACCCCTTCTTCATTATTTTCATTTTCTATACCAGTGACTTCTTTTCTGTTTTCATCTTCTTTTAAAGAAGTTTTGTTTTTGTCGCCCGTGAAGTCAATCGTTTTATTTTGTTCTTCGTCAATTTCCACTTCATTTTCTTCCTCATTTTCTTCACTTTCTGATGCATCGCCGGTACACATAAGAATATAACAGCTTCTCGTGCACTGGAAACAAAAGCTTACCCAGAAGGGAATAAACACAATCCACCAATTCCAATTGACTTCATCTTTATCTAAGTTTGGAACCAACAGACCAAGGAAGATCGAATGCATCACAGCTGTAAGTATGTCTCCTAAAGCTTTCTGCGATAATTGCTGCACTTGTTGATATTCTGGTGATTCATAAATGTCCAGATTGTCAACTAGTTCCTTTAATGCCTCATCCATATCAGGTGGCACAGGTGGTGTATGAACGATGATATACTTTTCATTCATTTCGTCCCTCTCTTCAGGACTCATATCTGCATATCCTTTACCATGTTCTTTTTCGATATAAGTCATTGTTACCATCCTCGATATTTCTTTATTATTCGAGCTTACTATCCAACTAGATTGGATAACTCGGACAACTTCATAAACATATATCGGGATAAAAATAACAGCGTATGTCAATGATATAGATCCATCAAATTTGAGGGCTAGAAATATTTGTGCAAGAACCACTGATATAAGTTTTAGAAAAGAAAGCAATTGGTTGGCTCCTGACGGTGCATTTTCATTCTTTACCAATAAGGCGATGGATAATAGGCCTAATAGAGCAAAAAAATCAAGAATCCAAAGTGGAATCAAAAGCACTACCCATGAAGTATTGTCAAAAGCACCGCCATCCTGGTCATCGACCTTCAAACAAATGAGAATCGGCTGGATGAGAAATATAAAGAATATAATGAAGTATCCAAGTACTATTTTCAGTCTATCAACAATCGAAGCTTTGGCTAAGTTGTCATAAACTATCTTATATTCAATGGAAGATGGATTGAGGAGATAGGGCATGGCTTCTTTACCCATTATATCGTACATATCTCTTTTCTTTGGTGCAATCAAAACCTATGTATTAATTGTGAAACGTTCATAGAAAATTTTTGAGGTGAGTCTGATCTAGATGTCAAAGTATACCTAATAACTTCAAAGATCGTACCTCATATGCTTCTTTGATGCGTTGGAATTTCCTTCGAGACGCCTCTTCGTCGAAATTCCCATTTCCTCTTCTTTGTGCAATTTTGTCTTTTATGAACGCAAGTAAAGGAATGAGTATGTGAAATGCAAAAGCTGCATGCAATTCATAAGCCTTACCTGGATGGAATTCAAGCGAGCGCTTTTTGTAAGCCCTTCGAAGCTCTTCAACCGATGCCTTTCGACCCACCCCCAACAATTCATAATAGTCTTTCGCATCCTCATTATCTTCACCTTCTTCTGGATGTGGCAGAAATGCTTTACAGCAACACCTCAGAAAATACAAGTCACCTCTCCACATATTCTTTGACTCTAATAATAATGAATTGTCTTTGTTTACGAATTATAGCCACCAGTTCTATATGAGCGGCTAAAGTCTAAGAGCTAAGTGTGATTAGATTAAAATGAGACTCGCGCATGTTTCATAATAAAACAATTAATTGGTAAACAACAGGAAAGGAAATAAATACAGGATACCCTGAATACTACTAAGTAACATCAATTTAAATTCCAACATATCCTCACGTATGTAAGCATTTCCTAAATATTTTCCATTCCTTCTCTTGAACAGCAATATATCAAAATATCATAGGAAGAAGATTTCAAGCATCAGACATTGACAGATTATAAAATGAAATTATGATGTGAACATACATAAAAAATAAAAACAAAGCCTCAACCTGACCCCAAACATTTTCCAATTTGCATTCAAAAGCTATGCTAAACAGCTTCTTAGCTTATTTATGATTATCACTTTCGAAAAATTAGCAAAAAAAACCTGAAAGTTGGTGCACTTTTCTGTTAAGCCTTTCTTTTCACAACTGGTGATACTGTGAAACTATGAAGTGGTTATCGAGAGAGGTCTTAAGATTTCAAATGCTATTCTTATCTAGAATTTACTTGCATAATAGAAATTAAAACTATTTTAGACGATTGAAAAAATTACTTCAAACTGTGAACGGTGATAGCGATGACATAATTTTCATCATATGACTTAGTTCTGTCTTAAATTCTAAGAAATCTATGTAGTTGCAGTATGCATTGACATCGAATTTGCATTAACAACATGAAGTATAAAAAAGAACGGAAGTCCGACGACATTTAATTATGTTTAAACTTTCCTTTGCGATATTATATCCCCCACATTTGTTGACGATGAGATAAATAATGCCATTTCCATCACTTTTTTTTCATGAAAACGGGCATAATGTCCACTCCACTTTCATTCATCTTCTTCACTGCTGGTACCTCATTGATAGCAGCATTCCACTTTTTTAGGTTTGGAAACTTTTCTTGATAGTCTTCTCCAAACTTAAAGTTAATTAGTGTGAATACAAATTTACCAAGAAAATCAGCGGTGGAAACGCTGTCTCCACCAAAGTATGTACCTTGTAGTCTGGCTTCAAATACACTTAGCCATTTCTCAAGACGTTCTGGGTTTTCCTTCAAAATTCCTGGTTTGATTTCAACTAGCATATCATTTAAGTCTAGTTTAGTTTGAAGGCAAACATTCTTCTCTTCTACTGTTTTTCCGTTTAGACCATATTTATCTCCAAGCGCATTTAAAATTGCTAAGGTTTGAGACAAGTGCTGTCCACTTTCTAAGGTAATTATAGGGACAGTGAACCCAACTCCTTCTGGGGCTTCACTTTTGTCTTTGATTTCAAATTCAACTCCAGCATGGTCAAGAGTCAAGACAATTGAGGTGGATCTTCCCCAGAATTGTTTGCTAGCTTTGATATAGTATACTGTTACAGGAGCCATTTTTTTATGCACACTGAGATGAAAGCAAACGTTGCTATGAGAATCGAAAACAAACCAAATATCTATCGTATTTTGATTCGTACATCGCTGCTGGTATGATTCAATCAGGAATTAGTTGACGTCAGTTGCACGAGCATAAGCCCATGCATTAGATTTCTGCTTACTTCCTGCTTACTTCAGTATTATGTTACATTTTATTTATTTATTTATTCGTTCTGGATGACGTATTTAAAAATTCTATCCTAAATATATGCTCACATGAAGCTGGAGAGTTTCCTTGAATAGGAATTGTTTCTCATTACGGTTTCGATCGAACAAGAAAACCACCTACTGAAGAGCATTAACAATTCTGCTTGGATGACACTAAAATATAACAACTATGACCGTAAATATCACCATCACCTCAATCTATTTGCATTGCTTGATATTCTTTATTGAAAATGCTCGGACGAAAAACTTAAATTGCGACCGAAAGGTTGCAAGAACAATCACATCTATTAGAAGATTCCCAAATACACAATTTGGTTTTCATTGAAACAAAAAAATACAAAACTTGTCAAAATTCTTAGAGACTAGATAAAAAAAGCAACGCAACTCATTTGTATTGAATTCAGATTGTATTATATATATGAGGAGCTCGTCAAACCTGTGCTCTGCAAAGTAAAAAGGTACTCTGCACCTTATTATTTTTTGTGGGTAACTTGAACATCCGTAAAAATAGTTTAAACTACAGATATTTAAATCATGCTTCTAAAGTATGATTTGAAGCTGCACTTTATGTTGTTTTTGAAAATCTTCGCTTGACAAAGTTTTGTTCGGGTAATCTACGAAGAAGGTCAGAAATATTTCCTAAAAATTCTCTCGCTCCCTCTCGCTTTTCTCTTTATTCCCAGGGATTAAGGAACAGCATAAGGTCACTTATGTAATAAAAAATATGCGATAATTATGTCTTCTTCGATTCGACCTGTATAATTTATTTCATTGATTCCATGCAGTCTATTGAAAGATTTTTTCATCATTTGGAATGGAAATGGCAATGATCGGCCTTTTCGAATCGCATACCTATACGTTTTTTATGTCTAAGAAAATTTGTCCGATACGTATTCTCCAGATTTAGATGGTTACTGTGCGATCGAAGAAGTAGTAAAAAACTCAGAGCAAAAAATTTAGCTGATAAAACATCCTACAAAGGCCTTTCCGCTTTATAATAAAAGATATGGATTTGTCGAAGTTGAGCCTTATGTTCAAGCATGAATATATACGCACGCAAGATAATATATTTTCAGGCTAAAACAAATTGGACACTAATTCTAAATTGATTGAACTGAGTGTTGGTTTTACTAGACTAGCTATCTAGCAAGAGCAAGATTCAAGGATATCTTTTAAAGGAAATATACCCTCTAATTTTGAGAATCGATTTGGCTAAATTAACGAATTCCTGCCTAACAACGAGTCCAAACATTAAAATTAAAATAATCACATACCATAAGAACGAAACAACATGTTTATTATGTGCGACCAATTAGAATACGACACCCTCTTTGCAAGCTGAAAGCCTTACTATACCTTAATTAAGACCTACCTCAATTTTAAACCCTATATAAAAAAAAGAGAACGAACAAACAAAGAAGCCTACAAAAGTATTAGAGTAAGGGCATTACTACACTGTCACAGGTCCGCAACTCAATTTGTAAGTTTCATTCACGAACTAAGAACTGTTTTTACTCCAGTTTTTGTACTTGTTCTTAAATATTTCAAGCATGAAAGAAGACTATCCACATCATGACAAGATCAAAGAAGAAACAAAAAATGAGACAGATGAAAGTATTGTTGATAGCTCAGACTTAGGGGAACTTTGGAGTTCTAATGAGAAAGTAATATTTGGTGTCGGTGTAGATAAGAATACAGTTACCTGTTTGCAACTTTCAGTAATCTTCACATTTCTGCTTCTCTTTGGGGGTGGAGTTTTCTACGCGATAGAGCACCCTGATGAGAATATTCGGATTGAAAAAGCACGACAAGACTATTTTGAACAACGACAAGAAATTATTGATCTTCTTTTCAATACCAACACTGAAGGAGATCTTAATGCAACATTTGCTCTTTACGAAAAGCTTCAAAATCATTTACCAGGCTTTGCAGATGGGCCAGAAGATGAGAATCAATGGGTTTTTAGTCAAGCTGTTATCTTTAGTTTTACTGTTATTACAACAATCGGTTATGGGACCTTTGCTCCATCCACAGTCGCTGGACAAATGTTTACGATTATATATGCATTGATTGGAATACCTATTGCGGGTCTATGTCTTGGGTTTATTGCCGAACGAGCTCTTTACGTTTTTACGTTGATATCTCAGCTTGGAAGAGACAAAGCTTTACAAGCTTTCAAAATATTTGATGATGACGATTCTGGGGAACTTGATGAAGACGAATTTAAGAATGCCTTAAGAATGCTAGGATATGATTTAACTCCAGTTGAATTTAGGAAATTTTGGAGTGAAGTTGACAAAGATGGAGGAGGTACTTTAGACCTTGAAGAATTTAGGGACGCTATTAAGCTGATGCATGCAGATGTAACGGAAGCAGCTGGACAAAAACATAAAATATGGATCACTATCATAGGGATTATTTTTTGGATAGCAGTGGGTGCTATTACTTTCGACTTGATGGAAGATTGGGGAGTAGGTCAATCTATTTATTTTGTTTTTGTGAGTTTGACCACGATTGGATTGGGTGATTTTTTTCCTAAGACAAACTTTGGATTAGCTTTTCTGGTAGTCTTTGCAATGGTTGGACTTGGTCTGGTAGCTGTTTTGCTAACTTTGATGGAATCAAGATACAAAGAAGTTGAAAATTCTCGTATAAGAAAGCATGAAGAAAAAAAGAGGCAATTACAGAATAAGAAAAAGTTACGACAGATTCCTATTTTTGAAGATTTAAGTGAGGATGATCTTTCGAATTTAGTTAAAAAAACGAAGAACATAAAATATGGTTCAAACATGACTTTCATCAAAAAAGGAGATGAACTTGATACTATGTTCGTATTAACTAATGGAAGTGTGTCCGTTAGCAATCCAAAATCAAGTAGAACCGAGACCATCAACAAACGTTGTTTGTTACTCGAGGCCACAATTTTAAGCAATCCATCTGTCCAGGAATCAAAATTTATCGTGAGGACACTTGAAGATGTTGAATTGATCTCTTTCAATCGAAGTGACTGGGATCCACCAAAGTATGAATCACATAGTACACAACAATCAAACGATTCAATTTCGTCATTGAAGGCCCTTCAAATTTATGTTGAGACTCGCCATCAATACTTGAGCGAAGAGGGAGATGAGAAGAAATTTGCAAATTTTTCAATGAATGAATCTAGCTTCGAGACGGATAGGGTTGAAATCGTTTTGTAGATAGCAGGGAAAACGAGATCAATGTTACCAAAAAGAACAGAAGCACTAAATAAATTTAAGGAGATATTCTATACACATGAACAAATATATTAGTTTATCTCTGTACTGTGGAAAACTTTATCTTCCGAAGAACAAAATCTATAATGTGGTAATTAATCTGATTGTAATAGTACGCAAAATTAAATCGCAGGCATTATTATTTCCGTGGTAGCTATCACTGACCTAGTCGCTGGCGCTATCATGCAAATCAAGAAAAAGTAGAAATGGTTTTCTTAGATAGTGCAGAGACTGTCCATTCCGTCTCAATTTAAGCCGTCCTACAAACATGTATTGATGTAAGTGCTTTACTTATTGCCATGAAGTGAGGGTGGTCTATTAAATATACAATATAGCTAAAATAAAATAAATGTTCTTCAATCCCTCAAATATATTCTTATTATTTTCTGTACCTCACTGATTTTTCGTCGCAATCGTTTCATACTTCTCTAGACCCTGCGCTACATCACGCATGCCATGAAATAAACTTCCTTGCAAAGCTTTGGTACAAAAATTCCCAGTAAATGAATGTTCTTGAAGCTGATCGGATTTCCAGAAATATCTAATATTCATGTGACGAGAGTTCTTCCCATTCTAAAGCATCTTAACTATAGTACTACTACTATCTTGATGAAACTTTTATCTTCATACGATAGCCCTCTCATGAGATGCATCTACTAAGACATCTAATTTCGAAAGATCAGTGAGTAATATAACTCTAGGCATATCAATTATTCCTTTTATATATTGCAATGTCCTTCTTAATTTTAATCAGTCATGAACATTTGGTAACTCAACTCTTGTGGACAATTTCTGGACAATTTGACACAAAGAGATCATAATGATTGATCTGAAATGCTAGATATCGTATAGTTCCGGCAAACAGTTTGTACCAGAGCAGGGCAGCCATGAGAGATCCGTACGTGGCCTTCCTTAATTTTACATATAGGACTTGTCTTCCATATTCAATGCTTACAAACGTGTTGTATCTTTTCTTATTTGCAGTTAAAATCACTTCCGCTGCCAGTCCTTGAAATTTAACAAGAACAAAATCTGTCATCTCTTCCTTAGGGAATGTATCTATAACATCGACAATAGCTAGTATACATCGTCCTTCCAAGGCATCAATAGTCAATGTGCAAATAATAGCTCCGAGGTCTAGATCAATGAGATTTTTTATTTGGTATAAAAAGGCATTTGTTTTTGTCCATCCGTTAGGGTCCTTCCTTTGATGTGCCTGCATCTTTTCTCCACGATTAGATAGATTGCATTTCGTGCATTTTTCTTCTGTTCAGCTGTGAGCTCAGATACCCTCTTTGGAATGAAGACATTCGTTTAGTCAAATTGAGCATATTTTTTTCTAGTACTTCTTCCAACCTCTCACCAAACATTTTAATTCCTTTACCGAACCATGTTCCTTTGCAGTGTAGAATGATCAAATGAATTTTCATTATTTGTCTGCATCATTGAACGTTTGATGTATTGAATAAAATCATATTTTGTTCTTCCCTTCGGATTTGGAGGCGCACATTCAGGTAGATATAGCGTGTTTGATGAAACTACCTTTCTTGAATATTACACATTTTCTTTCTCAAATTATATCACAATTTTGTTCATTCCCCAGATTTGTTCTAACGTTGTCTCTTTCTTAAATTGCATCTGGCATTAATAAAATATTCTAAATAATTGGGCACCCTGATAATGTGATAACATATTCAACTCTGCTTTTCACAAAACTGGGGTCCGACAATTTCTCTTCATGTGCCCATCAACATCAAACTGATGACTTTAGAAGCAATCCATCATCAATAATACACTAAATATATTGACATATTCTCTCAAAGACGCCCTCTTGTTATTGCTGTGGTGCACAAGTAAAGTGAGTGCATTCATGTACTGAATAAGCCATAATAGTAATTAATAAATCTTATTTTAAGTCTTTGATGAGCCATGCAAGTAGAGGGTCCAACAAAACATTAGTCCTTCTTAAGCTAAGGACTCCCACTTTATTAAATTAATTAGTCAAATGACCCCCTGCCAGGAATTGAACCCATGATCACTGGCATGGTTAGTTCACCACCTAACCACTAAGGAAAGTGTGTCCCTCTGTGTACTGTATAAGTCAGATCAGGTCCAGAATGCCCCTGTAGATACTGTAACATACCTATCACATTTGCATAAATATATGGCCTCTGGAACAAATGTTCTCATTGTTTCTTCTTCACCTGTTACTCTGTCTCCCTCTGGAACTGAGTCCTGGTATAGAGTAGTATACTATGCTACATTTTTTGTCAAGCTCCTTGTTGGGTACTTCAATGCACTCTTCTTTCGTTCCTATTATGAATCTCTTGCTCTTTCAATCAATCATTATACAATGGGGAAGGAAGGCCATTTGGTTAGATTGGATCCAGGTCTGGCAAAGCTCTTTCTAGCCCACTCATAGTCATATCATTCCAATGCACATATCTCATCCTCTCCTCTCACACAGTTCCTCCAAATTTAATATTGGGAACAAAGGAGAAAGCTTCGTCGTTTGTAAAATGATATTGTGGAGATATTTTACAAGGCTACATTTTTAAGATATGGACAACATTAGTCAAAAGATCAGGGGGGGGGTTCCCAGTGGTTGGCATCTCCAAGACCAAGCTTTTAACTTGGAAATGTGTGTACCACCTTACAATCAAGGTTCTAATAGAATAACTGGACATAGGAAGACTCTTAGTTGTTTTTATGAGCGTATTATATCCACTCATTATACAAGTTGTTCGTATATTCTTCATATCTTATTCCTCGATATGATACTTCAATGTATATAGTTTATTCATACCGTATTTGATAATGTACGTCCACTAATGACGTCTGCATACGATCCTGACTGTGCTAAATTCTTTATCTTGTTGGTTCCTGATTTGACGGGATTTCTTATTTTCATTAAGTCCTGGACTTACTTTCGCCTACTTTGAAAAATTACACGTGGTACATACTGGGCCAACATAGATCGAGACATAGTTACACTTTGTTACAAGTTTGGGATCTCTATCTGAATTTCTTAGGTTTCGCATAGATGTTGAATCTATTGCATGTTGATATGTCCTATACTTTGATACCACATTAGCAATTTCTTCTGAGAGGGTGAGATATTCTCGTTTGATCCATGGCTGTCAGAAATGTACACATTGTTCTACTGAATGTATGCCACCCTACAACTGATATGCTAACGTCGGATTGATCTGACGCTAGCGTTGGCGTTTGAAATATTTCGAACGGATTTAATCTTCCAATTACACCCTCTCTCTTCCTTCGACATAGGTGCAAATGGTGTTGAAGGAACCAGTAAGGCAGGTCTCATTGATGTGGTAGGCCTCGATAAAGTTACTGATGCAACTTTAGGCTTGTTGCTGCGCCTCCAAATATGTCGTATCGTATAATAATATTCGAAAATAATCTTTTAATATCGTGTTTCTCTTACTGTGAATGTGTTCTTGGGATGAATAAAATGTGGAAACAAATTTGAGGTTGACAAGAAAAATCCCAATTTACAATACATAGATAGTACACAAACTCTATACACGTAGAATGATTTGTGCATGTATGATCAGATCCTGGATATCCCCTCCAGGACTTCTTATTCACATAGGATAAAGGTGGGTTATACATGACACAATTTTCATGTACCCAAGTAGTCATCCAAGCCGACTAAACAGCCCATAAGTTAGCAAGATTACCTTGTGTCTGCTTCTTTTGATGAAGTTCGTTGCTCTCTTCAATAGTTGGTTTACTCTCCACCTCTGGTTGTCAAGTCTTCCCTCCAGATTTGGTTGACTCAGTGCCCACTACATTGCACCAAGGGCATAATTGCCTTAGTGGTGCACTAACCATGCCAGTGGTCACTGGTTCGATTCCTGGTGGGGGGTCATTTGACCAAGTAATTTTCATTCCATCATTTGACCAATTAATTAAATAAAATGCGTAAGTCCTCAGCTTAAGAAGGGCTAGTGTTTCTTTGGACCCTCTACTTGTATGGTTCATTGAACTACACTTAAAATAAGATATATTAATTATTATTATTATTACACTACATTTGCACCACCTGTAACTACTTTCTAACTTTTAGATTTTTAGTTATAGTAATATTCTTTGCCATCAATAACACGACAATCATTATTCTTGTGTTCTTCATTCTTAGGACACCCACATTTAGAGTAAGATATCTTATCTTTGCTCTTCCTCTAAAGTTTACGATTGGCTTTGGGACATTAGTTTAATAAATATTGTAAGATTATTATTTGATAGGAACATCCTACTAATGTTTATAGCAAAACATTGAGTAATCGGGAAATCATATCAAATTTCCAAAATATTGACCATTTAGCAAAGTATTAAAATAAAGTATTCAATTTTATCGTTATGTAGCACTGCTTTTAAATAACTCAGCTTCATCCATCTCCATCCCGCTACGCAATCATAAGTCTTAAAGTCTCAAGAGTCTATCATCCAACACAAACTAATTTTCAGGTACAATTCAGAGTGTAATATGCACCGTAATCTGACATTTTTGTATACACAGGAGCTTGGATTACCGCCAAAACATACCCCTGGGTGCAGAATTCTGCATCTCTCTGTATCAATTCAGCAAACTTTCAAAATGTTCATATTGACCTATGCTGGAGATATGGTCGATGTAACACACGTTGTTGGGCATGTTGATGTTGGTGTGAACCGAATTGTGAGTTAAATAGTAATTTGGTATTTTACCAAATTACTACATACTATGTATATTAATTTAACTACATTTACAATACATCTTCTACACCACAATTACCTTAATCTAGCAGCTCTTGTAGAGCATACTAAATCAAGGTAAGTACAAAGTCGTGCTGGCCAAGCACCACGTCTTTGACTTTTAACCATGAGCTATTCTCTCTTGGAACACATCTTACTTTTATATGTATCTTTACAGCTTGCACAAATGTTCTCTGACATTCCTTGAATGTGTCTACCTCTGACATGGAGGGACACATTTGGGCCTTGCCCTTCAACATGGATCTGAATCAGATCTGTTATTTGTTTATATATATATATTTATTTATGATGCGTAAATAATGATTTAATTCATTTAATCATTATTATATCATGTGCGTATCGCTGTGTATGACAATATACTTGATTTGGATTGTTTTATACATTTCGATTAAAATTTAAGCATGCTCTGTAATGCAATAATTTCAATTGGGAAGGGCATCAGCCAATAGGGGAACAATACATTTTGCTCTTTTATATCATATATCTTATATTAGCAAAATATGCAGTTAGTTTCTCTAGTATTCGTAACTTACTTAAATTCCTAACTCAGTTCAGAGTATTGCAGTCGTGGAGAGAAAATATGTGCAGTGCGATCACAAATATTTATTTAATTTGAATCTAAATATTATCTACTAATTTCTGTGCCCTAATTATGATATCTTCTTTTATTCGTTATACAAAAGGGCAGTCTATTAATACAGAGCAGCTTGTTGGCATATCCAAGTATTTGCCATTACATTGCAGTGCATCTCATCATATCTGTATTAATTTTATCAGATCCAAAAGGACAGGTCTAAGAAGTTGCCTACAACAAAATAGAGAACTCACATGTACTATCATGACAATGCTGCAGGCTAGACTGACAAACTCTTTTTTAAAGCCATTGTATTCTCCATAAGTCCATTTTCTATCTATTCTTTGGTCAAATCTGCTTGATTATTAAAGTGCTGCTATGAGTAAAATCATGGCCCAAATATGACCATTACTTTTTGCCCACCACTTGCATGTTCTTTCTTAGTTAAAACGATTCCTCATAATAAATCTGTTGAGTTTAGTTTATCTTCTTGTATGCAAAGATGATGTTTTTGCTACTAACAATTTATTTATGTAGATACACATCAGGAGTACTAGTGCATTCTTCGATCAAATATAAATAGATCCGGCAGCACAATATTTAGATTCTTTTAATGTGTCTGATCATTTTACCTGCCCCTATGATATATTTGTGTTATCAAAGTAAGAGACATTCAAAAATTAAATAAATGAAAATGAAACATTTTCTATTCTTTTTTATTTTTTATTGAGAAGAAAAAGCATTGTGATTTTTCAAAAATGAGAGATGTAAATTGATTAAATACAATGTGATACTATGAGATTCCAGATTACTTTGAAGTCAATCTTGCCTCCTATGAATTGCCTATTTCTGTTATTCTCTCATTGTTTAGAAACAAAAGATACAGTTCATCTCAAGGAAGATGTTGTCAATGACTCTTCGTGTTTTCAACTAATATTCATACCACAAACATTCACATAATTTGGAAAGACCAAATTTTGAATAGCTTAACTTCGTTTGTTCTCTGAATCCTCTACTATAAGACGATTATTCAGTTGAAAAGAGAAATTGCTAACTTCTATACTTTCATGCACTTTAGAATTCATATTTTTCACTTTTTGTTCAATACATTATTTCGCTTTTGAAAACAGAGCTACTTTTCTGTACCTATAAAGTTAACAATCGATCTTTCACATTGGAATTAGATTAATAAATGCGTTTTTTTTTCATTCTGACGCAATTATCTTTTCCTTGGAACACATCATTTATGTGTCTGAATAACTTGCTGGTCGAGAGTCATACAGCACCTCGTCTTTGACTTCTCGTAATGCTAATCAAAAAACACTATTATGTTTCGTAAGAACTATGATTACTCAAATTATATTAGTATTTCTCCGATATCTGTGCTCATTTTGACAAAAAATAATGGAAGTACCGTACATCGCTTTCCTTATGTCGAACTTCGGCAATCCAACTTCTAAAGGATGTAAAGAACAAATACATCACATGATTGATGGGGGAAACTCAAAGATCTGATTTGTCTGCATACAATTCTACCATCAATGAATCTTAATCTAAATAGAAGCATCTTTTTTTTACATTTTCGGCTCTTTGACACGATTCAGAGATAGGCAACTCAGGCACGGTATGTTATTTGAGTTGTAGGAATCCTGGAATTACGCATACGTACTAACCATTTGATTGAGTACGTATTTCAACTTACGTCAATTCTCGACGTATCAGCATCTCTAACAAAAACGTATGTCATTGATCATGCGATCTTTGAGAATTAGATTTACGGAAAAATAAACACTTCTAAGGTATCACCTAAGTATTCGCATGCATCACTAGTTAATATGATGCGCAGGATAATTCATTTAGAGTTAATATGAATATCATATGAGCACCACTAACGATTTCTCATTTGTTGCTGTAGGAAGAGAAACTTTGTTCCACATACTTGAAATCATTCCAGCATGTTAGTGACCAAAATTACATCACACACCTTTTCCATTGTGATTGCATTACGTACGTGGTTTACGATATATCTACTGAAACTTGATCACAAAATTAATTGACCTTTTGTTTCACCAAGTGTACACGGTACTTGTGCTTTACCTTTCTTTTACAGAGAGTTTTGTTTGTGCAGGGATATTATAATAAAGACTTAATAGCGATGAAATTCACAGCCGCTCTTACTGCTATCTGCATCGCTTCGGCTTCTGCCTTTGCTCCTGCCACAGTTGGACGTGTAAGTTCATCAATAATTTTGTTGCTTTCTTTTGAGTGATGCAGTTATGAAAGACCTTAACTCAGTTATACTAAGAAGAAGGGTACTTTCAAAGAGTTCATTCCTTTCATACAAGCCAAAACGCACAATGAATCAAATGATGTGCAATTTTCTTTGCAAAATTGCGGTTTCTCAAAGTTGAGCTCATCACAAAACAATCTCTTTCATATCTTCATAATCATTCAATATTTTCCCTGGAATTGATGATGCAAGTTATAAATAGTTTTCTCATCTTTGTGTCAAAATATTTTTTTTGAATGATTCAGGCTGGTACTTCTTTATTCAACAACCCCAACCAAAATCCTTTTGGAGCATCAAAATCTCTTGAATACACTGGAGGAACTGACGCTAACAATGCCAATTACTCCAAGCTTTCCGAAAAACTTCAAGAGGCTGATACCGAACGCCGTAAGGCCAAAGAGGCTGCCGAAGCTCGCGAACGTGCAGCTGAAATTAGACGTGAAGAACGTCTTGCCAAAATCGCTTACATGCAAAATATGCCTGATGATCAACCCGCTGGTACTGGTAAGTAGAAGAATACTTTTCAATGAAACAAAAGCAATCGATTACATTTTCAGAAGAAAGAAACTAAAATACTTATCTCCACATGAATTTTTATCATCGATCCAATAATCCTGAATAAAACAGTTGATGAATTTATGTTCAAGGAAGGAGTTCAAGACCAACTTGATAAGCTTGATAACGATCTTGTAGGACTTGTACCAGTTAAAAAGCGTGTGAAGGAAATTGCTGCCCTTCTTGTTCTTGATAAAATGCGTAGAAAGCTCGGCTTCGAAACTGCAGTACCATCTCTTCACATGAGTTTCACTGGAGCTCCAGGAACTGGTAAGACAACCGTTGCTGTTCGTATGGGACAAATTTTGGCAAAGATGGGGTACTCTCGTCGTGGACATGTAGTTCTGGCAACCCGTGATGATCTTGTGGGACAATATGTTGGGCACACAGCACCCAAGACCAAAGAAATGATTAAAAAAGCTATGGGAGGTCTTCTTCTGGTAGATGAGGCATACTACCTCTACAATGCAGCCAATGACCGTGATTATGGACAAGAATCTATTGAAATTCTTCTTAATGTTATGGAGAACAACCAAGATGATCTTGTTGTTGCCGTAGCTGGATACAAAGATCGTATGGACACATTCTTCTCTTACATTCCTGGTTTTGCTTCCCGTGTTGGTAACCATATTGATTTCCCTAACTACAACCCTGATGAACTTGTGAAGATCGCGGCCGTTATGGCCAGAGATCTTGAATATGATATCTCTTATGATGCATACCCAGTATTCCAACGATACATCGAAGAACGTATGAACCTTCCATACTTCTCGAATGCCCGTACGGTTCGTAATGCTATGGACAGAGCCCGTATGAACTCTGCTATTCGTACATTTGAAAAGTTTGCAATTCAAGGTGAAAATGGTGGTTTCTGCTCAGTTGACGACTTAAAGAATATCCAAGCTGGAGATTTCCAAGTTCTCCTTGATGATATTCTCAACGCTGACCAAAGCAAGCGTATCTTTGCCTAATTTCCTACTTTTCACACACTAAAACAAATATTTATGATGTATGATGCAATCAATTTCATCGTAGTTTTGATCTCCAACAATCCTTTCATCCCAGGAAATTTTTAATTCACTCACAATCAATAGTGAACTAAATTTCACAAAAGATAGACATACGAAGGAGTGCTTCAATCATCAGGGATGTACCTCATTGGTGAATCTCAATACAAAATCTGTTTTCACTTTAAATATAGTGATGACTCCGTTCAAACATTTTTGAATAAGTTTAGATATTTAGATTCATTAAATATACAACTATATTATTCTTTTTTGCATTCTACCAGATTTTCCTTCGCAAAATCTTCCGACTCTATCTTAAGTCGTCGCTCAAAGCATAATAGAAACTTATCAGTGAAGCATGTCCTTTCGTCATGCCTTTCTCCAAATATGTCCTCATAATAATCACCGTCAGGAACTCTAACGTCAAAACCTATTTTATGGAAAGCTTTGTAAAATATATCAACATCTACCGACCTTTGTTGAAAAGCAACAAGACATTTAGGCTGACATCTTTTACTATTTCTTTTCAATAAATAATCAACTGTCATAGAAAAGTTCTTGGCAGTCACTTCTGCATTACTATCATAAATGACATCTGAAGCAATGACTAAATCAAAACCTATTCCATCGTTTGTATTTTCTTTCATTTTTTGCATTTGTTCTTGATCACCCCACCATAATACATCATGTATGGTCTTAGCATCTTCACCCTCCACATAATTCAATTCTGAAATTTGTTTAGCCCTCTCTACCACCCCAACATCTCCGTCAGTCATTACAATTCGACTCGATGGGCCAAATCGAACAGATGCAACAGCCCCAGCTAAACCTAGACCACATCCCAACTCCAATATTTGAAATTGCTCTTCGAATGGACTCGAATCATCTTTTGTTGAAACAGTGTCTTTTAAATTGGTTGACTCATTCAAATAATCTGCGAGGAGAGCACAGCATGGCCACATGGCCTCACCTGTGGCTTTGCTGATGTTTGTTAAATCCACCCTTCCATTTAGATTATAACCATCAAAGTTCAGTCTTCGAGTCTTTGAACTGTCTTGATTGGGAATGTTCACATCATACGTGTAAGTGTGTATCTTCATACACGCTTCTTCATCAGACATTTTGCTTTATTGCTTTGAATCAGATTTATCAAGCTCACTAAAATATTTGCGGATACAACTTCTGTTTACCCTGAGAGCAGATTATTAGCACTTACGCAAGTTCATAACATCAGTGGCTGAAATAATTGACAGTCAATCATCTCTATTTTACGTAGACTCTAATTTGAGCTGCATCTTTAATCAAAAAATTGGTTGGATATGAAATCGAATGTTCATACCATGCTATACTTTCACTCCTTTTACATCTTGTTTCAGATTCGTTTCGTTTCAAAGCTTAGTTTGATGACTTTGATAAAAGTTTCCAAGCCCTAATATTGGATCGCCCTTTTTTCCATTTCTTCTTTTGCTCAATATCAAATTCAAACTAATGTATGATATTTGATGCGCTTTATGATGGTACCTTTAATCTATAGGTAACTATCAAAATCATTTCAGGAGACAAACATAATATTCATTTTGTAATCGATTTTAGAACTTACAGTCAAGAAAACATTCCATTTAATATAAAAGAACTTCAAAAAGTGAAGAATATGTACTAAAATAGCAAACTTTGGGGACACATTTTTCCATTATTATTTGTTCATCTATGAATTCTAGGCTAGAAGGAGTTATGGATTGGCATTCCATGACACTACATTTTGATTCTATAGCATTAAGGTCAACAGAAATCATTTATTGCCAATGCACCTAAAAAAATCCCTACCTAAGGTTTATTTCAATCCAGAATATGTTTCACCAACTTTTTCTATTGAATCAGATATAAGTTTGGTTGTTCTTTTTTTCATCATTTTTTTTATTCTTCGTTTTTGTAAGGTTTCAGCAGCAAATCCAATCCCAATTCTATTTTTACCGTCTTTGGGCAATAATTCAACTGCATTCGAAGCCAAGTGCCCAACTGTTAATGCTGCTTTGTACTGCAACTCCTCATCTGTGATCTGACTTCTCCCCATTTGTAACAGAGCTTGTATACCGCCTTCTTCAGCGATGGCGATATGATTTTCAAAATTATCAGCAAGTTTTAAAAGAGCCAACCCTGCATAGTGCTTGGATTCATCATTGGCAGCCATCATTGATACTAGAGGACGAACAGCTCCTAATTTTACGAGCTTGACTTGGTAGTCTCGATTACTTGCCATAAATGCGAGAGAAAATGCAGCATACTCCTGGCATTCCAAATCAGAAAAAGATGCTAATCGAATAAGCGCTTCCATCCCACCATTGTCTGCGAGCTTGTCATGGAATTCCACACTTGAAGCGAGGAGCATAAGAAAATATGCAGTTGCTCTCTTCAGTTCAACAAGAGATGAGTATGCTTTTCTGACAAACAAACTAATTGAGTTCAGTTCAACCAGATTTGCTTTCACTTCCTCATTTTCTGCTAGAGAACCAAGTAAATATATCATTACATGGGCAAACTCCTGATCTTCTGATTCAGCTAGAGACAAAATAATAGGTAAACCATCTATATTCATAATTTCCGCTTTCGCGACATTATTATTGTTCAAGACGATAGCATTGAGAGCAATCGCAGCACATCTTTGGATTTCGACTTCCGGAAACTTTAGTTTTTCAACCAGAATTTGAATAAATCCTTCTCTCAAAACGTTTTGCCGGATGCTTAATTTATCACCGAGAGATAAGGATGCAATTGCTAGCGAAGCTAGTCTCTCAGTATCGAAGTCAGGATATTTCATGAGGAATAATATTGTCTTGAGTGCGTCTCTCGATACTAAGGGTTCCTTGTTTCCTCCACTGCAAACGTTGCAGATAGAAAGAGCGCAGTATCGTTGCGTAGCTAGATCTTCTGATCTTGCGAGATTAAATAGAAGTTTAATGGATTCACTACAAATAATCTCCTCTTTCCCTATGCTAGTCGTAGAGAGAGAAGAGAAAGCACGAGAAATATCGCGTAATATTGATGAATCATGACAAGATCCTGCATCAAGTAGCAAAGATATTCCTCCTTCCTTCACTATATCTACCTGAAGTTCAGGGGAATCGGATAAATTTGCTATGCAAAAAACTATATTACGCCTAGTTTCTATTTCATCACATTTTCCTAACATCATGATTTGACTCAAAGCCCCCTCACGAACTATACACATTTTGGTGTCCTCAGTTAGTGAAAAAGATGCAAATGAAGAAGACGCAGTTCTTTGGTAGTCTATTATTTCGCTATTTGCCAATGACATGATACGATGAAGGGACGTTTCGTTCACAATAAATTTACAAACAATTGAATTTGAAACCAAGAATTGGATTGCAACTGCAACATAACTTGCCATTGACTCATTTGGACAATGAATCAAATCTAATAGACATTGCATTCCATTCTGACGGTAAATTGTTTCCTGATTGGTCTCAGTCGCACACATATTTGCAAGTGTTCGTGCGCAATCCTTGAGAAAGAGAATGAATAAGAGAATGAACTGAATTTCGATTTCAAATTTATGCTCGGACACATGGAACGTACCTGTTTGATTTCTTCATTTTTAGTCTTTGAAAGTGACACAACAATTGGGGTTACGCCTTGTTCCAACATGATTCTTTGGTTCTTTGAATTTTCACTCAAGTGGGAAAATAAGCCAGCTATTTGGCACTCTAAGTCCTCTGTCGCCCATGGAATACATCGTTTACAATGCCCTATTGCCCCAAGGTCAACTATTCTATGCTTTAGATTATCACAACAAGATAAATGACGCAATGCAGACACAGCAAGAGTTTGTACCTCAATATCTCTATGCTTGAATAACCCCAACAATTCTTCAATTCCACCACTTTCTGCAAATGCCATACGGTACTCTTCATTTCCACAAAAATCTCTTATCGTTATTGCAATGTTCTTCTTAGCTTTTATATTTTTGGATCTTAGAATAGTAAACATATTAACAAACCCACTTTTGGAAATCATTTTATGTGCTCTTTTTTCCATACTGAGCTTCCTTAGAGATAACGAGAAATATAGTTGACTTTCTAAGTCAGTATTTGCACTCATGCTCAATATTCTACTCAAACAAGTTGTAATAATTTGTCCGTGCAATTCAATAGATGTCAGGATGTTACTTAAGGTTCGCAAAGCTTCGCGATAGATATCGATGTCTTCGTTCTGAAGAAGAGTTCTAATACATTCAAGAACACCATGACTTTTGAAATAATCGTGGATTTCCACATCTTCTGAGACATTAGCTAATGCACCTGAACTTTGCCTGACTGTTTCATTGTCTTTGCTTTGTGATAATCTTGTAACAACTTCTATACAAGTTTTTGCGATATGCACCCGATGATTTTTGCTCAAGCTTAGGTTGCACAAGCTTGCACTTATTTCTCTTTCAATTTCTACTAGCTCATGATTTTCATTGCGGATGAGGATAGTGAGAATTCCCAGTTCAAATAGTTTTTCTCTATTTTGTTGAATAGTAGATAATCGTCTTATTGCATTTAAAGCTAAACATCTAGCATGGACATTATCTGAATCCGCAGTGTGCATCAACGCTTTCAAACTTCCTTCTTCGCCAACTTTACTCAAAATCTCATCATTTGAGCACAAGTTCGCAATACCGAAGCCACAGGATACTCGAATGTCCATTTGATCACAAGAGTTGAATTGGTCAATGAAAAGATTTAGAATACAACTTTTTAGTAGGTACGGATGGTTCGCTTCTAAACAGCAAAGGTTTACTAAACACGAAATTGATGCTCGCTTAAGCTCAAGGTCTGAATTATTCGCATGTTGAATCAACTTTGGCAAACCTCCATGGACGAGTATTTGACTTTGAGTTTTTGAAGAATTTCCCATGTTAGCGAGGCATATGCAAGCATATCGGTTGCAATCAATATTTGCATCTTTAAGCAGCTTAATTCCTGACTGCAGCCCACCTCCTTTCGTCGCAAACTGTCGAGTTTCTACATTTGCAGCAAGATTGGACAATAACATAATCGCATGTTGTTTACACTGAAGATTGTCTGAATTACACAAATCGACTAAGTACTCCACAATCCCTAACGCAGTCATATCTAAATGGCATGTTTCATAATCAGATAGATTATACAGTGCCAGCACTGCCACCTTTCGTATATTGTTAGTAAAGTTCGGAGAGGCCATTTTGATAAGAGATTGAAGTATGCCTGCCTCAACTATGTGAGGATGATTTCTGGAATTCATGGCCACGTTACACAAGACCATTCCTGCTATTTCTAAGCATTTCAAATCAGTACCTGAGACCATCCTTAGCAATGAACATAAACCTCCTAAATCAACAATATGAGCTTGAACGTCATGACATCCAGAGAGATTACTTAGTGCTTTTAGAACTTGTATTTTGCAGTCAGTGTTCCGGTTCTGAAGAAGCTTAATCAAATACATCAACCCCCCTTTCTCAACTATTTTTGAGCGATTTGGTACATGAGTTGAAATGTTGCATATAACCATTGCACACATTTTACATACTTCCGGATTCGCCGACTTTAAAAGAACTAAAAGATTTTCTAATCCACCCTGTTTGACAATTTCAGCTTTATTGTGATTTGATATCGTGAGCCTGTGCAGAGCTCTGCATACTTTTATTTGTACACTTTCATGCTTAGATTTTAATTGAAGAATAAGTGGACGAAAACAACCACATTTTGATATTAATATCTCCATTGATTCATTTTTTGCTAAATTTCCCAATGCATTAGATGCTTCTCGGGCACAATCTTCTTCTTGACTTAATAATATGTGTAAAATAGTTTCTATTGTGCTAGCCTCTTTGAGAATCTCATAAATCACATCATTACACGAGAAATAAGAAAAAGCTCTAGCAACGAAACTTTGAGTTATGCTATCGTCAATTTTCGCGAGTCTGATCATAACATCTACGATATTTTGTTTTATCATGAGCCCTCGAATATTTTCAAATTGTGATAAGTTTGATATTGTGCCAGCACAGTGTCTCAGTATATCATCATCGACCTCCTTTATTCCTATATTGACGATTGAAGCTATTGTATTTTCTTCACTGAGATCATGCTTTAGTTTAGAAGATACAGAAAGGTTTTGCAAAACTCCCATTGCAATTGTCCTTATCTTCAAATTTGATTTTGTTAATAACGAAATTGAGGTGCTTAGTCCTCCTTGTTCCACAAACTCAACCTTCATTTCTTGATTAGAAGAAATTGATTTTAAAGCAGATAATGCTTGAAGTTGAACACCTAAATCCTCTGCATCTGTCAGCAAAATTATCGATTTTAGTGAACCTTGTGCGACTAATTTATTGTGATTTGAATGATCTGAAACTAATTTCCTGAGACAAAGAGCTGCATTATATTGGCATTCAACATCGACAGAACGCGCAATAGCGAAAAGACTTTGCAATCCACGTTCAGATAAAAACTCTTTTCGTCCATCTAAGGACGAAAGCAAATTAGATAGTGCACGTGTAGCTTCACGGTGAATATCAACAGAACGATTTCTAGAAGAAAGAACCAGAAAATGAATAATATTTTTCTGCTCAATAAGAATTTGGTGCGACGATTTAACCTCGGCTATATTTGCTATTGCACCAAGCGCGAACCTAGCAACCTCAACATCACTATATTGCGAAAGGGTAAGTAATGGTTCTAATACTAAACTCTTCACAAGAATCATTCTCTGCTCTTCCCAGACACTTAGGTGACATATGCATGCAGCAAACTCACGTCGTATATCTAAATTATCATGACTATAAGCAAAAGCAAGAGCGCCGAGACCGTTGCTATCCAAGAGGAGTTGGCAATTTTGACGATCGAGACTAACTTTCCTCAATATAGATATAGCGTATGCCTTTGTGTTCAAGTCGGATTTCAGAATTATACTGTTGAGACTGCAAAATAAACTCCCATGTCCAAGGGCTTTGAGATTTTTTTCATTCGTTGCAAGCTTACTCAACGCAAAGACGCAATTCAAACACAGCTCTTTATCGTCTGTCAAAAGACTTTCTATTGCAGTAGACACAAAACCTTTTTTTACAAAATTTTCGTTTGATTCAGCACTCAAGCATAGTCCCCCTATTGCAAGATAGCAATTTCGTAAACATTGAAGCTTGCTTTCATTTTCTTCTGCATGTTTGCTTTCCTGCTGGACATAACCATGTAATACTGAAAAAGTATCCTCAAGCCCAAATTTGGCATGATTTTCTATTTGCATGGATATGTTCATTAGAGCTGTTGAGGCGTAACAAGATGTAAGAGGATCATTTCCTTCGATAAGATGACATAATTCTGACGGTACTTTTGCTTCAGTGAGAGCGCTATGCGTTGAATAGTTTGCTGAGAGATTAGCAAAGCATCTTGCTACCTCACTCGTGAGTTTATTGTTTTGATTACTGATAATTTCCATCAAATACGATACTCCGTGATCCCGAAGCACATCAAAATGGAGATTTTCGTCTTCACAGATATTGCCAATAGATCTCAGAGCCATTCTACAAGCTTTTACACTCTTGGATTTTGTGAGTTTTATGATATTATCAAAGAAATCACATTTCATAATGTCAACTTTATTTTCGTTATTCAGAGACAAGGCACAAAGAAGAGAAGCGGCTTCAACTTGACAATCATGATTGTCTGAAATTGATGCTCCACAAGATATCCCTTCTAGTGCCCCTTCTTGAAGAATTTTACGTCGAACCCCTGAGTCTGCAGCTAAGCCTCTTAACGTTGCCAATCCAGCTACAACATCAACTGCATTATCAGTGCAGCTTAGAAGGATAATCGATGAAAGACCTCCTTCTCTCACCACTGTAGGACGATTTTGCTTTATCGCAGCTAGATTACAAATAGCGTAAGCGATGCATCTCTGTGTTTCGACATTCGCTGAATTAGAAACATTTAATAAGGGACTGAGAACACCACTCTTTAGAACTGGCTCTTGAAGATTTTTATTGCTTGTTATATTACCTATAGCTAAGGCGCCAAAGAGTCTATATGTTGAATCAGCACTACATAGAAACGATGTTAAATTACTGAGATTGATGCTATTAAGGAAACCTAATGCGTTATCACCTATGCATCCTTCCAATGAAAGATTGCATAGAGTTGACAAAACTTCCATTTGCAGTCCTACATCTTCGGCCGTTGTTAGCTTCAACAATGGGTCTAGCCCATTTAGCTCAAGAATTTTCGTTCGTAAACTATCACTTGTAGATAGTCCCCGAAGAGCGGAAACTGCTTCAAATTTAATACGATTATTATCGCTCGAAATAAGAGCAATAATCTTGCTTAAGCAATTACCTTCTGAAAAGGAACTATGAGTGAGAGTATTTGATGCAAGATTAGCGAGACACAGAATACAACTTTCACAAATAAGACAATCGTTTCCGTCAAGAAACTGATAAACGAGATTGATAATATCAAATTCTAAAAGAGTTGGATGATTTTTCTTCACTGCAGCAATGTTCGTGAGACAAAAAAGAGCGTAACGTTGAGCTTCGTTATCCCTATGATTGTCAAGAATTTTAAGAAGTGGTACGACAGCTTCAGCTTGGAAAATATATTCTTGGATCTCTTCATTTGTGGCTATGTTTGATAACCCCATCGCTGCAAATCTCTGACAAATTATATCTGGAGAGGATAAAGACTCAGTTAAGGGAACAAGTGAGCCACCACCAACAACCTTTGAAATGCATGATTCATCAGAAGCAAGATTGGCAATGGCACGCAAGGCTTCTCTTTTGATATTAATTGGTGATAAACGCATGCAATATTTTAAATGATGAAGGACTCCAGCACCAATCATGCGAGCAATGTTTTCTGTCATTTCAGCTAAATTTGCAATTACTCCGCATGCTTGGTGTGATACCTCATTGTCGGAAGAATGACTCATCTCAATCAAAGCATCAAGTCCACCTTCATTCAAAATTGCAACCTTGTTGTCATCAAATAATGATATATTTCTGAGAGCTGCAGCAACTTCACGTTTTCCATTCACATCCTTAATTCTCGCAAACTTAAGCAGAGGAATCAATCCTTTTACTTCCACAAAATGAATTCTAGATCTGAATGAGCTACATAAGTATCTCACTGCTAAAGTTGCTTGGATTTGAGTTTGATAATCATTAGTTTGGAGCAACTTTACGAGTGCATTTATAATTCCCATTTTTTCACAGGTACGATGGTTCACATCTACTCTAGTGAGGTTACTTAAAGCAAACGCAATGCCTTGAGTTGTTTCAACATCGCGAGATTCAGCGAGTAGGAGGAGCGCTGATATAGCTCCACTTTCAAAGAGAGTTTGGTGGTTACTTTGTTCGATTGCTAAGTTGCCTATTGCAAGAGAGGCAAATCGAAGGCATAAAGGCTCGTTCATTTCATCTAAGTAATTTACAATTTGCTTAAAGCAAAAATTTTGAATTAACTGTGGATGAGAATCAGGATTACAAGCAAATAATGCAAGGCATCGAGATACTTCTCTGTTCGCATCCCCTGCTACGGGCGAAGATTCGGCCAAGGAAAGTAATGGTTTTAAACAACCTTCATCGAGCATTCTTTTTTGGATATTACCTTCCAGCTCGGCAAGGTTTGCAAGGGTAGCAGCTGCATTAACTTTACAAATCCCGTCATTTAATTTCAACAATTTAACTAATGCGGATATTACTCCCGATCGTGACATTACAGCTTTATTCTCTACAGAAAGGGCAAGATTACAGAACACAGCAGCAGCTTCACGTTTGACTTCAATGTCAGTATCGCAATTCTCCAGAGATGCGGATAATATTAAAGGCTCCAAGCCGCCATCGACAACAATTTTTTTGCGATATTCAGAATTGGTTGCAAGGCCACGAAGTCCTGCAATAGCTTGAAATTGAGCATTTGAGGATTCTCCTGTTTGCGATGGAAAAGAAAAACTAATAAGAATTTTCATACATCCACTATCGACAAGGCGACGTAGATTGACTTTATTAGAACATAGATTTCCTATGGTATAAACCGCATGGTGCCTGCATTTTATGTCTCCATCTTTTGTGAATTTTATTAATATCTCTATATTTGTACAATTTATGAACGTGAGAAATATCATGAAAAGAAAGTGACTATTTCAAAAATAAAAACAATTTTAGAGGCTCACCTAGAAGATAGTCCATCAATATAGAATGATTCTCTGACAAGACAGATAAATTTGCTACGATAAGGAGGCAAAAGCGGGCTGCCTCGTGATCGTGCTCACTCTTCGGATCGAGAACTGCCTGACACTCCGCTGTGATAGGTTCAAAAATTTTTTCCTTCATAATTTTAGTGTGTAAGCTGATATTAGAAGATAAATTACTTAATGCCATTGCAGCCATTCCTTTCATGTTATCATCACTGCTCTTTATGGAAGAAATTAATTTTGCAAGTACGTCTTGTTTCAATATTAGTTCACCGTACTCGACATTTCCAGCCAGATTCCCTAATGCTCGGGCTGCTTCTCTTTGTACTCCTGTATCATCTGCATCTAATGCTGATACTAGCAAGGGAATAGAATTTGATTCAACTATTGGTTCCATATTTTCATCAATTTCTGTTAGATTTGCAATAGAACAGCATGCATATTTCATTAGCTTATTATCGTTGCTTGATAAACCTAACATTATAGGGGGCAAGCCACCATATTTGCAAATATCCAGCTTATTTTCATCAGAAAAGGACAGAGTAGATATTGCAGGGAGAACTTCAATTTGTACCTCGTCTTCATCTGTTCGAGCCAAGTAAAGAACTGGTTCTAGGCCTCCTTCTTTAGTGACAGAGTTTCTAATATGACTGTTTTCTGAAATTTTTACTACAGCATATGCTGCATATTGCCTCACCTCATCATCTGAAGCACTTGATAATGAAATAAGTACAGAAAGCATACCATCTTCGATGAATTTTTTGTGATTTTCCATACTAGACGCTAAATTTGCAAGCGCCAAAATAGAAAATCGCTGAATTTCTAGTTCAGTGTCATCTGCTCTTGCTAATGAGCACAGTGGCTCAAGAACTCCTGATACCATTAATGTGACGCGATGTTCATTGTGCGTACAAAGATTGCCAATTCCAAAGGCTCCAACCCTTTGACACGCTACATCTTGTGAAAGAAGAAATGATATTAAAAGTTGATGTCCACCACCTTGAATAATATCGGATGCTATTAAAGTAACTTCGCTCGAACAAAGATTTGCCAGTAAACGTCCACATTCTCTCTGTACTTCTATATATCGGGACCGCATAGTTAATATGGTTGGTTTGACTCCTCCTTCCGATGAAATTATCTCTTGATTTTCTGCCATTTCAGCTAGATTAGCTAGACATGCACTGCATTGACTTGCAATAAACATATCTTCGTGTTGCATGCAGAATATAAGAGGAGCAACCGCCCCGCTTTTCGCAATCTCAAATTTGTTTTCGTCACCGAGAGAAATGTTACATAAACAAGCACAACACTCCCTTAGAATTTCTACATCCGTTAATTCAAGCAATCTTGTCAAAGGCTCCAAACCACCCTCCTGCACAATTTTCATTTTGATATCTTCCGTCGCACTCAATCCTCTTAAAGCTGTAGATGCCTGAAGTTGTATATCAGGATCTTTACTATAGACCAAAGTAATCAAGGGCTGCAATCCACCCTTTTCTGCAATCAAGAGATGATTTGATGCATTGCAACTTAAGTTCGCCAATGCACAACCTACATAATACTGAGACATTGCATCTGAGGAATTTGAGAGTGAAAACAAAGCGTCTAGACCACGAGCCTCAAGGATAGCAGGTTGATTTGCCATTGTTGCTGAGAGATTTGCAAGAGCTAAAACAGAATATCGGCGAACTTCAACTTGATTGCTTGGTTCTAAAGCTAAGGATATGAGTGGGTTTATAGCACCTGCTTGCACTACTTTAATTTGGGAAGAGACCGTGGTAGCTAAATTGGCAATACAGAGCGCTGCAAACCGTTGACAATTTATTTCTTCCTTTTGTAGGGCTTCTACCATAGGATTTAATACACCCTCTTGAAGAAGAATTTGCTGAATGTCCGCATTTGCTGCTAAATTAGCGATTGCTCGTGATGCTTCTCCTTTGGTGTTTAGATCTTCGGAGACAGAGCTTGAAAGAAGTGGGGTTAAACCCTTTTCCTCCAAAAATCGCGAGTGAACTTCTATAATTTCCACTAAATTTGCTATAGTACAACATGCGTGTCTTTCTACTTCTGTATCGCCAGATAATAGCATTGAAAGTATTGTAGACATGGCACGGTCAGCAATTTCTTCTTTATTAGCATCCATACAAGAAAGACAATTCAAAGCTGCAGACACTTCGCGAAGAATTTCGATACTTTCTGACCGTGCTAATAAAACGAGTGGGTCAATAATTCCTAACTCTACGACTTTAACTCTATTTTCAGATGATATACAAAGTCCTCGTAATGCCGAAAGGCTCTCTCGCTGTGCATTTTCGTTCTCACTACAGCATAGGATGACCAAGGAATCGATAGCTCCTTCGTCTACAATATATCGCCTTTGATCAGGATTAACAGCAAAATTGGATAAAGCAAATGCGGCATATCTTCCAGATTCAACATTTTGAGTTCCATGTCGAAGAAGAATCACTAAGGCTTCAATAGCACCTAATTGGACCATTTCTTTATGATTTTCTAATTCGGCAGCTAAATTTCCAAGTGCCATCGCACAATATTGCCTCGTTACAGCATCTTTTTCATTATCTTTGACTATATCGATTAAATGAACCAAGTTATCCCCCTCCTTCGCAATGGGCACCCGATTCGATTTGGTAGAGGAACAATTAGCAATGGCCAAAGCAGAAAAGCGTTGAGCTTCCGTATCTTGTGATTTGGAGAGGAGAGATATTAATGTTTTGATTCCTCCTTTTTTAACAACTCGTTCTTGCATTTCTTCATGATGCGTTGATAAATCTGCTAAACCAAAGGCAATTTCTCGTTGCTCTCGTGGTCGATTGACTCGTCGACCTTTCGCTATGAGGGCTTCTACTACCTTAGACATGATGCGGATGTGTGTAATTTATTTTTTTATATGCCGCTCAAATGGGAAAGGTCTTGTTCATAAGATGTGGGAAAAAAAACCGTTATCAGATTTTTATGACATGTCAATGATGATTTGATATATTTTATGCTTCATAGGCAAAAAGATATGTTGTGTAGCATGATCATGTCTGAATCTGAGTGCTGGAGAATTTGATAACATTGATCCTTATATCGTAGCACTGTCATTATGTTTCAAAATTCAAAAGTTTAAAAATTATTCCAAAACAATATGGAGGATTTTTTGAATGGAAAGGAAGCTTAATAATGATATCATCTGTCATTGTTTTTTTCCAGCTTTTTCATCATCATCTGAACTGCAAAAGTTATACATTATGCTTCAATTGTTGATGAAGAAGTGCATTACGAAATGAGATTAGGAACGAATCTACAAGATCATTTTATATCCATATAGATGATAGTAATAGAAAGTCAATCATATCATCCATTGAATCACCATCATTTTTATTAACGTTGAATCATTCCATATTTGTGGCGTCGTGATCAGCAGAAAACAAGAAAGAAATTCTGCTTGTCAAGGTATCTTTATCAGGAGCATAAATAAAATCAATATGTAGTGAAATTTCACATCAGTAGATACGATACTAAGTCTCCCTAAGTCAATACAATGGGTTGGTGTTTTGACAGTTTCTCCATACTAATATACTTACATACTTATTATACAGGAGTTATTATTGTACATACTTTGTAATACAGAATATCATTTTGCATTGCCAAAGATAATCATCACCATCATTTTCAGTTTTTACGGATTCGAATTATTATTACCATTCATCTGCAGTATAACAACTTTCTCATAGAAGTAGTTATTACAGCAGAGATAATCCTCCAGAAAGCTAGATTGAAAAAAAATATTTGAGGTATCTTCCACCAATAGCATCGGCACCTGCGCATACTATCATCAGCAACAAATCTCTCCAGAATTTTTATCTGATAAAGAAATGTCGAACATTAAACTATCGAATGAGGGAAATGATGGGACAACCGTCAGAGAATTGACACGGTTGGAACGCATAGGAGCCCATAGTCATATTCGCGGTTTGGGTCTTAACGATTCCTTGGAAGCACGTGGTGGTGGGAGTCAAGGAATGGTGGGACAAAAGTCAGCCCGAAGGGCAGTGGGTGTTATTTATCGAATGATTCAAGAAGGCAAGGTGCGTCAATCTTACCTCAACGATATGATTTGATGAACTGCTGTAAAAAATGTGAATGCGCTTCTTTTTTGCTGAACGCTTTGGATGAGCCGGATCATTGCTGCTACAGCCTACTCTCTCCTCGACGACTCGAACATTTGATGTCTTCCAAAAGGCGCCAAAACTCAGTTTTCAAAATGTTTGTTTTTGATTATTTTATTTTCAAACTTGAATTTCAATTCAATACTTTTTACATGGCTGATTCTTTCATTCTTTTGAATCTTTTATTCAATGTATATGCTATGCTAAACTTACGTTGTAAATTATATCTTCTAACTTTCAAAATGGTCCAACTCGGTCAACAAACGAACTACTTTCCGACGAAAACAATGTTCCTATGTAACCATACACACAAACACATATGATCATGTTCTCAAAAACAAATTCAATATTCAGATTGGAGGAAGAGCTATCCTCCTGGCAGGAAGACCTGGAACAGGTAAAACGGCCATAGCAATGGGATTGGCCCAAGAATTGGGAGAAGATACACCCTTTAATTCCATGTCCGGTTCCGAAGTATTTAGTTTAGAAATGTCAAAAACAGAAGCATTGACACAGGCCTTTCGAAAAAGTATTGGTGTGAGAATTTTGGAAGAGACTGAAGTTATTGAGGGTGAAGTAGTTGAGATTCAAGTTGATACGGCTGTTGCGTCTGAAAAAACTGGAAAAACGTTGGAAAAAAGTGGTCGATTGACATTGTGCACAACTGAAATGGAAACTGTATATGATTTGGGATCTAAAATGATTACTGGATTGACGAAAGAAAAAGTTACTGCAGGAGATGTGATTTCCATCGATAAAGCAAGCGGAAAGATTAGTAAATTAGGACGAAGTTTCACACGTAGTCGAGACTATGATGCTATGGGGGCTCAAACTCGATTTGTCCAGTGCCCTGAAGGAGAATTGCAAAAACGGAAGGAAGTTGTTCACAACATAAGCATGCATGAAATAGATGTCATTAATTCTCGTCAGCAAGGGTTTTTGGCTTTATTTGCGGGAGACACAGGTGAGATAAAGAGTGAGATACGTGAACAGATTAATGGTAAAGTAGCTGAATGGAGAGAAGAAGGGCGAGCTACGATTGTACCAGGAGTTCTATTTATTGATGAAGTTCATATGTTAGATATGGAATGCTTTTCTTTTATCAATCGGGCATTGGAATCAGATATGGCACCAGTATTAGTGATTGCCACCAACCGTGGAATATCCAAAATACGTGGAACAGATTACGAATCTCCTCATGGTGTACCGATAGACTTACTTGATCGTCTCATGATTGTGAGTACTGAGCCATACTCTATGGATGAAGCACGTAAAATCTTAGCTGTTCGATGTGAGGAAGAAGATGTTGAAATGGAAGATGATGCCTTGGAATTGCTAACAAGAATAGGGATGGAGACTAGTTTGAGGTACGCCATACAAATGATTATGGCTGCGTCCTTATGCGCAGGAAAGAGAAAAGCTGCCGAAGTTGCAATTGAGGATATTAAAAGATGTTATTCCTTGTTTGTAGATGTGAAACGAAGCACACAATTTTTGATGGAGTATCAAAATGAATTCATGTATAACGAGCTTGATGAACATAAAGATGATAATTCAAATGATTCTGATTCTGATTCTGACTCTAGTTCAGACGAAGACAACGCAAATGAGGACGAATCTATGAAGGAGGCAGAAAAGAAAAAAGAAAATGTAGATTCAAAGGCTTCTTCGCAAGATATGGAAGTGGCACCCTCCCCCAAAGAGCCAGGTTCAAAATCTGCCGATGATGCTCCTATGGAAGAATAAGGAATTTTCAATTACCTAGATTAGTTTCATAATATTCAAATTTTTTTACAGAATGAATTTCATTTCTCAAAAATAAGGTGCACTAAAATAGTTTTCGATGGTAAAATGTTCAAACTTTTGTAAACTGTCGTCCACATCTTTAAATCCTTCAATTTGCCTTTCTAATTTCTTCGGATTGCACGTAAATTTGGGAAACAGGTTATTAATAACAGGTTATGACATTTTTTTCAATCTCCACCATCACCACTATTTTGCATGCATCATGAACAAAACAGAACAGCGACAAACAACTGGCCATCAAACAGAATCATTCATCATCTCCAATGATCGTCAAATTTCTTTTAACGATGATTGGGATACAGGTATAGGAGGAGGACTTTGGTCTACAGGTCTGGCCATGTCGAAATATTTTGCGTCCCATGTTTCTCAAATACAAAGTGATTTACAGAGTCTCCAATTTATTACAAAGAAGCAGGATGTGGGACTATCTGCCATCGAACTTGGAAGCGGAAATAGTTTTTTATCCGCTGTTTTTGCCCCTGTTTCAGTTGGAATAGTATCAGAGTTGGTTGTTACCGACCTGGCAGATCACTTGGAATTGATGGAAAAGACCTTTGCCGTCAATCAAACATCATTAGATTGGCAGAAACAAAAAATAGAGAAGAGTGAAAATCAGACATTTGATATCGTTCAATGCGCAGGAACCTTGATGAATGGAAAAATGAAGCTAGTTGTAGCCGAACATTCCTGGGGAAAATTTGCAGCTCTACCTGCATGCATAGATAAAAAATTTGATTTTATTTTCGGATCTGATGTTGCTTATCATGGGTATCAACCTCTTCTGATTCAATCATTACTCAGACTTTCGCACAATGATACAGTGATTCTGATAGGATGTACAATGTATGATTCAAAGCCTCAATTTTTTAGGGATCTGATCAAGGCAGGGTTTAGATATGAAAGATTAAAAGATAATTTAGTTGAATCACAATTTCGAGGGACAACTTTTGGGATATTTGTGATACAGAGATTGTCCACAACGCATTCGAAGTAAAGCAAAAAGATTCTTTTTTGTAAAGTTATGAACAAAAGGCTATTCTTTCGGGTAAAATTAAAGATTCTTAATTTTTTGTCTTCAAAGCAGCTTTAATTGTTTGATATTTGATGAATTCTGGAAAACTAGTATGTCAAAATCTCAAAAACAAAAATTGTTTCATCATGGTTATTATACTCATTTTTTTAACTTCTATTCGATGCAATACTGTATCATGAAAAAAACTTTCAAGGAAAAGATCATAGTACTTTGGAGGAATTTCTTCCATTTCAAAGTTTTCATCTACAATTTCGAGAAAGTCACAAAAAGCATTACAAAATGCTTATTACTTGTGCAATTTATCCTGCTTCATGCTATTGCTCTTCAAGTAAATTTGTCCCGATACTCATCTCACAAGAATCACTTGAATGAGAAGTGTCTTCAAACAAATTATCCAATATATCATCATCTCTAGTTCCATCATCATCATTTGAGTCCATTGTAGCTACAGTTCCGTCATCATCCCGATGTTCTAATTCACAGGGTTCAAATTCATACACTGAATCTGGCAAAAACTTGACACGCCCTCTCACGTATTTGTTTCTTGCAGCTGCGAGGGGATTATTTCCTCTCAGAGCAGAGTTATGTTCCTTTTTCAACAATATTGACGTTTTCTCTCCTTTAAAAATTCGGTTAGAACTTCCAGTTGAAGCACTTCGACCATTTTGGAAATTTTCTTTTTGGAGTAATACCTTTTCTTCCATTTGGTCAATCTCTTTGTACATTATGTACAACTCCTTGCTGTAATTGATTTGATACGAGGTAAAGGTTATTAGCAACATTTGATATAATAACAGCTCATATTCTTCTTTTGGGTATTCTTACCGTAGCTTCTGCTTTTCTCGCCATAAATCTAAGTTTACTTCACGTAATTTCTTAGTCTCATCATCTTCCAATCTTGCTTTTGTTCCAATTTCTACAATTGTAGGAGCCAATCTAAGCAGCAGATATGTTGTATTGAAGCATTCTAGCTCCTCCCTAGCTTGCTCTTTCTCTAAAAGTAGCTTTCGAGAACTATTTCTCATGGCTTTCCAATTTTTGTGCTTTATTTTCATTTGTCGCATTAAAATTCTTCTTTTCATATGAATGACATTCATAGGTTTCGCAGCTGCACTGACCATAAAGGGATATAACTTGGATTTTCCAGCCTGGATACTTATAGTGTTGGGATCCTTCTCAACAAGTCGCCTAACTCCAAGATCCCACGTATTACCGTTTTCAAGTGCACAGTGAAGAGGTATTCTACATGAAACAACGCAAGTTTAACGTGTTAATGCGTGGATAAAGATTCCGCATTCCGATTACTATTACTCACCTTCCCTTATGATCACGTGTAAGAATTCCATTGCTGCAGTGGGTCAAGACGAGGTCGAAAGAGGAAATCCCGGATACCTCATCAGTTGGCTGGTTTATATAAATAGGTGCCAAAGCAGCATGATGCAAGGGCAGTTTACCATGTTCATCAGTGCTTTGGATTTGATCTGGATATAAATTGAAAGCCAATTGGACCATTTCTGGTGGACACCCATAAGCAGCAACAGCATGTAAAACATTCCAAGAACTTGAGTCTATTTTGACCGAATCATGGATTGCTGTGTATAATAATAACTCAATCTTTTTCCAGAGCTCTTTATGTTTACCTTTCAAATCCTCCTTACGAGTAATTTTCGCAATAGCTCGTCTATTTGCAGCGACTCGTTTACTTTCTTTTTCATTTAGTCTAGGATCTACTTTTCTTCGCTGCATATGTTGGTTCCAGAGGGCAAAAATACTACACAAGCCACGTTTATCGTCTATTTTTACCATAGATGGATTAGCTCTTAGTAATGTTTTTAATGTGTGTAGAGGAGCCCCTCGAGAAGCAGCCAGTAATATAGGAGGTGCATCATATCGATTAAGTTTACGAATGGCAATTGGGTAAACATCAATCAAAACCTGTAGAGTTTTTACATCCATTTCGACTTTTCCACAATAGTGGAGAGGTAAGTCACCATTTTTGTCACATAAAGAAGCTGAAGCTGGATAAAGTCGGAGTAAGCCCACCATCATATTAGAAGGCAATCCTGGTCTTTCTAAGATAATCTGTAATGGCGATCTCATTTTTCTATTCCTTTTTGAGGCTGCTTGTGAATAGCAATTTATAAGTTCTTGTAGCACAGCCGTATCGTATCCATATCGACAAGCATAGTGTAGCGGGAAATTCCCATCTTCGTCTGGCATGCTACAACAGTTTGGTTCATGAGACAACATTAATTCCACGATATCAACAGGAGCATTATACTTGCAGGCCAGAATTAGTGGTGTGCAAAATTTTTCATCATATATTGTAAGGACAGGCTTTACCTCACTTTTTTGGAGTGAAGCTCTAACTGCATTCCATTTTTCATTGTGAATCAACGTGTGAAGGACGCTCCCTTTTCCCGCCGGCTTCACTGGTATGGAAAATTCATGCCTTTGTATTTGTTTAGAAGGATTACATGGTATTGGTTGGTTTTCAAGGCTGAAGTTTTTTCTATTTGGCAATGGTCTTTTTAACCCATTCCTTTTCGTTGCTTGAGTGTATTGGCACAACGCATTTGTGAACCAATAGCTATTCTCGTCGGAGGATGTAGATAAATCATCACTGACATCAAACATACTTGGCTTTGACCGATATGATAATCTTGATTCTTGCTTGGAGTCGGTGTCTTCTCTTGCATTGATATGGCGAATACTAGTCCCATTACAATTGAAGCATGCTACAAGCTCCATTTTCTTTTCACATTCAACTTTCAATAACTATCTTTCATTAAATCTCAAAGGAGGTGGGGTGACTGAGATGTTGTTTTGTGACGATCAACGATTATATTTTGGGGAATTAAAAAGTGAGGGCTAAATTAGTCTAGAAGAAAGGATTTACGTTAAGTACAAATATATTTGCACATGCTAAATTTATACGCATAATTCTAAAAAACAGGAAGAAACTTATAGTTGGCGGATAAACTAAGGACGAAAAATTCATAAGTACATTTCTAAGGGGCTCTACAATTCATAAAATCTGAATGAATCCGATAAATCAACCATCGACTCCCGGCGCTATGGAGGCAGGAAAGATACACCTGCTGCTTGCCAATTCTTCTTCTCATTTCAGCATGAAAAACTCACTTAGTAACAAAATCTGAAATTTGCATTTTCAAAATATACCTTTCCATATCATTTTATTCTTATTCATGTCACTAATGAACAAAAATAGAGAAGATGTTAAAAGGAATAGTTTTCCAATAATAAAATCATCTGCAATATGAGTTTTGTTCACATTTTTATGAACTTTAATTTGTTTCAAAGGTTGTCACAAATTGGTTTTGTAGCAGTGTCAACCACATCACGGAGATTAGTTAGTTGCTGTTTTGATCATAGAATTGCAATTCTTCCGTATGGTATAGTACTACACAGTTCCAGCATTGATTTTAACTAGGTTCAAGATATGGAAACAAATTTTGGTGAACCAATTGACATACGTACGTCAAAAAGATACAATACCTATGTAACAAATCTAAGGGTCGTCAGTGAAAAAGTTGCATGGTGAAATTCATGACTTATTATTATCAGTGATGTGTCAAGAGTCCTGATACAGTGATTCTTCTGTTGTCTACTTTTCACATATTTGAACATTTTATTATTTTGAACAACTGCAATTATTAGGATTCAACAATGACTTTCAACACCCTAACTATCTCAATCTTCATTGCTGCTATTTGCGGAGGTCAAGCATTTGCACCATCTTCAGCATTCACACGTAGTTCCACATCCCTTCAAATGCAAGAATCTTCTGCCGATGTCTCCCGTTTCGAATTTTTCAAGCAAGCTGCTGGTCTCTCCGTTGCATCTGCTCTTTCTTCATCTATTGCATTCCCCGCATTTGCCGACGATATTACTCTTCCAAGTGGAGTTGTGTATTCCGTAACAAAGACTGGAGATGGTGCTAAACCTGAAATTGGAGAGCTTGCCGGAATACGTTTCAAGGCAGTATGTATTCCAACTGGAAATACAATTGATGATCTCTTTGATAATCCAGAACCATATTACACTCGTGTTGGAAGTGGAGGATTGATTAAGGTACGTTTTCATACTGTCCCTGAAGGTTTTTTCTTCCTTTTTTCTTGGACTCAATTCTTGAACTTTTGCTTACATTACAGGGTGTTGAAGAAGTAATCCCAAAGATGAGAGTTGGTGATCGCTTTTTTATCACAATTCCAGTAAGTGCATGTTTTTAGTTTCCTGTATTAGTTCCTAGACGATGTAAGCTAATCAAATTTCTACAAATCGACAGGGTAAATTAGCATTTGGCCAAAAAGGTAGACCATCATCTGCAGGAAAGCCAAGAATTCCAGCTGACGCTACCATCACATTTGATATCGAAATGGTTGGTCTTCCAGGAAGGGAAACTGAGCTTATTGAGTTGATTGGAGATGAGTAAGCCAATTTTGGACTAACGAAAATGTGCTGCCGCTCCATGGGGTGCTAAATCTATAGGTGCAAAAACGAGTATATGGAATGGCAAAATGAATAAAAAAATCATTTTATTTCATTTGCACGAAGTTTTCTTTAATTAAAAACGATAATAACAGAGTAAAATACATTTTATGCAACAATTCTCAAACTATGAAATCCATTTCAATATCTGAATAAGAAGCTTGAGTTAAACTTTCGTAAATACAAATTATTTCACGCGCATGTCAAGCTCAAAACCAGGGTAGTTGTTCACATTATTATCGTCTAAGCATCTTTCTTTTTCAGTCTTCAGCAGCTCCATCATTTACAGGAACTGTTTGTTGAATTGTGCATAGCTACAAAATCAAAAACGTTTTCACCATGTACCATTAATTTTCTTTTCTTTCACAGGAACCGCTTGCAGAATCAAGAATGATCTCATGAACATAACTAAGAAGTGAATATCTTTGTTTAATCATATATCATTGAGCCTCTAGTTTGACTGAAACATGTTATTGAATCGAAAAAGACTTCCATCTGTACAATAACTTCACAGGTACTTTCAAGGTTTGAAAAGCAAGTTTATATATTACATTTATAAAGATTCCATCATGGCATGAAATTCCCGTGTTATATGATATTATTGAAGAAAATGACAACATTATTATCTTAGTTACACGTTTCTCTCTAAACCTATTTTAGAAAGGCATCTCCATCAAATATCTTTCTTTCGCAGCTATTGGTTTATCACCAGAATTCATGGACAGAATTGAAATAACGTCTTCCTCATCTTCACCTCCGTGAATAATCTCTAAAACTTCTGGAATGCCACTCATTACACCTCTAGATGCTCCTACATCAACTCTCCATGCTTTTCCTTGAAGAGCGGCGTTTATATGCATCTGTGGGGTATGACCCATAACCATTCGTTCGACTTTGAAATTACCTTCAGGATCAATAGAAGATGATAAATACTCCAAAGCCTCATTGATCATTTTTTGCGCTAATGGATTGGATGGTGGTGCATCATGAGGTTGAGAATAATCTCTCATCCATACAGGTGAAGGAGATCCTATTCCACCCCCCAAGCAATTTGGCATGGTGGATGAATGAGCTCGTGCTCGCGACTCGGCAGCTTCAACAACTTGCTCAATTTTGGCATATTCTCCAAGATTATTATTTGGACCATGCTGAGACCTTGTAATCCATTTCATGGCTTCCATATTCATAGCTTCGATGGATTCGTATTCCTGCAGATGCTCTTTGGTCAAACCAGCATGTACAAAGACCGTTTTACCCACAACTACAGCTACTTTCATATTTGCTAGCATTTGTTGAGCAAGTAATCCACCCGGTTCAAAAGCTGCCCAGCGCGCAGGTTGATTCCCTGCAAACTGCAATCTCCATCGTTCCGAATTCCAGTCTTGATCCATATTTTTCCCCAAGAACTTTTCAAACTCTTCATTTCCACCAGGATTCGCATATTGAAATAATCCAACCGCGTTCAATGCTTCATGATTTCCGTAACACATTACCAAGGCTCCACCTTGTTCCTCGGCCTGCCGTGAAAGAGATGTTAATAAACGTAAACACGCGAGTTCATCATCTCCACGATCTAGAATATCTCCGCATTGAACACAAATTGTATCCCCGCCATTCCAAATAGGATGAGAAGAAGTCGATTTGGGGTCCATTATTTTGGCCGTGACTAAAAAATTGACAAGAGCATTGATATCTCCATGTACATCTCCGAACGTGACAATTCGTTGATTTTTTTTTAGTTTAGATGTTGGGATGGTGGAAGGAAACGGTGGGAGACTATACGCCGCTGCGTGAAAGGAAGGATAAACTGACCCAGTAGAGCTTTTACCATCGTCATTGTTGTTTGCAGCTGAATTTTGATTTGCATCATTGACTTGAAAACGTAAAGATGTTGTCGTAGTTCTTATCTTTTTGAATTCTTTTGATATTCTTGGCGCGAGAAATATTGATCGTTGTGCTGTAGATGTTGTTTGAAAGGATTTCAGGATATCAAAATTGGAGGTTTTTAATGAGGAAGTCAAAAGTGCAGATGAAGATGACATTGCTGTCCTAGTGGCAAAAGGAGTGGAAAACGCTGAGACAGTCGCTTTTTTCACAAAATTTGAGAGCATTATGGAAGAAATCATTACTAGTACTATTAGAGGCTGCGATCGCTTAGATCTTGAAGTTCTTTGTTTCGAAATGGAGGAAAATAGAGAAATATCACCCGTAGAATTTAGTGATGGTTTCATGGATTTTTTTGAGAAACTTTTTGAAAACAAACAAGTGATACAGCAGATTTTTTTACTGCAATAATGATGATATGACGAAAGAAGGTTGGAGATTGTGCACCTTGTGAACGAAGCGACGGTCACCTTTTTAAAGATGATGATGAGACGGTTCTTTTTTATTCGTTTTCAATTTTTTAGGTACGACATGCATCCCCGAATTTGATATGAAAACACGTACGTATTGCTCGAATTAGGTTATTATCTATGCTCACTTAATGATTGCAGAAGATGTATTTGTAAAATTATTTGCCACGTCTGCAAATGCTACAGATGAAAATATAGTATTGCTTACGTCATAACATAACAAAACCTCTAAATTTCTGCTGGTTGACCTAATTTGTCCCAAAAATAAATTTGAAGAAAAAAGTATGGTCCTCATAACTTCGATTGTTCCTAATAAGAAAAGAATACAAATAGAATTACATTTCAAATGATACGCTAAAATGTTGGATGTTAATTACAGATCCATTCATCATTTTTAGATTGTGCCTGGCTAAAATATTTTATTTTATTTTATTTTAATTTCATTATAACGAATGCTGTTAAGAATACTGTAATGACCAAATCACTTTCGAGACAAAGCCTTTTTGTGTCATTTATATGAATATAAAAAGAGTTTCGGATGAATCTATTTTCATCATCGTGAAATCGCCTACTTAACTCTCTTCAGCAATGCCAGAAGTATTTCAATAGCTCAAATTCAAAGGGTATCAAAGAGTAAAATAAGGATTCTGAGATAAGTTGACGTCACTCATAAACGAAGCTAAAGAATTAACAATTTTCATTTCTGTCCCATATTTAGTGCATATAGTCGAGATTGCCTCAATCGTTCTCTACGAAGGGAAGTCAAATTTTATTTGTTACGTAAGCATATTTCATAAAATTACCATACGCACACATTTCTTCAAAGATTCTCTAAATTTAATAGCAGCAGCAGGTGAGCCGTTTTGTCTGGACTAAATGTTTTTTATATCGAACACGTTGCTTCGTACCTATATATGAAGGAGACGTAAGTACCATGCAGATAGAAATCACGTAGAATTATGATTGTAACTTAGTTGAAGAATTTAAACCCTTGTGTGAGAAAAAGACTATTATTGTTCTCACTACCATATTACAAAGATTCAAGAATCTTCAACTCACCTGTCAAAACAACATTTGGCTTAATTTCTGAATAGCAGCAATTGAAACTGTTATTCATATCAACCTTTCATATTTTGTATCCTTCATAATAGGTCTCACTACAAATCATGAAACGAAATAACTTGATTCAAATTTTCACAGTTATGTTGGTTTGTTTGCAAGTCAGCAGAGCTTTTCAAACTAATCTTAATAACTTGGCGCCAAACAGCTCTTCACAACAAGTCGTGCGGAGGCAGAAGAGAAGTAAGAAACACAATACAGAATATTCATTTCTACCTGAACCGTTGTTTTCTTCCTCCTCATATGAAGTGGATTCAGATGAAGATGCTGAGCAACGCGTAGCTACTAAAATCAAAGGGAAAGTAAATTTCTCAGAAGCATCTTCCCTGCAGACTGAAACTTCCATGAATGGCGACATTAACCAATATTCACCTGGAAATCGATATGCAAACCTCCTCCAAGAATTGGGTTTAGAAGGGAAGCTTCATCAGGTTGAAAATTTACCCAGTAAACGTTCAATTTCTAGCAATGAAATTTTTTGTAACAGAGAAATCAAACTTAGCAGCTTAAAAGCTATTGGTTTTGATATGGACTATACACTAGCTCAATATAAGCAACCAGCATTTGATATGCTTGCGTTTGATGGTGCTAGAGAGAAGTTGGTTAAGAATATGGGTTACCCTGAAGAGGTCCTTGACATAGTATATGACCACAAGGTGAGTATCTTCATCTTATTCCTTCTGAAGCCAAGCTTTTGAAGATAAATTGTCTTATTTTTGTATTTTCCTTTTGTTTTATTATAAAGCCTTGGATAAGGGGCTTAATTATTGATATCCAAAAGGGAAATTTTCTCAAAATTGATCGGCACAAGTATGTTCGAGTAGCTTATCATGGATTACGTCCAATTTCGAAATTGAATCGTAAACTTTTGTATTCTCGGACCTTCAACAAGGTCCCATCATTTTCTGAAAAACACTTTATTAATATGGACACCCTTTTCCAGCATGTTGATGCCCATCTATTTGCTAATCTCATTGATATGAAAGATGGTGCTGATCATGAATTCTTAGATGGCAAAACTTATGAAGATATGTACAGAGACGTAAGGGAATGTATAGATTTGTGTCATAGAGATGGAGTTATTAAAGACGAGGTCGCAAGGAATCCTGAAAAGTATATCATCCCAGATGAGGGCTTAGTTCCCATGCTAAAAAAAATGAAGGAGGCTGGAGTTAAGGTTTTTCTTCTGACAAACTCTTATTGGGAATACACCTCTGTAGCGATGAATTTTTTGTATCATCAGAAAAATGTTGACGCTGACTTGAAATTAAAAAATGAATGGATCGATCTTTTTGATTTGGTGATTGTTGGTTCTTGCAAGCCTGCATTCCTAATCGATCCATACTTAAATCTATGTGAGTGCTTAAACCTATTTGCACACATACCAATGCTACTGAGCTCTAACATTTTAACTTTTTTGACTGCTGCATTCAAAACATGCAGATCGAGTTAATACTCAAGATGGATCACTCAGAAATACAGACGGTATTTTTGATATTGAAGCATTGGGTGAGAATGGAGCTCAAAAATTCTTGCAACAAGGAAAAGTATTCCAAGGTGGGAATTGGATGCATCTTCAAGCTATGCTTGGTAAGTCAACTTGACCAAGGCTTTAAAGCATTCTTCATAATTTTTCCAGCGAAACTGATATTAATGACAACTCACAACAAAAATAGAAACAAGAGCTGGGGAAGAGATTCTTTATGTAGGTGATCATCTCTATGCCGATGTGTTGCGATCTAAGCGTACTTTAGGCTGGAGAACTGGTTTAATCGTTCCTGAATTGGATCAGGAAATAAAGCAGTTTGAAAAGAATAAAGGGCTTGCACGGAAGATTACAAAACTACGAACGCTGCGTGATGAATTAAGCGCCCACGGTGATAAATTGAGGTTGGAAAATCCAGTCATGAGTGATGAGATCAAGCTAATTCTTGAGGAATTGCATCAAGACGATGATGTATTAAAATCACAATTATCTGAAATGGCTGATTCTTATCATTCTTCTTTTCATCCAATGTGGGGCCAAATGTTTTATGCTGGTTACCAAGATTCTCGTTTCGCATTTTATGTGCAAAATTATGCTTGCATATACATGTCCAAAGCTACTAATCTTGGCCTTTTATCTATGGACAGATCCTTACGAACGAACGGCGAGATGCTCCCTCATGATAAATTGTTAGCAGATATTTAATGTCTTCTTGAGATAGATACTTGAAGCAAAACTTCCATAGAATTATCCTTCTCTGAAATTTAAGAATCTAGTTCGTTTACGAAAGAAAAAATCTTTCTTATTCATCACTATAATTTGCCCAGACTAAGCTAATGGCAATAACTAGAAAAATCTATAAATTTTACGAAATTGCCTTTGTATAGATTGAGAAAGAAAACGCACATATTTTTTGTGTTTATAACCTGTGTAAACCTAAAATGTTATTAATAGATATATTTTGAAGTTTATTGCTAGAACAAATGGTCAAAAGTATGCTACTGTATTTATTATGTTACATTTGAAAGAAAAAATTGTATTGCTTCTCTTTGTTTTATCTCATCTATCGAATAATGATTTGATTGTTTAATCAATTGACTTTCCGTCGTAACTTCCCAGTAGCTTTCGTATCGGTATTCAGTAATCGCCCGGAATAAAATTTCAAGTGCTCAGGAGTATTTCTACAGGTAAACTTTCGAGGAAAACTATTTGTGTCAAAAATGCCATTCCACAATTCAGCAAGTAAATCCTCGAAACGAATAATGCTCTTAGCAAAATCAAAAGATATTTTTGTACTTATCAGTGTCTTAACAATTTTAAGCTTGTGGATGCTACACCTATCTGATTCCATATTTGTTACTGAAGAAGAAGAAAATTCTTATCGAAACCTTGAATTCCTCGATCCAGAATGTTGCGCGGAAAGAGAACTGAGAGAAGTGAAAAGAATTTCCCAATTAATGTCAAGAGCAAATGGATTTCAATGCTTTGAGTATTTTTTTGAAGCACTTGGTAAAAAATTGTCGTCATCCAATTCAACAAACAAATCTTCTCTTAATACGACTTCATTGCAAGGGGAATTTTTAGGGAATATTTTATGGTTTAATGGACCAAATGCTCTCAAAAGATTAGTAAATACAGTATGGAAAGGAATGAGTTGCGATAAAGATGGATTGTGCACTCTTGTTAACAGGATAGATTCACCGCCTGATATTGGGATTGTTTCATTTGAAAAAATATGCCCAGAGTTGGATGAACATCCTTGTTATAAAATCGATTTGACCGATGGCCCTCTTCCAAGATTTTATTACACTCGACCTATTTCCTCTACTCAGTTTTTGAGTTTTGTTCATACACAAGACGGGTCTAACTCCTATTCGGATGTCAATGTATTAGATATGGAAACGAAATAGTTGAAGATGATAAACTATTTCACATTGTTTTGTTTGTGACTTTTCACAAAAAATAAAAATAAAGAAACAACTTGGTTTCAGATAATCATATAAATGCATATATAGTATCAAAACTGGGACAAATAAGTACTTAATATTTTTGGATTTGAGACGAATATGAAATCCTATGCTCTGCTTTTGAGATTTGACCAATTGTGTTTGAAAAGAGATAGTTCCAAATGAAGACCACTAGAGCATGAAGAAGTAAAAATATTTAGAATCCCCTTTATTCATTGATTTTATTCACTTAGACTCTGCGTAAGGTTTGGAGTATTGCAATAGCATGCTATGCTACATGTACCTTTGTTACATTATGTAGTTACTGCAGAAATAGTAGTATTTCTGTGTTCCACCTGATGAGTTTGCTAAAATAAATATATTGCAACAATGAAATCATTCTAACATCCCAAAATTGAGCCATTTATCAGTAGAATGGGTTTTCGTGAATGACCCCCTTGAGAATAGTGTCAACTCTGTGAACTAATTTAATGCAATATCGAACTAAAAATATATTGCAACAATGAAATCATTTTATCATAACAAAATTGACTCATGTATCAGTAGGATGGATTTTCGTGAATGACCCCGTTGAGAACAGTGTCAATTTTGTGAACTAATTTAATAGAATATCGAACTAAAATTGTATCATGGGTCATATGAAATCACACAAAAATATCAATTAGATACATCTTCCTACGTATTGCAAAAGGCGTGACAAAAGATTTAGCCGAAGAACATCTGATCTCCCTTCGTATCATACGTTTTTACGATTTCACTTAATTTAAATCTAGAATGGACACCCCCTTAGTAATAAATTACTTGCTCCAACCGTTTTGGGGTTTGGGATAATATGTTCCTCTTTAATGAGACTTACTTAAGAATGATGTAATGTAATAAATAAATAGATAATTATTATAAAGTGAGATAGGCTATTTATTATACTAAACTATCTCTACATACGACATTTAAAACAAAAAAGAACCCCCTTTTTAAAAAATATATTTCCTATTTAAATGTGTTTGATTACATGAATGGAGCTTAAGCTCTTCCGTTCTGCTGGATTCATAAATACCTCGTTCTTAAAGATACGGTTTTCAAAAAACATACGTATCAATTTACGATTATTTCTTTTTAACTAAAACTCGGTGAATTTCCTGACATTCTTATTTATGAAGTATAAAACCGCCGGCATCGTGGTGCTTCAAATACGGATTCTAAGAGTCACCAAACACATACAGCCTCTTGTTAGCAATAGACGCTGGACAAGATAGTACGTCAGCATCTTCTGCAGCACATTTGACTCAACTCAAACGCAGTGAATCAACTCGCTTACCATCAACCTTGCCAAAGAATAAAACACCTACCCACCATCAAACATTTATTTCATCAAAAGGATTAAGATGGAGTCTGACATGGTTTTAAAAATGCAGCAAGACATAGAAGGTATGAAAGCCCTTTTAAACTTCATGTGGAATGACAAAAAAATCGAGGCAGAACTGAATGAAACGTTGAGGAGAGATAACGAGGAATTAAAAAAAGATAATGAAATCATGAAGGAAGAGATTACGAAAATTCAAGAAGAAGAGTCCGTATTCCGTTCAGCAAACATGTTACCGCATAAGCAATCTTTCGTGCAAGATACTTTATCGAATCTACAGATGAATAGTGACGAGGTCTCTGACGAAGAACGAAATGTAGCGATCTTTTCAAGTCGGAAATATTCTTTGTCGCTCAATGATATGCTACACATATTTGAAAATCGAGATGCGTTACGGAAAGCTAGCGAAAGCGATGCAGTGAATAATACTGGGACTATCCATATTTATTCCATTCTATATTTGTACATCAGTAGGTCAAGTCCCAGCTTCAACACAAAAGCCAAAGCCTGGGGTATGGCCTTTGTGTCCCTTCTTGTTGTCAGTATGCAAATACTGATCATGTTCCCTTTAGTTATTGAATCTTCAACTATATCTTGTGCTAAGCACTCTGATTGCCGATCTGGGCAATTCTGCCAAGGATTTGATGAGAATGATTCCATGTGGAGACATCCTAGATGTAAAGATTGCTTACACTCTGATATATTTTCAGATGAAGACAACGAAGTGTGCGACGCAAGATTATTTAAAAATGCTGAATTCGATGCGATAGTCTCAAATCTTTGGTACGATACTAACTTCACTCCATTTATCAATATCAATATTGACGGTTTCGAGAATAATTTCCCTCACAAATGTATGGCGGAAACATATTGTCGAAAAACATCACCCGCATGGAAACCAGGGTTAAAAAACAAAGACAAGGAGGATAAATGTGCATTCTTAGACCTAACCATGGCTAGAGCAGGTCCGAGTGAGAAACTCATTTTCTTCTTTGTTACGGTACTTTTTGCTGCAACACTTATTGATGATATAAAAGAAGCAGCGATTGAGAATAAAATTTTACAATACGTGACCATGTCCATACATGGACAAGACATTTTATGGATTCCATCATTTCTCATCAGACTATCAAATAGAATCCGAAGGTTTATATTGCCCTGGACTACAGCTGCAGCCGGAGTTGGAATCATTCTAACTGGGTCATTTGCAGTTCAAAATGTTGTTTTGAATCTGATGGCAGTCATTTTCATCAATGAATCGGACAATTTATTTGCAAATCTTTTCATGTCACCAACAGGGAAAGCCATGGGCGATGAGCTTGTAAAAATGGTAAAAAAAACCGCTAAAATATCCTATTCCTATGGTGGGGCTCAAAGTTATGGATTTCTCGTATCCAGTGTGCTTTTCGCTTGCACAATTGCCATTCAGCCACTAACACTCCTCTTTCGTATAAATGGTGCACAATGCTTAGGGCAACTTTATTTGATCATGTTGGGATTTGGATTTTTTATGCCAATATTGATTATTGTGCTTAGATTAATTTATGTTTATTTTGATTCTGGAGAGGATCATCTGATTCGGTCTTTGTTAGAACTTGCAGATCTAACATCTGCCCTATTTTACGCTGCTTTAATGAGATTATCGAGCTTATCTTTTGTTAGGAAATCTGAGAGACCTGTGCCTTTTCTTTTGCCATTGCTTGGCATTTTCTGTGATGTCATCGCACGAGCTCGATTAGAGTCTATTTTGCAGGATCCTGAAAAAGATCAACCAAACCGGAAGGAAATTGTTTTTAATGTGATAACAGGCATCGCATGGATTTCAATTGTAGTGCTTTGCTTGTTTTTTTCTATCATGATGACTTACAGATTCATCGAGGATATTGAATAGAACACGAATATAATGTATTTATATAAATAAATGCATGAATTCAAATTTTAAATTAGTTTTTTAAGTAAGTTCCAGATCATCATCAATCTTAAACAGTTGTACGTCATCTGTATTTCCTGCCATAACACCAAGCTCACGGTGTACAAACTCGTTTCTCTCCTTAGATCTTTTCATCTTGTTTCGAATGATCAAAAGCGCGAAAGCTACAATTCCACACAATAAAAATGTCGAAGATGCCATCATGTTCAAGTGTTCATCCGAACTAGATTGTGTTCCTTCCAACGGGTTAGTTTGTGAATCCAAAAGGAGGGCGTCATCTTCAGGGAGAAGAGTTGCGTCGATACCAAAATCTTCTGGGCCTTTATCTTGACTCTCTTCTTCGTTATATTCGTAGTAATCATCGCCTGCACTTTGTTCGAATTCTTTCATGTCATCTTCAAATTCATTATTTTCAAGTTCATCTTCAATGTGATCGTCATCCTCTCCATCTTGTAAAATTGGAGGGTCTTCATCTCCTAGATTATTTTCATCGTTCAATGTGAAAGCAAGATCATCTTCACAGATGGAATCTTCTATGGTAGATGCTTTTGCTAAACCAACTACCATATTTTCAATATCATAAACAGAGTAATATTTTGTCAAAAACGGAGTACCCATGATCCAGTTTGGAATCACTCCAGAAGGTACTAGAGTAGGCCGACAAATAAGTCCTTCTCCTGAATCATTCTCAATAACCTCCGATATTTCGAAAATATTAAAACTGTATTCCGCACCGTTTGCTATGAAGCGCAAGTCTTGAAATTGACTTGGTATGTCGGGATTACATTCAACTTCCATAACATCGAAGTCTCCATCGATACATTCAGTTTCATGAACGCCCCCTTCAGTATCAAGGATAAAGCAATTCATGGAGTTTCTTGTGGCAAATTCACCTACAATACTTGCAGGTCCGATGATATTTGCAGACATTGAATCAAGCTGGGCTAGGACTGGTTCGTCCATCACAGTTTCATCCCCTACAAGAACATCGTCGATGGCGAAATCCCAAAGACCGCTTGCCCTAGATTCAATAACTTGTTGTCCTGACTCGTCTCTTTGCGCACTTGCGGTTTTCAATCCACTTTTATGCCATTGAAGACATCCATGATAGTGGTTTTGGTCCACGCCTCCAAGTATTAGTTGAGAATCATTTGACGTATCCTCGGTTCCGAAGTATAAGGAGAACATTGAAATAGGATAATCTTCTAATACCCCGAAGATTGGTGGTCTAACATCAGGATTGAAACCAGCATCCACATTTAGTCCCAACACTCCATCTATGTCTTCGCATAGGTATGTGTACTGGCTGCCTGGCGCCAATGAAGTAACTTCTACAAACGTCTGTTCAAATGTTGAAGCTCTTCCTTCACCATTGATTCTTCCAAAGTGTATCATATCAGTCGCATATTTCCCTTTCATCTAAATTCGTAGTTTCACAAGGAAAATATAGATCAAATCAATTTAAAATGTGAGGAAAAGTATGAATCATATATATATATATTGATAGATCAAAGATTGCTCACATTGCGAATAGCAAAGTCTTCATCTTCCAAGAACGGAACCTCTTCGTAAGTTGTTGAATTATTACGGTTGTATTTATTTGATTCAGCAAGGTCTTCGCAGTCTTCTTCACAAATTGACGAAGGTACCCACATAAGAGAGGAACCTGTATCTAGTGCGACAGTAAAAAATTGAGGAGATGGAGCTCCGATTCCAATTTCAGTATACCATCGTGCCTTATCACAACTTGATAGACGAAAGATTTTCATAAGTGCAAATTGATCTTTTCTTTCCACCATATGTCTTGATGAAGAGTCCAAACGAGTTGTCTCCATGATTTCCGCATTCTCAGTTCTAGTTTCTCCATAAACTTTTACGTTTCTCCAATCGCTTGCATCAAAATGAAGCTTAGGATTTCTTTCAATATCTCCCTTCGAGTAAGTTGAAAACTCGCGAAGTGATCTATGATACGTCATTTGAGGGTCAAGTTTTTCCTTTGAAACTTGTTCTTGGACATTTTGCTTCAACTTTAAAATGACCGGTTGTGTGTTATGTTTGCTCTGCATTGCAACTTTATGGTAAAGGATATGAATCGTAAATTAACTAAATCTCGCAAATAGGATTTCACTAAAAAAAGCAATATATCTTAGTGTTGTAAATGTTGTTGAGGTCGAATGTTTGCGAGATGGTTTACAAAGAAATATTGTGAGACGTTGGTCGTGATAATAAGGGAAGAAGAATGACCTCGGAAGTAGAGAATAGGAATGTACGTACGAAGCCAACTTAACTTAGCAGCATATTGTTGATTAAGACGGTCATACAACAGTATATAATTATTCTTAGATACATCCGTAGCAAAACTTGATGAATAAATTGATGACTCTATACACGGAACATCTGTACAGACAACGGACCCTTACACCACGTTATGAACGATAATGCACCAAGAATACATCATGGTAAGATAAACTAACCAAAGATAGCAAAAGAAAACTTATCGAAAAGTTCGTGATTTTCACAGTCGAAAAAAAAAGTCATAAATACTGCTGTTATTTTGACAAAAAATGAAAGGTGATCTGTGTCTATTTTTGTTCGGTCATGCTAGTAAAATCGATTTGAATACGCACTAATGAAACTTGAAAAGTGCTCTCGTGATCTACATGAACTCTAAAATACGAAGGAGAACTCCAGAATGAAAAAGCTTTAATGAGTGACGCAAATGTTTTCTCAAAAATAAGAGTCATACATACGTATCCCTTGGAAACTTTCAAGAACCGGTGATTCTATGAGGAGATAACTTCGATTTCACTCCAAAACGATAATGCGACAGGATACGTATCTAGATGTCTCGGGAATGGAAGATCGCTCCTAATGGTTCAAAATGAGAAAAGTCATTTTGCGAATCAAAACCAAGCATGCCTAAGGTTTATCTTCAATCTAAACTTGCAGGTATTGCCCATGTTATGAGGGAATAAATTCAATTCATATCTTATTGATTTTTGTTTATTGATCATGAATTCTTCATATTATTTATCACCTTCCTCATTGTTATTTGGTCATTAGCAAGCTTAACATGAATACACACTCCCAATTCTGCACAATGTGTATAGTTTTCACGACCTCCAAGGAGACAAAAGCCACACTCAAAGCAGTGAAATGGTTTCTCTTTCTCTGTCATCCATAGATTGCAAACGCTACAATGATACTCTCCGAATTCAATACCACATTCTATACACGCATTTCTACTCGTTATATATCACAAACAAAATAATTGGAACAATTGTCAGAAAAGCAAAGCCATTGTTCGCGAGAAAAGTAGTTCGCTTAAATGTTCGTTTAGAAAAAGAGATTTTTCACTTACGTCTTGGAAGGTTGGAGGGTGTAGCAATTACGACAAATAATTTCTTTAATCTTGAAACGATTGATTTTGTGTTGACTCGGAATAGGTTGAACCAAACTTATTGACCGATTATGTTCTATAGTCTGGGCACGGGCGAGAGTTGAGTACTCGTCATGACATATCCTACACCCAAAAGCAACACCACAACATGGCGATATTATTGAACATTTTCTTTGGTAGTGGTTACATTTAGGACGCGCATCTTCTATCATTTGACATGTTTCTTGAGGTTTATTTTTTCTCGCAATTTTGGATGTATCCTTATATTGGCTATGCATTCCTTCAGATTCAAGTCTATTGGATTCTTCTGATTGGTCTGCAACATCTTGACTTGATTTTCGTTTTCTCCCAGCCATAATGTAAACCCCCCACCCAGAAGATTCTTCATCTACTGTTCCTTTTCGCTTCGTTGTATTTTGATGGCCAGATATAATCTCATGTAATAACGCTTACTTTAATTTTAAATTATTATCCAACCTTTTTTGATCTAGACCGAAAATGAATAAGTAAAATTCGTCTTGTTCTTGATTATAAAAAAATGGAGGCGTGCTTTTTTTTAGTACTCATGGATCTATGAACATGGACTTAGCATGTTTATTCCTTACATAGAGAAATAATGTATTAAATAAATATTTCACTTAAAAGAATTACATGATCATATGGCTATTATTTACCCAGAGACGTGATTGTAAATAGCACATTCATTTTTTGTTACATTATTCTTGTTTTATTCATGACTCACGCTGAAATTGAGAATCAAAATCAATTCTGCTACTTATTTAAAAAATACATAAATCGAGCTAAAATCTTCTAATCATAGAGCTTTTAAATCGTTAAAGCATGAACAGAACGTTAAAAGGTTAGTAAAAGAAACTAAGTCCACTAAGTAAGTCCACTCAAGAAGAAATTCTCTTATTCGCTATTTTTAGTTCTCCAGTTCTGAATATTTTTTATTCATAATGCTCAGAATTAGAGTTTTTCTTCGAAATACTTTCTTTCATTCAAACATCAATTTTTTTGTTTCCAACTTTTGTACTGCTGTAGGATAATTAAGAACATAAATAAATAAAGAAGATTGTTTTTTAATCATCTTTCTTCAAGCTATTTTCAATAGAATTTTTTATCTGGAAAGAATATGGTAAAGTGCTTGAGTTTAAGAATTGTGTATTATGCAAATTTACTGTGTTAGATGAAAATTACAATGGTTAAGTAGGCCTCTTTCTTTTGTGGTGCAATACCTATTTCAAAACCCTAATTTTTAGTTATGCTCAAAACTTCCCCAAGAAATCTTTCAAAAAAGTCACAGTCTTAATTTTCTTGGTGCTTTTACCTGTGACCAATTTAAAATATATTTTTCTTCTGAAATGATAGAGTTTACGTTCTCTAATAGTCCTGAAGCAATAGTTGCTGCATACCAATGAGGACGATGTAAGTATACGATATTATCTACCTCGAACTCATCTAGTACATCTCCATTTCATTCGCTTAAGTGCAGTCCCTCCACCATATCCGTACCACATGCCATCTCAACTATCACTGATGCTTTCTTTTTAAAGAAATGTACATGACAGAACTATATGAATAAATTCAAAATGGAAGTAATGATGAATGGGTAGGAATATGATCAATAACTGTGTAAATGCAGATGAAGTCGGCATATCACCGGGTAAATTCAGACATGACGTTGGTATAGAATTTCAAGCATAGACAGACGCAAAAAAACGAAGTGCTGTTATTGAAATCAAGATTAAACAAGAAACTGTGTTTGAGATGAATTTAAAAGGTCGAAACAGGAATTGCCGAGGATGTTGATGGACTTTCTGAAATTGGAGGTGGGATTGCACCATTGCTGAAGGACAACTTCTTGTATTCCCTACGGTTACAAGAATCTTCGATATAGTTAAAACAGACAGATTGATAAGGAGAAGTTTCGTATTTGAAAATTGATGGATGTTTCGGAAAATTTACTTCCTATTCAAGGATAGAAGTACATGATTAAAGAACAATTACGGCATTCAATGATGTTTTTTATTATAATAAATTAAAAGCTTTTCCTGTACTAGTACTCTTTTTTTATCATTTTCTGTAGTACCCCTGAACTCTGAAAAAGTATATTGTTCATAAGTGCGATTTAAAATATCAAGAAATTTTTACCGTGGATTCATTCGATGTCCATCACTTAAAACGGTATCACGATTCAATGGATTTGTAAGTCCTATAAATGAGATGTTTAAATTCACACACTCGCTAATTATTTCTGTTCGGTAATTACATATGAAGCGCAAATGTCAAAGCAGCGATATCGATAATGCCCATTATTCCAAATGATATTCCATTCATCACGTTCTTGGGCTCTACAGTAAACAACTGAATTACGTCAAACACTTCTCGATATACACACATGGTGAATGCTAGCACATAAGCGTCCTTGGACTTAAGAATACCTCCAGCAACGATGCAAGCCAAGCCAATAGCTGCGTTACGGGTACTCCAGCTCCTAACATTAGCATTGTCGATACCCCCTTCTTCGACGTCACCTGAACCGTCTGGTTTGAATGGGTAGGTTGTTCCATCAACGAGGACTGTAGGAGGGGTAGGTGGAGCAAAATATCCTTTAAGACCGATGCCGAAGCCTACAACGCCTAGGAACAAACTCCAAACTTCAAGGAAAAAGGGAACATTGATTGCCATTTTTCTTAGTTTTTGTTCTTTCTTAAAGTAAACATCAATAATAATAATAATAATAATGTTCAACAATAAAAAAGCTTAATTTTTACGTGGATATGTTAATTGTGGTTGAAGTTGTAGGGGCTTATAGTTTACGTTGAATTTCAAGACTTCCTCTTGAAAACTCTGCAGAATCTTTTTACAATCTTTAGCCTGTGCCTACTTCTATCTATAAACAATGCTGTCTATAAGCAATGCTGTCTATGATTTGATTTTGAGTGCCAGTTTTACATAGAAGTTACATGAATTAGATCAAAACTGTAACATAATTCAATGAATTTATGAGTCCTATAAATTAAAAGTTAATTGTTTAGATGATGTTTAGAAATTAATCAGTCTGGGCAATTACTAAATTACAAACTGAAAGCATATTTCAACGCAAAGATGTCAACAATACCCATGATGGCAAAAGATGTTCCATTCATCACGTTCTTGGGCTCGACAGTAAACAACTGAATTACGTCAAATACTTCTCGGTATAGACACATGGTGAATGCTAGCACATAAGCGTCCTTGGACTTAAGAATACCTCCAGCAACGATGCAAGCCAAGCCAATAGCTGCGTTACGGGTACTCCAGCTCCTAACATTAGCATTGTCGATACCCTCTTCTTCGACGTCACCTGAACCGTCTGGTTTGAATGGGTAAGTTGTTCCATCAACGAGGACTGTAGGAGGGGTAGGTGGAGCAAAATATCCTTTAAGACCGATGCCGAAGCCTACAACACCTAGGAACAAACTCCAAACTTCAAGGAAAAGGGGGACATTGATGGCCATTTTGAAATATTTTAGGAGTAAAAATTTGAAGATTGAGATTATTGAGCAGAATTCTTGTGATAAATCATCCAAAAAGCTGGATCGGCAAATCTTTCTGTCTTACCCATATCTTTCAATACGATAGATATGATACGTAAAAGTGTTCTTAAATACGTAGGAATAGATTGTATTTATATAATGTATATAAAGAAATTCTTCTTAGTACAATCTTGAGAACTTGACTAATAAGATTATGATGGTATCTTTTTATTTATTTGTGTGGGCTTATCTAATTACTTTATGCAATATTCAGGTGCCAGATTGAGTTAAGAACGGTAAAGGATACTAATCTTGACAATACACATGCAACAAACACTTAATCTATTGAACAGAGAGTGGGTTATTTTGAATTTCATCAGATTCAAAGATCTTCGGGCTTAATATTTTGCGCACGATTCGAATTACTTAGGTCAACAGTCCACATCATCCGTAATTGCATGTTGTATAGAGCTTTGAATTAAATGCGTGATATCTTTTCTTTTAGTACATAAGGCAGGTGAAATCTGAAAACTCCCAGGATCCTCTTACTTTTCAAAAGAATTTTTCAAGTTTAACTTCAAAACATGTCTACTGCTTTATTCCTTCAAATCTGGAGTGAGTTCCTTGGTATTGTCGCCTTCCTCATCGGGGTAAAAGGATACTTCTTTACTCCAACTCCTCCCGGAATCTTAATTCTCGGAAAGACTTATCCATTCAAAGAAGGTGGCGAAGGTGAACCTTTACTTGAGGGTGAAGGTATCGAATACGCAAATGTCAAAAGCTGGAGTACCCGTAATGCTGCTATTGGACTCGCATGCATTATTGCTGGAATCATGGAATCGAAAGATGGATACATCATGGCTTTTACTTTATGTGCCTACCGCGAGTTTTTCGATGTTGTTGAGAAATTCACTGTTGAGCCTAAGGACACACATGCCGGAACTGCATTTGCATTCATGGGAGTCATTGATTTTATCGCACTCTACGTTGCAATCGAAATGTAAATTCTATGGAATGTCCAAATCTTGTAGCAACAGGACTTACAGTAATAAATAATTTTAAAATGTGTTATTTCCATAAATCAAATCCCTCATC
>Ga0209092_10000080_pt1 | contig 80708 bp, 70 predicted proteins | sample FraStrMetagenome_FD_187446 | JGI IMG/M metagenome (GOLD analysis project Ga0209092, IMG submission 187446) | Marine eukaryotic phytoplankton communities from Arctic Ocean - Fram Strait ARC3M Metagenome (SPAdes) (version 2) | ecosystem: Environmental > Aquatic > Marine > Oceanic | place: Fram... | reverse complement strand
CTCGAAGAATTAAAAGAAGAAGCCGACACAGAAGGAATGCTTTCCACTGGTTCTAGAGACGATATCATTAACAGATTAGAAGCACTTGATACCGGCAGAGCCAAATGGGAAGATTATACGATAGAATTTATGCGTGGAGAGCTCACAAAGCATGGGTACGTATCCACGGGTGATCGGCATACGTTGATATCCAGGATACAAGAATGCGATGATCGTTTTATTGGTCCCGCTGAAAATAAAACGACAACTTGGTTAAAAAAATATTTGGAAAGTAACCAACGTTTGTCAACTGGGAATAGACAAGATTTCATTGGAAGAGTTAAAAGAATGCAGAACGTTCTTTATCCTGTGCTTGCGGATTTTAATGACGAATATCTTAAAGAACAACTAGTTTCTAGAGGCGTGTCCATTAACGGTACGCGTAAAGATTGGCTCCTTCGTATATATCCGTTTGAAATATCAGAATTGTTTAAAATATGTAAGAAAATAAAACACAATTTGAGCAAAAAACCAAGAGTAGAATATCGAACAAAATACAGGAATAACAATCACAAGAAAACAAGTATGTTAGGTCATATGGCAAATGGTGTTGCTTTGGGAGCTGGCCTATCTTTAGGTGCTAAAATTTTTGGTAGAAAAATGAAAGAAGAATCTAACTTAAAATTTTAATATAAATTTATAAATTATGTCCTACTTCTTTAATACTAGGTTGTGTACGGCCCGTCATAAACTGTATGGACCAGTACAATCCGATTATAAATGTCATTACAAGATCATCATTGCCATTTTCTTTCCCAGTGTAGATAACTTTTGGTAAATTGTGACCCCTTGGAGTAATAATCTTACTGAATAATCCAAGTTGGTTTCTGAACATTCTCTTTACCCGAGCTTCACGTGAATTTGCATCACCAAAAGGATTTGCACATATAAATTTGGAAGCATACCAAATTGACTCAGAAGCAAACCTTTCAATGGCTGTATTCGCGTACAATTCTTTTCTACGATGTGTTGTTATTACCCCTGGTTCTCCCTTTTCCATTAGAGAACGACATTGTGGTATTTCACGTAACATATGTGCCATATGTGAAGCCTCGTGTCCAAGATTTGATTCTGGAACAAATATAATAAAGGACGATGGAAATGTAGATCTCAACGTACGTACATGAGCTTCTAACAGTGTTCTGATTTCTCCATGGCCCTTAACTGCGTGTGATTCGGCTCCACATACAGCGAAATTATTAGCATCTTGATACAATGATACAATGGCCATTTGTGAATTACCTCCTCCATTAGGATCGCATGCACAAAATATAAATTTCGGTGTGTTTCTGGAAGTATACGGTGATCTATCCGAAAACACTTTGAGCCACGAATCTTGGAATATCGCATTCGAATCGTTGGTTGTCACTCCCATGGACTCACGAAGCATATCTTCCGTATTATCCCCATAAATCTGGCGGACCATATCTTGTTTTCCACCGGACTTCCACTTTGGAAGGAGGTGCTTCATATGAGTACATTTTTCAGGGTGGGGCGTTAATTTACAGTCCTCGCATACCATTGATATCTGGATCTGGTTAAATAGCTTCTCTCCTCCTTGATCGACCATCTCAAACATCATCGAATAGAAATTGCTAGAGTCCTGAGGCGTGCTAATACAAATGAGCGCCGTTGTTTCTAGCTCTAATAATGGTACAATAACCTCGTGAAACATTTTAATTGGCATAAATGCGGCTTCTTCCAATAAAATAAGGTCACCTCCGACGCCTCTTAACTTATCGGATCCCGATGGATATGATGCCACTTTTCGGACATCATTGGCACCTTCTCCGTAATAATATAGAAATTCACCTTTTTTTTTACAAGATGCATCGTGATTGGTGCCCAAATCTTCATCGATCAACTTTACAAATTCATGGATCTTGGCAAGCATGGCGTCCGATGCACGGCGACCCGTCGAGAAAATGCACAACTGTGCTTTTTCAACCGATAAAAAGTAGGCCGCTACAAACATAGCCACAGCTGTTGTTTTTCCGAAACGTCTCGGCGTAAGACATAAACATTGCTGCTTTAAATTAGGCCATTCATTCATTGATTTTATCTTGTCCATATCGACCTCAGGATCATCTTTATACAAATGAAGAGCCACTGCCTGGAGAAAAGACTCATGAAACTGTTTTTGCATTTCGGAGCGATCGTAGCCCTTTACGTGGTCCAGAAATTTTCTAATGTTGGCCAAACGAATGTCCCCGTAATTTTTCTGCTTGGTTTTGACCTGATTGGTCACTGTTTGATAGTGTGTTTTTGGCTTCAACGATATAAGTGAATTAAGCATTTCTTTCTGATAATACTCGTATGCACCAACTATCAATGGTCTGTATGTCACTCTAGATGGCATTAACTGTACATTTGAACCAGTGATACGTCTACGTTTTGGCGGTGGCGCACCAGATAATGTTCGTTGACACGAAGAACTTGTTGGACAGCACGCACATGCTGACATTTAAAGAAAAACAAAATCTTTATATACATTTATTCTGAGGATGTTTGGTGATTTATGTAAAAATAAAGAACTATAACCACCAAAGATTGTGCCAAAGCTATAGCTCCCATGTAAAAAATTGGAGGATCTTCGATGATGATACCATGGGCTATATAAAATCCATAAGCAGTGGTTTGTACTAACACAGAAACAATAGATAATCCATCAGTTTTACGATATTTAAAAAGCGTGTACATTTGTGGAAATTTATATAATAAAGACAATGTTGTTGCCGTCCAACCATATATTGTTGACATTTATAAACATTAATAAAAATATTATATAGTCTATCTGAAAGCATTACATTTAACACAAGTATATCTACTTCTTTCGTCCCTTTCTGTAGTATCATATTCCCATTTATGGTCACAATTTTTTTCGATGGATTCTCTGCGTTCTGATATGATTTTTCGGAGACTATACAATTGATGTTCTCTGGCATACATGTGTTGTTTCAAATCTCTTAAAATTGTTGAATTTGACACGTCTGACATTTTTTCTAAATATCTAGGAAAAGATTGTGAATAGCCAATATGTTTATGACATTCGTTTGTTTTATGATGTTTTAAAATCTTTTGAAAAGCATGTTCAAGGTCTATAACATCTTGCTTTTCAAAAGATTCTTTTTTGTGAAAAAGATCAACGGTCTCCCAAAAAATATCCAAAGACATACCTACTCATTTACATATATTTATAGTTATAATAATTTAACAAATGTTTAACTTTTTCTAATTTAATTTAAATTTATTCTTTGCCTTCATACGGGTCTACTTCGACGTAATTTTCAAGGTGATCTACCTTTTCTTGGGATTGTAGCTTGGCGTGGAACGCAAGGGTGGGGTGTTGGGGTTCGTAAGACTCTTCCATAGTCTCGCCTTGTTCTTCAAAAAGTTCTGGTTCGATAATAGTAGATGGGGGAGTCTGTTGTAATCGAGACATTGTATGTAAAAGTTTGGTCAATATATATAGTGTAAAAAATTAAAACATGACAACATAAATATATTCATATCATATTCTAATTCAATATATAATACCATACAAAAGTATAAATATGTATCGTAATCGGCGAAAAAAAAAACAAATAGTATTGTCTATGGTCAATGCGCATACATTACATGTAAAGACAAACAAAATGCCAAATAACGATTTAAATGTCGTCAAAAAAGCTATACACGTAAATGATCGTAGAAAAAATTTTGAGATGGCCAAAATCGATTTGCGTACATTGATGACATTCGAAAACAAATATAGTATCGACCCTGTACCACAACATGTCGTCCGCATTTTATTTAAAAAACATAAAGGAACATTTGATCCGCAAAAAATACCTGAACCACTGTGGAATACACTGTTCCCATACCAAAAAACAGGCGTACAAACGATATTTGAAAAATTTGGGGGGCGATGCCTACTTGCAGATGACATGGGACTTGGAAAAACATTCCAAGGGATTGCATTCTTAACACATTGTATGGCAGAATTAAACAATCCATACGTTCTTATCATTTGTCCATCTTATCTACGTTATCATTGGCAGCACGAGATACAAACATGGCTTAAAACAGATTCACAACTAGTCAAAAAAGGATCCGAAGAACTTACCTCAAATATATGCATTGTATCTTATGACATGCTAAACGCGCTAAATGTAGATACAGGCGTTTATAATATTGTTCTATGTGATGAATCTCATTACGTTAAATCTCGAAAAACAAAAAGAACAAAAGCCCTAACACCTTTGGTCAAATCAGCAGAACGTGTTTTACTTATTAGTGGCACACCCGCACTGAATAGACCCATAGAACTCTTTTCACAATTGTATATGCTAAGACCATCTTACATTAAAAATTATACAGCATATGCAGCCAGATATTGTAATGGGAAAGCCACTCCATTCGGTTATGATGACAGAGGCTCTTCTAATCCACACGAACTCAACTGGATATTAAACAATGCCTTCATGGTTAGACGCTTAAAAAGAGATGTACTCACGGATTTACCCCCCAAAACAAGACACACTATATGGTTAGAAGTCAACTCCACAGAATTGAGCGAAGTTAGATCAGGGTTCAAAAAATGGAAATCTCTAAATGAAACTATATATAGATTGCCGGTGGGTTCTGAACAACAAAGAAAACAGCTATTCGAGAGAAAACAGACCATATCTGCTCTATTCAACGCAACGGCGGTAGCTAAATGCGCAGCATTAGTTTCTTGGGTATCCAATGCATTAGATGAAGGTAGATCTTTTATCTTTTTTGCCTATCATCAATGTGTTCTAAATGCGGTGGAAGAATGTGTACAACAGAAAAGAATTTCTTATATGCGCATTGATGGTTCTACACCCGCCAAAATGCGCCAGAAAAATGTCGAAGAATTTCAAAACGACCCTGATATGAGAATAGCTATTCTATCCATTATGGCGGCAGGCACAGGCGTAACGCTTACAAAAGTAACAGAATGTGTCATGGGTGAATTATTCTGGGTACCAGGGGTGATGATTCAGGCAGAAGATAGAATTCACCGCATTTCTCAGACTGGATCCTGTGATATTAAATATCTTTTAGGAGCAGAAACATTGGATACATATATTTTTCCAACATTATGCAAAAAACTTCAGACACTCGATGCATTAGTAGACAAACGAGCAGATAGAACATTTAAAGGACAAACCTCAACTGTATATCTAGAAGAAGACGAAAATCTTTTTGATGCGATTAAAAAGATGTATTAGAAAAAATATATATAAAAGTAATCTATATTTAACCATATGAATATTTTAGAGAATTTGGACACAAAGAAAACAGCTGCTGTTTTTGGATGGTCCGAAGATACACTTATCAAAGTAGCTCAACTCACACAAAAAATAGATATTTCACATGTTCAAAGGACAAAAGACACTACAAAATTCCCATTCGAACAAAGTTTCTTTAATATCGCTGAATATCTATACTATAAAACGGCACAAAATTCTTTTGCAACAACACACATAGACCATTTGCCCAAAAAAATTAAATCGTACGTAAAAAACCATATATACATCGGTCACGCCCCTGCTGCACATGGATCTTGGGCACAAGTTGATTTAGACGTCTTTTGCAATGGGAAAAGAGGCATTATAAAACACATGAACGAAGAAAGACAACCTATCGATAACAAAATTAAGCAAAAAGATCAATACGGGAGAGAAATACTTGTCGATAACATACCAAAGGCAGTCAAAAAGAAAAGAAAAGATGTCTTAGGAAAAGTTGTATTCTTTACACAAAATTTATACGAACTCATTATACAAGAATATCTAGTACAACACGCTAGAGTAAGAAATTTAACTATACCCAAACTATATTGGGTACGTAAAAACTTAAAGTTAGGTGTAGATGCATTCATGCAAAAAAGTCCAGGAATATTTCTACATCATTTTACAAACGAACATGATATGCTTATTGCATTAGCTCATGTCATGAAAAGTCTATGGCAATTACAATTAAAATTTCATTTCATGCATAGAGATTTTCATGCCGGAAATGTATCTTTTGATATCAAAAAACATAAAGTTGGTATCATCGACTTTGGAATGTCCTGTATTAACCCAAATCTGGGACCTGTTGCATGGCAATCAAATAACCCCGATTTTTATCCTTTAATACATGATTCAATAGCAGCAGGATGTACAAACCGTTCTATCGATGTTTGTTGCATCATAGCAAGTCTGGAAGTGGCAGGATTATCTACATTTTTAACCCAAGAATATAATAATATGGTGGAGGTTTTTACGCGCAAAATTAGAGATGCTTCGCCTGAGAAAAAAAGGCAATTTATGCAAGACAATTATTATACAAAAATAGATGATTCTAGACCATGGCAAGTTGGTAATTTAATTTCTAATCAAAATTCACAACATTTCTGGGTATATACAACGGTTGAATTCCCAGAATTACAATGGTTTCCAGAAAATTTTCTAAAAAGATTACTGCTCAAATTGCCTCTAAAAGATTGGTTCGAAATTCGAAAAGGTATCGCCAAACCATTCGATAGTATTATGCCCCAAAATGTTAAATTAGTTGATGCTGAAGGAAAGGAATGCACACTCGTCAAATTACACCAACAAAAAGAACTCAAAGTCAAATACGCAACAGAGACAAAATTAGTAGATGTAAATAATGTAGCTATTGTAATCAATTGATTTTTTATTTTTTTATTGATATTAATTTTATTTCTTTTTTTATTGATATTAATTTTATTTCTTTTTTTCTCGCCAGCGTATTAATTTATCATCGTCGTTATCGAATTCTTTGTATTCATGGCTAATTTTGAGGACGGCTTTATTAATATAATAAAATAAATAATTCGCGTTGGTCGAATCATATGCCCAACTACCATAGCTTTCAAATTGGCTTTTGTCAATATAACGGTACTGCTCGTCGGCCTCTTCCCCGAGCTCATCAACCGTGCCATTATCTCGATTCTCCAACCTATTAAATGATAAATCTACTAAGAAAATAAAAAACTCGTTGCCATACAATTTTCTTTTATTCTTATTCTCCATAAGTTTACGTTTGAAAATTTTAGGATTTTTTTTCCGCCGCCACCTTTTATCGCGTATCGATTTATACGGATATAACCTTTTATCCTTTAAAAAATTCTTGAACAGTTCTTTTCTTTTCTTCGAGATTCTGTTTCTATCCGCCCTTCTCGTTGCATTTTTTGGCCAAAATCGGAGGCAGGGCTCGGTGATTTTGGCTAAATTAAATAACTCCTCTAGATAATATTCCAGATATTTTAAAGTGATTTCTTCATCGTCGCGGGTCCCACCGGCGCTGTTTTTATATTTATATTTCACTTTTTTTTTATATTTTTTGTTTATTTTTTTCAAAAAATAGTCGTCAAAAATACTTCTTAATTCATAAAATCTATCGAACGCTCGAGCATTGGCTTTTCCCACAGCATGGGCCGCCATCTTAAGGTGTATTTTGGCTTTTCTCTTTCGTTCGTTACTCTCCTGTTTAAGTTGGGCTTTACCCACAGCATGGGCCGCCATCTTAAGGTGTATTTTGGCTTTTCTCTTTCGTTCGTTACTCTCCTGTTTTTCATTAAGTGCAAGTTTTGCAGTTGTCTCTTTTGACTCGGCCGATTGAAAATGCCATTGTACAAATGTTGCCATACTCTTTAAAAATAAAAGCTTTTATAGTAAGGAACTATAAAAGAGTTGATGTTCGAATAAATGTAAAGAACTAACTTAGTAGATGTAAATAAATTGATTTAATTTATTCTATTAATTGCCCTTGCAATTTCTACTGCAATTTTAGCTGCCCCTCCCTTTTTTTCCCAGTCTTGAAGATTTTCAGCGGGCATTTCAATCAAACCAATTAGGAACTTTTGTAGTGGTTTCTGTTTTTGAGTCCAATCTTTTAATATGATTCCATAAAGTTGATTTATATCGCGGTCTGATCCCAAAACATTTAATGAACCCACATATGCTCTAAAATCTGCTTCATATATCGTAGTTTTGTCTTTGATGGCGGAACATTTTTGGAACGATCCAAGTATTTTTTTTAAAACGACTTGATGTTGTTCTAACTTTAATTTTTGAACCATCTTATGAATTGCGGCCTGACTCCAAGTCACCCTTTTCATCGCAGATTTCCATTTACCTTTCGCGTGAGCATGTTTCTCTTTCTCTTTCTCTTTGGCAAATTGGTTTAGTAAATAATTTAAAAAAACCACGCCATTTAATTTTTTGGCAAACGCCCGCCCCTCTTGGCCCAAAACGGTATAGGCTCTATCAACAAAATCATTTACATTATTATTTTTACAAACTGACGTCTTCCATTCATTTAGATCCTTATTATCCAGTTTTTTTATTGTTGTTGCAGAGTAATTATTTTTGCCTTTTGTAATGAAATGTTTTTTTAAAAAAAGAACAACTTCATTAACAAATGTATCTTCGGGTACGAGGGCTTTTTTAATGTCTTTAAAATATGCATGATTTTTTATTTCTTTCAATGTTTTGGCAAGACAATTTGACTTTCGGCAAGAGAAGCCAACTGAAAGTTTTATTTTTTCATTAAGTGCAAGTTTTGCAGCTTTCTCTTTTGACTCGGCCGGTTGAAAATGCCATTGTACAAATGTTGCCATACTCTTTAAGAAAAAAAAGCTTTTATAGTTCCTTAGTATAAAAGTGTTCAGACAGCCACACATTTATTATTTTTTTTAAACGGCTTCTGTCATTCTACCATAACCATACGTATAACGGCTCTTGTCATTTGTACCATAAGTACCTGCGGGTCGTCACCGTATCTCACCATTCTATTTAAATCTCCTTTGTACTTGGTCCACAAAATTTCAAGGTATCCTACGAGGTCGTCTATTTTTATATTATCGTTTTGTCTCTTGAGTATATCAAAAAGTGATTTTGTATCCATTATGGAATCTACAATCAAAAACTTCGTATAATTTTCGAACCTGTCTTGGTTCAACGTAGTATGCCCTTTAGTAGCATCACATTTGTTAAATGTAGCTTTAATCTTATGCCAAAGTCCACCATGCGCTTTAATCTTATCCCAAAGTCCACTATGCGTATTATGTTTTGTTTTTGCAGCTTTCTCTTTTGCAGCCTTATGATGACCCGCAACAACAGTTTTTAGATTGGCTTTCTCTTTTGCAGCTTTCTCGGCCGCATGTCGCTGCGCAGTTTTGAGTTTCGCCACAGCTTTTAGTTTCGCTTTTGCAGCTTTCTCTCTTGCAGCTTTCTCTCTTGCAGCTTTCTCTCTTGCAGCCTTCTCTCTTGCAGCTTTCTCTTTTGCAGCTTTCTCTCTTGCTGCTTTCTCTCTTGTTGCTTTCTCTCTTGTTGCTTTCTCTCTTGCAGCTTTCTCTTTTGCAGCTTTCTCTTTTGCAGCTTTCTCTTTTGCTGCCTTCTCTTTTGCTGCTTTCTCTCTTGCAGCTTTCTCTCTTGCTGCTTTCTCTCTTGCTGCCTTCTCTTTTGCTGCTTTCTCTCTTGCAGCTTTCTCTCTTGCTGCTTTCTCTTTTGCTGCTTTCTCTCTTGCAGCTTTCTCTCTTGCTGCTTTCTCTCTTGCTGCTTTCTCTCTTGCTGCTTTCTCTCTTGCTGCTTTCTCTCTTGCTGCTTTCTCTCTTGCTGCTTTCTCTCTTGCTGCCTTTTCTTTTGCAGCTTTCTCTCTTGCAGCTTTCTCTCTTGCAGCTTTCTCTTTTGCTGCTTTCTCTTTTTTACCTATCTGGGGTTTTTTTCTTAACTCATTTAATAATTTTTCAAATGATTTCACTTCTGAAAATTCTCCAAATTTTTTAGAAGTCATTAGACCCAGTTTTTGGATCATAAAATCGGCGAATGGGTGGTCATGATGCCATTTTGACCATAAGTTTTTCCATTTTTTCATATTTTTTTCTTTATATGCCTCACAAAATTTTGTTATAAACGTAAAAACGTTGGCTGGTATGTGTTGTTTTTGGTATTTTTTAATTTCTTTTAACTTATTATAAATTGTTTCAACACCTTTGCTTTTTTCCAATTGCTCAACAGTATGAAAATCTCCACCCATAATTGTTCTCATATGAGAAGCAATTGCATCTTTTTTCGGTTCAACCGGTTGAAAATGCCATTGTATAAATGTTGCCATATGTTTAAAAAAAAATATCTTTTATAGTTACTTAGTATAAAAGAGTTCATATTTGAATATCAATGCTGTACTTTATTTTCCTTCTTTTGTGGACGTTGGCAAATGCCAACAAGTGTCCTGAGAATTGTTGGTCATGGAATGATGGATGCAATACTTGCACATGTGATGTATTTGAACGTGTAAAACAATGTACGGAAAGACATTGTTTACAACAAGCCGAACCTTTTTGTGAAAAACCATTCAAACCAGCCCAGGATTCCATTTTAAAGATTCATGTGATCGGGAAAACGTTGCTGAGAGTAAAAAGACAGGAGAAAGATTATACCGATCTTGGGGCAAAGTGTATAGATAGTAATAATATTCATTACGATATATATGTGACCGGAGATATCGTTAATTTGAGAAAAACAGGCACGTATACTATAGAATATTTGTGCGCTGCAAATGGATACAAAGCTTCGGCCAAAAGAACGATTGAAGTTTCGGAGGAAGTACCGTGTACAAAGGAATACGATCCGGTATGTTGTGAAAGTCAAACATATAGCAATAAATGTGTGGCAGATTCTGAAGCATGTTTTAAAACAAATAGGGGCGAATGTCTCACATCCACAGAATCGTCGTTCGATTGTTTTGATAATAATGATAAAGACGATCCAAAAGCAGAATGGTGTTGCAAATATCATAATTTAATATGTCCTAAGCCATGCATTAAAAAAACATGCAAAAATGGGTTTAAATTAGTAGATACCGACGAAAAAGGCTGTGGAGGTGATTGTATTAGAAAATCGCCCGGAACCGATAATGTTGGGATTATAATAGGCATTGTGTTTGCATCTATATTGGTTATAGGTATTATCGTTTGGATTTCATTTATAACGGTTCGAAACAAACACCGTGAGATCGTAAAGAATTTAAATTCAAAACTAGTTAAAAAAGAATTAAAATTTTAATATTTAATGGTTTCCCTCCAAAAAGGCCTTATGTTATTTCTAAGTATGTATAAAAAAATTAGATTGAGTTTTTCTCTCGATATCATTGTTTGGGTTAACTGTCTATTCAATTCCTTCCATGGGTTTCTTGTCTCAATTTGTGATTTTTTTATACATGTATCTAAACATGTAAAACATGTTTTTAGATTATTTTTCTCTGGCCCTGCGTCACAATATTTATCAATACAGGCGGCGGTCTCGCGCATATCCCAGATCAAAAAAAAATGAGTCTTGTAATTTATATATTCACTCTCAGTGCCATAGCCGAGTGAAAAATAATCTAAAAAAATTGAATTCCAAGCCTTAATTTCTTTGTCTTGTTTGTCATTTGCAAAATAGGGTTTCGCGGTCGTTTGTCCATTGAAAAGAGATATTGCGCTCTTAATAAAGGGGTACCATAAGTTATATATTTCTAGGAATTGTTTATAGTAAGATGCTTGGCGCCAGCCACCAACCTTAAATTCAGATGGGGTAAACTGTCTATACATTTTTTAATAAAAGAAACTCTTTATATATATAAATTATAATGATGACAAAATATATCCTCTGCGCTGACAGACATTTTCGGAACACTTACGAATGTCTTTTGTCCAATATTTTATGAGTGGCCATGCTGATTCGGGTATGCCTGTGAATTTGGCCCGCATCATCGCTATTTCTTCTTCTGTTATATTAGAAAAAGGCAGTTGTTGAAAATAGCTCTGGTCGAATTCTTCACATCCCGCGACGAGTTCAGGAGTAATAATCTCATAATTATACTTTTCATTCGAATCAAACATAAATGGCAATAGCTTGGACTTGAATGCATTAAAGGCCATCATATGAAACAGAAAGAACGTCGGTTTGTCGGACGGCCAATAAGAGCCTGCGGAGTGAAATAGAGTTCCAAATATTTCAGTTTCACGGCGCGGAAGTCCAAAATATTCTTTCGGATGTTGCCTGCGACGACCTGGAAGCATTAAACGCGTAGGAAGTGGCGGAGATGTTTTGTGGGCCTTTTTCTTGATAAGGGCTTGCGCTCTAGTCGCACAATCTGCATAGAAACAGATCTCAGAGACTACTTTTGCTGGATCATATGGTGATAAGAATAGCGATAGGGAATTTTTTCCTAAACGGCTAATCTCATGGGCCACAGAGTCCGCAAATAGTATGATCTGGCCCGGTTTTGTCGTCTTAATTGTCGTTCGAGGCCATGGCGCTAGCTGAGCCTGTGTTGGCTGAACAAAGAGAGATGTTTTACCACCCATTCCTTCAAATATTTGGCGACAGCGCGGATCATTATTTGAGCCCTTATAATAAGTAAATGTGCGTCCAGTTGTCACACAAACGATAGCAGAGATACCGGAATGGCCTGATAGAACATTTGGACCCTCGATATGTGCCTGTTTGTATCCATCATCTTTATTGACAGGGTTAAAGCGCAAACGGTTGGGTCTGATTTTCCAGTCTGGAGTACCAGTGATCTCAGCCATTAAGTTAATGACAGTGGGACAATCAAATGCGAAATCGTGAGCAGATGTTGCGTAGGCATGCCACATCCCTCCATTTATGCCAGGTAATCCTCTGTATGTCTTATAATTGATATCGGGCCAATCTTGAGGCACTGGGACACGGAATTGAGGATGGACTCTTGCATTCCAATATCGAACCATTTCATTTCCAGGACATTCGGGAATCGCATTCGCATCGATAATAGCTACTTCGATTTGACCGCTCTTGAGTAGTGCAATCGCTTCAGAAACGCGTTCTGGTCCATAAATGGTTACTTCTTCATGGATATTCGGATTCCCACTTGGCTTTATTCGCTTTTTCTTTGGGGCATCTTGGTGGACATGGGATGTAAACGTGGCCATATTTATTAGTTAATAAATATGTGTAGTATTTATAGGTTAGAAAATTATAAATAAATTTTTTACAATCTCTTTAAATTTTTAAGAAGTTCTTTAATTTTTTTAAGAAGTAAGTCTTGAAATTTTTTAACAATGATTCTTGAATTTTTTTAAGAAAGTCTTGAAATTTTTTAAGAAAGTCTTGAAAATTTTTAACAATGATTCTTGAATTTTTTGTAGAATGACCTTGAAATTTTTTAAGAAAGTCTTGAAATTTTTTAAGAAAGTCTTGAAATTTTTTAAGAAAGTCTTGAAATTTTTGTGGAATGACCTTGAAATTTTTGTAGAATGACCTTGAAATTTTTTAAGAAAGTCTTGAAATTTTTTAAGAAAGTCTTGAAATTTTTTAAGAAAGTCTTGAAATTTTTGTGGAATGACCTTGAAATTTTTGTAGAATGACCTTGAAATTTTTTAAGAAAGTCTTGAAAATTTTTAACAACTTCTTGAAATTTTTTAAGAAAGTATTTCAAGTATGGACTATATACTATTTAATAAAATATGTTTAGATGATATTGTTTGGAAGTCTCAAGAGTCCAGGTGGAGACTAGTTACGCATGAGGCGGAGCATGATAGGATTACGTTAAATAAACATAAAAAGGCGATTAACAATTCCATAAAAGACCAGATTGGGAAGACGTTTACGTAGGAATTTAGCATCTAGAGAGCTTTTGTGAATATCTACCCTACCCATAGACAATATAAAGTGCAGTTTTTATAATTTTCAAAAAGAAGGTATATTCCAGTCTACATCTTCGAATGGTCCCTCGGTTCTCCAACGGCAAACTTCGGGAATCGTTTTAAATCTTTTTCCGGTGTCGGATATATAAATGATTCCATTGTCGTCATTTTCAACTATCCACCATCCTGGGATACCTAAAGACGTTTCTTTTTTATTTGGGTCACGTCTGGAGGATACTATAGGCTTTTCTTTTTCGTTTTTATCTTCTTTTTGTTTCAAAGGGTAACAAATAATCGCGCTCAATTTTGATAACATTCGTGGGATTTATGAGCCTTTAAATAGTTCTAAACATATGTGATTCAAGATTAGAAACGTTTTAAAAAAAAAAATAAATGCGATTATTTTGTGAATTTTCAAATTGCCATTGTCATCATTATATAGGCCGAGGTCGTTGTCGTCATTGTGGACATGGTGAATGTTGGCATAAACGTTCTACTCAGTTTGATTCGGTTCGTCAGACAGCGGAAAACCCATCATACTTGAAAATACCAATTGTTCTGGCTATTTTTATACCCGAAGTTCCTCCCGTTTCTCCATTTGAATCTGATGAATCAGACTACTGTGAATGTACTCAATCATTGCCGGTATAAAAAGGTCTAAAAATAATTATCTATGGAGTCACAGCTTATTCAGGTCATGAAACAGAATGATCCTGGAATGATTCGAGAATTTATTGGAAAGGCTAGATTGGAAAAGGAGATATTATCCAGAGATAAATTTGTACATATGGTCCAATGTGCAACATTGAATGGCCATCATATTCCACATTTTGAAACTACTTTGAATTTATTATCTATACCTAGAGTACAAAAGAATTCATTAAAATTTTAATATATTAATTATATGTGATTTGAATATCTATATATGTATTATAGTACATATGAAATGGATATTAGTGTATGTTCTATTATTGCAACGACTGAACAAATAAAACAGTTGAATGGTCCCAAAACTATCCAATCTCTAAAAACCGCCGATTTTTTGGGCAACCAAGATTATATTAATAGATGGATTATGGATTGGACTCAGAGAAATGACATTGACAAAGATGTATTGCCTTTGTGTGTTGAGCTATCTATTTTGACTATAGCAAAGATAAAGAAACATTATCATCGTTATGTGAGAGCAGCTGTTGTATCACATGATATTGATTGGATCTTTAGTCATTATATTGTGCCTTATGACAGGGTGTGGAATTATGTATCCTTTCAATATATTCCACGTGGGATATTTGCTCAGTTATGGCATTTAAACCCAGTTCCATTTGAGTTAGAATCTTTTATTTGTTCTTCAAAAAGAATAGAACTTTGGTCTTCGTTTGTGGATATGTATGGCCCAACCGAATGTCTTACAGTTGCTTTGGCGCAAAGATGGAGCGATGGTGTTATACAATGTTTGAATGAAGGAGCAGATTTATCTGCCAAAGATTTTATCCGCGATGCTATTTTAATGGATAGTAAAATTTTCCGTGCAATTTCAAGTTGTAATCCTCCTGCAACTGCGGAAGCATATGAAGATTTTAAATTGTGGAAGCGTATGCATCGTATTCAGGATGTCGCCTTGGTAGAAGAATTTTTTTGGATCAATGGATTTCGAGAAGAATGATATGGATTTTTAACGAATAACAGAAAAGAGACTATAACTTGTTCGTCGTTTTGGTGCAGCATGTCTACAAATCTTCGAGCAACTGAAGCTAATATTTTAGTACCAAAAGCTCTGAAGATTCAAATGCCCCTCAATGAGGAGCAGAAAACTTTAATTACGACTTGGCGCAATACAATTACTGACATTTTGAATGGTTCTGATCCTCGTTTATTAGTGATTATAGGGCCTTGTTCTGTACATGATCCCGTTGCTGTAAAAGATTATGCTAATAACTTGTTTGCTTTGCAGCAAAAGTGTCCAAAATTATTTTTTGTGATGCGTACATATTTTGAGAAGCCACGTACCAGAAAAGGTTGGTCTGGATATCTTCATGATCCCGAACTCGACGGTACTAATAATATGCAAGCAGGTGTACAATTGATGCGTAAACTATTAATTGAAATTACAAAAATAGGTGTGCCATGTGCGACAGAAACTCTATCACTTATCGCCCCTCAATATTTTGACGATTTAATTACTTTTGCTTGTATAGGTGCAAGGACAACTGAATCACAGCCACACCGAGAATTGGCGAGTGGACTTTCTGTTCCAGTTGGGTTTAAAAATTCAACTTCTGGGTCCGTAATGGCCGCAATAAATGCGATTTATTCGGCGGCAGAGCCCAAAAGTTTTATGGGCATTTCACAATACGGCAAGGTCTCGGTCATTCATACAAAAGGAAACAAGGATTGTTGTCTAGTACTTCGCGGAGGTACTCGACCAAATTATAAGCGCGAAGATGTCCAAAAAGTTGTAGAACAGTTAGATGTGGAAGGTATGGATACTGCTATTATAATAGATGCGTCACACGGCAATTCTGGTAAAGATTGGGAACAGCAAATGTCTGTTATTGATTATTTGACCAAGGTTCGACATCCTTCTGTTCGAGGAATTATGAGCGAAAGTTTTATTCGAGATGGTTCCCAATCTTTGCTCCAGAAACCTTTACAATACGGTATTTCGGTAACAGATTCGTGCATAGGCATAGATAAGACTATACAATTGATGACAGCTTTAAATAAATCAGTAAAATAAAATTGGATTTTATAAGATCATATATAAGAGTTTATGTATTTGTATGCAAATGACCACATATAAATTGGTAGTTGTTGGAAACGCAAATTGTGGTAAAACGTCTCTTATAAATCGTTACATCAGTGATAAATTTTCGAATCAAATGTCATGTACTATTGGTATAGAATTTGTTCATAAAGAATTAAACGATGAAACAAGGCTCGTGATATGGGATACGGCAGGACAAGAGCGTTTCCAATCGGTAGGTAGTGCTCTTTTTAGAGGGGCGGATGTTATGATGTTTTTGTTTGATGTCTCAAATATAGATTCCTTTAATGGTCTCGAAAATTGGTATAGACAATATCTCACTTATGGCGACAAAAATGCTATTAAAATTTTAATTGGAAATAAAGTAGATTTAGAACACATGGTAAAATCTGAAGACGCAAAATCCTGGGCTGTGGGTCACGATATGGTCTACGAAGAGGCTTCCGCTAAAAGTAACCAAGGTGTTCATGCTGCATTTTCTACAGTTATTTCTCAATTGAACAAACTTCCTAGAGTACAGAAAGAAAAATTAAAAATAAAACGAATGCCAAAATCAGACAGATTTTGTTTTTAATAATTGTATAAAAAGGTTAAAAAATATAAAAATGAACTCAAAACACTATGGTATATTGTCATTTGTATCTTTATTAGGATTATGTTATAGTTTTTTTGGTGGAACTGCTGGAATCATAGGTGCAATCGCCATAGCTTTGGCGAATGGTCTGTCTGTTTCTATGGCTTTAAAAGAAAATAAATGTAACAAGAATACACCTACAGAAGCAGCTGCCGTAGGTGAACAAACGACGTCTTAGCAACTACATGGGTCAACATTATATCCAGAAAAGAAATGAAAAAAGGCGTAAAGAAACGATACGAGTGTAAGTAATATTGTATCGTCTAAAACATTAGACTGGACAGATTTAGAATGGGACCTATCGTGGTTACCTCCATTGGGGGGCCTTCTTTCCATATTGTCAATTAAAAACATATTTAAATACATTCTTTATTTGTTAAGTATTTTATGTCCATTTTTTTTAAGGTCTTCGAGTAATACCTTGTATTTTTTGTGTTGTTCTTTTGACATTTTGTCATTCATTAACTTTAAACTTTTTTGAAGATGTTTTTGTTTGCCAATATCTTTCCAGCATATTTCTTTCGCAGATTGGGATGCCAGCACCGAGCAATCTTTTAATGTCTTATCAATTCGCCTTCTCTTTGAACGAGCGGTGGTTTTAGAGACCAAATCCGAAAGCCTTTCTTGTTTTTCAGAGTCCAGATGTTGAATACGATCATTGCGCAATGTTTCCTGATATTCTACTTTTGTTTTCATTCGAATTTGGTCTCTCTCTGATAATGTACTCTGATCTTTTGTATTAAATTCTTTATACAATTCTTCCATAGAATCGTCATAAAGCTTATGAATCGTCGCTAGTTCATTTTTATGATATGTTTCGACGCCATCGCGCTCATCTTGGTCTCGAATATCATCGATGAGATCTTGAGATGCATCATCGGGTTCTCGACCACGTTTAGGCATTTCTATTTCAATATTATACTTTATGTATATTTGTTTTTAGAATATATTTAGAATATTTTTAAAAACAAATATATACGCTCTAAATATATCACCATGGATATCATCCAAAAAAATGTAAAGATATGTGCTCATAAAAGCATGCAAAGAGCTCTTGTAAATGGGAAATGTCCTAGGAATGTTAAGCAGACCATATTAGAGTGTATCATATACCATATTCACGCTGTATTTGACATTCTGGATTGTGAATTGGTTTTTAATGATGAATGTCCTCCCAAAAAATTTGGTATATATGTTTCAGGGGATTGGTTGGCTCTGAATGAAATTGGTATCACTGATCATGAGGGGAAAGCAACATTGAGAGGTTATTATTATCGCAATATGTTCAAGAGATTAAATGAATCGCTGCACGGGTCTTGCTTTGATTCGTGTCAACTTTTCATGGGCATATATGACTCAAAGATGTTGGAGTTTTTTCCCGTATAAATATGAATTAGGTAACATCATATGTTAAGGCAATTTATTGCCGCAGAATTTAAACACGGTAGTACAGATGATTATTATCCGGATCAGGTTAAAAAATTGACAGATCTAGTTAACGATTGGATAAAAAATGGCGATTATACATCTATTCCTAAATCCATAAAGGAATATTTTGGCACGTGGGTTGGTGAGGGGTTGATAAGAAATTCAGATTACAACGCCTGGAAACGATTATTAAACAACAGTGCAGCGCACAAACTCGGCCAAACAAACAGACAGCGGGATAACGCCGTTACGTTAAGAAACAGGCTGTGGATATTGTGTAAACATGTGAAACGAGCAGCAGAGCGAAGACAACATAAAATAAACCCTGAAACTATTGATGGTTATTCTCAGATAATGAAATCTTTAGAAATTTTTGACAAAGTACATGAAGAATTATGGCCTGATTATGACTTAATTCCACCGCCAAAATTGGACGGCGAAGAATACGATCATTCTTTAAATCAATCTTCTGTTCAAGGTAAAATTGCCGCTTTTGAAGAAAGATTGACTAGTCAAAATAATGGAAAACGAAGGCCTAGCCATTCACGCAAGAGTTCAGGAGAAAGCAAAACAGTTTCCACAAAACCAGATAAACTATACAAACTCAAAAAACAAATACGTACATTTGCAAGAGAATTCAATGAACTACTAAACCATCCATTGGCACCTGCTGAATCGAAGTTTATATCCGCTGAACCCCAGATACAAAATGGAGAGTTAGGTTCTTTTTCGAATCCGTTCGATAATGTCGAAAAGGCATTAAAAGATTGTAAAAAACAAATTGAAGACGAGGGCAGTACTGCGTTAAACGGCGACGAAGCTGTGATCAATTTTGGGTTTGTATATGTTGGACGGCAAAAATATTGGATTATATATATAAACAATTTCGCAGGCTATTTGCAAAACCTTCCACACGGCTTGAACAGTAGATATAATATTTTAACTTATGCCCAAATAAATGAATCCTGCCATCCGTTCGGCCCGGCTGGTACTACTGCTGGTAACAGTCAAGAAGCCAGAACTGGGCGAACTATATGGGAAGAGTTGAAAAGTAATGGACTTGTAGAAAATCCTTCTAATGAAGAAATTTTTGGCCCATCATTTGACGATGAACCCACCATTCCTGTTAGAAAACCACGGTCAAAGAAAAGAGTTAGAAAGCCGAGATCGAGAACTCCTGAAAGAGCCACACAAACACAAAAAAGAAAACAATTAAAAAAAGAAAGGGAATTAAGAAGAAAAGAAGAATATAAGAAACTGAAAAAAAAATATAGGGAGTTTTTAATAGAACTTCTCAAAATGATTGAAACGGATATGCTACCAAAAGATTGGACACAGCATAAAGATGATAGTGGTGAAACTTATTATTTTAATTCCGCTACGAAAGAAAGTCAGTGGAAACATCCACAAATAAATAATTTAAAAAAATAGAAACAGTACTTTTACTCTATAAATATACTGTGTATTTAATTATTATGTTGGCCGCACTTGAGAAAAAATCTCGTGATGAAATTGAATCGTCTTTCCAAATATCCGGTAAGAAAGGATTGGAAGGTACCACCTTTGTGGCTACAGACCCTGTTACTGATCACAGATATGCTATAAAATTGTTTTCCAAAACCAAATCAGTGGCAAAATTAGAATTGGAGGCTGAAATGCAATCGAAAGCCGCTGGTCTTGGCGTGGCTCCGAGTGTATATTATCACTCTGCAACTGAAAAATTTATTATTATGGATGCTTTAGTTGAAACGATTGTAGAAAGGGGGAGAAGAGAAAAGTGGACAAAAACTCCATATGATTATCAAGCCATGATCTATGCATTGTGTATTCGTTTAGATAAGGCAGGAATCATCCAAAATGATGGCAATCCTCTTAACTTAATGATGGACGAACGCGGTCGCCTTTATATTATTGATTATGGTTTTGCAAAAGAGATTACTCCTGCTGTGATAAAAAAAAGGGGCCCTCAACCAAATATAAATTTGACGTTATGGCACTTTGCGCGTCATTTAAAACACTATAAACATTTGGGACAGAATAATTTGAATGATATAGTGGATAAATATTTGGAATCGAATGATTATGTCGATACAGCTCTTAGAGACCATGGTGAAAAATTATTAAAGGACGGCATGCCAAGTGTAGCGGATGCTTTACCAGGTGGAGAATCTAAAAGCCAAGAACCAACATCTAGACCGCCGGCTCCCAAACCACCAGCTATGGAAACACCCGCACGTCCACCACCAGCTATGGAAACATCCGAACGCCCAGTGCCATCACCAGTGTTGGCGCAATCATCTATGGAAACACCACCAGCTATGGAAAGACCAGAAACACCACAAGCGCCATCTAGACAATCGCCACAGACTATAGTCACAAAACATAGTTTAGGCCGTGGTTTAGGCCGTGGAGAATTGCGCAAATGGGCTGCACAACACAGACATATGGGAATAGATGGCAATTCAAAGTCGGAAGATATTCGAAGAGCTATGGAAAGACATCGACATGAAGAAGCTGCAAAAACAGCTATGAGAGCTGTTGGGAAATTTATATCTATTTCTAAAAAGAATGAACCACCTGAGCATAAGAAACGTCCGAAAGCCACTACGCCAAGGCGAAAAAAAAGAAAGCCCATATATCGCCAATTTGTAGATGGCAATAATAGTAAAGAAGCCATCATGGCCAGAATCGAGGCAAGAAGAAGAGGTCGTTAATTAATAAACTTTTTTAGGAATAATCTAATTTTGATTTAGATTATGCATATTATTAATAAGATGTTAAACACGAAACAATTGGAAGATGTATTTTCAAAAGCAAAATTTGTCGTCCATAAAATGCCTGTAACATATGAGGGATTAATGCGTCATGAAAGATTGGCAGTATTACCTCTTTTAGAGGAACCCCTACAAAGTGTTTTCCATTATATTTTACAACAGAATGTTCCAAAAGGAACCCTGTGTTCATTAAAAGGTTGTCAAGGGGTTTTGGACAGATGTGGACATTGTTCCGAAGATTGTTCTCAATCGGGTACAAATATTTTAGACGACATTATTCAGTGCAAAAACTGCGATTCTTATAGTTTTCCATGTCCTACGTGTTATTGTGTAGTTTTTCATAAACAATTACCTATGTATTTAGATTAATCTTTTCTTTTTGCTGTTATATAGTATTCTTTCATCGGTTTGGCTATCCAAATGTCGAACCAACTCCCTTCTAGAGGCTTTCTTATGTTATTTTCCAGATAAATGAGCGTGGGTTCGATAAGACTTGTTTGTACAGGTGGGGCGTCTTTTGCGATTTTTTTTATTTTTTCGGACATTTCAAAGGAAATTTTAGCGCTTAAATATATCATTTAAGCTTTCGAGACCATTTCTGCGGCCTCGGATGGTGTTGGCGAATCTCCCGCGAAAAGTTGAGACAGCTGAGATTCATCAGAACAGGCAGAGATAGAACTGACCATCGAGAATGTGGACGCAGTAGATTCGGACTGAACCGATTCCGCATCTGATAGGCGCATCTCCAGGAAGCGAGCACGTCCGAAAATGGACTGTTTGACTTCGGACATGCACGATACACGTTCAGAAGTACTCATATCGCAGTTGAACTTGACATAGAATGCTCCATCGTCGTGGTAAATGAGACAGGCGTTGTTAAGCGAATCTTCAATATCACGAAGTCCTTTCCCCCCTTTGCCAATAACTGCACCAGCATACTTGGGGTCTGTTTGGATAGGATCGTTTGCGATGGACACTTCAATGCCAAACGTGTTCGAAATGAATCCAATTTGTTCGGGGATACTTGCCATGACGAAGAGAAAGCTGTTACCGTCATATTCGACAGTGAAATCGAACCCCGGAAACATTTCTTGGAAATCCGCCTTGAGTTGTCGGATGCGACACCATTTTGGTCCAACAAGGTCCTTGGTCACACCCGAGAAACTTGGAAATTCAAGGGTAGTAAGATCCATTACTTGGACTACGGTCGGTACTTGGACAACCGTATGGTCGGAAAAGACGGCAAATTGATTCATGAGCATTTTGGCGGTGTTGTTTTGGTCTGAATGCTGGTCGAAGTATGAAAACTCGTTGGGCAGGGAATACCTTGTGTTAGTCTTCGGAGTGGTTGTGTATATAACTAGTAAAGTATATTAATATTTAGAAAATGTAAGTGTTGTTTTAGAAATTTCTAATAGGGAAAAGAATTCCAGGAAAATTTTTCAACAGAGACCACCACACTCCAAAAACATGTCCAGTCCAGTCAGTTCGCCACCACCCAGTGCGACCTCCCCGGTTGTCACTCCTCCAAACGGAGCGGAAAGCGATTCTGCACCGAATAGTGGACCAGGTGTGTCTAGTGGCTCTCCCGTTAGCGAGATCTACATGGTGATCGCTTTTAACGAGACGCACACTGAGATCTATACTGATCCTTCTGCTGTGGGAGGCGACATCATTTTGGTGGACATTTCCGGAAGTATCTGTGGGCCTAACGCCATCCTTTTACGTACCGCAGTGGCCGCAATGACAAAAGGAACCAAATCGCACGGTAAATTCGTCATTCCCAAACCGGACGGGGCCACGGGCATCATTTCCGCGGTCAAACATTGTCTGAGAGTGCCAGACTGCGGGACCATCTACTTGTTCACAGATGGTGAAGAGAATTGTTGGCGTGGTCCTTTGACTATTAAAAACGAAGATGATGGCTCTAAAATCATGGTAGACGTCACATTCGACGGGCAGGGGTCCCCTGATGACGGCGGCTACCGTGCGCCGTGCACGCCTGGCACGCCGGCCATTCTCGCTGATTTTTTGCAGGCGTCTGGCGTCAAAGTGTGCATTCTTGGCATTGGAGACGCGGGAAAACCAATGGTCGATGAGATGCTTGGTCGTAAAAACGTCTACTGTGGACACATTGCTCATGGAGCCGACACTAAGGCTGTCATCAGCACTGTGCGTACTCTCAAGTGCATTTCGAAGGGTTCTCGCTCCTCAGTGACTCGTAATGGCACTCAGCACGCTCTGTTGGTCGCGCTTTCGGACGATGTTCAGGAAGCCATTCAAAAGATGACTCCGGCCGAGATGGACGAGTTTGAGGACGCTGTTGGCACTACGATCATCTCCGGACATGCTATAGTGACTTCTAGCGAGCTCAAAGCTCATATGGAGCTCGTTTTCAACGCATACGACGAGCCTATTCCCGACGAACACGTCAAAGACATCAAGGCCGCTCTTTTGCTGTTCATGATCGCTGCAACGGCTGGTGAAATGCCAGGAGCTCTTATTACCAGCAAGCATTCGGCCGTCATTGGCGTTCCAAAAGGCTGGCGTCCATTCCGCCGCCATTGCAATCGTCTTCTGAGTCGTTTGGCGGCCGCTGACATTCTCAATCGCGCGCCGGCAACTCCTGTCGGTGGTAAAGTCATTACGGAAAACGGCAATCAGCACAAGTTCGCCGCTGGTTGCGCCCAGTATGGCTGCTCTATCATTCCAGCAGCTATCACTGATGTCGCGGAGGATGAGGAGTACTGCACGCCTCGCGACAAGCTCCCAGGGCCCAAGATCAAGAAACGCAAGCGTTCCAACAGCTCTGGATCCGCCAAACGCGTCCGTGTCAATTAACCGGCTCTTGAGAGATGTCGGGCAATTATTTCAAAAAAAAATCAACTTCATAAAACTCAATTTCAACTGTTAACTTAAATTATTTTTTTAATATTTACTACTGTTTACTTTTTATCGGTCTCCAATTGTAATCATTAAATCCCTTCATATGAGGTCCGCCTACTGAAATTGTTCCGTCTCTGTGTCCCGGACTATTCATAGATTCCTCATACCATTCGTTGCCATCCCAATATAAAACTTCATTATCTACTTCATACACTCCCTCGTCCAATTCTTCCTCTGATTCTTCTTCTGATGAGTCAAGTCTATCACCATCCACTGTTGTTTTAGCATAACAATTGCTTTCTGTATGGCTATCCCGTCCACATCTCGCACACGACTTGCGTCGCCGCTTTCTCCGACATTGTTTTTCGTGGCGCTCTACTTGTTGGTAAGAACCTGTAAACGAACAATGGTCACATTCCCATTCTTCTTTAGTAGTGCAATGTTTCGCAAAATGGCCAGATGAACCGCAAATAAGACAAGCGTTTGAAGCATGAAACAATTTTGTCGTTAATGTTTCCTCTACATGACCGGGCAAATCTATCTGGCAATACATACCACCTCTTACTTTATCAATACCTTTTTTTTTCATCCATTCTTCCGTGATTTGATCTTCTTGCAGTGTCGAAGTCATTTTTATTTTTTTGATTAAACGGACGGGCTTATGAAGACGCGTCCAAGCGGAACCTCGGCCGTTTTTATGCTGTAGAAGTCGCTTCTGCGGATTGTCAGACTTACCGACATAAAAACAACCGTCTTTTAGTTGCAAAACGTAAATAAAAGACATATCGGCCCGTTGAACTATGTTTAATGACCAACGCAAAAATATAATTACATTATGTACAACTTAAGTTGAAAATCAAATCGAAAATTCTTTATGTAATTTTAAAAAACAATTTCCTTTATTGGCGGCATAGTCTATATCATTTAGAACTCGCCCAGCATCCATTTTCTCATTGCTTTCGACTGCTCCTGACCACCATGGTCTATCCACGTACGTTTCCAACCCCTTTACATTGCCAGTATAAATAAAGGAAGATAGCCATTTTGACCTTGGTAAAAATTGACGATAAGTCGGATCAAATATGACCATACCATTCTGTAAATAACAGTGATCTTCCCTTCCAATCCGCTTGTGCATCATTTTTGACTCTATGCCGAATTCTACTTCCAAATAATAATGTAACATATAGCAAGATGCGCCACAAGCTAATGATCCTTCAAAATTTTTGGGGGACACGAATCCGCGATGTAGAAACCCAGAAGAACGTCTATGCAATAGTATCGGAACAGAACGGCACAGAAAAGTATGTAGAGACATTGTGTTGTGAGTTATAAAGGCTTATATATAAAATTTGCATTGGTTTTTTGAATCCGTAATACATAATCCAATTCCTACCAACAAAAGAATCAACAGAATTCCAAGAGATGTTCGCTATTCACTCTGATTTGCCTTTTGATGGCTGACAGTGCGAAAACTTTGGAGATATGTCAAAAATTATTTTTTTAAATCCTTTATCAATATAAAATTAATGATATTCACATACATAATAATAGCACCAATTACATACTTTAAATCCAATTACATACTTTAAATTTAATCTAAATAAACAGTTAATAATGAAATGACATGTTTGATAAATTACCTGTCGAAATAAATAAAGTAATACTCAGTTATATTTTTCCAGGCGTAAAATGTTATACATGTCATTTAATATTTAGAAAAGGATTTTACGACAAAAATAATTATCATATATGTGAAAAGTGTGCATCGTCCATAATGTACGAAAGAGGTTCTTGGGGTTTTTTTGAAAGTAAAATATATATTAATAACGGTTAATTATTTTGTTTATACCACTCTAATGTTTTATGTATGCCTTCTCTCACTGTTGTCCATTTAAATTCAGGAAATAGTGCATCGAAATTGGTTGAACGTGCGCATTTTTTTATTTGCCCGTCTGATTTTAGTTTGTCATATTCTATCTTTTTATCTGTTAAATTCGCTACAATTTCGGCCGTTTCTGCAATGGATATTTCTTCTTTGGGGGCACAAATAAGGTCTTGAAACCAAATTGGATCCTTAATAACACATGAAACAATGCGCGCGAAATCTTCTACGTACATAAATTGTCTAAGAGCTTTCCCAGTACCATATACTTGCAATTTTCCGGCTTCAGAAGTTGCTTTTCCAATTAAAGAACCTATCACATGACCGTTCACGGGACAAAAAGAATCATGAGGTCCGTACATATTGCAGGGTACAAGTACATTCCACTTGTAACCAGTACTTTCTCTGACTTTAGATACGTGTAAGTGCATAATACGTTTGGACATTGCATAATCAGCGTTGGAACTATGAGGAGCACCACTGTGTATCATAGATTCATCAAAATTACATGCGTTTTCTGGAAAAACACACGTAGAAGAAATTGCAATCAGATTTCGAACTTTGAATTTCAAAGCACATTTTATGACGTTCGTGTTCATTTTTGTGTTGTTCATACCGATGTCAAAATTTGAATTTAGGTTCTTATATAACCCTCCAACATCTGCTGCGGCATGAATAACATGTGTTGGATGAAATGTACGAAATAACTTTTCAGTTTGCTTCAAATCACGAAGGTCACCGTCTTTAGAAGATAAAAACAAAGTTGTCGCGTCTGTTATACTTGACTTCAATGCATTTCCAAGCATTCCTGAACCACCAGTAATCAAAATTCTAGGCTTTGGATGCCAATCAAATTTCAATAAAGCGGACGTCAATAAGTCAATTCTGGAATCGGATAATGGTTTACTATGTAGTCCTATGAATAATCCACCCTGATGAATAATTTCAGCGCCAATGAAATCCGAGGCTTCTGCTTGAACATTGTATAACTCGTTGAACGGTTGACGAATCATATTTCCCGATATAATCGGTCTGTGTTCAATTCCAAGTGAATGTAAATGTTCTTTTAGAGTTTCAAGTTGATGCCAGTATAATTTTCGAAGCACAATCGCAAACCCAAACCATGCAGCGTCCGCTTGAGTACGAATAATGTCAAATTTTTGATTGTTTTTCATATTTTCGTACAACTTTGCATATGAATATTTCCGCGCTTCGATGAAACTGGGTAATTTTTTCAACTGTTCAGAAGCACAAACCGCTTGTATAGACATTGGTCTCAGATTAAACCCAGTATTGATAAACAGAAAACGTTTGTCCATATTAGGATACTGTTGTTCGACTTCGTGTTTGTTTGGTAGATGACGAGTCCATCCATGTGCTCTTAAACAAAGGAGTAAGTGATAATCTTCCTCCGTTTGACAGGTAACTATTCCTCCTTCACCACAGGTCATATGATGACTATAATACATAGAAAAGGTACCAAAATTTCCAAACGTTCCTAAATATTTTCCGTTGTATTTCGAACCCATCGATTCACATGTGTCCTCAATAACCATCAAATCATATTTGTGAACAATTTTCATGAAACGAATCATATCACAAGATGCACCTATGACATGAACAGCCATAATTGCTTTGACGCGTGCGTCTTGTTTTAGTATAGTTTCTAAATGGTCTAAATCGATATTTGCAGTGTTTTGAGATACATCGGCGTATACTGGAACACACCCTAGTTGTAGAATGGGTGCGACTGACGTTGACCAACAAACCGCTGGTACAATGACATGATCACCGGTATTCAGTCTTTTTGTTCTTGCTGGATTCATTAGAACTGCCATGGCTAATAGATTGGCAGAAGAGCCCGAATTAACCATAACTGCATATGGAACATTTAAGAATTCGGCGTACGCCCTTTCAAATTCCACGACTTTGGGTCCATATGTGATGTGATTTGACAAAATATTTTCAATCATGGCTACGACTTCTTTTCCGTCAAACATTTGATCTGTGAGAGGAAATGGTGTTTCGCTGACTGGAGGATTAAAATGTTCAGTAACAAAAGATTCGATAAAAGACATTTATGAAAACTTTGTCAAGTTTATATACCATTAATCAAATACATCAATGTTTATTCGGATTTTTTTCTATTCATAATTTCGTCCGATGTCCAAGTGTGTGTTTTTTGGTGATTAAAGATCTTAAAGCCCGCATTTTTTGCTTTATAAACCATGATAGTGTTCCACTGTGAATCGCTTCCTCTGAGGCCTTTGTTTAACCATCCGGTTTTAAGACTTTTTTTGTTCCCATATGCTCCACGGATAGGGTACAAGTGGTCCACGGATAAATGGGATTTTTGACCGGTCCATACACACGTTTGTTCCCATTCATATCCCCAAATTTCTTTCTTTTTCTTTTCGGCTTCTTTATCGAACGGGATATTTTGTTTTTCAACGGTATCTAATATATGCAGTTCTACATGTTTGGCGGTGTCATACTTACGAGACATAATTCTAGAGTTTGGCTTTGGCTTACATTTTTTTTCAACTATTTTACATATATCATTTAGAAGTCGAGAGATAATACCCTTCGTTTCTCTCTCCTTTCTTTTTTTTCTCTTTATTTGCGTCATTTAAGGCTTTTTTCCTTTCTTTTAATACTTCCTTCTGGACAAAGGTCATCGTTTTAAGGGTGGCCCTATTCGTTTTTTGCACAAAAAAGTAGGCAAACACGCGTAATTTTCTAGCCAATCTCCTCCTCTTTATTCGGTTATCAAGTGCATCATTTCTTCTTTTCATTGTTGTATTCTAAAATATTTGTAACTAACATTTTAGAAATAATTCTTTACTTATGTGAATATATACGACTCGTATAAGATTTGGAGCACATAAAGTACAATAAAACAAAAAACTAAATATCTTTTTTTAACTTTTCATTTATTTAATCATATTCTAATAGCATATGACATCGTTTTTATTAATTAGACCAATCATCTTCTGAATCAGCTACTACAGATCTTCTGCGCGCTGTACTTCTTTCTAATAACTCTTTAATTTTCCCAGTATCTTTTTTAGGCGGGGTTACCATCCTTTTTCTAACGCCGGTACATGTTTCATTCCATTTTTTTAAGATAGCATACACTAGATCCAAAATTGAATATTTATTCGAACCAGCCGTGATTTCCATAAATGAATCCGATTCGCCCAAATACTGACTTGCTCTACGCAAATCGTTACCCATTTCATCCACAATAGATTTCATTGTCCCAATATCACTTGAAGTTTTTTTGAGATAATCCGATATATCCAATTTTTTAGATATCGCGACCATTTTTTTAAATTCATTGTCCAACATTTTTACAGGGTTAAATATCCTTTCGGCCAAATGAATATTACAAGCTTCATTTAAAGCAACTATCTTAAAGGAATCTATTTTTAAGTTAGAAAGCAATACCTTTTCGGCTATGAGTTCAATTGCACGTTTCTGACCCATAAAAACCAAAATTTGACCGGCCGGAATTCCAAGAACTTTATATTGTTTAAAATCAACGTTTTCTTTAGAAGCAAAATCTTTTAAGCGTTGATTTATAGCCTGGACAATGATTTGTAAAACATCTTTCAATGCGCTCGAACTAAATATATGGTCCGCTGCATTGGATACGACTCTTGAAGAACTAATGATATCGCTATATTCCGCCCGCATCAATTCTTTAAATTTTAAGACAGCTATTCTTTCTGTTAGTAGAGGTATTTCTGCCAAACGAATCGCCAAATCCGATTCTTCGGATAAAGGTAAATCTCTTTCCATTTCTGTTCTTTTATCTGCAGACATAGCTTTCCATTGATCATATAATTTTTTAAATATAGATAAGATAGTTTTCCTATTCAACGAAAGATTGCCAAAGTCCAAATTTCTTAAAAGATTTAAAGAATTTGCTTTTCTATTTTTGACGAATTTTTTCAAGACTGCGAGTTCGCCCGTATTCAACTGGAAATACTTTTTCTGTTTCTTTTTCTTGGAGACTCCTTTTTTTTTCTGGCTCGTTTTATTTTTTTTAGGAACCAGACGGTCCGTAAAATCTTCAAAATCACAACATTTCATCTCGCCGTCCTTTTCGTACACTGTCTTTGAAATATTGTCTAATTTACCAACGCGAAATGTTCGGGGCGGTTTTTTGCCTCTTGGTCCACCTCTTGGTCTAGGTCCTCTTGGTCTAGGTCCTCTTGGTCCTCTTGGTCCTCTTGGCCCTCTTGGTCCTCTGGCTCCTCTAGGTACAGCTCTTGGCGGCCCTCTAGCACCTCTTGGCGCCCCTCTGGCACCTCTGGTTCCTCTTGGTCCTCTGGGTACAGCTCTTGGCGGGCCTCTTCCTCTAGGTCCTCTGGCACCTCTTGGTACTGCTAATGGTGGGTTATGAACGATTGGAACTGGAGGTGTACATTCGTCCCAATCTTTTCTAGGTGGAATACACACATCACCATTTCGGATAATATTTAAGTTTATCCCGTCAACAATATATTCGTTATACATTAGATATAGACCTTCGCATCTGAGTCTATAATGTCTAAATTGTCTAGCAAATTGCCATAACGTTTTTTTCATATTAATATCATTTGTTTCTGATTCCGTTGCCATTTCATAGCCAATGATATATAATCTTTCGTGTTCATTCATAACTAAATTCATTGGATTTCCGTTATTATGATAAATATTAGCAAGGTCTAATCTAGCACATAGTGAGTAAATCTGTGTTTGCAATGGAAAAGGAATTTTTTTGGATTTTGTGTTATTCAAATACTCTATCAAATTGATGTGAGCATATTCGCAAATAAAAAACATGTGTTCTATAGATATAAAAATATTTTTGGGCGCCACTGAAAATTCAGATGCTTTACCTTGAATATCATATTCTTGTTGAATATCTTTGTATTTTGATTTAAACAACTTTAAAAAATATTTATTGCCACTATCGGAGGTAATTTGAGTACATTTATTACCATAAACATCAGAAACTTTCAAATCATACGTTTCTTTAATAGTTTTTCTAGTTAGAGAATTAAAGAAAGATATATCTTCATCCATTTTGTTTATTTATTAACCTTTTTATACATGCCATTTTCATATTTCTTAAGGATCTCTATTTCATGTTCTGACAATTGACTTATCATCTGAGTTGTAATTCTTCCTCCTAAGTGGTATAGAGCAGTATATAGAGCATGTGCCATGACGTTCCACCCTTTGTTTTGTTTTTGAATGTATTCTACAAGTTTATTTGCAAGTACGTCTACTGTTTGTTGTGATGCATCTTCTATGTTTAGAGATTCGTATCTCAATACTGGTTCTGTTTCGAATCCTTGGGGACCTGGTTTACAAATAACCATTTCTTCACCACTAGACATGAGTATGGGACTTTTTTTATGTGCTCTCATAAATGATTTTACGACTGCATTTCTTTTGTCGTAAGAGACTGGTTCAGGTCTCCAGCACGATTCTGGATTACATTCATATCGTGTCCATTTAGAATGATTTGTAGTAATGTGGAATTCTGTATTTTGATTGTAAAATGGTTCTAAAGGCGCCCACATTTTATGGACTGCAAAGGTGTTCCCTTCTTGCAATTGTTCATAAAGTGTATCCTTATCAATAATTTTTGAAGTTGTAGCCCATTTCCCTTGTTTATATACATAAGATTCTAGTTTGTTGGCTTCTATGAATCCAATAAATGGTGATCCGGGTTTGACTAAGAATGTTGGCGAATGAATAAGCCATTGATCTCCATCCGTTGCTTTGGTACATTTGTATCCTCTTTCGTATAAAAATCTCTCTACTACGGGCCATGTCCAATGACCTTCTGAATTTCCAAATGTATTGACGGATACGGCTTGTTCTTGTGCTAATTTTGCCGCTATATTATGTAAATGTTTTGAATGAATATCGTACAAAAGATGTTCCAAACATAATTGTGCTTGCTTGGGATTTTTTCCAGTCTCGTTTTGAATCTTTTGAATCATCATTGACATTTAAAAAAGGTTATGAATTTAAATACTTGTATGTAAATATTTTGGTTTAATCACCGTTTAGATATATTTGTGCAACTTGATCAAATGTGTATTGTTTATGATCTCTTCTTGTTAAATATAAATTTTTTTCACCTAGATAAAGCATTAAATCATGCGCTGTTTTGAAACCTGCTTTTGTTTTAAGAGAACCGTATGTCATTAGTTTAATAAACATATCATGTGAAAACGCAAGCATTAGTTTTTTTTCTTTTTCGATACATTCGTCTATTTCATTTTCAATGAGATCTCTTCTTCTTACGTATAACATTTCCACGGCAGTGTCTAATCCTGTTGAAAAGTATTTGATGATGTAATCACAATGACCATCAATCATTTTTGGGTCAAAGTGTGCTTTTGGAAAATAGCTTAGTATATGACATGCTTGTTTTTGTGTTGGTTTGCATTTGGTCATACCTATTTTTAATTCTTCTAATTCTTCTTTGCGTAGTATTATTTCATCCATTTTTGGCAATAGAGAATTGAAATGGATAGCGCCCGAATTATAAGCAAACATAATGGGCCAATTACCAAAACCTTTTTCTGACGATTCATCTGGAAAAATTTGCCATTTTCCATCCATTTGTAGAATGCATATGATAATTTTGAGTACATTTGCACAAGCTTCGTAATCTGGTGAATCGGCATATCCCATAGCCGAAGTCCCTAAAAACATCCTTGCTTGTGCAAGACCGTATTCTTGCGATTCGGCAGCGTAATCCATAGCATCATCAGAGGCCGGACAATCTCTTCCATATTTATGAATGGGAATTTTCGAGCAAAATTTTTGTGCTAATCTTCTTAGGTAGCAAATTTCTGGAAAATTTTCAACGTTTCCTTTTAATTTTGCTTTTGTTTTTTTAAAGTATGAGACTTCATCGTTGGTGTAAAGTCTATACATTTTCATAAATCTATGTAAAACTCTAAAAAAACAGTGGCCATCCCCAACACTCCATTTTTCATAAAAATGTCTTTTACTTAAAACTTTTAGATCATCTGCGCCAAAAACACCGTCGCCATCAAAATCAATTGAGAGTGAATTAAATTGGACAGGAGGAGCGCGGATTAATTTACAAATTTTGAGTTTTTTAACAGTTACAGGTTTAGTTACAATTGTATTAAAAGACATTTATATAAAAATGAAACTAGTGTTTATATGTATATTTTGAAATTAAAGAAAGGTTTTTAATTCTTCAATCGAAGTCTTTTTCCGCATCTTTTTTATAGAGTTCAAGTTCGATTTCTGTAGCTTTTAATTCTGCTATGCAATCTCCTACAGCTTCTTCTCGTAAAGTCATTTCTTGAGCGCGCTGTACCAAACAATTCATTATTCTGTCATCCGACCCTTGCATAGATACTATACATTCGTCTAGTTCATCAATACATGTGGAATTATCTACGAATATCATTCCTGGCTTTAATATTGTAAAAAAATTGAATAAAAGAGATAATGATAATGCGATGACCAGAATAATAAATCTTGGTTGATTATTTATTTTAGTGATCGTTATTTTCTGTTCCACTGGTATTTTTTTTATTTCAATGGGTATTTTTTTCATTTCAACAAAATCAGTTTTTATATTTTCTTTATCTGACATTCTAAAAAAAAAATCACCTTTTAAATACACAGTTTTTTATATTTTAAAAATCTATAGCCTTTTGTTTCTTTTTGATTGTAGATTTTGGCCGGTCCAAATCTTTATTTACAACAAAAGAATAATGATCTCGCCATTGTAAAGATGGATCTATTTTCCAATAAACTAACATGAACATAGACCAAAAGGTTATATATTCTGTTATGTACCACCATGAACATCTTCTACATCGAACAGAATCTGGCATTGGACCATCTGTATATTTAACCGCATCGCACCAAAATATAGCATAAATGAACCAACCTAAACATACAGAACCAGATACAATAGTGAAATACCAATGTATTTTCCAATATATATTTTTTCCTGGCCAACATTCCCACATAACCAATGAAGCGCCTACTAAAATAAGCGCATCGTGTGAAGTGGCTGTTTCAAACATAGATACAAGAAAAGCAGCGAAAAATCCGAAGAAAGCAACGGTCAATAGTATCGAATTTAAATATATGGAACTTATGGCGGCGAACACGCAAAATACTAACGTTCCTCCTCTATATGGATCTGTAGTCAACGCCCTAGATAATAATATAGGTATGTACTCATCACATGTTTGTTTAGACACATCCACTAATGCAATTATAGAACCTATAATTAACAGAGTCCATGATATTAACCAGTACGTTCTAAAATTAAAATGCAAATTATATAGTTCTTTAGACATCAATATATAGTCAAATGACCTTTTATAGTTTTATTCTTTATGTACAAATGTAATCGTTTGTTGGTTTATCCAAGCGTATTTTTCTAAATATTTTACAAAAAATGCTTTTTCATGTTTTGGATATCTTTGGGCGGCCAATTTTTCTTCAGAAGCTAACCATTGCCGAATAGATGTAGACCATATTTCAATTTGTTTTGTTTCTGGATCTAATAAAGCTTTCACTACCCTATGATTTCCACGATATAAGTAAATGGCCTTTGTATCTTCATATTCTTTATGTTTTGCCAAAGCAAATGTAAATACTTCGTGTTTGAATTTACTGAGAGCTTCGTCTTCGGTTATTCCTCCCCATGTTTGTAGAGGCGCTGGTATCCAAGCATCTGACGATAAAGCACGCCGGTAAACATACCAAGTCATATCAGATTGAATATAGTTACCCATATATGAAACGAATTATTTGCTTAAATAGTACTAAACATTTATATTGTATTTACGCAGGCCTTTCTTCATCATAAATAGTGTCACTCTCTTATTGGGCTCCCCCTTCCATTTCTTTCTAATGGTAGGGGTGATTTCCTTAGATAAACCAAAGTCCAATATCTTCAAACAATCATCGTGGTCCAGCATTAAATTTAATGCATTTCCATCGTTATGCAAGATGCCAATATCGTCCAATATTTCCATAATGTGATTTAAATCGTCAGAAAATTGTTTTGACCCGTGTTTAAGGACATCTACAAGTCTTACATCCATAGTCTCCATGAATATACGCTTCTTTTCTAAATCGATGTGCATTACTTCTGGCGAAATTCCCGCTTCTGCCGCTCGAGATTGAAAATCGGCTTCTATCTTAATCCTAGCGCTCGATTTTGTTTTTTTAAATTGTTTCATGGCGGCACGTAACCCATTTGGAAATTCAACCAGTGAAACAACACCTTGCGCCCCATCTTGTCCTAATTGGCGAATAAGAGTAAAATCTTCTTCAGACATTTAGTACAATAGCTAAATATATTTATAGTCATTCCATAGAATCTTTAGGATTCTTAAAATATTTTAAGATTTCTTATTTTAAGAATATTATATATAAATAATTTGTACATACAAAACAAAATGCCACCATGTCCCCAGTGTAGAAAGGTTCATCCCATTGAATGTGGCCTAAGACTATTTAACTCTGACAACGAGTGTCCAATTTGTATGGAGAAGTCATCTACGATGATAGCGCTGCCGTGTGGACATCAGTATTGCCAAGATTGCCTTGAAAAAATCGGTATGAAAACGAGTGGGGACAACTCGGTCAGTTCGTCAATAATATCCAATCAAAGGCTTCCTATTCGCCCAGTAATAGACCTAACCAGACCGGTGCAACATAGTTGGACTGGTCCAATGACGGTGGGCACGCGTACGTCACATACGCCAGCGCAACGTCAAGTATCCTCTATTCAAAGACACGTACAAAATCGCTTGCGCCAAGTTAGGCGGGCTCCACCAGTCCGTAGGCGAAGAATTAGGAGACGTTGTGGGTGGTGTGGTCATATTGGTCATACTCAACGCAAATGTAAAAAACACCGACAAAATTGTGGGTGTTCAAGGTTGAATGGCGCCACCCATAGTATAAAATTACAGACACAACACAAATGTGTCATCTGTTTTAAACGTGGGCACCATTGGAGGACATGCGCGGCTATTGTAAAGGGGTTTAAGTAAAAAAAAGGTATTATGTTTAAGCTGTTCACTTCTATCTCTAAATATTTACACACAGGTCTCTGAATATTTACTGCTTACTTCTTCGACAATATTTGGAAGATTGTCGAAGAAATCTGGATCAATGTCGTTGAGAAGGTCGTCTCCGGATATCAAATTCACCCAGTTTTCGTCTTCAAGTTCTTCTTTCGAGTCAAATAGCTCAAAAGAAGACCCCCTTGACAACGATGGGGTAGAAGATAGGATAAAATCGATATCACCAAACGGAGTCGGGGCACTTGTGGGCGACTGTTTTGTTTTCTTCTGTTTTTTTTTGGCGGGCAATCCCGACTTGTTGTACGTTTTCCGCTTTCCGTAAGCGCCGAAAGGGGCACCGCAACCGTCGCAAAAATGCTTTCTGTTTGCTTTGGTAGACCAACCACATCCCTCAACGGGACATACCTTGCCATTTCCGGCGTTTTTATTTTTGACCGATTTGACCCAGTTGCGAACTTGACCAGGGCAATTTTTGCAAAAGGTACTTTTGTTGCTCGGGGCATGAACACCGCACGTACCACACTTCTTGGTCCGTTTTTTGGGCTTTTTGGCCAAAATGGGAAGCGATGGGATGTTCAAGAAGTCCATTTGTTTATCGGTTGTAGAGTTTGGTAGGGGTGGGGTAGACTTTGGTGGTGGATGTGTTGAACTTGTAGTGTTGGTCTTTATTATTTTGAATGAATGGCTGTGAATACTTTTCAAATAGTTTTCAAAAATATTTTTTTTTATAGTTATACATTGAAACATCATACTAAAGTACGTTAAACCGTTTCCAGGAAAATTCCTGAGAATTTTCTTCAACGCTCCTGGAAATTTCCAAGAATATATATCCGTTACATGATATTTATCATGGTCAAGAAATATGTGATTTTTAAATAAAGAATTGTATAAAGTACGTACCATCCAATTGTAATGATGGCCGCCGCCCGTAGGAAAGACGTTTCAAAAAAATATCAAAAAAAATCTCATTTACAACATATCAAAGATCGTCCTGATACATACATTGGGTCTATTCAAAAAAGAACGGTTGAACAATGGATTGTTCGAAATGGTAAGATGTGCCTAACCGACATTACTTATGTGCCTGGTCTATACAAAATTTTTGATGAAATTTTGGTCAATGCTGCTGATAACAAAAGAAGAGATAAAAACATGCGCTATATCAAAGTAAATATCACAGACGATTCTATTTCTGTCGAAAATGATGGGGCAGGTATTCCAGTAGTTGTACACGAACGTCAAAATATGTGGGTGCCTCAAATGGTGATGGGTGAACTCTTATCTGGGGATAACTATGACGATTCATCTTCCCGGGTCGTTGGGGGTCGTAACGGTTACGGCGCCAAGCTCGCCAATGTATTTTCTACTACCTTTTGTGTGGAAACTGTAGATTCAAAAGCTAAGAAGAAATATGCCCAGACATGGTATAATAATATGGATGTTTGTTGCAAACCAAAAATAACTTCGGCAAAACGAAAAGATTATACTCGTATTACATTTGCCCCTGATTTTGCTAAATTTGGCCTTGATGGTATGACATCCGATATTAAAGCTTTATTTGAGAAACGAGTGTATGATTTGGCGGGCACAACACCCAAGGATGTATCGGTCTATTTGAATGGCCAAAAACTTCCGATAAAAACATTCAAGCAATATTGTTCTATGTATTTTGCCGACGACGGTCCACAACCAGTGTATGAGCAAATTAATGAACGTTGGGAAGTATGTGTCGCCATGGCACCAGACCAACAACATCAACACGTCTCTTTTTGTAATGCGATCTATACTTCAAAAGGTGGAGAGCATGTGAAGACTATCACTGACTCCATTGCTAGGGAAATTGTACCCAATAAATCATTTAAAGATTTGGATGTAAAGCCTTCACAGGTCAAAAACTCGACCTTTGTTTTTGTGAATGCGTTGATTGTGAATCCAAGTTTTGATTCACAAACAAAAGATGCACTAACGACTCGTTCGAAAGATTTTGGACCCACTAAATTTAAGCCAGTCATCTCTCCAAAATTTGCCAAAGCTATTGTTCAGAACAGTGGTATTGTTGACGAAGTACTACACTTTGCAAGGGCCAAATCTCGACGAAAACTACAAAGGCAGACAGGTGCTTCTAAGAAATCTAAATTGACCGGTATTCCAAAGCTAGACGATGCCAATCATGCAGGAACTAGACGTTCAAACGAATGCACCCTCATTCTTACAGAAGGTGATTCTGCCAAAACATTGGCTATCGCAGGCCTTTCTGTCATCGGTCGTGACAAATACGGCGTCTTTCCATTGAAGGGAAAACTTCTAAATGTTAGGGATGCAAGCAATCAAACCGTTGGCAACAATGCAGAAGTGCAAAATATTATGAAGATCATGGGGCTAAATATTGGTCGGTCTTACGCGGATGCATCCGCATTGCGTTATGGCCATATTATGATCATGACAGACCAAGATCACGATGGTTCGCACATTAAGGGCCTGATTATCAATTTCTTGCACTGTTACTGGCCTTCTCTACTCAAAGTCCCTAACTTTCTACAAGTATTTATCACGCCCATTGTGAAATGCACTAGGAGAGGGCACATAGCTCAAACATTCTATACCACGCCCGAATATGAAGCATGGTGCACCAACAATGATCCCAAACACTGGAAAATTAAATATTACAAAGGTCTGGGTACATCGTCGGCAAAAGAAGCCAAGGAATACTTCTCAAATCTTCAGAAAAACAGACTACATTTTGAAGTCATGACTGATGGATCTTTGATTGATATGTGTTTTCGTAAATCGCGCGTCTCTGATCGCAAAGAATGGATCAATTCGTATGTACCGGGAACTCATATGGACTTTTCAAAACGCGAAATGACCTACAAAGATTTTGTGGATAAGGAATATATTGTCATGGCCGTTCAAAGTAATCTTAGAGGTATTCCACACGTTATGGATGGTCTCAAACCTTCGCAAAGGAAAATTCTATTCGCATGCCTTAAACGAAAACTTCATTCAGAAATTAAAGTGGCCCAATTGGCTGGTTATACTTCAGAACATGCTGCCTACCATCATGGAGAAGCTTCACTCAATAGTACTATTGTAGGAATGGCGCAAAATTATATAGGTTCAAACAACATCAATCTTTTAGCCCCGAATGGACAATTTGGGACACGTCTGTTGGGTGGAAAAGATTCAGCATCACCAAGATATATTTTTACCCAATTGGAAAAGGTAACTGAACTTATATTTAGGCCGGAAGATATGCCTCTTTATGAATATCTAGAAGACGATGGTCAATCGATTGAACCCATGTATTACATACCGATCCTCCCAATGATTCTAGTCAATGGAGCTAATGGTATTGGTACGGGATGGTCCACAACTATTCCCAGTTTTAATCCAAAAGATATTATTCTAAATATTCAAAAAATGTTGTCAGGGGCACAACCTACAACTATGCTACCATGGTTTAAACATTTTGAAGGTAAAGTTCAACCAACAGAGGATAATCACAAATTCTCAGTGGAAGGAAAATTCCGCTGGACGGCCCCAACGACTCTACACATCTCTGAATTGCCCGTAGGTACATGGACAAATAACTACAAAGAATTCCTAGAAAAATGGCAAGAAGGATCAGGGAAATTTAAACAAGGGGAAATTCTAAGTGTCAGTAGCAACCATACAGATACAAAAATATCTTTCACTGTAAAATTATCGCACCAAGTGGCAAACGCTTTCAGGAACGACGAAGAAAAACTTAAAAAATCTTTCAAACTTATTTCACAAACATCCACCAATAATATGCACGCATTTGGTACAGATGACAAAATGAACAAATATTCCAATGTCTTAGACATTCTAAAAGAATTCTTTGATAAAAGACTCGAACTTTATCGAAAAAGAAAAACATACCAATTGGAACAACTTCAAAAATCAATCGAAATACTAGAACAAAAAATAAGATTTATCCGAAACGTCATCACAAATCAAATCGTTTTCAAGGGTAAAAATAAACAACGGTTAGTCGATGAACTACAACAAAGAGGCTATAAAAATGTATCAGGATCCTATGACTATCTTCTCGGACAACCCATGTGGAACATGACATCTGAAAAAATCGAAACATCTGAAACACAACTTGGAGAACTCAAAAAAACATTTCAATATATTAAAAGCCAAACACCCGAAAATATATGGCTAAAAGACCTAGATGAATTGTCTTCAATGTTAAATAACCATCAATCTAGTAAAATAAAACATTCTTCTTCAACAACACAGAATAAAAAAAGAAAATTATACAAGTAACTTTAATAAAGAATATTCTGATTTTTTTTATAAATATATTTATAAAATGTAGAATGAGTTTTAACTCTTCAAACAATACAAATATAACCATACCATCAAACGCGCCCAATACTACTTCCCAGAATATAACAACACCATCACCGTCAATTTCCCAGAATATAACCACACCATCGCCGTCAACTTCCCAGAATATAACCACGCCATCACCGTCAATTTCCCAGAATATAACCACACCATCGCCGTCAATTTCCCAGAATATAACCACACCATCACCGTCAATTTCCCAGAATATAACCACACCATCGCCAGTATTCGCACCATCGACAGTATTCGCACCATCGTCAGTATTCGCACCATCTCCAGTATTCGCACCATCGCCAGTATTCGCACCATCGACTGATCCCCTGACAGACCATGGTCTTATAATTCCTCAAATAGCCGCTGTTTTATTTGTCTGTCTACTTATTATTGCAACAGTATTTAGGAAAAAAATTCAAGAAATGGCTAAAATAGCCCGTGACAAATACATGAGTCATCACTATATATCTATAGATCATTTGCCTGACAATCTGCCTGAAATAGACGTAACTGCCGAGATCGAAATGGTTCCGGAAATAGATGTTGGGGTTATGGAACATAGAAATGAAGTTTAAAGAATAAGTTGTGAATATTCTAAAAATGAATAACAAATTAATAAAGTATGTATAAATATTTTATTGGTGATTAATGTCGTATACACCTTTTCAGGTTAGGGAATTGGTCGAATGTATACTTTCTGGATCATCTTCCGATGATAATATCCGGAAGTTGTGTGAATATAATTTGAGTCAATTGCCCAAAGAACCAACATGGCGAGGTAAAGCGTGTCCCAATTGTAATTTTAAAAGTCCCAATGCTAGTAAGCACTGTATAAATTGTAATTTTAGAATAGCAAATGACAAAACTGTTGTTGAAATTGCCGATTTACCTGCCGATTGTTGTCATCAATGTACTCAAGGTTACGAAAATGCTTCTGATGCATTTACTTTGGAATGTGGGCATAAATATCATAAGAAATGTTTGGTTCATTGGGTAGATGTAATGGATTATGACGCATCGTGTCCAAAATGTCGTCAGGCGGAAATCCCTATAGAATCATTAAGAAATGCTATATAAATTATATTTTTTTTTAATAAAATGTCTGGTTTAAATCTTTCTATATGGAATCGTGTTCAATATCCATCTAAAAATAAAGTATTACTAATGATAAGGGATACAGGTATGGTATCTCTTATCGTTGGTGTTTGTGCATTTACCGTGACTCTATTTGTATCTAAAACAATTGCCATGTTGGTCTATTCCTTTTAATGGTTCCAACAAGTATGAATAACGTTGTGATTCCTATAGATGGTCTATATAATATTCCTAATGTCCATAGTGCGCATATGAAAATGGTATTCCACATTACATTTCTATCGATAATTTTTTGAATGTATTTGTACATTTTTTTGGGATCTCTCCATCCCTTGAGTGTAAATTTTTGTTTTTTCCATCTTTGGATTAGATCTTTTCCTGTTTGGTTATTAAATGAAGCCAGTTTATTATTTATAAGATATACGCCAATGTATAAGACGGGTGCTGCGAAAAGTGTTCCCCACGAAAGGTTTCTGGCGAGTAATATTTTTGCTGGTTCCCAAATGCTTCCAAGTACTTCAATAAATGTATAATACATGATTAAAGCTGTTGTCGAATTATACATGACTGGTAATTCCATGCCAGTGGTTTGCATTCTGTAGCGCATATGTGTAAGGGGTACAGTAATATTAATATTTTCTATCCATGCGACAGCTGCCATAAGCACGAGAGCCCAAATAAAGGAAAGAGGAGCAATAAATAATGACAATAGAATCCTCTTAGAAGCGTTTGCAAATATGAGTGCGGTCGAAGGAGATATTGCTCCTCTTTCTTTTAGATAAATTTCTGATTGTAATAGCAAATAAGCTACAACACACAATTGAATGGTTGCAATCCAGTTGGATTCCATAATTCCCCAGTGTAATGCCATAAAGACACTTATAAAAAACCCTATTATATTTGTTCCGTTTTCGTTATCTTTATCTAGTAGTAAAGGCGTAACCATGGATGCAAACACAAAAGGTTGCGTTCCTAATTGCATCAATGTCCCAGAAACCTTAAAAGTAACTTCTGAAATACTTTCTTTCTTTATGGCACCAATAAGTGGTATTTCGGCAGCCGATAGTGCTATTATGGCGAATAATGTGGTATACAAATACTTTTCCCTTGGGGGTATTTTCCTTCGTATTTTTTCAAAGGGGTAAATAAGATATGGTTCTATATAATCTAACATTTAAATATTTTTTTATATTGTTTATAGTGTAAGACGTTTTATTTTTAGGATGTATTTAAACTCTGTTTTTTATATAAATGTTTTCATTTATTCCTTCAGAACCAAAACGTAAAACACCGTCTACTTCTGGTGGTGTGTCTGGAGAACCAACCCGTAAAAAGAAAAGACCATCTTCCCCAAAAGAGATATTAGTTACTCGGGATGAAGCTTTGCTGGGTATACGTAAAGATTGGACCATTATAAAAAACAAACGTTTAAAAGATAAACCTTATCAGGTTTATTTACAAGATCGTACATTTGTGAAAAAAATTATTGGGATGTCATATACGACGTTGAAATGGCTTCCCCAATTTAAAGATGATAAAGAATTAGTTCATGATGCCGTATTAGCTGGAGAAGAAATAGAAGATGAAGTGCCTATACATCCATCTGCTATTCAATTTGCTTCTGATAGATTGAAAAACGATGTGGAATTTATTAAAGAACTTCGAGTTTTTATGAAAGGTGAATCAAATGCCATATCTCTATTAGCAAAATTTGATTCGTTAATTCCTGATAGTGTCTTGGTTCAAATTGAACCTATATCAAAATATTTTTTAGATAGATCTATCGAGGGAGGCAAATATGAATTGTTTTTGCAGCAGAAATCTATTCTGCCAAAACAAAGACAAAGTTATCTTAAAAGAATAATACAAATAACTAACCATCGTACTATTACAGGAGATGGAACTTACAAAATGTATATTGGGCCTAAATATTTGGCCCAATATGAAAAAATATTCTCAAAATTAATAGAAGATGATTATGGCAAACGGTCTTTAATACGTGTGATTAGCGCCTCTTCACATTGGTCAGATAAATTTATAAAATGGATGACATCTGTTATTTCAGATGAACTTTATCTGAAATTGGTCCAAAAACTTCGTTTAACATCAAATTTTTCAAAACTTCTTATACAGGAATTCATATCTGAAATAAGAAAAGATGCATTTTATACCAGTTTTCAAGAACCTAGCGCGTCATCGTCGTTTAAAGAGCATCAGAAGACGGTCAGGCAACAATTAAAAACCAATTATACTGGAAAAAATGATCTTATGAATAGAATGTTGCATATTATGGAATTGAGTTCAAATGGTCAGGATTTACTTTCAGAAATAGTACATGTGTTTAATTTTGTTAGTCAGTTTGGAACTGCAATACATTTAGATTTTAGCGAATCTAGTGCATCAGCCAGTCGAGATAACGATGCATCTAAAGCCGATAATATTATTTACATTGTATTCTTATTATTGGTGGGACGCCCTCATTTTAACGCAGTAATTGCAATGCGTTTGATTCGGAGGTGTATTGCCGACGGTTATGTCAAATCTACACATTTATTGTTGGAAACATTTGCTCAACAATTTCAAAGCGTGTCTGTAGATTGGACAACATTTCTATTCTCTGCAATAGAATCTGGAAACTTGGCGATGGTAAAACTATTGCATAAAAATGTTTCGCTATCAGTAAAGCATGGAAGAGATGATGATACAACACTAATCGCGGCAAGCAATAACCTGAAAATAACACGTTATATTTTGGTCGTAGGGGACAGAGGTTATGATCCTAATATTGGCATTGTCAATGCTGTGAATTCTCGTGGCTATACAGCATTAGCTAGAGCCGTCGCTCATAATAACGTTAAAGTAGTGAGACTATTATTACAGCACAGCGCAGATGCGAATATAGCGAATATACATGGCAGAACACCATTATTTAAGGCGACCACCAACGACGTCAAAATATTTAGAGATTTGTTAAATCCTATACATGGTGTGGATGTAAATCATCGCGATCAAAATGGTAATTCTGTCTTACATCATTTGTCTGGTGTTGAGCATTGGGATTCGTCTATAGAGCTTAAATTTAAGATGTTATTGGCTCGTGGCGTTGACGTTAATATTAAGAACAATAATGGCCTCACGCCTTTATTTTTTTGTAGGTTGACGGAGGTATACAATATGTTTACCTCCAATGGTGGTGGTGGTATTGTTTCATTGAATCGTTTTAGATCTAAGATAAATGTTTCTGCTTTAACATCGAATGTGATATTGAAAAAGCAGGAAGATATGATGGTCGAAATGTCAGATCATACGAATATGCCTGTACGATGTTTACCTTGTAAACATGTGTTTAATGGCCATTTTTTGTTTCGATGGGTGAATGAAAATAAATATGGTTACGAGGGGACTAGTAATTTCAAGGATTCTTGCCCAAATTGCCGTAAAAAAATAGACCGTGTTGAATTTATGTCTAAAGTTGTAGCCGCAAATTGGGACGAAAATGAAGGCAAAGCTGTAACCGAAGAAAATAGCAAGAAATCTAAGATGGATTCTATAAAACATAAACCAATATATAGGCAAATGGTCATTAATTTTAATCAAAAAAAACGCGAATACGAAGAGGCCAAAGAAAAGAAAGAAGAGGAGGAAGATCGTGTTCGAAATTTAAAAAGGGGAATTGGTGATGCAGTAGATGCGGCGGCAAGACATTATAGAGATTTAAGATTGGTAGAAAAAATTAGAGAACTAAAACTTTAAAAATACTAGTATAAATATTATTATTATTTATATATTATGTTAAAAAAACGTCTTAAATTAATACCAACAGTACCTTTATATGTTAAAGAAAAAAAACCCGAAACAAATGACGATTTGATACAAGCAAAAATATTCACTTATGGACTACAAGTAGATAATGCTCTGGCTACAATGGTTCGTAATGGACTTCTATCCATTCGTATTGCATTTTTATTTTATATGCACCCCCAAGTGTCTCCGTGGGTAGGTAAATCTATTATGTTTTTAGGAGCCACTGTAATTCTAGGTGCGGTAATATTATATACTCGCAATGTTGTTGAAATAGTGTATTTGACACAGGCTAATGAAAATATAGTACCATGGAGTATATATATTTGGCCAATACTCTGTTCATTATTTTCAATTGTTATTTACGTTGGTTCATTTGAATTATTGTGATTTAATAATTCAAATTGGTTGTGTTTTTATTAATAATTTCATGGTTCGATGTGAAAATAATATCTCTGTTTTTCCAAATTTGATTTAATTCTTTTGTTGCATTTTTTTGTTGGGTAGTAACTGTTTGGAAAAGACGTTTTCCATGGGCAAAAGGATTTCTTGCACGATGGCCGGCAACATTTAATCCCATGAAGAAATATCCAATAGACCCTGACATCCAAATGGCGCTATACCCACTTTCATAAAATTCATATGGTAATAAAAACGAGTAAAATATTAGGGCAGAGTTCACTACGTATTGAAAAATAAGAGGTTGTTGATACGCGTTTAAACTCCCCATACTCCCCCATGAACCGTATGCTCTTTCCCATGATCTCATTGTTACTAAAGGTAATATCTGGGTTTCCAGTTGTTTTAAATCTTTAACATAGTCTAATAACTTGTAAAAACAGGCTTCTACAGGTGACATTGATGGTATTTTTTCCAATATTAATATGACTTGATATCCACCTTCTGTATTTTTAAATAATACATTGCCTTTCGTCGTCACTTTATTTAAATCCTGATTTTTTCTAAAATGCCATTTAGAAAGGACTGGCAAGGCTATAATAATATCAAACATATCTGAACGAATTTTAGAAGCCACCATCATCTTTTTTTTTAATTCTTTTTTATATAATATAGATTCTTTATCATTTATCAGTGTAAATGAAATAATATCCATCGCAAATGCTACTATATCTCCAGTTAAAGCGTTGAAATTATCTATACAACCGGAATTTTTTTCTAATGCGGTGCTCAATTGTAAAGGTAGAATAAATCCAAGTGTTGCAGAAAGGATTGCAAATACTCCTGTAGTTGAATATTCTATACTATTACCAATACCATTGTAAACAAAAATAAATGTCCAAATCATTTGAATTGTAATTAATAAAAAGGTACTCAAACTTGAGAAAGGTGTTAAATATGTCAAAGGCCAGATATAAAAAATTTTTAGCCATTCCGCCTGTAATTTAGAATAAAAACTTGCAATTTTATCAAAAAACATCTAATAAAATTTAAGGATTATTTATACTATTTTTTTAAAAAACAACATATTCATCGATTTATCTAATTCTTAATAAGTATATGAATTAAATGTAGGGCTTAAAATGCAACAGATCGTTGTCGATGCATTATTTAGAGATGTATCTTTAACAAGACAGGCTTTATTTTCATTCGACGATTTTGTGAGTCGTATAGTCCCAAATGTTATTAATAACCATCGACCAATCGTTGTTAAACCAGATCTTTCGTGTTTTGATGATTCTGTATCTCCTCATACAATTCGTATTCATTCGGTTCGATATGACGTACCCTCGACAGTTGAAAAGAATGGCGATATTCGACTATGCACCCCTATGGAAGCTAGACTTCGCGATCTTATGTATTCAGCACCTATGTATGTTAATGTACACTATGAACATGTTGTGAATGGAAAAAAACAAGTGGATGAATTTAAAGATATTTATTTTGCCCGTATGCCTGTCATGGTTAGATCGTCCTTATGCTCTTTAAATGGCGATGATGACTATAGCAAAAACGAATGTCCGCATGATCCTGGTGGGTATTTTATCGTAAATGGACGTGAAAAGACATTGGTGGTTCAAGAACGTATATCGCCCAATATTATATTTTGTTTTAATCCAAATGAGTGTATTTATCATGCAGAGTACGATTCAATAGCACATCGTGTGGCAACATTAAAGATTAAAGTAAAAAAATTTGGTTCGACCCCATTCAAAGTGACACTCGCAGGGCTTGATTTGGAAATCCCCATTATTATTTTGTGGCGTGCTCTTGGTGGTGAAGACGACGAATATAATTTCATATTAGATCCCCAAACAACAAAAACATCTGAAGAAGATGCCATTGTAGCAGAAACAAAGGAATCCGCTATGAAATTTTTGAGTGGGTTTGTAGAAGACCCCCAGTCTCTATTAGACCGTCGTGTATATCCAAATATAGATCCTTCCTTGAAATGTCATCAATTGATTTCGCAATGGAAAATATATATTGATTGTTTAAAAAAAGATCAATATAACAGACTTTCAAAGAAAAAAGAGACAAGTCCGTATCATGATAGAGACCACGTACGTGCAAAACGCTTAGATACGGCAGGTGCTATGTTAGGAACTATGTTTACTCATTTGTTCTATCAAATGTTGGGCAATATAAGAAAAATGGCTATTTCACTTCTGAATCACAATAAAAAGATAAGGCCTCATCGTTTAATACAGCCACAGCACATTACTGATGGTATTAAATATGCTTTAGCTACTGGAAATTGGAAGATTAAAAATTCTGCATTTGCTGGCCGGGTGGGCGTTTCACAATTATTAAACCGCAATACATATATATCTTGTATATCGCAGCTTAGGAGAGTCGATACTGGCATCGATTCTCAGCAAAAAATAATTGCTCCTCGTTTACTTTACGGAAACCAGTGGGGTTATATGTGTCCTTCTGAGACTCCTGAAGGGGGTCCATGTGGCTTAGTCAAACAATTGGCATTATCTGCATATATTACCACAAAATGCGATTTTAGACCCATCCTCGAAATTATTAAACCCGATCTCGACAATAACGGTCAAAATAGTATTTTTCATAACGGAGCCCCATTAGGATTTTGTAAAAATATTGTTCAGTTAGCAAATAATTTACGGTCTGCTCGTCAATCTCGTCTTATTTCATCAGATGCATCTATCGTTGTACACGAAAAAACTTTAAATGTTTGGACAGATTCGGGGAGGGTTTCAAGGCCGGTTTTCATCGTGAAAGATGGAAAATTAAAAATCAATGAAGCCCAGATATCAGATCTAAAAGATGGACGTTTAAGATGGGATGATTTGTTTTCTTTGGGAATTGTTGAAAACCTTTCTGTTTATGAAGAAGAATCCGCGTTTATAGCGTTGACTCCTGAAAAACTCACTACGAAGCATTCTCATTGTGAATTAGACCCCGCTCTTATTTTAGGTACGTTGGCATCTACTATTCCATATCCAGATCATAACCAATCGCCTAGAAATGTCTACCAGGCCGCGATGGGAAAGCAAGCTATGGGTGTATATGCGTCCAACTTCTCTAAAAGATTCGATACAAATGGTCATATTATGCATTATCCACAAAAACCTTTGGTGACAACGAGGGTCGCTAAAGCTTTATGTGGTGATAAATTGCCCGCAGGTATGCAAGCCATTGTTGCGATAATGTGTTTTGGTGGTTATAATCAAGAAGATTCGTTATTGTTTAATAAATCAGCAGTAGAAAGAGGATTTGGACGTTCGACTACATTTAGAACTTACAATGCTTCGAATTCTTCCACTAGACAAGCTCCAGCTTCTGAATTTAAAAAGCAGGAGACATATGGTTCGGTGGACAATACATTGGATGTAGATGGGTTAACTTTCCCAGGAACAACAATCAATAAAGGCAAGGCTATTTTTTGTAATGTAACTCATGGCAAAAAATATCCTCATATTATAAAAAATAAAAAAGCAGGTGGTGTGGTGGACTCTACAATTCTTTTTCAGAATGCAAATGGTGGCCAAACCGCTAAAACGCGAATACGCGAACAAAGAATACCAGAAATGGGGGATAAATTTTCTAGTAGACATGGACAAAAAGGGACGATAGGTATGATGTATAATCAAGAAGATTTACCATTTACTGCAGAGGGTATCGTACCAGATTTGATTGTAAATCCACATGCTATTCCAAGCAGAATGACAATTGGACACGTTTTTGAATGTGTTGCATCAAAGGTGGCCTCGCTTTTAGGTATACGTGTGGACGCAACCGCTTTTTCCCACAAGCCCGTAGATGAAATCTGTAAAATGTTGAAAAAGGCGGGTTATTCAGAGGATGGAAAAGAAGTTATGTATAACCCATATACAGGCAAACGTTTAAAGGGGCGCGTGTTTATAGGACCTACGTTTTATCAACGCTTAAAACATATGGTGGGCGATAAAATTCATGCAAGGGCGAAAGGAAAGATTGTTGGACTTACCAGACAACCTGTTGACGGTCGTGCAAATGGCGGTGGGCTCCGTTGGGGTGAAATGGAACGCGATTGTGGTGTTGCTCACGGGGCTTCTGCTGTTTTACACGAAAGAATGATGATTTCTTCAGATGCATACGACGCTCCAATTTGTGAGACATGTGGGCTTATCGGCACGGTCACTTCGGATTTTATGGGTGAATATCAATGTGCTTCGTGTAACAGTAAAAACGTACAGATTGTAAAAATGCCATATGCTGGGAAATTGCTCATGCAAGAACTTATGGCAATGGGTATTTCGCCTAAAATTGTACTTAAACAAGCTCTAAAAAAATAAACATTAAACATATGTGATTTTATTTTAATATACTTTATAGTAAAGCAATAAAGATGTCTAGACCCTTTAAATGGCAAATAAATGCATCTGCTGTAGGTAAATTATTGGGGTATTTTGGAAAAGAAAGACAACAGAAAGCTATTGCGGAATGTTGGCTTATGAATATAAAGCGTATGTCCAGATTCGGTGTTACGCCCTCTGAAATACCCCAACAAAAAACAACAGATGAAATTGTCCAACAAGAATTGAGAAAACCAGTCTACAAACAACTCGTTCAAAAAGCTGTTACCGATGCCACTGATCAATCCTCCGTGACGCATCAGATTGTAAGTAATGTTTCTAATACAGCAGCTTCCGCAAAGCGAAAATACGAAGAAACTATTTCAGAAGTTAAAAAGGTGGAAGAACTTAAAGAAATGTCTATTTATCAGACCAAAAAATCGGGTGTTAACAGAGCAGCAATTGGATCATTTTTTACGGCAAACGGCAAAGTGTATAAAAAAGTTTCTAGAAAAAAAGCCAATCTTTCTACAGTTGATTCTGCCAAGTTGGAAGGTTACCGTACTACAGAAGCAAAAGTAAAAGTGCAAGAAGAAATGCAAATTGCTAAAAAAAAGGCCGAAACAGCCCAATTAGTTTCAAAACATATCGAGAAACAAACCACAAAAACTATTAATACTACCCGTGGAATTCAACGCGAATTATCTGATTTGGAACTTGTTCGTCGGAGATTTCCAAATTGTCGCGCTGGAAATGACCGTGCTTATTTCCGACAAATTAGTGGTATGCCATTTCGCGGTTTTGTCATTGGTAGAATTGATGGAATCGCCCCAGGTATTATTTTCGAGCTAAAACATCGACAGGCGCGTCTATTCAATGAGTTGAGGGGATATGAACAAGTGCAGTGTATTTTGTATATGAAAATGGTTAAAATACATAGTTGTATACTTGTAGAGACATTTCAAGGTCAACAGGTATATTATGAAATGAAATTAACGTCAGACAACCATTGTCAATACCGTAAGGAAGGATCTGAATGGAAAGAAGGTATTTCTTTTGATGTCATTCAATATAAATTGAATGAACTTATTCGCAAACTTAACCGCATCGAAATAGATGTTGAATACAGGAATATAATGAAAAACTATTTATTTTAACGTGCACTAGGATTTACGTGGAAACTTTGTAAAGCACAGATGGCGATATCCATAGAATTATCATGAGTATCGTTGAATTTGGTTAATTTCGTGTTTGAACACGTTGGACCTCCACAATGATCATGATTGGCTAAATCTATCTTCCTTTCCTCATGGTCTCGATTCCACCTGCCAAGTTTAGGAAGTGTTGATTTTTTAAAAACAGAAGGAAAAAATCGAAAACGGTTTAACATTTTATACAAAATAAATCATAGTTATATTATATTTTTGAATATGTGTAATAATTATTGTTTTTTACGCTTTTTTTTGAGTGGTGGGTTATCCGTGGATATAGATTCTTTACCAGCATCCCAGCGCTGATCGTTGGTTTCTACCGCTGCTTTATGATCCATTTTATCAATGAATGACTTTAGAGATTTCCCCTGTTTATCTTTCGGGTCCCATTGTTTATATTCATGAACTGCTTTGTGAGTTTCACGCACCCATTCAGCGGCCTCGTCGTCCAAATCTTCTGGATTTGCAAATTCAAATTCAGAACCTTCGTCATCGGGGATCACAAATCCATCATCAGCATAACCGTGCATCTTTGGATTTTTAGACGGTTCCTCGTCATCTTCCGAATCAGAATCACCGTGAAAAATAGGTAGCATAGTGTCTTTCTCATCCTCTAACTTACAAAAAGAAATACCATCACCCCCCGCCAAAAAACCAAGTTCTTTCCAACCTTTCATAACCGAAGCACCTTTCGATGTATCTACTTTGACATGTTTAGATACAAATTTAGGGTCAATAGCAGACCATTTATCATCATCTACGTATTCCCAAATACGACTTTCCTGTTTTTTAGTCTGTTTAAGTCTTGAAATTTCGATTTTGTTATCGGCGTCAAGACCTACAATTTCTCCAAAAAAAACAGATTCGGCAATTTTAAATTCAATGAGATCGCCAACCGAATACATTTGTAGATTGCTCTTATATTATATACGAAATTAAAAAAAAACATATGTTGAACTTTTTCTTTTTTTTTAGAATTTTTCAAAGCATTGTCTACAAACAGCTATGTATTTTGCATTTACCAATACCTTTTGTGTTTCGTTAGAAATACGTTTAGTGAAAGATGCATGTCTTCCTGGATGACAACACTCTTTACATAGAGCTCTTTTAAATGTTACATTGTCCGCGATTGGAATTAAATCTAAAATTTCTCCAAATTTTTGGCGTTTATAATCACCTGATAAACCAGCTACAATTACATGTTTACCAGCCTTTAATAATAATACCACAGCTACTCTTAAATTTAAAAAAAATTGTCCTTCGTCAATGGCTATAGTATCATATCCTTTTGTATTTACAAGGAGAATATCTGAAGTTTTAACCGCATGTAAATATGTCCCGTCATGCGTTTTAATATATTCACCATCAACCCTGGTATCATTTGAATGGTTAATAACACAACATTTCATACCTATGGACTTGTACCTTTTGACTCGATGAATTAATTCAGTAGATTTTCCACTATACATCGAACCAATAATAAGTTCTAATGCCATAACTACAAAAAAAATAGTACCCTAAATATTTGATTTTATATATTAAAATTGAATTTCGGCACGTGACATTTCTTTTGGCGGAGGAGGCTCTGTCAGTGAAGTGACAGAAATATAACCCTCTTTAGGACTTTGATCGCAACAAAAACACGGATCCATCGAACAAAAAACATAGGGTATAGAACCTACTGCACTAGCACATACTTCTAAACATGTACAACATCCCTTGGAACAATCATTAGAATCCATACAAACATTTAATACACCTGACATTTATAATAGTATTTGTGGTTCTTAAGTAATGTATTTTTTCATCGATGCCAATCAATCGTAACTCTATTTTTTGGGGTTCTTTCAAAGGAAAACATAGACGGTTCGTCACCTATAATATACAAAATTTCCGAACAATAAGACCGCGCAACATGGATATCAAATGATGTTGTGTGTTCAGTACATATATACACTGCCGCACGTACTTGAATACCACTATATTGCTTAACAGTTATTAATGACATATTTTTACCAACATATTTCACTGGAGATTCTTCAAATAACTCATATGTATGTGAACCTTTTTTACGTATGGTTCTTATTCGAAATGGTCGGTCTAATTGGCGCCTATTTGTATCTATGTTCAGTTTTTTATCTTCTGAAAAACATTGAACAACCCCATGTTTTGAGACTATACTGGACAATTCATCTACCGATGTATTTTCTACGCATTCAGCTCCAATATGTCTGCTAAAATTAACTTTAAATATATTTGAGTCGCACATATCTCTGAATGTATTTCCACGACCCCTTGGATATTGGTCCAGTCTTCCTAAAATGGTATAATGCCCATGGTTTAATCGAACAAGTGATAACCAATCTGATTGGTCCCATAAATGGGCGTATGCAATATAAACATACGGTTGGCTATATGATGTTTGTGTTAATGGAAAAACACCTATTTTTTTATAGATTGAATCGCCAAACCATAGTTTAATCATGGTAATTTTGGATGATTCAATCCTACATTTCCATTTATACGCATCTTCCTCATTTCTCACTATGACATAGGCATTTTTAGGAATCGATGATGGTGATGGGTCCCCACGTATAATTATGGTATTTTTAGATGTAAAATGGTCCATTAATTTTTTGTGAGCTTCTATATCTGCAGTATCTGACCATTTGCCCTTATATTTTTGAATTTTTTTATTAAATATGGGTTTTTTCCACGAAGCTGTATTAAATTTGGTTTGAAGTTGCCATTCATGCAAATTTTTCAAATGATTCCATTCGGAGGCTTTGGGGAGTTCCCCCAATTGTATTAATCCCCGATTTATGATTTCGACAGATTTGTCATAATTATATATTAAATCTTTGCGACATACAGAAGACCCTCTCCGACATATGTCTGTGAAATCATTAACGAGAGAATGAAATGTCGTACCTATGTCATTCGGAATATCAAAATATTTGTAGACGCAGGATACAGTCCATATTGCTGTAGAAGGACGAGCTATTTCAACCAATCTTATATAGTTATATTGAAGTTTTTCAGGTAATTTTTTGGCAAAATTTTTGTATGCTTGTATTTTTTTGGACTTTTTGGAAACAATATTCAAAACTTCAATAATTTTATATACTTTATTGGAGTCAGGAGTCGATAATTTCAGTTTAAATTCAACATCAGAATGGTGCACGGGCAAAAAGCCAAATACTTTTATTTTTTCGTTTTTTCGGCGAAGTATAAATGAACCCGTTGGCAATATATCCGTTCTTTTTATTTTATTTATTCTTTGAATGGAATGGATTGACCACATAGCATTCGTACATAACATTAGTATTGAAAAATAAAAACACATATGATTAATTTTTTATTACTTTGTTTGTATATTTCTAGAAAATACTGCATATTTACTTTTAATACCGTTTTGAACCGTATCTATCACCCAACAACCTGTCTTTACATGTGGTTTGCTTAATTGATGTTGAAAGGCTTTCCAGGTATCCGCGACTAATTCGTCATTTATTTTATAGACAACGGCTCCGGGGCGAAGAGCATCTGTTGCATATGCTGTGGACTGTGGTGATACAGATTCAACCACCACTTTAAACCCATGTCTATTCGTTTGGGCCATATAATCTAATAATTTAAATTGTCCAACATGATGCAACCTCAAAGGTGCAAATACAATGCCCTGGACTTGAGCTTTCTGTTTTGTTTCGAATCTACCCTCGTCACAAAATGCATAAGTTTGACGAATATCGGCCAATTCTTCATATTTTGGAATTCTGTTGTTGAACTCAATGACTTGGGGAGGACTACCTTGCCTTAATACATGGAGTTTAATATTTGTGTTGATGGCAGTATCGTTGCAAAGGTCTCTTAATGACATCGGTAAATCTCTTTTTCCAGAATACCATGTACCGGCCGGAGATAAATCTGCTTTATTGTCAATAGATTCGAATCTGTAAATAATATCTCCTTCTTTTCCACCAGCATTATGATATAAAGATTTTGGTTCTACATCATTGACCAAAACTCCTCCTTCTGCAATAAAATGACCTGTATCATTTTTAGGACATTCGTAGTGTAATAAAAGATCTTTATGGTAAATAGGCGTTGACAAAATACCAATATTCGGCGAATGGATGTGTGCGGGGGCAGGAGGTAAAATACGTATAGACATCGGTTTTGTTTCCGGACTTTTTATTGGCGTAGTCATTTCTCTTACATTTGACCAACGTCTATTGTTTTTCCATTCTAAAAGACCATCCCAATCTTTTGTTGCGGCAAATTCCAAAACTTTTGAAAATAATTCAGGACCGCCACGATGCATGTGTTTTTCACCAGGAACAAATACATGACGACCGATCCATGCTTGAAATGTCCTAGGTTTACCGCGTGCAAGTCCACCAATAGAATAATTCGTCCAAGCATTTTCAATACCCGAAGTTGACATCACATTTTTTTCAGTCTCTGACATATGAGAAACTAAAGTATGGCCCGCCACAGGGTTACCCGTTTGAATAGACATCTTCTGTAACATTCCCAAAACTTTAGTTTCATGCGCATAACGCATTTTCAAGGGAGCTAAAAGAGACGATATTACATGTCTGGCCGTATTCGCATGAATAAAGCCATTTTCACCGTCAACATTTGCACCAGTAAGTTTAAAAGTATTAATACCCATCACTTTATATTTTGACGGTACAAAATAATGAAGACCGTCTATCTTTTTCTGACCTTCTTGTTCATAAGAAGTCAATAAGGGACCCCCAGAATTTCCACCGTTGATCAAAGCTCCAGAAAGACCTCTAATCTCGCCTTTCAGATGAACACAACCTTGATATTTACCCGTAGTAAATTGTTGATCAATTAATCCCAATGGATGTCCGACCGCATGCAATTCCATACCCGTTCTCAAAATATCAGAATTGTCAAAAGATAAAGATGGAATATGATCCAAACCATATCTTTCATTCAAATGACGTTTCAAAAATTGCTGAACCTGGGGCTCGACCTTCAACAAAGCAAGATCACGATCGTGACACACAGATACAACAGTAACAGGCAATGCCTGATGCTCAACATATGTTGTCATAATTTTAACCACTGGTGAATTTGTAACAACGTGAGCATTTGTCATTAAAAGACCCTCCTCAAGTATGTTTTTGCCATCAGGTGTCAAGAAAAAACCAGTACCAATGGCCTTTCCACCACCCCCAGCACCACCAACATGCGCAGCTATAATTCGAACAACTTCAGGTAAATATCCCATTTTATTATATATATATATTTTCCTTTATATACCTGCCTATTTTAATTTTATAGAATGGTCATATATTAAGGACACAATATAAATATATATGTATAGACAACATTTACATAGACAAGCCATCACAAACTCATATTGTTGTAAACAACTTAAAGAATTACAAAAAGAATTCATGGCTTTACAAAAAGAATACACATCCATACATAAAGAACTCGAAGACCTGGAAAAAGATAAAGAACAATTAGTTCATGAAGTCACATCAGCATATAGAACCATTGATACAATAGAATTATTAGGAAAAAATGAATCGGCATTAAAACACGATATACGTTCTTTAATTGGAAAAAAAGAGCGTATTGAACATGATATTTATAAACTAACAGAAGAAAGAAGGCGACTTCAACTTCAACGCGAATACTATAAACAAAACCAACATTTATTATTAAAAAATTAAAATCTTTTTTTTACACAGACTTTTATATCATCTTACTACATTTTAGAAATACATTTATACAAATGGTCCCATGGGACTTTGAAGAGATTGCTTCTGTCGCAATACCGACCACAGTCGTCTTAACTTTCTTTTTATGTGCCTGTTATTGTATGAAGAAGCGTAGAAAAAAGAAAACAAAAGTTGTACCCATTGATTTTATATAATTAATAACGCCAACATCTATCACCAACCGTCAACACCCATGCCGTGGCCCGTTGAAGCCCAAACACCCTTCCTTTGCCCGCAATGGCCGGTAAAAGCATTCCCGCGTTCTCGTGCGTAAAAGTAAGGCCGTATGGCACTGAAGTTTTCATGTGACCGCGCCCGTATTGGAGATTATTTTCGTAGCCAATAATTCTGGGATATTGGCTAGCGGAAGTGGACAAATATAAAGTGGATTGGTCCCTGCGATCCCAACGACAAGGTTCTGGGCCAATAATCAAGTCTCCGTTCTTGTCAGGACGCCCCTGTTCGTGTTCTGGACAATATCCACATAAACCCGTGCATTTACTTGTGCATTCTGAGGTTCGGTGCTTGAGTACATGGTAGTCAGTGTAGTCGGACATGTTGTTAACAACCTCTTACTAAAATTTAAGAAAGTCTTTAATTTTTTTAAGAATGGTCTTGAATTTTTTTAAGAAAGTCTTGAAATTTTTGTAGAATGATCTTGAAATTTTTTAAGAATGATCTTGAAATTTTTTAAGAATGATCTAGAAATTTTTTAAGAATGATCTTGAAATTTTTGTAGAATGATCTTGAAATTTTTTAAGAATGATCTTGAAATTTTTTAAGAATGATCTTGAAATTTTTGTAGAATGATCTTGAAATTTTTTAAGAATGATCTTGAAATTTTTTAAGAATGATCTTGAAATTTTTTAAGAATGATCTTGAAATTTTTTAAGAATGATCTTGAAATTTTTTAAGAATCTCTTGAAATTTTTGTAGAATGATCTTGAAATATTTTAACAATCTCTTGAAATTTTTTAACAATCTCTTGAAATTTTTTAAGAATCTCTTGAAATTTTTTAAGAATGATCTTGAAATATTTTAACAATCTCTTGAAATTTTTTAACAATCTCTTGAAATTTTTTAAGAAAGTCTAGAAATTTTTTAAGAATGATCTTGAAATTTTTAAGCATTTTCTAAAAAAAATTAAAGAATTCTATGGCCGCCACTGTCAATATGTCTCGACCAGAAGTCATTCTATGTGCCAATGACAAAACCACGGTTATAGATATCGCCAGCATCCAAAACACATGCCCGCCCATTTTGAGTCGTTTTCTGGGCATTTCTAACGATTCTATAGCATCAAACTGTTTTAAGGAAACCGCCCGCGACGAACAAGGAAGACTAACTTTTGCAAAACATTTAGACATTTCTCGTTCTAGTTTTCAAGCATGTATCACTTTTATAAAGACTGGATATGTTAGTTCTATAGAGGTACTTGTTCGTACAATGGACATTTTGGGTGGCTCTGAAAGACTAGATGCGTATGTTGCGAAGAAACAGGCCGAAAAAGAAGCCATCGAAGCCCATAATTTTGAGAAACTATTGTCTAAACGAACAAATCCCATGACTCCTGAAGCCGATACGAATCAACTTTATATTTGGCGGGCTGCACAAACCGGATGGTCCCAGGGTGTGAATTCTGAAGAATGGTCAATGACTGTTCATACGGACACTGCCATAGATTATTGGTGGCGGCGCCGTCGTGAACAAGACGATGAAGAAATGCATGAGGAAGAACTATAAATACTTTATATTTTCACAGAATGTCTCTTCAGCACTATCTGACTTCCCTTTCAAAGAAATATGATTATTGTCGGATGGAGCATTTGTATATCGAATTAGCAAGGGATGCCAGTTTGCATGGTAATTATGACTATATGTTGGAGTTACTATCGGCATTAAATATTGGTTCTGATATTTATAAGTATATACCAAATAATGAGTTTATCTCGAAATGAATATAAATACAGAATGTATATAAAAAATGGGTTTGGTTAAATTAAATGTAGGTGGACATATCTACTGGACGACAAAGGATACACTAACTTCCAAGGGTCCAAATATGTTGTCTTCTATGATTCGGCACCCAAACCCTGCCAAATTGGTTGATGGGGCATTGTTTATAGACAGAGACCCTGAAATTTTCCGTTGGTTATTGCTTTATTTCCGTGGTTCTAATATTTTGCCGTTGCGTACTTCGATTGACTTGTGGTTATTGAGGGAGGAGGCTGAATTTTTTGCTGTGGAGGGTCTTCTATGTCGAATTCAGCATATTTTATGTCCAAGTTATAAAAAGAATGATAATGTGATGATTCGTGGAACAAAGTGTACGATATTGACTGTAGATAAGAATGGTTATATAGTAACGCGTCAAAATCAGCGTTTGAACATTTCATCTGCAGAGAATGTGGAGCCTGCTTCTATAGAGACGGGTGATGTGGTGATGGCATGGAATCAGACACTCGGCAAGCGTAAACGTGGAATTTGTATGGCTATAGAAATAGATAGTCGCGAGTTTGCGATTCAATTTGATGGTAATGATGATCAGATAATGTGTGCATCTTCGGGTGTACGTTTTTGATTTCATTTAAAAACTCGTAATTTTTATATTTACGGAACATAATGTATATTAATGAAAGGAGGATTATTCGTTTTTTTTGCGTTTATTATATGGTCTATAAGTTTTTATCATCATTTTTGGTTGGCTCCCACATCTAAATTAATGATAGCATTTGTTGGAAAAGAACATAGTCAAATGTTTGCACATATGTTCAGCGACTATGGTGATTTGTGGGCATTTGGCCATAGAAAACGCCGATCTTTAAACATCCATTTCGAACCATTGGGTACACATTTCGATGTATTTCGGCGCGAATCTTACGATCACATGTTAATCATAAATAAATTAATCCATATTCCAATGATGTTCGATACCGATAGTGTAGTTCGTTATATTCATAACAATGAAACAGTGGGGAGTTTATGGCCTAAAGAGATAGATTTTTCACCGTCGTCTATATTAATGAGTGACTGGTTTCTAGAAAATAAAGATTATATACAAAATATACATATTTAATTTTTAATGACACATCCAACTAAAGTTTTTTCTTTGTCAAATACCCAATTCATTTTCTTGTCTTTGAGTTCTTCAAAAGATTCTGGATCAATGAGGACTGGTAATGGTTTTTTAATATGAAGCCATTTTTCAACAGATGATGCATTTTCACATCTGAGTGAAAATACGTGATATTCTTGATCGTCTCGTTTTGCAAACCGTTGTTCTGGATTAATTTTGTTCACGAATATATTTTCATCGTCCTTGGAAGCCATTATAAACATTGGACAACGATATATGTATCCATTTTTTATTATTTTTTTTAGGATTTGATAAAAAAATATATTTTTTTTTTAAATAAGATTTATAAAGCCAAACAAATTTTACAGATATCCTATCTAATTTCCTTCTTTTACACACGTGATGAGTGAATTGCTTGGTCTCCAATCGATTGGCATCCATTTATAGCAAATCCCTTTATTATTATTTGCACATTCTGCATTGTATTCTGCTGAACTTTGTCTTCCTGTATCTCTGCCCGACCAATCATCGAAGGGTGACCAATCAAGGCCATCGGCTGTCATATCTTTATCTCCTCCTAGCCATGTTTCTGTTCCACACATCGTGGCCGATCTTCTTCCTGTTTGAGAATTTTCTGAACAATATCCGTATGCTGGGCATTGTTCTTTTGTTCTATCGTTGCCAATACATACGTTATCCAGAGGATTCCATGTGACTTCATTTAGTCTAAGGTTTGACCAGCATGTACATCTACCATCTCCTTCTCTACCCCAATTGCACCACCCCCCTCCTCCGCACGCAAGAGTGCAAAATCCTCTATGACATATGGGCGCAGGGTTAGTGGACGATTGTCCTTGACCTAATTGATATGAACTACCTGGTTGAAAAATATCATCTAACTCGGTTGGTTTAATCATCTCGGTGTCATCACATCTTAGACAATATTCTCCGAAAAAATTGGGGGCACATTCTGTACATGTGTTGTCGAGTCCATTAATATCAACACCTACGGGTTCAGTTGCATATCTTTTAACGTATGGTGCTAACATCCATGACGAAACTCTATCTAGAGCACAGTTGCATGTGCCATCTCCATCTATACCAGCATTACATTCGCCTCTTCCTAGCCCACCACAAGATCTAAGTCCTGGACCACCGGGACAAAATTGACATGTTGGCCCCCAGTGTCCAGAAGCGCAAAGGTCACATGTGGAGTCTTCGTCGAAATCTCCACATTCGCATAAGTTACCTGACCATGCAATAATTTTATTTGGATCTACAATGCCAGTTTCTCTATCTATCCATACTTCTTCTCCGCATGTACATCTCATTTGAAGATAGGCACCAGTTCTTCCAAAAGATGCCGAACAAGTTCCTTTACCACCGGAACATATGGTAGTGGGGTTTTCTGTAATCCAATCATAACCTGGACAAAAATCACATGCAGGTGATAACTGAAAATGTTCTTTAAAGCCATTATTCAACCTATCACCAAAGAATTTTTCATCGCATTTACAGTTTCCGGAACCATGGTAAGATTCTTGACAACATCCTTTCGTCATACACCTGCCTCCTGTATATGTATTTCCTTTTTCGTCTATAATAATAGAGTCGTCGATACAATCTTCATTTGAAGAACATAATTTTCCTGCTACTGTAGCTTCCCATATTGAATTTAGAGGAATACCGATACCTTTACAAACCCCCTTGCAATTTTCAGAAACTAGACAGTCATTATCTGATGAACACTGTATGTATTCATTCCAGGTACAGGTTTTATCCCAATCGGGATTTTCTAATTGATGCGTTTTATCATCTTCGCATACACCTCTATTATTGCACTGGACGCCTCTAATATCTTCAAATGTTATCCAATCTGACATTATACGTGTTTTATCATACACCATTTTAATTCGCGTATCTCTAAGTACGCTTGGATTCGTAGCTTTATATTGGTAAGATGTGGTCCATTCGCCTTTTAATTTAATTTGCATATCTATAATCGCACCGCCTTTGCCGAATGAATCTGCGACTCGTGTTCCATTTAAAATTGGTTCATTTTCAGTTAAAATAATATGTGGAACATCATTTCCCCATGGGCATGTTATACAATTATATCCCCAATGATTTGGTAGACATTCGTCGCACAAATGTCTATTGTCGTCTTCTGATATAGTTAATGGGAATAGATCAGAAGAGTGAATCCATGGTTGCCATCCATCTGCACATTCCTCACACATTTCTCCTGCATAACCTCTATCACATTCGTCACATTTTTTTCCTGCGAATCCAGTTTTACATACATCACATGCTGTTTCACCGGGTCCTATTTTGTAAGGTTCTGGTTTATGTCTTTCATCACATCTATCACATATATTTCCAGTAAATCCATAATCACATGCACATCGTCCAGATCCATATTGTCCATCGTCACATACACCGTTTTGGCATAAACATGGTTTGCAAGTTGGGCCCCAAAACCCCTTGGCACAATCACATGGTCCTAATTTGTACGGATATTTCCATGTCAAATAAGTTCCTACACAGGCGGCTACAGCAGCAAAAATCAATACAAGCGATAAACTAATGATTTTTGTAAATGAAAATCTGTTTTTTTTTTCCATTTTTTGACTTATTAAAATGGTAGATATGAATATAATCCATAAAATACCAATTGTATAACCAGAAATAATCCAGGCCATCCCCATGAGCCACCCAGACACGAAATCGGGCGCAATATAATTCGAATCGTTCATTTTTTGCACTCCAATGGCTAGAAAAGATATACCTGACCAAATTACAAGGATGGACAGTATCTTGTGAATATTCGAATCATGCATTAATAAAAGTGATAGTTGCACTATTTATACAAGAATATTGAATATGCTTGAAATGACAAAATATTTGGTAGTTGTTTCGTTAACAATAACAATCGCTTGTTTCGGTGTGTTATGGGCTGAAGATGCATGGTCCGATTTCTATCATTGGGGACCACCATTTACAGTCGGTTCTATTGTTATTAAAACTTGGGGATCTTGGGGGGTTTTTGTAGGACTTTTAGTTTTATTTCAAGCTTCTCAGGTTTATTTAGAAGAAACTTTGGGTAGAGATATAGAACGCAAACATATACATAAACAACCGTTATCTTCTGAAGATATATTCGTCATGTCATGTTATAATTTTTATAAAGCAACTGGGACCATTCTACATATATTAATTGCAGTAACCAGGGTCGACGTATGGTTACTTATAGCATTCGTGGATACTATCGCAAGGGTACTAATGTGGAATTCATGTTACGATAAGGGGAGAAAACCTAGAATTTTTTATAAATTAATATGATATTTAAAGATCTACAACATCCATACGTACTTGTGTGTGTCTTGTAATATATTCCAATGTCATTTTGACAGGACCATTCGGCAATGTGGGAATGCGTCTTTTTATGGTACCAAATGTAACTTCGAATTTGCGATTTTGATGTTTTTCTTGTGCATATTCCATTTCCAATTGTCGTAGGACAATTTCAGATTCTGAAATATTTGTGTCCAATGTAGCTATTTCTCGGGACTTTTTCCTACGTTTGTTGGGGCGGCCAGATGTATCTTGTCTCTTACTAAATACATGAAAATTCGGCGTGCGAATAGCATTGTCCATACAAAGTTTGCCGTTTATAAATGGTATGCAAACAATGGTAAACTGCGGAGGGATATTCCCAGTATACGACAGGAATTTTTTTCCAAGATAGAATGCAATATCATTCTTGGTAACTTTGTCTTGGCATTTTTTCTTGAAAAAGAGCGTGTCTGTTTTACCATTGATAACAAATACAGACGAAGTATCTACAACTGAACCATTTTCATCCTTTTTTTCAAGATCATTTTGTCTTCGAATAAATTGAATGTCTTTCGTCTTAAAATCGGGGAGACGCACAGGTACACCTGAATAAGACCCATCAAAATTCGCCACAGAGTTGAAAACACTTATCTGTAACAAATATTTCGACCAAGTACACAATTTATCGGAACGAATGCCTACATACTTGTTCTTTGCCGGTTCGCATCTATACAAGTTCAATGTTGGTCCGTTCGATACAAGGTTCAAAATTTCAAGACTCGTTGGGATTTTCTGAAGACCGGGCCGGGCAATAATGGGCATACTAACCGTCTCAACTGTATCCATTTTCATTTTTGGTTCATTTGAGCTACTTGAAGAAGGTCCACTCTCTTCCCATTCATCAGAATCATAACCACTATCTGCCATTTTCAGAATATGATTTAGATTATGTTGTATATTTAGGTATTGTTTTAAAATAATATATTCCTAAAAAATGTTGTTTTTAGGAATTTCTAAATTTTTAGAGAGTAGTTGTTAATAGAATATTTGTTAATATTCTATTAACAACATGGCACGTATGGTTATCTCGGATTGGCGCGAGTCCGATATGGATTCAGATAGCGACGAGGACGTCGACAGTCTGATGTATCTCCTTGACGACCCACAAGAGCAAAATAATCAAGATCCACTGTCCGTTGACATCGATACGATGTCTAAACGCGCAGATATACCAAAGACTATTATTTTGAAAAATTTTAGTTTGAATGAGAATGGTCCTATTGTTTACAGGGATCGTACTGTTCTTGGTGCTCATACTTCTATTCAGTTTCCATCCGGCTTGTTAAGCTCCAAATACATTCAGGTGATGTTTTTCCTCAATTATGACATCCCTTTGACCATCCATTCGGCCGTAGATGCTCCCAGTTTCATGAAAGACTCTATGAAAACGACCAACAGTGATATTAAAGAAAAATATCCTTGTAAAACCCACCAGTTATGGATAAATACATCTGATTTGGATGATGGTTCTGTAGAGTTTAAAACTCGTTCGTGGCACCTTTCTCAAAAGTTTGGTCGTATAACGAACGTGCGCTGGCCCAAATTTACAGTTGCGGCAGTCTCTTTTAACGAAAATACAGGGCCCGACGGCAAAAAATACCTATCTCTGGTCTCAAAAGCCCAGAGTGTTGAATTCGAAGTACGGAGTAAGGAACAGAGTGCCGTTTCCCGTGCTGCTCGAGGACTAGCTGAGCCTCGGCGTCGGCGTACACCAGAGACGGAAGTCCGTGTTCTAAAATTGAGGGCAAACCAAGAAAAGATCATGAATTTGCGCAGTATGATTGCTTTTGAAAAAAAGAAAATGCAAGAAGCCCGTTTAAAGATCAATTTTATCCAAGCGTTGACAAAACATGATCCAGATAGCCATGGAATTTACAACTTAGTAAAAAAATAAAAGTAAAGAATATTAAGTTTTTGTTTTAGTATAATTTATATAACATACAAAAGGTTAATATGCATTTAGATGAAGTTGTAGGTTTAATTATCCAATCATATTTTAAGGAACGTCGTATAAAGGAATGTATGTCACGTCATAGATTACCGTGTACCCTATGTCGTACATTGACTTCTTCGACATGGAGACCTGGCCCGTGCGGTACTTCTTCGTTGTGTAACACTTGTGGGTTACAATATATGACGCGTGGTGATAGACCGCGCATGGTGGATTTAGTATCGGACGAGGGACGAGTTATTTGGATGAAACGCGACCCGGAGACATTTCAATGGGAAGAGTGGGCCGAAGCAGATATGAAAGATCATCGCATACATGAATGGCATAGACATGAAGAAGAAAGAGTTGATTTCGTAGAAAGTAAAAAACGTAAATTTGTAGATTTGTAAATATCATAATGGTTGGTCGAAATGTCATATATCTATATATCTAAGTTATTATAACCATGTTATCAAGTTATATGACATTTTATACGAAACTTATGATCGTCACGGTCCAATTAAGAATTTTCCAGAGATATGTGGTTTATACATAATGATAATTAAAAAATAATGTTTAAATTATAATATTTTATTTAGTTACAACCTTGTTGGATTTCCACAATGGTATGTAGCTGGTTTTGTCTTTGTAAAATGTAAATTTGGATTGCCTCTGTTTCTTGTAATTTTTATTTCTTGGTTGAGGTTCCCAACAACCCCTCCATACCATTCCATTTCCACCAAATAAATTTTATTTTTTGTTAAATAGTGATTTTCAGTAGCGGACAATTTGGCAGGATTCGGCATTTCTCGAAAAATGTACTCTGGTTTCCACCACCACAGACGCCATGGATCCCACCAATTTGGGTTTGGATATAGTAATGATGAAAAATCGTAGAATATATGGTGGCGATTCCCCGAATCTTGGTCTGTAATCGCCACACTCGCTTTGTCCCTAGTGTTTATAAGAGTAAATTCATAATTTCCAGACTCTTTAGCCGTAATATATGTCCATATTACCCTACGACCGCCACGTCCGTTACACCCCCATCCGCCCCCCCCATAGACACATTCGTGATAGGGCCAGGATGGGTTTGATCCGGTAAATCTGTAGTGATATGTATTTGGAGTCCAATGTTTTTTGTTGTCTGCCCGCTCGCCATCCCATCCTTGTTCTGGACATGGTACACATATACTGCCTGTTTTGCCTTCGGTTGTATATCCTGGTCTACATGGTCTACATCCCTTTTTATCTGGTTTAATTTCTTCATCAATTGGGCATTTTTTACAACTAGTTGTCCATTCACCCGCTATTGAATATTGATTTGAAGGACAATTACTACCGACCGAAGCTTGGCTACATGTCTTTCCACCAGGGCAATTTTTACACGCCCTTGATGATTTACTATCTTGATATCTACCTGGTTCGCAATTTTTACATGTTGTTGTGGCACCGGCAATGTTTTGATACTGTCCTTTGTTACACTCTAAGCAATTTGTTTGTATTGGGGCCGCTTGATATTGTCCTTTTTCACATTTTTGACATCCTGTGGACGTTTTGTGTTTATATCCTGCGGGACAGTCTTTACATTTAACAATTCCTAATATGTCTGAAAATTTACCTTCTAAACAAGTTTCACAGTCAGTTTGGGCCTTTTCGTTTTGATATTTACCTTTAGCACAATTTAAACATAAAATTCCTGCGGGAATGTCTATGTACATCCCCACATCGCATTCTTTGCATGTTGAACCGGATTTTTCAATTTGAAAAAATCCTACTGGACATTGTATGCACAGTTCTGTGGCTTTATTTTCTTGGTACCATCCGTATGGACATTCAATACAAGTTGTAGAAGAAGATGCATTCTGATACATTCCAGGATCACATTCCGTACATTGTAACTGACTGGCTGAATTTTCGTCCTCTGTGTACATTCCGGGATCGCAATTTACACAGCCACCGTCTGTCCTTTTTCCAGGCTGACATGAAGCACAAAGTGGCAGCGCTGAATTGGCCCAAGGTGCCATATTCGGGTCGGATGGTTTTGTTTGGTCTTCTGCATCTACTATTTCATACCATGCAAAATTAGCGCTAGTATCGGGACAATCTCCGCACCTGCTTTTTGCACACGCACATTCTAGATATTCGTTTTTCTGAATACCAATTGCTATAAAATTTGGCTGAGTCACAGCCGAACATGCCAAATAACAATCTGCAAGTGTCAATTGTGTTTTTGTTACACCGTTATTTATGAATTTGTATGAGACAATAAAGCCTTGTACATCTCGGTCAAAATTGAGGCCATATGATGGTAAGAATGGACTAAAAATGATATTGTTTGTATCTGTAACCGGTTGTCCTTCTCGTGTAGCTATACTTAAAGTTGGCACAGACCCTTCTGCAAATTTGGTAAGACCTTCTTTAGCAAAAACTTTCATTTGATTGGCAAAGCATGTTGTACATGATGTTGAAGCGGCTCCGGTGATAGAATTCCCTGGACATCTAAAACAATTTGATTGAGCAAAAACAGCTGCCAAATGATCATTATCCTCGCCTTTTCTACATAAATATGTGATATGTTTGATTGGATATTCAATCGTGTCTCCATCGGAGTAGAATCCAATTTTTTCATGTGGTCTAACATTGCTTATATAACAGCCTTTTGGTCCTGCTCTAGTTTTCATGGATAATCCTTTACGTTGCAGAAAATCTAGACATTGGCCTCTGTTGAGTATGGCTCTTCCAGAACATTCGCACGTGGAACCATTTTTCCAATTGATGGCTTCCACTTCCCATGTTCTGTGAAAACGAATAAATGGTGGGTCTATAACTTCAGTTTTTTTCGAAACAATTAATCTTTCGAGTCTTGAAAATTCGCCTATTGAAAATGTGCCCGGCCTTGAGGACATTGCGAATGGACATGCCATAACCGATAAAAAGTCAGGTCTTTCGTATTCCATATAACTATTTGCAAATGGAATATGAACAATACCAGCAGGTACAATAGCACAATCCGATTCTTCAAATCCTTTTTCATCTTTGGTATAATACCAAGGCAAATAATTTCCAACGACAAATGATGGCATATTTAACATTTTTGTTTGGAGATTAAAAATGCCAGAAACTTTTTTAATCGATCCCAATGGACAATCTTTACATTCATATGCGCCTTCTTCTGCCCATGTATTCCTTGAACAACGTATGCATACCAAATCTGTATGATCCAGCGGATTTATGGTCGCCTCATTTAATTGACAACCCAATGGCGTTTCGGTCGATAAAATATCATTACATTTTATAGAGGTTACAGATCTAGTTATACCCTGCATCGGTTGGTAATATCCAGGGGGGCAAGCCTCTTTGTATCCGATTTCATCATATTCTGTACAAAAATGGCCTCTTGGACACAATCCACCCAAGAATGGGTCCTCGCCATTTTTATAATCTTGTGTGAGATAAAGTCCAAATTTTTGAATTTGGTTATCTTTTGTATAGGTGAAACATGTGTCAAATCTATTGAATGTTGCATCCGATAACCTATCGGAACCTTCACCTAATTTAATTTTATAAATATTTAATCGAGAAGGTTCATTGAATTGATCACACTTAGTATATGCGCCACACACATCTTTTCTGAGAGAATAAAGAGTATATTTTGAATCAGAATCTGGTATAGGCATAGAATCGCGCTCTGTTAAATTTCTAGCCCGTAAAACGGTCCATTCGATTTCCCCAGTTGTTTCATTTAAAAATGAAGCATAACCTTTAGAGAATCTACCATTTATAATTTCTTTCTCAGCAGTCAGTTTTGCTCGTATTTCTGTCATTTCTATTTTCATTACACCATCTGCATAAGCTGCCATATCTTCATCTTTTCCGCCTAAATAAGGTTCTTGATAAACTATGAAGTTCGCACCTACGGATATTCCATATTCAACACAGTCGAGCAGTGTATGTATGGAGTTTACATTTTGCATACCCCCTATTGGATCTGCGGCATCTCCTTCGCATGTTTTAGCGCGCTCATATATCCGGTAATTGTTGGCATCGCCCATAAACTTAACAGTATGTTCCTCTGGTCTTTTATAAAAATCACAGACGCCTATACCATTACATTTCCTGGCTGCTGCCCCCATAGCATTGTCCCACCAAGTTTCTTCCGCCAATGCCTCTGTTTCAATTTTGAACCGATTTGTTCTTACACCCTTTCCAAATAGCCCAGGACACGCTCTACAAATGTCCCTAGGATTTCCATAATATATATGTTTATTGTAAGGTCCATAGTCTCTAAATGGGACTTGTACAAATTCTTTACCAATATCTTTTGCCACAACGTCGATAAGTCCGTTATTATTGGCAATATACATCTGACCAGAAGCGGGTTCTGAATAAGGTGTCATATAATTAACTCTTGGTTCTAAATATATGTCTCTATTGATCCAGAATTTGGCTTCCCTTTCATTCACAATAGATGTTAGGTATGGCATTCTGTTAAATCTCGTGTATGGATCAGGGTTTAATTTAAGACCAAAATGAACAAAAGGTTGAAACCCATTTGGACAACACATATTTTCTGGATCAAAAACCATCGAAGAACATATACATTGCGTTTGTGGGATGAATATTTCGCGTTGAGGTCTGAATGTATCTACTATAGTATATGAAAATCTGTAGGGATGAGGTACATGATGACATCGACCACCATTCAAACAAAGAGCACATTCATATTGACAATTTTCTCCATGAAATCCGTTTAATGTCTGTAACTCATTTTTGAAAGATTCATATTCTGAATCTTTATTCCAAAATCCTGCAATCGTTAGAGCGTTGTTATTAAATGCTCCTGTACATGCTAGACATGTGTTTTCGTGGGCTTTTGACCTCGGAAATCGTTTAAACCACATATGTCCTCTTTGTGGAGTATATCGGTTAAGCATAAGAACAAAGACAGAGTATTGTCTATATTGCATAATGAAATACATCGGTGTGTATTTTGTGGTCTCTAATTTACTTGAACCATAGCCTGGACATATTTGTCCTTTTGGACAAATTCGAACATCTACAACAACGTTTTCGCCTGTCGAATCAATGGTCGATTTGCTTCCACAATAACAGATACCATCTCCAAATTTACCATACCAACAAAAACCATTGCCATTGCACATAGTTGAATCGTGTGTACCGTCGTAGGCTGGGCAAATGGCTGTACAAGTTTGTGTAGCAAATCCGCGCCGACATTCGTTACATATTGGGCCCGCCCAGTGTCCATTCCTACTATCGTCATCACAAGAACATCCTGGACACAACATCACAAAATTAGGTCGGATTTCACATTTCTTTGTATATTGTTGAGGGACTTTTGAATCACTTTTCATACCAAATACATAGGTCACAAAACCTTCCCTTGAAAAACATTGAGAATCAGAAGTGGAAGCTTTCGGACTCAATTTATTTCCAGGACACGAGATACACGAAGTTTGACTCGTTCTGGGTTGATAAGTTCGTTCGGGACATTCTATGCACCCTCCATTTAATTCCATTGTTCCAGCAGGACAAGGTATACAATCTGAAGACGAACCAGAACTTTCACTTTCTGTATATTTACCAGATTCGCATAATTTGCATTCGATAGCTTCTATTTCGTCGGTATATTGGCCCTTTAAACAATCTATACAAACTCCGGAGCGTTCATTTGGTTGGAATTTGCCAGTTTCACAGTGTGAACATACATCTGATCCAACAACGTCTGAAAATCTCCCTGGTGTACATGGTTTACATGTTTGCTGTTCTGATAAATCTTGATATTGACCAATACCACAATTGGAACACTCTTCTTGATCTGCGATGGACCATTTACCGGGAGGACAAATTTCACAAGTGATTCCATCACCTGCTTTACCAGCAGCACAAGTTTCACATCCATTTATAGTAATTCCCCCACCGCATTTCTTACATTCAGCAAGACCGGACTCGTCCGAGAATGTACCTGGTTCACAATCTCTACATTTAGAACCGGGGGAAGATACTTGCCCTACAGCACATTCGATACATCTTACATCTGTAGATTTTTTGTAATAACCACCCGGACAATTTTTACAACCTTGGTCCGTTTCATATCTTCCGGGTGTACATGTTACGCAAATACCGTCCACAACAATATCATTGGCATTAGTACATCCAAGACACTCATATAAACTTGTACCAACATTAGCCGTTGTTCTACCGGACTCGCATAATTTACAACCAGTCTGGCCATTTTCTGTTTGATATTGACCTCTTGCACAGTCATAACATATACCGCTCTGACCAAATTTACCTGTAGCACAACCTATACAAGTATTGTCGTTATTTGGACTTTTTCCATCTCCACATTTTATGCAATTATTATTTACTTCGATCTCACTATCTTGACAACTCACACATACAGTTGTACCGGCGGACGATATTGTGCCTATAGGGCATTCGAGACAAACTCCGTCGCCATAATATGTGCCCGGACTGCATTCTACCTGATCATCCTTCGAAATACAATATGAGGAAGCAACACCCGCCAAATTTGCAATTTGTTCGGAGGGACACGCTTCGCACTTAATGGTAGATATTGTTCTTGTTCCGATTGGACATGGTTCGCAAAAATTTTGGTTCATCGCCGCAGTCATAATATATCCAGCCGGGCAATTTTGACATACTTTTGCGGTTGATATTTGTGTCCCTACTGGACATTTTTTACATTCGCCATCTATTGTTGCTTGAAACTCAGGACAAGGTTCACATGCAGTATGGTCATCGTTTACACCTATAGGATCCTCACCTATAGGTGTTCGGCATTTAATACAAAACCCAAACCCAATACCAGAATAATCTCCAGAAGGACACCCTTTACATTCTGTAAATCCTTCTCCATCTGTATATGTGCCAGCAGGGCATTGTTTTCCTGATAATTTGCCAATTTCATCCTGATACGAACCACGGGGTACTAAAGAACAATCCACAGTAGGCGAAGCTAATTCTAAAGAAGGCATGTATTTTCCTTTTGGACAATTTGTACATAACCCATTAAATGAATATTTACCCGAATGACATATGATACATGATGTTCTGTTGTGATTACTCGTTTTGCCTTCTTTGCATTCTAAACATGTACCATAATCCGCTTCCTTAATTTTTCCAAGAGGACATAATTCACAATTACCAAAAGAAGAACCATCTTTCCCAGCGGGACAAGATAAACATGTTGGGTCAAACGGTCCAACCTCAAACCCTTCCAGACAATCCTCTGAACATATAGAATAACCTTTTGCTGATTTTGTTGGAAATCGACAATCGTGACATATTATAGATCCAGCAAGATTTTGATATTTACCAGCATCACATGTCTCGCACGATTCACCATTTCCTCCGAAAAATCCACTAGGACATTTATCACATAAAACCGCAGCGGGATCTATCTCTGGATCTATAGGTCGGTCTCTGTAATAACCCTTTGGACATTTTTCACAAATAAAATTTATAGAAAATTTTCCTAAAGGACATGCGTCACACTCATACGTTTGTGAATTATAAGATTCTCCTTTCTTACACGATTGGCAAAGATCACCACCTGATATTTGTTCTATACCAAAAAATTCAAGTTCTTCCACGATTGTTTCTCCATCGATAACTTTAGCGATCATAGATTTGTATCCAAAATCACAGTCTATACATGATGTAGATTCCTTGGAATATTTTCCTTTAGGACATACCTTGCATGAATTATCTTGGATTCCAAAACCATCACAAATTCCACAGGTGTCTAGTGTACATTTGTCACATAAAGATCTCCCTGCCAAACCTGCCAAATAACCCTGAGGACATTTGTCACAATATTCAGGCACTATGTTTTGATAATATCCAGCCGGGCAATCTTGACATACTTTCATTTTATTTTTATCCGCAAATTTCCCCTGAGAACACGTTTTACATGTTTCTTGTGCGGGATTTTGTTGAAATTTGCCCGGCTCGCATTCCATGCAGTAATCTTCAGCTTCAAACATACTATAATATCCGGAAGGGCAGGACGTACACGCATCTGATATTTTATTTTCTTGATAATACCCCTTTGGGCATTCAGAACATTCTATATTTCCTTCAGAAGTACTGAAATATCCCTCAGTACATTCTTCACAGTCGTATTTTCCCGTATCTAGTTGTGAATAACCAGAAGGACATAGTGAACAGTCCTCGCTTTTAAGAAGGCTTTGATAAAATCCTTCGGGACAAGACAAACATTCAATACCATTTTCATACGGTTGATAAAACCCAGGCTCACAATCTCCACATCTATCATCTCCATCTATAAATGTACCAGGATTACATACAAACCCCAAAGAAAAATCGGTCAATAGTAATAATAATATAACCCACTTCATTAATATTAATACAACTTGGACCTTAAATACATTTGTTTTATAAATAAATAAAAAATATAAGTGTTAATTATGTTATGTTTATTTTTAATATTCTAATTTATATTTTCGGTAATCCAATCCGTATTGTCACCGTTGCATGGATCAAATAACGACAATCGAGATTCACTGTTAAACCTGTCTAATTTAATTTTAGTATTGTCCGTAATACCGGAATACACTAAACATATTTCTGTTTCATCTGAAAAAGAAAATCCATATACCTTTTGTGTGTCTTTGGCATATTCATAGCAACCTTTTTTGGTAACCACAGATTCTATTTTTTTCCAACAATTTGACCAATAACCATCGCCGACGATAACGGCTTTTGAATCTTCATCCTCATCCTCAAAGTCGTCTTCGGCTAATCGTATATCGATGTTTTTAATCGGTATATTATATTCTTCTGTGTATGAAACTGTTGGATATTTGGAAAGACCAGGTTCAACGATAGCGCATTTTGAACTAGAGCTGGCTGCCCCCTCGTATACGAAAGACATTTTCTTAAGATAACGGTAATACATATAATCGGGTATTTCATAAGTTGCCCAACCCTTCAAATTGCGCGTTTCTGTATACAATGCATATAGAGTAGGTTCTGTATTCACATTTCCGTCTTCGAGGTTATTAAACGCAATTAACCCTAAACAACTGGGCTCTTGGTCACAGTCATACTCAGCACGGTCGAAATTCATTAACAAACGAGCATTACCAGTATCTTCAGAAGGAATTAAAAAGTAATATCCAGACATATCTTCTACAATAGGCATGTATTTCATATCATAACGAGGAGCAATCCAAATGTCACCAACGTTGTCCGAATCTTGGGATTTCAAAGAAGAATATGGTAATTGTGATGGATAAACAGTTATTTTTAAATCCACATTTGTTCCAATTCTCCCTGCCTCAAATATCATTTTTATGCGCCCAATGTTAATGTCTCCGCTATAGATAATGTCCGAACCATAAACAGACGATCCCATCGTTATATTTATATGCTGTGGAGTCCATTCGAAATCAAAATCTATTTTATGGCCATTTATAATATGAGAAGACCGTCCAGTTGAATATCCATGGACATATTCAATATCAAATTCAAACGAAGGCGAAATAAGTTTTGTGTGAATTCCCCTAATGGTAAAATCGTCCGATTCGTACATTTCAATATAACAATCTGCCGGCAAACATTTGAATGCAGCCGAAGATTTAAACGCCATGACTGTTGTTTCTACATTTTTCAAGATAACTGGCACAAACGTTGGTTCCATATCGCTATCAAGTTCTGTAATTATACCGACGCATCTGTTCACTGGATAGATGCGGTTTTTTACTTGGGTCATATCCAAATTAAGATTTGAATTGATTTCCTGACAAATTGAAAATGCATTATTTTCAATTTTTCTTGATGGATATTGTTTGACAACATTCTCGCCAAAATTTCCATATTGTTTGATATAATTTGAAGAAAAACACCGATCGTAAAATGTAGATAATGCTGATGAATATTGTTCACGGTTTTTAGCAGTTAAAGTATCCATGTATTGATCATTCTGGAAAACAAAAGATGTTAATTGGTAGGCCTTTGTCCCACAACCTCCGTGAGCAGAACAAATATCATTTTCTAGGTTTTTGGGACATTCAAACTGGCACGCGTCTCCAGTAAACCCTTGAGGACAAGAACATGTACCGTCGGACTGGCATACTCCTCTTGAAGAACAAATACTGTCTAAATTGTACCCATCATACCCCGGACAGGCTATTTCACATCCATCCCCACGCCAAGGCGATTTTTCTTTGTCGATATTTTCCAGGACGTTTTCACCGGATTGTAAAATAGATTTGGCTACCTCACAGACACACTGACAAGCGAAATTACATCGACCATGACCAGAACATGGGAGACCGACATAAGGCATCATTCCAGGACATTGTTTATCAGAACTAGACGAACAATGGGATGCAGAGTACTGTAAAAATTTAGAAGTCTGATAATCCATATTATATGTACTCGTCGGTTCGCGTAATGCATATAGATGAAATGCACCGTCTAAATGCGTCTTATCGGCTTTCCAATTAGGATCTCTAGTATACATCCATGCCTCGAGATGTATAACTAAATTCCAAGTTCTAAATTCACCAACTCTATACCATTCCATACGTCTATTTCCAAATTTTTCTTTTAGGGTAACACGCAATGATGTTGGATTCCATTCTACTTTAACAACCACCATTGTTGTATCCATTTGAATGGTTTGTTCATATTTGTCCAAAGGATCATCGTAATTTGCCGTTATAACCAATGAACGAGAATATATATCGCCTTCTATATTTACAGCGAATTTATTTGGGCTCGTAATAGGCGTTTGTGATAAAAATGCAGAACCAAGCGAACGGAACATATCTAAAAATGCAGCGGTTGGCTCTGTCGTTTTTTCTATAGGTATAGACACAAAATATTCTTTTCCGTCTGGCCCTACATTATTCGGGAATAATAGTTTAGAAATTTGAGTCTTTACCCACATCATAGATGTGATAGACCATCTAGCCTGATGCATATGAACTCTCTCCAAAATATCAACAACTTCTAAACGTTCCTTTTTATTAGTATCTTTCCAATCAAAATTGTCATCATACACTCTCCATTCAATCGTGTTTATAAATCGCTGTGTCAAACTATAATCTTCTATATACTTAAAATTTGCCCATTCCTCGGTAAATATAGTGACATGCTTCACCATATCACTATAATTTAAAAGCACAGACCCACCCAATTCCAATGTATGGTTTGTGATAACAAGTTTGCACTCAATTGTACGCTGATCGGACGAACCATCTATTTTTTTAGCCGAAATGTCAAATTGTTGCCCACCCTCGGACCATGGTTCTTCTAATGTAGGTGTAAATGTATACACATTGTTGCTTTCGTATTTAACATATAATTGTCCTGCTGTATTTCCGCGCATTTCCAGTCCTTTTGAATCTTCAGGTGATTTCGAGTCATATTTAATCCATTCTGGGACTCCTTCGAGAGTACTCAACGATAAACGATGTATATATCCAGAGTCATGAACATATAAAAACCCGGATAATGCGTATATCGGAACATTAGAAGATTTTTCGGGAATATCTCCAAACGAAACAATATCTTCCACATTAATAAAAATAATATCCGTTGGGTCCCATGCATGTCTCTCAATCGTTATCTTATAAACATCATTAAATAATTCGGTTGATTTCCCATTCAAATATTCAATCTCGCCTCCAAATGCATAGACAGTAAATGGATCTTTAATCGCAAAACTTATTCCTTCTTTATTTCCAATACTACTGCCTGTCTCCATGACATACATTGCGCCCGGATTATTAGTATATACCAATGAACTCCTGAAATTATTATCATAAGCGTAAAAATGGCCATCGTAGAAACATAGATACCAAGTTTCACCTACATGAATGGGTACACATTTGCCCCAAGATGGAATTTGAACTATTTTCAAAACACGAGTTTCAGGTCCCGGAAATTCGTGTAACTTATTTGTAATACTGTCTTCATTACTCAAATAAGTATCGTCGTATATATGATTAAGTTGACACAATTTTGGCCAAACTTTCATTGCGACTCTTATCTTCTGACGTTGTTCCAAATTAATCTCAGTAGGTGTACCGAGACCGGATCTTTCTCCTCTAGAATCTAAAATATAATTCCTTGCCATAGTAGCTATTGTCTCGTCAGATTCAAATAGAAAACGTTCTGGAAATTCCCATTTCTGAACACCCTGATTCCCTACAAACGCAGTCGTATTGTATGAAATGTAATTTTCAGACTCGTACTTGGTATTATAACGCATGAATACCGGTAAACTTCTACATATGCCATTATAAGAATCACATATACCATATTGCGAGGCCATATCTATCCCATATGTACCATTATTACACTGGTCACACGGAATAGAACATGCCAACCCAGACCCAATCGCACATTGACATCGGCCTTCCATAGCAGGGTCTGGACCCTTATACCAAATTGGAACCTTTGGACCTGCAAATTTTGTAGTATTGCGTATTTCACCCGCTTCTAATTGAGCTTCCTCTTCTTCAACGAGCTCATCAGGACTTGTGGCAAAACATTGACCATTACGACCCGAACATGCCAATTCCTGACCTCTAGAAAACCCTGTCGGACAATTTAATTCACAAATTTCGCCAGAAACGCCAGCAAATTCGTCATAGTCACAATCACACACGGTTTTCGAACAAACACCAGGGATTGTTCCCTCTGAAAGTTCGGAACACCATGTCCTCCATTCGGATCGGTTCATGGTACTTTGAAGTGTATCCATGCAACGCACCGAACATTCCGAGTTGTATAATTCTGGTACCATAATTTGATGTTCATTGTGATAAAGCTGTTGCATCATGCAAAAATCTGTTACAATAACGTTATCCATGTTGCATGTACATTCTTCATCCAATCCAGACGGTGAACCATCCGCGAATGTAGTTATGTCTAAAAATTCTTTTCTTTTTTCACACAATCCTCTATCATCTGGACCATTGTCAGACAGCATAGATTCGATAAAATCTAAACAATCGTTGGAACAGAAATTTTCATACACAGTCGATCTAGAAAAACATCCCACAAACCAATTGATATCCATATTACTACATTCGGACGATGCCTCTTCATAAACTTCTTCGGAAGTATCACATAACTCAGTCATATTTCCTTCAAATCCGCCATAAAACGGTATAATTCCACCAACTTCTTCGAAAGATTTCCTATAATTACAATACGCAGTCCAATTCGCCCCCTGAAGTGATCTACATTCGTCCTGTTCTATTTCTGGAAAGGCTGTTTCCATATGGCGAGCACAAGCTTCAAAGTCGTTTGGATTATAATCACAATCCTTTGACCCACATACTCCATAATGATAACCAGGCATCAACGTCCAAGTTGTATACAACGAATTGCAAATCATTGTCACATCCGGATCAAAATGTTCGTAATTATTTTCAAAAATAGTTCTCCAGCGTTCGTCTATTTCTGAAATAGGAACTTTCTCACATAGTTCCGAAGATAAAGATAATACTGGTTCAGCTCTTAAACGTGTCCAATGAATAGAAATCCCAGTAGAATTGCTAAAAACTTCAAACCGGGAAGGTTTTTGATGATGAAACGATTTCAATAGATGTGTACCATGCATGCAATTGGAATCTTCGTGACAACGCGTTGAATGTAAATAACAGTGAGAATCGCGCTGTGTCCATGACCATTGTATACAATCGGCATGTCCATGACAATTATGTTCACATTCTATTTCACTAGCCTTCAATGAATGGAATGAGTCGGCTATCCTTGAATGGGTAGTTAATTGAACAACAGAAGAAGTTATATCCACTTGTGTATTTGCATAACACTCGTCTTCGCCATTAACCAATTTAAAAGAGATATTATAGACTTGATCAAACACTGTTTCGTCTCGATATGTCCCAGTAATAACTTTGGAGACAGATTCAATGTGATCCGCTTGAATCTGCCAATACCACCATGTAAAGGCAGAAACCTTACACGATGTGCGCACATCATTCAGCCAAATATAATTTTGCCATACAAAAATATGCGCGAGAATAGTATCATCTTCGTTTAAAATTTGCATATCAGACGTATGCTTGTCCGTATTCGGAATTTTATGGAACCCAGAAACTCGAATATTCTCAGAATCGGGCAATTTCCAAGAAATGCCCTTGGTCCCATTTGGAGGTAATGTAGATCCCGATAAACGGTTTACACGGATTTGATCTTCTTCGTTAAATTTCCAGTCAGAATAATCAGAAATAGTGTCAGTATTCAACAAAACGGGATCTCTAAAATAAAAATCACGGTCGTCAGCGCTCAAAGCTGCCTCATAAGATAACAGTTGTTCTTCGTAATCAACTCTGACTGAAGAAACCAGGACATTCTTTCCAATCGCTTCAACAATACATTTTTTAAACGGAATTGTAACAGCAGCGTCTCCTGACCAAATCATTTCAGTTTCGTCACATACTGTACGTATTTGTCCCTCTATCACAGTTATCTCTAATCGATTAAATACATTCGGAGATATCCATTCCAGTTTATCAATAGATAATATACCAGATTCAAAATATTTTGCGATGCCCGTCCAAGGACTTTTTAATCCGAAAACAGCTGACGTAGATAGAGAAACGCCCAATGATTTGCCAGAACATTCTCTCCACCAATTTATATCTAAATCACACTCATCCAATAACGAAATAGTTGGGACATATTCATCTATATCTATAATGTTTGGTATGTCGATTTGAAATACCCCGGGCTTTGTTTCATAAGCTCTCTTATATGTTATCGTATTCCCAGCGACGTTCAAAACGCCTTTTACAGGGAGTACGTTCCAAGCATCTGGGATATACAATTGCTGGTGACTAGTAATAAACCCACTATAGTCAACACCAGCAGCTTGCACTAAATAAGGTTCGGGAGGTGTAATGTCACAATAGTAGACATGTGACATTAATGTAGCTGTTGTCTGAAAACAATGACCATTTTGACCACAAGGATTTCTCTTCTCACATTCTACACCCGATTCACTTTTACACTGAACGGAATAAGTAGATCC